>Ga0209824_10001143_pt1 | contig 15435 bp, 16 predicted proteins | sample VDWuncwatermetaG_FD_184124 | JGI IMG/M metagenome (GOLD analysis project Ga0209824, IMG submission 184124) | Wastewater microbial communities from Netherlands to study Microbial Dark Matter (Phase II) - VDW unchlorinated drinking water (SPAdes)... ... | reverse complement strand
GGCTGGTAAAAAGTCAGAGAGGATCACACGTTAAAATGATCAAAGCTGATCGCATCACAGAAATCCCAGTTCATGGTAACCATGATCTTGGCAAAGGCCTAATAAAAGCCATTGAAAAACAGACTGGAGAAAAATTAAGATGATCAAATACCAAGCCAAGATATTTAGAGATGGAAAAAGATATTCCGTTATTTTCCCTGATTTGCCCGGCTGCTTTAGCGATGGGAAAAATCTCGAGGATGCCCTCATCAGTGCCAGAGAAGCCCTCAGTTTACATCTTGAAGAAGCCCGTAATCCCAAGTGGGCTGTGCCCAAACCCGTTGAACGCAAGGGCACCCATTATTATTGGATCACGCCTCACGAAGATGTTGCCGTTCCCTTAATGGTGCGCCAAGCGCGGCTCAAACATGGTCTTACGCAAGGTCAAATGGCGACTCGATTGGACATCTCGATTCAACAATTACAGAAGTTGGAAACACCAGGCAAATCCAATCCGACTGTTCGGACACTCGTTGCCATTACCAAAGTTTTGCAAGAAGACCTCGAAATCAGATTATCGGCCTGAGCCAAGGTCCTCAAACAGCTGCCCGATTTTCGTGCCTGTCAAAAAATAGCCCTTGTGAGGGAGCGTGCCTGCGATCTAGAGCTTGAGCGTGCTTTACCTCGACCACAATGCGACGACGCCCGTTAGCCAGGCTGTATTCGAAGCTATGCGTCCGTATTTTTCTGAGTACTTTGGCAATCCCGCCAGCGCGCACAGTGCTGGCTGGAAAGCCGCAGCAGCCGTCAAGCAAGCTAGAGAAAGTATCGCCACTCATCTTGGTTTACCTGAAGCCAACGGCGTCATTTTTACCAGCGGAGCCACAGAAGCCAATAACCTGGCTCTCAAAGGTGTGCTTGAAGCTTGCGGAAAAAAGCCAGCTCATCTCATCACCCAGATCACCGAGCACAGCTGTATTTTACAAAGTGCCAACTGGTTAAAAGCTCAGGGACATGACGTCACCTTTTTGCCTGTTGATCCCCTCGGCAGAGTTTTGCCAAAAAGCCTCAAAGCCGCATTCAAGGAAAATACTGTGTTGGTTTCCATCATGCATGCCAATAACGAGATTGGTACCGTGCAGGACATTGTGACACTAGCCAAAATTACACACGAGGCTGGCGCCCTTTTTCACACCGATGCGGCTCAAACTCTCGGCCGTCTGCCACTCGATATATTGGCTATGGAAATCGATTTGCTCACCCTCTCCGGACACAAACTTTATGGCCCGAAGGGAATTGGCGCACTCGCCATTTTGCCAAAGCGTCCAAAAATCAATTTAGCGCCTCTCATTCATGGCGGTGGTCACGAAAATGGTCTACGCTCAGGCACCCTCAATGTGCCTGGCATCGTGGGGCTGGCGGCGGCCGTCGCTGAAGCCATTAAATTCTGTGAGAGCGAAACAAAGAGACAAACAACTTTGCGCAATCATTTTATTCAACAACTCACCTCTGGCATTGAAGGGGCCATCCTCAACGGCGATCCGCAAAACCGACTCCCGGGAAACATCAGTCTAACCATCCCCTATGTCAAAGCCACAGACCTTATCAGTACAGCAAGTGAATTGGCTTTTTCGACAGGCTCCGCCTGTGCGGCTAGCTCCGTCACGCCCTCGCACGTTTTGACAGCCATTGGCCTGAGTAAGGAAGCTGCCGAATGTACGATTCGACTCGGGCTTGGCCTCAGCACAACTCTAGATGACATCAATTCTGCTGCCACAATCTTGATGACCGCCGTGCAAAAATTACGAACGCAAAATCCGGCCTGGCAAATGGAGCAACCCGAATCCTGAACACAACCATGACAAACATCAGTCAAACAACCAGTTTGGGCAGCGCGCTTCGGCAAGGCCGCCGAGCCTTAAAGCTCGGACAAACGCTCTTAAAGTCACTACCAGAGCTTAAAATAAAACCGAAAGACCAGATAAAAAGAAACCTTAAAGGGTTGACACAAACCCTTGCCAGAAGCCATGAGGCTTCGCTAATCATGGCCGCCATAGCTGAACTCGATGCTGTCATTGCAAGCTTGGCTGCCAGTGAACTTAAAAAAATGCGTAAAATGATAACGGCAATTAGCCAGAAAATAAAAGTCCTTCCCGCGAAGGCGGGAATCCAGAAACACTTGAAGTCAACTGGATCCCCGCCTTCGCGGGGATGACGATATGAAAAGTTGAACCACAAAAAAAAGGAAACCAATGAGTGAACCCATCCCGCAAAAAAGACTACCCGGCGTTAAAAATGTCATTGCCGTTGCCAGTGGCAAGGGCGGCGTTGGCAAATCAACTGTGGCCGTTAATTTAGCGGCGGCGCTGGCCAAACTCGGACACAAAGTCGGATTACTCGACGCCGATATTTATGGCCCTAGCCAGCACATCATGCTGGGCCTTCGAGATCAAACGCCGCAAATGGATGCTGAGCGCAAAATCCAACCGGTGGAAAAATTCGGCATCAAAATGATTTCGTTTGGTTTCTTCATCAAACCCGAAGAAGCCGTCGTCTGGCGCGGCCCCATGATAGGCCGTATGATACAGCAATTTGTCGATGACGTTTTATGGAACGAGCTCGATTATCTCATCGTCGATTTGCCTCCCGGCACAGGTGATGCCCAGCTTACGCTCACCCAAATTTTACCAATTTCTGGTGCCGTCATGGTCTCGACGCCGCAAGACGTAGCTCTGGCCGATGCCGTCAAGGGCATCAACATGTTTCAAAAAGTGAATGTCCCAGTCCTCGGTCTGATCGAAAACATGAGTTACTTTTCCTGCCCAGGCTGCGGACACCACGCCAACGTGTTCAGTCACGGCGGGGCCAAACTCAAAGCTGAAGAAATGGGTGTTAAATTTTTAGGCGAACTGCCACTCGAAGAAGCCACTCGCACAGGCGGTGATCAAGGCAAACCGATCGTCGTTAAAGAGCCTGAAAGCGCACAGGCGGGGCGCTTTTTGGAAATTGCCAAAAACACCATGACCGCTTTGGAAGCTGCTCGTCGAGCCGCGCCTGTTTTTACCAGCAATTTGCCTGGGACTGAGGCTGGAAATAAGGGGGGTGGGTTTACAGTTTAGACATGACCACGAAGCGCTCCGATTACTTTTACGCTTTCCCCGAATCACTCATCGCTTTGCGCCCACTCGCCGACAGATCGGCCTCGCGCCTCATGGTTTTGAATCGCACGGGCGATTCACTCACGCATAAAAAATTCTCGGACATTGTCGATTCGTTTGTGCCCGGCGACGTACTCGTCATGAATGATTCCAAAGTTTTTCCGTGCAGACTCATCACGACAAGAAAAAGTGGCGGGCGGCAGGAGATATTTTTGATTCGGGAGGTAGATCCCTCAAATCAAACTTGGGAAGTTCTCCTGAACGCCAACCTTAAAGTGAAAGCGGGTGATCAATTCAATTTTGATGGCCTCAGAGTCACCATGACAAATGACGCCCAGCCCGATAACGCAACACGCGTTGCCAAATTAGAGTTTGATGGCGATTTATTTCCACTCTTGCAAAAAATCGCACACATCCCTCTGCCGCCTTACATCACACGGCCTGACACACCTGAAGATATAACCACCTATCAAACGGTTTATGCCAAAAATACGGGATCGGTAGCGGCTCCAACGGCCGGATTTCACTTTACGCAAGACTTATTGGACACCTTACGCAGCAAAGGCGTCATCATCACGACCGTCACCTTGCACGTAGGCCCCGGAACTTTTTTGCCTGTCAGAACAGAAAATATTCAAGATCACAAAATGCACACGGAATTTTATTCTCTCTCAGCCGACACCTGCCACATCATCAACGAAGCCAAAAAACAAAACAGACGCGTGAGTGCCGTTGGCACAACGAGTGTGCGTGTCCTCGAGTCCGCCGCAGCTAACAAGACCGCGCTAACGCCACACAATGGGCAAACAGCCATTTTTATTTACCCACCTTACAATTTCAAAATAGTCGATCGCCTTATCACCAATTTTCACCAACCGGAATCAACCCTGCTCATGCTCGTGAGCGCCTTTGCCGGAAGAAAAAAAATTCTTGCGGCTTATCAAGAGGCCATTAGCCTTGGCTACCGCCTATTTTCTTACGGCGATGCCCTGCTGATTGAATGATTTTACTTGTAAGGAATTCTGATGGAAGGATCATCTTTGGGGAAATCTTTTGTATTCCTGGTGACAAGAATAGTATTTTGAGCCAAAGCCGTGGCCCAAATGATCGCATCGGGAAGTCTCAATTTATGTGATTTTCTGAGCAAAATACTGTGTTCGGCCACTTCATCTGACATACCGATAGTTTCAAATTGTGCTAGGTAATCTCTGGCAAAGCGTTCTTCGTCTTTGTTTTTAGCGCCAACAAGCACCTCAATCCAAGTGATGATACTCACTGCTGGATTGCGATGAAATTCCATCTCTTTTTTAGCTGAAGAAAAGCCGCTCAAATAATCAATAATGATATTGCTGTCGATAACGGCCACAGATCATTTCCATTCTGATTTTATGGATTCAAGAAACTTGTCAGTTTGTTTGCGGGATCTTGTCCAACTGCCAAAGGCATCATTTTTACTTTGCGGTTTATGCTGATCAATAAAAAGATTAAGGGCCTGCCTAACCAACTCAGCACGCGAAGCTTTGAGTTTCTTACCCAAAAAAACCAATTGTTCGATAACTCTATCTGGAATGTCGACAAGTGTTCTCATGTCGACCATTGTATATCATACAATGATATCATTCAAGTCTTTCATCAAGCGCTGTAATCAAGTCCTTGTCTTTTTTTCTCTTGCTGCTCACTAACCACAGATTTAAAGAGCCAAAGGAGCAATAATTTATGAAAATCGACTTAACGGGTAAAGTGGCCTTGGTCACAGGGGCGGCTGGTGGGGGGCTTGGCAGAGCCGATTGTCTGGCGCTTGGCCAGGCCGGAGCAAAAATCGCCATTTTTGATATCATGGATTGCGCTGAAACTATCAGTTTTTTAACAGCTGCCGGCATTCAAGCCAAAGCTTACAAAGTCGATATTGCTAATAATGATCAAGTCATCGTGGCTATTAATCAAGTCGCCAGCGACCTTGGCAGTCTCGATATTGTCGTTAACAATGCCAGTATTCTCACCACCGTCGGTATGATTAACGACATTCCAGCCGACAAATGGAACCGTGATATTGCTGTCAATCTCATCGGCTCAGCCAACGTCACCCGGGCGGCTTGGCCGCACTTGCAAAAAAACAAGTGGGGCAGGGTCGTTTTTATCAGCAGCATTGCCGGAACCCGTGGCGGTGCTGGCCAAACCAGTTATTCGGCCACTAAGGCTGGCGTCATTGGACTGGCTAAATCGCTCGCCTTGGAAGGCGCCCGTTTTGGCATCAATGTGAATGCCGTTGCTCCTGGCGTCATGGAATCTGAAGCAGCCATGCATTTGATTCGTCCTGACATGCTCGATCGCATGCGCAAGAAAGTCCCCTCGCAAAAACTAGGCAAAGTTGAGGACATTGCCAACACAGTCACCTTTTTGTGCAGTGAGCAAGCTCGCTACATTACCGGCCAAGTTTTGGAAGTTGACGGGGGGATGGGCCTCTTTGTCTTCTGATCGTTCTTGCATAGGAATCAACAGAGGCTCCGAGCGGACCTGACACCACAAGATTCAAGTCATGTCTAAAAAGTGCCTGCCCACTGGCAGGCGTGAGTACAGGTCTAAAGCTAACCGCTCCTGTCGCAAAAGAAATTGGCGTCACAGATTTTATTTTAGAGCCCTTCTGCTCTTCCCACTCATTTTTCTTTTCCACGGCGGCCGTCAACCGCAACTCATTAGCCCGTTGCCAATCAAGCGAACTTGTCACTCGACCCAACGACACCAAGTGCGATCTGGCACTCATTGAATCTGTCACATCAAGATAATCAGTGGAACTTCGCCGCCCACTCGCCTTCATGACATCCGTGTGATCCAGAGCTTGTTTTCTAACAGAATTAAAAATCTGCAGCCGCTGTTCGTAGAGTTGCTCTCTTCTGAGGCAAAGATTGGTAAAAGCCATCGTGAGATCCAGGCTGCCCTCGACACGTTCAAATTCGCGAATGGTTTTACCGGGAAAAGCCAAGGCCAAGGCTATCGGTTTATTAAGCAGATTTTTTTTGCCTGTGAGGCCTGAGAGTACATACACAATAGGGGTTTCATCCCCATTTGCAGTTGGCCCCAAAATAGCATCACAGACGAGGCGAGCCTTAGTCCCATCGGTAAAGTGTACGTCATAGAGTGGCAGCCGCTGAGTATCTGCGCCAACTTTAATTTTTTCTGTGTAGGGGAAAATATAACGTGCATACCCTTCTCTGAGCAGTTGTCTGAGCTTGTGGGCAAAATTTTGTGGGCCAATCTCGATCACGGTTCCATTAGCCCGTTTGCCTTTGCGAGGAAAAGTGAACACAATCTCGTCCCCAAACTTAAGCAAAAAACCTTTGGCATCCACCCCCAACTCACGGGCATAGGCCTCAAAGGCCGTTTGTGGCAGACGTAAAATTTCGAGCATTTTCTGATCAACCAACTGATCAGGATTCAAATTGTTCTGGCTAAAAAAATCTTTCAAATGATCAATATCGATACCAAAGACATAGGCTTCATCTGTGATACTTTCTGTCTCTTCCAAATAAGCCAAAACAGCTTCATCATAAAATCTTTCCTTCAGAGCCACATCATTTGTCAGTTCATGTAAAGCTTGATACCCCAAGCTTTTTAAATTTGTCAGCTCTCTGTGCACCCAAGTCCAATCAGGATTTTTTTCTGGATTATTAATAGAAGCGCCTATCTGATTCAGGACGCCATCTGGCCTAGAAAAACGCCCAACTTCGTGATTCAAACGGGGAATCAGTCCGGCTTTAAGGGCAAAATGAAGAATAGCTGGCGATGCCGAATGCCCAAGAGCCTCATAAACAAAACGCACAAAATCTTGCTGAACTCTGGATAATTCACCAACAGACTGGTTTGGTGACTCGGCCAAAAGCTGTGACAACTCTCTTGCCACAACTTCAGACACACCATATTCACAGGCCAAGGTTTCAACAATGGCCCGATCTCTGCCACCCGCAAATGTTTTGAGCACCAAAAAAACTTCGTCTGGACTCATGTAAATCCCTTGGGGAAACTCACTCCATGAACGGGTTAGTGCTTCCGTGCCAAAATCAATAGCCTTTGGATCTTTTGTGTACGCTAAATGCTCGGCTCGTGTCAGCGCTTGATTACGCAAGCTATCCACCAACCCAGCAATGAAACTACGCGTTTCGGCTTGTTTGAGTTTATCCGCACTCATTGACAAGAGAGGCGATCGAACAACCCCAGCTTTGAATTCGTGTGCAAATGAAGAAAAAGGTAACCAATATTTACTTGTTAATGAATAAACTTCCAGCACGCCCTGTTTCAGTCTGAGTTTATCCTTTACAGAACTTGCATCACGGGCAACACGTTGGCGTAAAAACACTTCTAATTGATCCCACAATGTGTCTAAAAAATTTGTGAATTGCCCAGGATCAAACTCATCACCAGGAAAAATAAGCCCAATGTTCACACGGGCTGCATAGACAAATTGCCCCGATTCAGCGGATCCAAAAAACTTGCGTGCCACAGCCATCACGCCAGCACGGAAAATATCCCCAACAGCATGACCACCCAGCTTATTCCAATCTGTCATGGGCATGCGAATACAAGCCACCACAGGGGGCTGGCCTTTGGCACTGGGAGTTTTGATCATGTCGTACAAAAGATTAACAAAATATTCGCGCCCGAGAATAGTCTCCGACTGATGCTCCGTTCGTATCAATGCGTATTTTTGGTAAACAACTGTGGCATCCCAGTACAATTGCCGAATAAACTGTTTAAAACGTTCAGGATCCTCTTTGTCCAAGCCCGAGTCAAACTGTGCCAGTCGCTGCTCCAATCTTTGCAAATAATAACGATAATTTTCCTCAGGCTCTTCAAGAGCCGATGGAAAGGAATTTTTGAGAGTGAACTCAGTCAGTGCTCTTTGCAAACCAAAGCGAAAAAAAGTAGGCCCTTCAAAAGAATTTTCCTTGGCAATCAGATAAGTATCAAGAGTGTATGGACAAGCACCGAGGACATCAGGTGGCAACCAAGTCGCATCAGGCACAGCTGGCCAAATTGAGATTGAGGATGGGTGTAACGGCAGCTCAGAAACTGTCGGGAAAACTGGCATGCCTCTTTATCGATAAAGCCGACAAAAAGTTTCCTGTTATTCATGCCTTTTTTAAATCACCTAACTATTGAATATTAAAGTTTTTTTACTTAGTCACATGTCATGTCCGAATACCGATCTCCAAAACTTGCGAAGACTGTCCTTACCGACACAGCCTCGCTGGCACAGTTTTCCAAAGACATGGTCTATGCGGGCACGCCCGAGTACGCACTCAAAGCTCGGGATTGGCAGGACGTCAGTGAGGTTTTGACCACCTGTCACCAACAAGAAATTCCCGTGACACCCTGTGGCTCACAAACATCAATGACGGGATCCTCAGTAGCCGATTCTGGACTCGCCCTTTCTCTGACAGGCCTGAATAAGTTTTTTGACTTCAGACCACAAGCCGATGGCACAGCTTTGATTGATTGCGAGCCCGGCGTTATTTTAGGCGATCTCAAACGCTTTGCTGCAGCGAATAGCTATTTTTATCCACCCGATCCCACGAGTTTTAATGAAGCCACACTCGGTGCCACTGTGGCCACCAATGCCACCGGCGAAGACACTTATGCTTACGGTCCCACCAGGCGTTACATTGAAGCTTTGGACGTTTTAAAAGCAGATGGTTCATCGCAAATTCTCACGCGGCAAAAACCACTCGTTCATTCGATTTTAAAAAATACTGCCGGTTATTTTCTGGATGGTGAATCAATTGACACGCTCATTGGTTCGGAAGGAACCTTAGCTGTCTTTAAAAAAATAACTGTGCGCGTCTTGTCCGCACAAGGTCGCGACACAGTTTTACTCATTTTGCCGTTTTCTAATTTTGCCAAGACTCTCGCTGCTGTGCAGCAACTCGCCCAAGCACCTTTGCAACCCAGGGCCATCGAACTGATTGGCCCCGGTGCGGCTGATTATTTTAAAATGCACACAGCCTGTCCGATTGAGCTGAAAAATGAAGCCTCCTTTTTATACGTCAAAATCGAATATGACGCGTCCTATTCGATCGAACCCATTTTGGACTCCTGGATGACGCAACTCACAAGTCTTTATGACGCAGTTTCTGACACTCCCAGTCTCGCGCGCGTATTCGTCGCAACAACCGATGCGCAAAAAGAAGCCATCCGGCTTTGTCGGCATTTCATTCCACTCAAAGTTAACGAAGACTATTTCCCCTATCGCGCACAGGGCGGCGGGAAAATCGGTACAGATTGGTGGGTTCCTCTCCAGCACATGCCAGAAATGATGCTAAAAACTTTTACAGCAGCCCAAACACTCAAAATTCCTTTTTTGGTTTTTGCCCACATCGGCAACGGACACCCACATTGGAATTTTTTAACGCGCAACGCAGAGGAAAATGCCAAAGCCAAAGCCTTTGTTTTGGAACAGGGCCGCCAGGCGGTCGCATTTGGTGGTGGTGTGGCCGGTGAACACGGCATTGGAAAAATCAAACGTGACTTGCTGGCGATTCAACATGACGCCAAAACCATTGCCCGCATGAGAGCCCTCAAGCAGCAATGGGATCCAAAAAACCTGCTGGGACGAGGAAATCTCTTTGCCCCATCCACCAATGACAAACCCTAAATAACGCAGCCCGTCATTGAAACAAGCAACAGATAAGAGCTATCAACCGATAATCTTTACCATGAAAACACCTCCATCAATTTCTCCTGCACATGGACAATCATTAGGCCAACTAAGTTACGTGAGGCGTCCTCGAGCAACTCCCCGCACAGAGAAAACGCCATCCAGAACGCATGGCAACGGCACCTTTTTTAATAGATCGGCCTTCCAGAAAAAATTTGGCAACAGTGGCACCCAACCTCATTTCCGTTTTGTTAATGAAAAAAAATCTCACAGCGAACAGCCAAATTGGGATGGCATACCAGAAAAATATCGTGCTGACGTCGAAAAAATGGCCAGCGCCTCCTACGGGGCTCGCGGGGTAGCCGAGTCCTTCCCCCAATTTCGAGAACGCATCGCTGGTTTATGGAAGGCCCAAAAGCGTGAGTTTCACAGAATGACTCAGGATCAAGGATTCCAAAGAATGCCCAGAATCGATGCCAACGCGCCCTTTGCCATCCTGGCCATGACGGTGAATGGATCTCTTGTCGCCATGACAGCGCCAGATCAAAATGGTTTGCGCAACATGCGTTACATCCCCATCTCTGAACGGAGACAACAACCCACTGATTTCCCTAATACATTTCTCCGTATCTCTGTAGAGAGCGATGGCAACACACCCGTCATTAATAATCACTTTGTTCCAGGACATGGCTATTGGCGCAGCTCGCGTATCATTGCCATTGCCGCTCATGCGAATGCCAATCAGCAGGTCCTCTGGGACGCGCAACAGCAGCTTTCTCTATCCATTATCGATGTGCGCGCGAAAACGATCGCACCTCGTGACATCCCTGAGTAAATCCGCTAGTGCGCGGCATGACGCCCCATCGCTTCCAGGTCAACAAGTTCGTCACCCTCGCACTCAAACGACATCATCCATGGGTGTACCGCTCGCAATGTTCATCGGCGCTCGGCGGCGTGCCTCACGGCGCCCTTGTTCGGCTTGTCGGGATCGATAACAGGTTTTTGGGGCTTGGCCTTCACGATCCCGTCTCCGCCATTGCCATACGCGTTTTTCATTGGGAAGACGTGCCACTTGAGGACGAACTCTTCGAGAAAAAATTACTCAAAGCTTGGGATAAACGGGTAGAAGGTCGCGCTCACTTCAATGTTGATGGCTTCCGCTGGGTCCATGGCGAGGCCGATGGTTTGCCCGGTGTGGTCATCGACGTTTACGGTAAAACAGCAGTTTGTGTTTTTTATCTGCCGGCTTGGGAAGCCATTCTCACGCACACACTTCAAAATATGGCAGAACGCTGCGGACTTGAACGCGTCTTCATCAAAATCGCCCACGGCCAAAATGAATCGATAGGCCAACTCAAAGATCTAAAAACGGGCGTGCTCACCACGGTAGCCGAACCGGTTAACTTTCACGAAGGCGAACTGACCGTCCCAGCCTATCCTGCGACGGGTCTGAAAACAGGTTTCTTTTTGGACCTACGCGAAGTCCGTACGGCTCTGGCTCACAGACCTTTCAAGGGCAAAAGTGCCCTCAATATTTTTGCCAATGATGGCGTATTTTCAGCCCTGCTCAAACGCGCAGGCGCCGCACGCGTGGTTTCTGTCGAGCGGCACGAAACAGCACGGGCTCACGCCAAAGAACTTTTTAAAAGTTGGCAGCTGGATTTTACTGACTCAGACTGGCTCACGACAGAGGCTTTTGATTTTCTCAAATCCGAGCAAGAACCTGGTCCGTTTGATTTGATTATTTTGGATCCACCCTCACTCGCGAGTCGCAAAGAACACCTGCCAAAAGCCCGTGCAGCCTGGATCGATTTAATCAAGCAAGCACTCAAACGCCTGGCGCCCGGCGGTGAGCTACTGGCCATTTCCTGCACAGAGCGCCTCTCGCAGGCAGATTTAATGGCTTGGACGCAAGAAGCCGCTAAAAAGAGTGGATTGGGTTTGGCCATCAAAACCGTTTATCCAGCAACTTTTGATCATCCCTCTCACCCGGATATTCCCGAAAGAGACTACCTGACAGCCATTATGTGGCGGAGAACCTAAATAAAGAACAGTGTGTCTAAATTTTGTCAGAATGCAGTCAGACGTGGGAATTTTGATCCTCTTTTTTTCTCAAGCAACACTACAGAATTGCATGCTATTTTCCCCCATTACTAATTAATAGATTTAACCTATTAATTAGTAGATTTCTTTTCTATTTTCTATGATTCATTCTCTTTGCCATACTGGCTTCATTAGCTCAGTTACCGAAGTGGAAAATAAGGAGGCGTGGAATGTTTCGCAATGAACGTTATTTCGATAAGAATGATTCCAAGAAAAATTATTTTGGCCAAATTGACGATGACATTTTAGAAAGTGAGGACGCCAGCCAGTCACAAAGTTCCAAACGGGAGGAAAAAATCGAACCAGACCACGAAGGCTCGTAAGCCGGACCGCGATGGTTTGTGAATGAGGTACAATTGAAAGTCTCAGATGCCCCGCTTAACGCGGGGTATTTTTTTGCTTGTTTGACGTCTTCTGAACTCATCGTTACACTCCTCCCATGCAGCACTCCGTCCTTTTTGATCCGTCTTTTTCTATGCTCGAAGTTGAACTCGCCCCGGGTGAAGTCCTGCAAACTGAAGCCGGCAGCTTGGTTTCGCGTAGCTCCAACATCAACATGACAACGCGCATGAACGCCGGCACCGGAGCCAGCTTCATGGACAAACTCAAATCTTTTTGCATAGCCATCCTTAAAAAAATTCTTGGCGGCGAAAGTTTCTTTGTCAACGAATTCACGCCCACAGACAGCAAACCCGCCAAAGTCACCATTGCCCCCATCATGCCTGGCTCAATTGTACACAAACACTTAGACAAGACCTCTATCACCCTGCAAGGCGGTGCCTATTTAGCCAGCGTGGGAACTCTTTCTATCAAAGTCGTTTTTGCGGGACTTAAAGCTCTATTCTCTGGACACGGCTTGTTTTTTTTACAAATCAGCGGCACCGGCGATTTATTTTTTAATGCTTATGGTGGCATTATGACGAAAGACATCGATGGCACCTTCATGCTCGATACAGGGCACCTGGTCGCTTTTGATCCTTCGCTTTCGTATCGAATCGCAGCCGCCGGGAATCTCAAATCAACCTTCCTGTCTGGCGAAGGATTGGTCATGAACTTTTCCGGTAAAGGCCGTTTGTGGTTCCAATCCCGCAATGTGGGCGCGCTGGTGAGCTTTGTGAATCCCAGATTGCCGCAGTGATCATTTCGAAACAGCCTTGTTCAACCGCTCCCAGAGCGTGGCACCCAGTCCCATTAAGGGAAAATCTCTATCAACCAAAACCCGTCTAAAGCCCTCTTGGTCAAGCTCACGCAAAGCCGCATACAATCGCCGAAGATTCATGGTCGGCTTCCCTCGCAGCCCCAAAGAAACAAGTGGTTTCGTTCCGTGAGGTGAATCCGAAAAACCCAGTACAGCATCAGCCTTGGCTAATTTCGATTGTATCTGTGCCGCTGACTCACAGGCCAATAAGTGCGCACTCGGTGCATAATGCCGATATTTCATACCGGGGGCTTGTGGCGATTTTTTGCTTTTTGCAACTCGCGCCGGCCCCAAAACCTTCTGGATTTTTTCTACAGCCAACGCCCCGGAACGCAGCAAAACCCAACCGTCATCCGAAAGAGCAATGACAGTTGATTCCACACCTTTTTTGCAGCGTCCCCCATCCAGAACGGGAAAAGCTTTGCCCAAATCGTCTTCTACATGTTGCGCCCGCGTTGGCGAGGGCCTCCCAGAAAGATTCGCACTCGGCGCGGCAAGCGGCCCCACTTTTTTAATCAGTTTTCTGAGCAAGGCATGAGCCGGAATCCGCACAGCAACCGTCTTGAGACCGGCTCGCACAACGCTGGGAACACGTTGGCAATTGGCTGGCAAAACAACACTCAAAGGACCTGGCCACAAGGGCGCCAGTTTTTTGAGCTGTGCCGGTTTCCGCGTAATGAGAGCATCAATTTGTGAAAGGCTTGCCACATGAACAATGAGAGGATTATCTGCCGGTCGCCCTTTTAGGGAAAAAATCTTTTTAACCGCTTTGACATCACTCACACACGCAGCCAGCCCATAAACAGTTTCCGTGGGCACCCCGATGACGCCACCCGCGTTTAAAATGGTCTGTGCTAAGTGAAGAGAAATGCGCATTTTTTACCTTTTGCTTTGTTCAAACTCCGCTAAATTGTTTGGAACGATTTGATGAGGAAGTCAAAGAGGCAATAAGAATGGGATTTCGTCCCATTTCTCAGATTCGAGACAAAGCATCACACATTTTCCATCATTCAATCCACTGATATTGCTAACTAATTTTTAAAAAAGCCCATGGCATAGACCTTGCTCTAACTAAATGTGGGTAAGAAAAAAATCTGAATAACCTCTCCGTTTCAACAGAGACGAGATAAATTCAAAACTAAGGAACCAATATGAAAAAATATCTTGTGTTCGTATTACTAGCAAACATTTCACTCGTCATATCCTGTGGTGGCGGAGGCGATGCAAACGAAGGCATTTCTGGGGATGTCATTGAAACGAGCGAAACATGCGTCGACGGTAGTTGCACAACCGTCACACTTACCGAAGACGGTAATTTCACGCTAGGTCAAGCAAAAGGCCCTGCTGCTAGTGAACTCCCAGACATGAATGTTTCATCAGTCGACGATACCATTTTAACTATCGCGTGTGGTTCAGATGATACCACAACAGATGGCGCCATAAGCTTCACCTGTAATCTTGATGAATATGAAACTGCCTATGCGATTTGCATACATGGCATTGTCTACATTGAGAGTGAATTGAATGGGGACGCGACTTCCTCGGGCTGTAACAATATCAATATTTATTGTGACCAATATGGGTTTGCTTCTTCTGAAGTTTGCAACACGGCCACTCTGACAAGAGATGCATTTTTATTAAATGAAGGCGACGTCGTAGACACTGAAAACTTCGATCTTATTCAAGAAATCCTAAATGGCACAGTTAGCCAAGTGACCGAATAATTAATCAATATTGTTACTTTTGCCACAAACTCACCTACCCCATGCGTTGGGGGCCATGAGGCCCCCAGCCATTTCCGCAGAAAACTCGCCTACCTAAATATTATAATCGTACATAATTTCATATACTTATAATTCTTTTCCCTCTTTTGTTCCACGCCCTATTCTGAGAGACGATGCCCGCCACAAACACTCCCGCCGCCCAAATACCCATAAAAACTATTTGGCAGTCAGCGGCCCTTCCTTTAAACTATTAAAATTACAGACCCTTTTTGATCTTGGAGACTCCATGAAATTGACTGTCCTCACTTCCGATATCGTCAAAGCCAAAACTGACCTTTTAGTCATCGCAACAAGTGCAGATGAAATTCAAAAAAATTCTCTACTTAGCCTCGTCGATAAAAAACTTGGCGGCGAACTCAAAGACGTTTTAAAAGCGGAAGATTACAAAGCCAAATTGGGAGAAACCAAAATCTTGTTTTCTGGCAAACGCCTGGGCGCCCGCTATGTCGCCATTTTAGGTTTGGGGGAAACAAAGAATTTTAATTTGGAAGCCGCCCGCAAATGTGGAGCCACTATCCGCGCGATTGCCGAGCAACTCAAATGCAAAAAAGTCGCCTCCGTTCT
>Ga0209824_10001142_pt1 | contig 15440 bp, 15 predicted proteins | sample VDWuncwatermetaG_FD_184124 | JGI IMG/M metagenome (GOLD analysis project Ga0209824, IMG submission 184124) | Wastewater microbial communities from Netherlands to study Microbial Dark Matter (Phase II) - VDW unchlorinated drinking water (SPAdes)... ... | reverse complement strand
TTAGCTTCTTGCAATTATTCGACTGCCAGTGCACATAAGGCATCATGTATTTTGCGACGTATTCCTTGGACGACTCATCCATACGTGTGTCTGCCGAGATTGGTAGTTCAAATACTCTGCAAGATTTAAATTTTTTTTGCCTAGCATTTTACCTCCCTATCTTTTGCCTTACGTGCGCAGATAATGGGAAACCCACCATCTTTACCAGCGAATACCATACAAAATCTTCGCACCCCAATTAAGAGTAATTTCTAGTGCTGTAGAATATAAGCGAATGATGATTTATACTAACGCGCATTTTAGCCAAGCTTGTCCCGCTTGGTAGCGTGCAGCTTAATGGAAACAACCTAATGCCAAGAAAAATGATAGATAGAGATGAGGATATTCAGCAGGCCGCGCTGGCGATCAAGGCAATAGCACACCCATTGCGCCTGAAAATATTATGTGTGTTAGGTGATCAAGAATTTAGCGTTCAAGACATCGTGGAGCAAGTTGGCACATCACAAAGCAATATCTCTCAACACTTGGCAATTTTGCGAGAAAAAGGAGTGTTGGCGACACGCAAAGACGCAAACTGGGTGTATTACCGTATAGATGATCCGCGCACGCTAAAGTTGATCGGCATGATGCGCGATGTGTTTTGTGCAACTTGAGGGCTTGTATTTGTCTGCAATATTAGAATATAATTATATTATTAATTACCGATTGGCGATGCTGTGAAGAAAACGTGGGCCTATTTTTTATTGCTACAAAGTGCATTCAGCGCGTTTGCTGCTGAGCCGCTCCAGGTTGCGACGGTGCAATACCGTGAAGTTGAGCAATCATATAGCGTTGAAGGGGTAGTCGAGGCTACACGCCAATCCACGGTATCCGCGCAAATTAGCGGGCGCATCAAGGAAATTAATTTTGATGTGGGGGATCGTGTGCGCAAAGGGGAGGTCATCCTACGTATCGACGAGCGTGAAACAGCGCAAGCCTTGGCGGGCAGTAATGCGCAGGTTTTGCAGGCGCAAGCCACGCTGCAAAACGCAAAAATACAATATGAACGATTCAAACAATTGTTCGAACAGAAGATTATTACTCAGGCGGCCCTTGATAAAGCACTGGCCGAGTATCAAGTGGCTAGAGCACAAGCTGCCGCCAGCGAAGCGGGCTCTGGACAAGCCAGCTTGGCTCATGCCTATAGTGTTGTGCTTGCCCCCTATGGCGGGATAGTCGCTGCACGCCTAGTAGAAGTGGGTGAAATGGTTACCCCAGGCAAGTCATTGATGACTGGTTTCGACCCGTCAGAAATGCGCGTGGTGGTGAGTGTGCCGCAATATAAATTGGCAGAAATTGGTTCGCACCCAAAGGTGATGGTAGAAGCGCCATCATTAAAACGCTGGATTAAAGCAGCATCAACCACCATCCAACCCTTGGCGGACGCGCGCACCCATAGTACGGAGGTGCGCGTGACGCTGCCCAGCAACGAAGCGGGCATTTATCCCGGCATGTTCGTGCGTGCGCATTTTGTCATGGGCAAGGCCAACAAGCTTGTCATACCGAGCAGTGCAGTACTTCATCGCAGTGAAGTCGTCGCGGTATATGTTGTTAATGAACAGAATGAAGTGCAATTACGCCAAGTGCGGCTGGGAGAAATGTTTACTGGTGGCTTGGTAGAGGTGCTGGCTGGGTTGAGTCCCAGCGAAAAGATCGCACTGGAACCGGTTAAAGCAGGGATGTCGGCTGGACAGAAAAAGTAACAATTCTTTAGCCTTAAAATTGAGGAGTAAAGCATGGCCCATATCATTATTATTGGTGCAGGTATTGGTGGAGTCCCCATGGCCTATGAGATGCAAGAGCAAGTGCGCAAGGGAGATAAAGTAACCGTTATTTCAAACAGCGAAAATTTTCATTTTGTTCCATCCAATCCTTGGGTGGGCGTGAAATGGCGTGACAGAAAAGACATCGAATTTCCGATTCGTCCCTACCTGGAACGAAAAGGGATTAACTTTATTTCAACGGGCGTTAAGCGGTTACACCCTGAAAAAAATCAGGTTGAGTTGAGTGACGGTGAAATGGTCGCTTATGATTTTTTGGTAATCGCAACCGGACCCAAACTGGCTTTTGATGAGGTGGAGGGCTTGGGGCCGCATGGCGGACACACCCAATCCGTATGCCATGTTGATCACGCAATGAAATCACACGATGAATGGGATAGCTTTACTAAAAATCCGGGGCCGATTGTAATCGGCGCGGTGCAAGGCGCGTCGTGCTTTGGCCCAGCTTATGAATACGCGCTTATTTTGGACACGGATTTGCGCCGCCGTAAAATTCGCGACAAGGTGCCGATGACATTTGTGACATCTGAACCCTACATCGGACATTTGGGATTAGGCGGGGTAGGAGATTCCAAGGGTATTTTAGAGTCGATCTTGCGTGAACGTGGCATCAAGTGGATATGTAACGCTAAAACCACCAAAGTTGAAGCAGGAAAATTATTTGCCATGGAATGCGATGAGAATGGTGCGGACAAAAAAGCGCATGAGTTGCCGTTTAACTACTGCATGATGTTGCCGGCTTTTAAGGGTATAGATGCCGTGTTCGGTATCGAAGGATTGACTAATCCACGTGGATTTATCGTGATTGATGAACATCAGCGCAACCCAACATTTAAAAACATCTACTCGGTAGGGGTGTGCGTTGCAATCCCCCCCGTTGAAAAAACACCGCTACCAGTCGGCACGCCTAAGACGGGCTACATGATTGAATCTATGGTGACTGCAACGGCGCACAATATTAGTGCTGAACTTAACGGAAAATTGCCTGCTAGCAAAGCAACGTGGAACGCAATTTGCCTAGCAGACTTTGGCGATACTGGCGCCATGTTTGTTGCGTTACCCCAAATTCCTCCACGTAATGTTAACTGGTTTGCACATGGCAAATGGGTGCATGTGGCAAAAGTGGGGTTCGAAAAATATTTCATCAGGAAGATGAAAAAAGGCACGACCGAGCCAGTGTATGAAAAGTTAGTACTAAAAATGATGGGTATTAAAAAGCTCAAGTAACAAAGAAATTGCAAGCCGCCTAAAGCTTTGTCGGTTGTGGCTTTGGCGGCTTTATTATTTAAAAGTGAAAAAATAATGGGTATCTCAGGCCGCATCGCTAAATATTTTCTGCATTCGCAAATGACACCGCTGCTGGCATTGGTCGCGGTGCTGCTAGGTGCGTTTGCGGTGTTGGTTACCCCGCGCGAGGAAGAGCCGCAGATTAATGTGACCATGGCGAACGTGATGATCGCTTATCCGGGCGCATCGGCCAAAGATGTTGCGCAGACGGTGGCGACACCCGCAGAACAGGTGTTGTCTCAGATAGCAGGCGTGGAGCATGTCTACTCGGTGTCGCAGCCCGGCATGGCGATCATTACTGTGCAATTCAAAGTGGGTGAAGCGCATGTGCCGTCACTGGTAAAGTTGTATGACGTGGTGCATTCAAATGCTGATTGGTTATCACCCACACTGGGTGTGGCAGCCCCTATTATTAAAGCCAAAGGAATAGATGATGTGCCGATGGTCGCGCTGACCTTATGGCGTGAGCAAGAATTAGGCGGCAGCCTAGAATTAACGCATGTCGCACACGCTATTGAAGCAGAATTAAAGCGTGTTCCCGGCACGCGTGAGGTGGTGACGCTGGGTGCTGCGCAGCGCATGGTGCGCGTGCTGCTTAATCCAGAGAGTTTGAACGCATTCCAATTGTCCATGCACGATGTGCGCGCGGCACTGCAATCTGCCAATGTTGCACAGAATGCTGGCCACTTGGTGCGGGACAATCGCGAAGTGCTGGTGCAAACCGGCAGCTTTTTGAGCAATGCCAGTGACGTTAGGCAGCTGGTGGTGGGCGTGGCTAATGGCAAGCCAGTATTTCTGCGCGATATTGCCGAGGTGCAGGATGGTGCGGATCAACCGGATAAATATGTCTGGATAGGCACTGGCGCGGCAGCAGCAGATAAAGGTATTAAGGTGAAGGGCGAGTTTACCGCCGTGACCCTAGCGATTACCAAGAAGCCGGGCTCGAATGCAGTCGAGGTTGCCGAACAGTTACTGGCGCGGGTGGATGAACTTAAGGGCAGTGTTATTCCCGCCGATGTTCAGGTCAGCGTCACGCGCAACTATGGTGAGACGGCGAATGACAAAGCGCTCAAGCTGATCCAAAAATTATTGTTTGCCACTCTCGCCGTGGTCGCACTGGTATGGTTTGCGATGGGCAGACGCGAGGCACTAGTAGTGGGTATTGCGGTGCTGCTGACGTTAGCTGCAACGCTGTTTGCCTCTTGGGCATACGGCTTTACGCTAAATCGCGTGTCGCTGTTCGCGCTGATATTTTCCATCGGCATTTTGGTGGATGACGCGATAGTGGTGGTGGAGAACATCCATCGCAGGCGCGCGTTAGCGACACATCAGCCGTTGTCGGAAATCATTCCTGAAGCGGTAGATGAAGTCGGTAGCCCCACTATATTAGCCACCTTTACGGTAATCGCGGCACTGTTGCCGATGGCATTCGTCAGTGGTTTGATGGGGCCGTACATGAGCCCCATTCCAATCAATGCCAGCATGGGTATGCTGATCTCACTGGCGGTGGCATTCGTCATTACGCCTTGGTTGGTATTGCGTTTTGCTGGTGCACACCACGAGGTGGTGCAGGATGAGCGCGACACCAAGATACATCATTTTTTCAACCGCTATCTGACACCATTTTTGAATGGTGAACATGGCAAACCCGCGCGGCGAAAATTATGGCTGGCTATCCTGGCCGGATTGATTTTTGCTGTATTGCTGGGCGTGGGTAAACTGGTAATTTTGAAAATGTTGCCGTTCGACAATAAATCCGAATTCCAAGTGGTGGTTGATATGCCAACCGGCACGGCATTAGAGCGGACCAACGCGGTGTTGCATGAGGTGGGTGCTTATCTGGCCACTGTGCCCGAAGTCACCGACTATCAAGCCTATGCGGGCACGGCCTCGCCGATCAATTTTAATGGTTTGGTGCGCCAGTATTATTTGCGCAACGCTTCCGAGCGGGGTGATATCCAGGTCAACCTGCGCGACAAAAAACGCCGCAGCCGCAGTAGTCACGAGATTGCGACATCGGTATTGGAGCCGATACAAAAAATCGCCGCGAAATGGGATGCCAAGATAAAGATCGTCGAGGTGCCGCCCGGCCCGCCGGTGATGTCACCGATCGTTGCAGAAATATATGGGCCGGATTATGAGGGTGCACGACGGGTGGCGGGCAAGGTGCGCGAGCAATTCAACAACACCGGCGACATCGTAGCGATTGACGACACCGTAACCGAAGCCGCGCCCAAGCTGATGCTACAGGTATTGCAAAGCAAAGCTGCGCTGCTTGGCGTTGCGCCGAGTGACATTGTTGATGTGATCGGCATGGCCTTGTCCGGGCAGGATGTGGCGACGTTACATGCCGAAAACGCCAAGTATGCGCCGCCGCTGCGCATCGGATTACCTGCCAATAAACGCGGCAATGTCGACGAGTTGCTGAAGCTAAAGGTGCGTGCGCGGGAAGGTGTGCTAGTACCTCTTTCTGAGGTTGTGCAAGTGGTCACCACGCAGCGCGACTACCCGATTTATCACAAGGATTTGCTGCCCGTGGTGTATGTGTTTGGCGACATGACGGGCGAGCTAGACAGCCCGCTGTATGGCATGTTCGGCATCAACGCAAAGACTAGCGGTATGGCACTGGAACAAGGTGGAAACCTAGAGAGTTACTATTTCAACCAGCCCAGTGATCCCTATGCTAGTTATGCTTTGAAGTGGGATGGAGAGTGGCAAGTCACCTTCGAGACCTTCCGCGATATGGGTATCGCTTACGCAGTGGGGTTAATACTGATTTACCTGCTGGTGGTGGCGCAGTTTAAGTCGTATCTGGTGCCGCTGATTATCATGTCGCCGATCCCGCTCACCCTCATCGGCGTGATGCCCGGCCACGCCTTGCTGGGCAGCCAGTTCACCGCGACTTCAATGATAGGCATGATTGCCCTGGCAGGCATCATCGTGCGTAATTCTATTTTGCTGGTGGACTTCATTAACTTGCAAATCCGGGACGGGGTGGATGTTCAGCATGCGGTGATCGCGGCGGCGAGTGCGCGTGCCAAGCCGATTATTCTCACTGGGCTGGCGGCTATGCTGGGCGCGTTATTCATCCTGGATGACCCGATTTTTAATGGGCTGGCAATCTCGCTAATTTTTGGCATCCTAGTCTCAACCTTACTCACGCTGATCGTGATCCCCGTGTTGTATTACGCCGCTTTATACAAAAGATTTCAGTAAAATTCGTTAACTAAAAGAAGGAGTTTCACCATGAATGCAGAACGCATCGTTCGTATTGTCGCAGGCAGTTTTGTTTTAGTTTCGTTGTCGTTAGGATTGGAGGTTAGCCCGATATTTGTTAGTCCGCACTTCTTGTGGTTGACCGGTTTTGTTGGCCTCAACCTGCTGCAAAGCGGCTTTACCAACATTTGTCCGCTGAATAGCATACTCGGCAAGTTTGGCATTAAGAGCGGCTCTTGCTAGATTTTGGGAAGCCACTGCGCAGGGCGACTTTATCGTCCGAGCAGTGCTCCGACGCGCTTAAAGTGAGCACATTGAAATATATTGCAATGCTTTTTTTGAATTTTCTAAAATCCCTCGGCTTGAAAAAATTGTGCCGGTTCGATTCCAGTTCCGGCATCACCAATCATTCTTAGCAGCCCACCCACACTTTCATTTCCAATCAAAGCGCGTCCAGCGGAATCTTGGCATACGCCACACCATTTGCTTCCTTAGGCGGCATTTCACCCGCGCGAATATTGATTTGCACGGCTGGAAAAATCAGCATGGGCATTTCTAAAGTAGCATCACGCTTGGTTCGCATCTCCACAAATTGCGCTTCAGTGATACCGTCGTGCACATGAATATTTTCTGCCCGCTGCTCGGACACGGTGCTCTCAAAACTTACTTCGCGATTATTGGGCGGGTAATCGTGGCACATGAACAGCCGCGTTTCAGGTGGCAGGCTTAAGATTTTTCGCGTGGAGGCATACAGCGTTTTAGCATCGCCGCCGGGAAAGTCGCAGCGCGCCGTACCCACATCCGGCATAAATAAAGTATCACCGACAAACACCGCATCACCAAACTGATAGGCCATGCACGCGGGCGTGTGGCCGGGAACATAAAGTGCCCTGCCCTGCAAATTCCCCACCTGCAATACTTCATCTTCTTTGATGAGATGGTCGAACTGCGAACCGTCTTGCTTAAACTCCGCCTCTAAATTAAAAATACCTTTGAACACTTTTTGCACGGCTGTGATGTGGTCACCAATGGCGGTCTTGCCGCCTAGCTGCGCTTTCAAATACGGCGCGGCAGACAGATGATCGGCATGAGCATGGGTTTCCAAAATCCACTCCACTCGCAGATTATTTTCACGCACAAAAGCGATCACCTTATCTGCCGCAGTGTGACGTGTGCGGCCAGATTTATGGTCGTAGTCCAACACCGAATCAATGATGGCGCAGGCCGAGCCGACGGCTTCGTAAATAATATAAGTCACCGTCCAAGTGGCCGGATCAAAAATACCGTGAACCCTAGGTTTGTTACTCAATATGCTCATGACGACACCCTTACGTTAATATATCAAATAATATTATATTGAAAGATAATATAACAACTTCCAATCTTACCCAAGGAGGCGCGCCTAATGAAGTCCGTTAAGCTGGAATTATCCGAAATGCACGTAGCCGCTAGCGAGGCCTGTCGCTTAATGAAGGTACTTGCCAATGCTGATCGCCTATTGCTGTTGTGCCAACTTTCTCAGGGCGAGCAATGCGTCAGCGAGTTAGAAGCATTGCTCGGCATTGTTCAACCGACCTTATCGCAGCAACTCACTGTACTGCGCGACGAAGAGTTGGTGAGTACGCGGCGTGAAGGGAAAAATATTTACTACCAAATAGCCAGTCCACAAGCACTCGCTGTAATCAAGGTCTTATATCAACAATTTTGCAAACATTAACAGGATGAAAAATGACTATTGACTGGAACCATTTCACCCCCTGGCTATCGCTTTCTGGGGGTGTTTTATTAGGTGTCGCTTCGGCACTTTTTATTTTATTGCACGGGCGCATTCTCGGCATCAGCCGCATTGTGGGCGAATTTATTTTGCCTAAAGCGGGCGACATAGCATGGCGCATTGCCTTCTTACTCGGCATTTTTGCAGCACCTTGGGTCTTTGGCATACTCGCACCCGCTGAAATAATTACCGCGCCGCGCATAGACGCAAGCTACGGCATGATCGTGCTGGCAGGATTAATGGTGGGGCTCGGCACACGCTACGCCTCCGGCTGCACCAGCGGTCATGGTGTATGCGGCTTGTCGCGTTTATCGCTAAGGTCACTGGTTGCCACGCTGTCATTTATGGCGGCGGGTTTTGTCACCGTCTATGTTATCCGCCATCTACTTTAAGGAAAACATCATGCAACGTATTAGCGAATTTTTTATCGGTCTACTATTCGGCTTAGGCCTACTCCTTTCCGGCATGACCGACCCCGGTAAAGTGTTGGGATTTTTAGATTTATTCGGACTATGGGATCCCTCACTCGCATTGGTCATGGGGGGCGCAATTGCAGTGGGCGTATTCGCTTTTGCCTTCGCCAAAAAACGCACCACAAATTTTTTTGGTGGTGCATTACACCTGCCAAAAAATAATTCCATTGATAAAAGGCTGGTTATAGGCAGCTTGATATTCGGCGCGGGCTGGGGCATTGCAGGATACTGCCCAGGGCCAGCACTGGTGTCGATGGCTGCGGGGCAAGAAAAAGGCCTCGCATTTGTCATCGCCATGCTAGTCGGCATGGCGGGTTTTGAAATTGCCGAACGCCTCTTCCACGAACCCAAAATCACCACCTAATGTCTGCAAAAACGGCTCGTCAAAAATGGTTGCCCGCGCTGCCCATACTCGACTGGGGGCGGCGTTACAACCAAGACAAACTAACGGGCGATCTACTAGCGGCAGTTATCGTCACGCTCATGCTCATCCCGCAGAGCTTAGCCTACGCCATGTTGGCGGGCTTGCCGCCGGAAGTTGGCCTCTACACCAGCATTGCACCACTCGTTTTATATGCGATTTTTGGCAGCAGCCGCGTGTTGGCAGTGGGGCCGGTGGCTGTGGTTTCGCTCATGACTGCGACCGCCATCGGTGATCATGCCGTCGCTGGATCACAAGCCTATTGGGCGATTGCCATCACCTTAGCTTTTTTATCCGGCGCGATGCTATTCATCATGGGCATTTTGCGCTTGGGATTTTTAGCCAATTTTTTAAGTCACCCCGTCATCTCAGGATTCATTTCCGCAGCCGGATTATTAATCGCGGCAGGCCAATTAAAAATACTCCTAGGCGTGTCCTACATGGGCGTGACGGCCAATGGCGATAATTTTTTCGCGCAGATGGCCTCACTCGCGCAACAAATTCCGCATATCCACGCCTTAACATTCACCGTCGGCACACTCACTTTAATTTTTTTATTGTCTATCAGAATAGGGCTTAAGCCCCTACTCACGCGCTTGGGTATGTCGCCAAAAACTGCTACCACACTCGCTCGCATCGGCCCTGTGGTCGCCATCGTGGCAACTATATTCTTAACTTATATTTTTCAGTGGCAGACACAAGGGCTCAAAATTGTTGGCAGCATTCCGCAAGGGTTACCGCCATTCAGCATGCCGCTGTGGGATTTATCTTTGTGGAAAGAACTCGCCCTCCCCGCCCTACTCATCAGTATTGTCGGCTTTGTCGAATCCATATCCGTGGGACAAACACTGGCCGCAAAAAAACGCCAACGCATAGAGCCTGACCAAGAATTAGTCGCACTCGGTGCGAGCAATCTCTCCGCCTCGTTCACTGGCGGATTCCCCGTCACGGGCGGCTTTGCGCGCTCGGTGGTGAATTTTGATGCCGGTGCGCGCACGCCAGCCGCAGGGGTTTTTACTGCCATCGGCATTGCACTCGCTGCACTATTTTTGACCCCCATGTTGTTCTACCTACCGCAAGCCACTTTATCGGCGACCATCATCATCGCGGTGCTGTCGTTGGTCGATTTCAGCATCTTGAAAAAAACTTGGCGTTACTCCAAAAGTGATTTCGCCGCAGCTATCATTACCTTGCTGGTGACGTTAATAATAAACGTAGAAATCGGCTTGCTTGTCGGCATCAGCGTCTCACTCGCGCTCTATCTTTATCGCACCAGTCGCCCGCACATCGCCACCGTCGGCATGGTGCCGGGTACCGAACACTTCAGAAATGTCTTACGCCATGATGTGTTAGTCAGCCCAAAATTAGTCAGCTTGCGCGTGGATGGCAGCCTGTATTTTGCCAACGTGCGCGCACTCGAAGACAGCGTCAACGAAGCCGTCGCCACGCATCCGCAATTACAACACCTCGTGCTGCAATGCTCGGCTATTAACGACGTGGATGCCAGCGCGCTAGAAAGTTTAGAAGCCATCAACCAGCGATTATCTGATGCGGGCATCGCGCTTCATCTCAGCGAAGTAAAAGGTCCGGTGATGGATAAACTGCAACAAACTGATTTTTTGCGCGACCTCAGCGGCCAAATTTTCCTCACCCACTACCAAGCTATTCATGAGCTTGTGCCGGAGATACAGCGATAATCATTGCGGGAAAATTAAACGAATAAGTTTTGCTTAGTAAATTTTATTTGGGTAAGTTTTATTTGAGTAAGTTTTATTTGAGTAAGTTTTATTTGGGGGGCGATATTTGTACGTGCGTGATATTATTTATGTGACCCAAAAGCTATCTAAAAAAGGGGAGGCATGATGGCGCACCATAGTAACGAAACCCAAAAAACGAAGCGCGTCGTCGTGCTGGTCGCCACGCGTAAAGGGGCTTGGCTTTTTCACAGCAATGCAACGCGAACAACTTGGCGAACCGACGGGCCGCATTTTCTCGGCCACATCATCAACCATGTCATGCTCGACCCGCGTGACGGACGGACGCTGCTGGCAGCGGCAAAAACCGGCCATCTCGGCCCGACTATATTTCGCTCCACCGATCTTGGACGCACTTGGAAGGAATCGGCGCAGCCACCCGCGTTCGCCAAAGTACCGGAGGGCGAGCAGGGGCGTGCGGTAGATCATACTTTCTGGCTCACTCCAGGGCACGCATCAGAACCCGATGTCTGGTACGCAGGTACTTCCCCGCAAGGCTTGTTCCGCACCGCAGACGACGGCGTTACGTGGCAACCCTTTTCCACGATCAACGATGATCCGCAATACCGGAAATGGATGGGCACGGTGCAGGACGGCACACCCGACGGACCGAAACTGCACTCGATTATCGTTGACCCGCGTGACCCCGCGCACCTCTACTTCGCCATGTCGGGCGGCGGCGTACACGAATCAAGCGACAGTGGCCGCACTTGGACGCTGCGGATAAAAGGGATGGACGTGGTCGAGGGTTTCGGTCTCAACCGCGACGATGCCACCTGTCATGACCCGCATTGCATTCGCATTTGCCCGAGCAACCCTGACCGTTTATATCAGCAGAATCATTGCGGCATCTACCGGCTCGACCGTCCCTCCGACACCTGGGTGCGTATTGGCAAGAACATGCCTGCGGATATCGGCGACATCGGCTTCCCCATGGTGGTACACCCGCACGATGCCGACACCGCCTGGGTGTTCCCGATGGATGGCACCAGCGTCTGGCCGCGCACCAGCCCGGGAGGCAAGCCCGCCGTTTATGCGACACGCGATGCGGGTCTAAGCTGGCAGCGTCTCGATGCGGGGCTGCCCACCGAGCAGGCGTGGTGGACGGTGAAGCGTCAGGCCATGACGGCGGACGCAATGGATAGCGTAGGTCTATATTTTGGCACCACCAGCGGCGAGCTGTGGATGAGCAGCGATGAAGGTCGCCAGTGGTCGTGCATCGCGCGGCATCTGCCGGAAATTTATGCTGTGGAAACAGTCGAGCTTAATTAGTGCTCCGATGAAAGTACTCATCCCCAGCGCGTTGCACTCGTACAGCGATAGCGGCGAAGTCGAAGCGAGCGGTGCCACGCTTGCCGCAGCCCTCACCGATCTAGATCGCACCTACCCCGGAATCCGTTTCCGCATGATAGACGAGCAAGACAAAATACGCCGCCATATCCGTATTTTCGTCAACGGCACCCAGGTGAACGAGCTATCGCAGCCGCTAGCCACGAGCGACGAAATTATCATCGTCCAGGCATTGAGCGGCGGGTGATAGCGCGGCGGGTGAACATGCTGGATTTGGCGATCGCTAACGGCAACGGGTAATCGGCAACAAACTACCCACATATAACAAGACTCCCGCCCGATAAAACTTGCGCGTTTTTTATTATCGACACTCAACTATTAGCCACCAAACAACGATGCCATGAAAAAATACGCCCTCACCATTTTTATTGTTGCGATGCTGTCACCCGCTTTGTCGTTGGCAGATGCAACGCCTAACGTGATTTATTGGAATTCGGCAGCAGGCAAAATACTGCGCGCACGTATGCCCGCCAATGCCGATTACTGGCAACTTGCCCCGGCCTTTACCGTGCAGATGACACAATCTTATTGCGGGGTGGCCAGTGCGATCACGGTGCTTAATGCCATGCCAATCAACAAACCGGTTAATCCGGCTTATGCGCCGCACGCCTACTTTACCCAGAGCAATTTTTTCTCAGCAGAGGTCGCGAAAATTATCCCCGCACAAACCGTGCTGAAAATGGGAATGACGCGTGATGAAATGTCTGCCGCGCTAATTCGGCATGGAGTCAAAGCAACATCCATCGCGGGTGATAGCATTGATGATAATGCGCTACGCAACCTGCTGAAAAAAACGCTGGGGGAGGATGGGCAATTTGTGTTGGTTAATTTTTTGCGCGCTAACTTAGGACAAGTCGGCGGCGGACACTGGTCGGTACTGGCAGCTTACGATGCGGAATCTGACAGCGTGTTACTGCTGGATGTCGCCAAATATAAATACACCCCGGCGTGGGTCGGCATCCACACGTTGCAGCAAGCCATTAACACCACCGACACCACCAGCAATAAACCACGCGGGCTAGTGATCGTGTCAAATTGAAAACGTCGGCACAGCAGAGTAGGATGCGTAAAAATCAGTGCGACTTATTTGGCTGATTTTTTATCGGTGTAGCGCGCGAAAATGGCGCAGCTTTTTTCTGGTGAATAATTTTTCTGGTGAACAATCTATCTACAGGGGATCGATCATGAAAAAATTTCTGTTGGCATTGACAATTTTCTTGTGCAGTACAGCAGCGCAAGCGGCCCTACAGGGCAAGGAAGTGGATTACAAAGCAGACGGCGTAACGCTTAAAGGTTACCTCGTTTACGACGATGCGTTTAAGGGCAAACGTCCGGCAGTATTAGTGGTGCACGAGTGGTGGGGACACAACGAATACGCGCGAAAACGGGCGCGGATGCTAGCTGAGCAGGGCTACACTGCGCTGGCTGTGGACATGTATGGCGACGGCAAGCAAGCCCATCACCCCGATGACGCGGGGAAATTTGCGACCGAAGTGAGCAAAAATATGGACATGGCTAAGGGACGTTTTGAAGCGGGCATGAAATTATTACGCGATCATAAAACCGTGGATGGCAGCCAACTGGCCGCGATAGGCTATTGCTTCGGCGGCAGCATCGTGCTGAACATGGCGCGCATGGGGCAAGACTTAAAAGGTGTGGCCAGCTTCCACGGTTCACTGGGAACCAGCATTCCCGCTGAGCCGGGCAAAATCAAAGCGCGGATCATTTCATTTTCCGGCGAGGCTGATCCGATGATAGGCGCGGAATCTGTCACCGCATTTAAAAAGGAAATGGATCACGCCAAAGCGAATTATCGAGTCGTGGTTTACCCCGGCGCACAACATGCTTTCACCAATACCGAAGCGGACGAACTGGGCAAAAAATTCAAACTCCCACTGGCCTACAACGTCGAGGCAGACAAGGATTCTTGGCAACAAGCGACCGTGTTTTTGAAAGAAGTATTTGGCAAGAAATAAATGCGGGGGTGCGGCTCATAAAAACGCTCGCATCAAAATGCCCGGATTGGCGCAATAACGATTGCACCAATCCGGGCTGATGACTTTGTAGATACCGATTTTTGTAGGTTGGCGCTGAATAAAATGAAGCCCAACAAGCAACAAATAAGTGCGGCCAATTGGTGCATCGTTCACGGTTCACTTGTCTAATAAAAGAATCGCACTCCAAGGCCTATTGTTTGATCAGGCTCAAAATCCATTCCTGCTGTCAACTGAAACTCAGGCGTAATGTTAAAACCAACTTGCGCGTTTATGCTTGTATCAGTTTCCGTGATTGCGCCACTCGAAACGCTCGTGTAATCAACTGCTAGAGTGCCTTCAAATTTTGGTGCAAACTGTGCTCGTACGCCCGCACCAATATCATAGCTATTTACACTTTCACTAAACCCTGCCAACTTAACCGTGCCCTGAAAAATATCGCCTGAAACGATAAAGTCAATATCATCCTTGAGCGGAGTGTGATAGCCCGCACCGATCGATATTCCACTTACAGTTATGTCACCCAAGTTCGTATTTGTAGCTTGGTTGCCAGCCGCGTAAGAAGCCGCAAGGAACACATTGCTAGAAATACTTTTTGAAATGCCAACACCAAATCCTGTTAAATCAGGATCGCCGTTATCAAAGCGCGTAGGGCGCACTCGCTTGCAGTGCGCCGTATTAAAATTAGTGCCGCCTTGATGCCAAGCGCGCTGATAATTCATCTTAATGATCACCTGACAGTTAATTTATTGGCGAAATATCAAGTGCCGCCTTGATGCCAAGCGCGCTGATAATTCATCTTAATGATCACCTGACAGTTAATTTATTGGCGAAATATCATTAGTAATTAACATGCGGCGCACTGCAAGCGAGTGCGCCCTACGCGCTAAGCAACACCGTGGCGGACTGCTTAACCAGACCTGCACATTATGCTCATCTGCGAATTGCGGCACGAAAAAGTGTGCTTAAACACTATGATCTAGCCACAGTATGTCTACCCCAACAGAAAAAATTTGTGCTGGGGTAGTAGCAAACACTCTAATGCCGCTTGGCTCTACATGGCTGCTGCGCCTATTTCCTCAACGCGGCAAACCCACTTTCAAATAAACGCGATCATCACCATCGGTATTAAAGCCGTGTGCGTAGCCCAGCGTCATGTCCAGCCCTAATAAATCATAGCCGATGAGTGTTTCGACATTCCATTCCAAGCCCGCGCTATTTTTTAATTGTGATTTTTCATTCGCATTCCATGCATCGCCGCTCTCGGCAAATAGCGTGAGCGAGTGCCGCCCTATGCCCAGCGGTGGCACGAACATGCCGTCGTAAACCATGCCCAGCGGAATGCGCCATT
>Ga0209824_10001141_pt1 | contig 15447 bp, 14 predicted proteins | sample VDWuncwatermetaG_FD_184124 | JGI IMG/M metagenome (GOLD analysis project Ga0209824, IMG submission 184124) | Wastewater microbial communities from Netherlands to study Microbial Dark Matter (Phase II) - VDW unchlorinated drinking water (SPAdes)... ... | reverse complement strand
AAAAATAAACTGAATATCTCTAATACTAAAGAAGTTACCTTTAAAATTGATAGATCTGGTCCTGCTATTACTGGTACTCTAAATGATCCAGCAAATTCAGACAATTTCGAATTAGATATAGTAATCACGGATGAAAGCGGCATTAAATCCATTAAAATTGGAGATGATAATTATACAAACTTTACACCTGGGGATAAATCTGTTTCCATTAAACAAGAGATTAATTCTTCAATAATTAAAGTTACTGCTGTTGATAATTTTGATACAACAGCTGAAAAAGAATTTACTGTAGGCGGTAATCCAAATGGTCCAACAGTAACTATTTCATCCCCTATAGATAACTTTACTGCTTCAGGAGATGCACTCAATATAAAAGTTAATGCTGACGGTCCTTCATTAATGGCTATGGGTGCTACTAAGATTCAGATTCTAAATCCTGTAGACGAAGCAATATTTGAAAAAACTTTTGATTTAACTGTTTCTGGTACAACTGGAACTACAAATAAAGATATTTCAATTAAAGACCTCCCCGATGGAGATAAATACACGCTTATTTCTACAGTAACAAACAAATTAGGAATTTCAAATACTACTACAAAAGTATTTAGAATAAACAACTCTGGTCCTTCAGTTACTGGTAGTTTAGAAAATTTAATAAACTCTGATAATTTCAAACGAGACATTATTATCACTGATGGAAATGGTATTCAAACTATTAAACTTGATGGTATTGATTATTCTGGTACAGACTTTACCCCTGGAGACAAATCACTACATATAGTTGATAATATAACAAAATCATCAACAACTATTATTACTACAGACACAGATGGTAAATCAACTGAAATAACATTACTTGCAGGTGGGGATCCAGCAGCACCTACAATTACTATCAAGAAACCAGTAAATGACTCTACAATTTCAGGTGAGGATTTAGATGTCGATGTATCGGTTAGTGGCTCATCACTAAAGAGCAGTAAATCTGTAAGAATTCAAATTATTAATCCAAATAATGATGTTACTTTTGATGATAAATTCAATTTGACTGTAGATAATAACTCTGGTACATATTCAAGCAGACTTTCATTAGCAGGCTATTCAAACGGATTATATGATCTTAAAGTTACTGTAACAAATAAATTTGACAAGTTTAATACTGAGTCAGCTAAATTTACTTTAAATAATTCAACATCTGGGAATACTTCTGGTGTAGTTTGCTCTACTGGTCAGGTTAACTGCAGTGGCTCTTGTATTACTGGTGATTGTTGTTCTAATTCTGATTGTATGGATAATCAAACTTGTTCTAATAATTCTTGTACTAGTTCTACTTCTGGCGTAATCTGTTCAACCGGTCAGGTTAACTGCAGTGGCTCTTGTGTTACTGGTGATTGTTGTTCTAACTCTGATTGCATGGATAATCAAACTTGTTCCAATAATTCTTGTACTAGTTCTACTTCTGGCGTAATCTGCTCTACCGGTCAGGTTAATTGTAGCGGCTCTTGTGTTACTGGAAACTGTTGCTCTAATTCTGATTGCATGGATAATCAAACTTGTTCTAATAATTCTTGTACCACTCCTAGTGAACCAGATATAACACCTCCAGAAATAATGCTTATCTCCCCCGACGATTCATCTTATATAGGCACTAGAAGAGTATTAGTAGCAGGAACAATAACCGATGCCTCAGCTATTTCTTTCTTGAAAATTAATGGCAATTCAGTAGCTTTTAATCCTGGTTTAAATGGAAGAAATACATTCTCTACTAATGTTCAATACAATAGCGATGGAGCAAATTCTGCTGTAATTGAAACAGAAGACTCATTTAACAACATGGCAAGTAAAACAGTCAACTTCTTTATAGATACTGAAAGTCCAATTATTACTGCTAGTGCAGAAAGAAATGGAAGCAATATAGCAACTGTTAGCGGAACAGTAGATGGAAATGGGTCACCTGTCTTTAGTGTAACAGTTAATGATAAAGTTGTTCCAATCTCTCTTATGGGTCAACCTCCAAATGAAAACAGATTAGTTTCATTTACTACAGATATTCCATTTGAAGATTTACCTGCAATGATTCAGGCTTCAGATGCAGCAGGAAATGAAAGTACAGCAGCAGTAAGCACGAATAAAGGTTTCCCTCAAATCGTTTTATTATCACCAGCAAACGGTGATGCAATAAATAGTAATTCAGCAGAAATAAGAATTAAAATTACTCATCCAGAAAATGGAAGATCTCTTAAAGACCTTAAATTAAATGGCATACAGGGAAGATTTAATAATTCTAATGGTGGAAGTTCCGGTGGGTCTTTGGAAAGAGGAACTATCTTATATGAAACAGCTTTGGGTGAATATTCTGCAACTGTTGACCTACTGTTAGGTGAAAACTCATTTACTGTAGATGCTAGTGATGAATTTGATGGTCAAGGCTCATTAAGCTTTACATTAACTAGAGTTTCAACTAGCAACATATCTTCAACATCTGGCTCTACGTCTAGTTCTACATCTGGTTCAACATCTAGCTCTACATCTAGCTCTACATCTGGTTCAACATCTGGCTCTACTTCCGGTAGCGGTGGCGGAAACATTGTAGTTTCAATCCCACCTAATACAACTTCAATAGTAGATGTATTTGTAAACATAAACCCACCAAATGAACCAATAGTAGATCCTGCTACTAACCCAGTAGAAACTTCACCAATTCCAATTAAACCTACAAATGTAGGAGTAATTTATAACTTACCTGAAGTAACTGGTTTAGACATTAGAAATCAAGTTGGTCAATCAATTCAAATACCAAGAAACTGCACTGTTGCAACTGAAATAAGACCACAAGACAATCATATTACTATTGATGATTCATTGATTGATGAAAGATTTGCTACTGTACTTGTAGACAATTCAGGAAGAACCTTTATCGCTGGCTTTGCATTCTTCACAGAAATAGATAAAGATGAAAGTAGCAATAGCTTTGTATTCCAAACAGATTCAGGGAAAGTATTAACGCTCGTTACAACTTTAAGTATACCTACAGATATTACTCAAGGAGAAGCATCAGTTTCAATATTAAAAGATAGAGACACTATCATAAGCGTACCTTTATCCATAGGGTCAGAAACAGTAGTATTTGCAGGCAAGGCAAGAAAACTTATTCCTAGTCCACGTATAAAAGATCCAATATTTGCAAAAGTAAAAATACTTAAGACCCCAACACCAAGATTAATACTTAGCTTAAATGTAAAAAATATTCTTAGAAAAGTAGCTGTCATTAATAACGAAACCGTTACTGTTCAAGGAAAGAAAAAGTATCTTACAAACTTAAACTATCTTCCTAGTCAGGGACTTCATATAGACAGTTTCAGAATTGCTGTTGATGAACAAAATAAGAAAAAAATAATTGTCAGATCAACAATCTTGCCAAACATAAAACCTGGTCTAAGACTATTCAATGTAGCTACTCCAAAATGTGCTGATATTGGTGCTGTAGATATACCTGATGATGTGAATAAAGGAAGGATTATTTCAAGTTCAAGGGCTATAGATGCTATCCTTGAAAGAGTAATTCAAGAAAGGAACAATTCTAGCAACTCTACACAAAGAATAAAATTCTTAAAAGTTAAACATTAGATAATTAAGAATCTTGCTTAGCATTTTCTACTAATTTTTGTAATTCACCATTTTGATAAAGTTCTCTAGTAATATCACATCCACCAACGAATTTCCCATCAATAAAAACCTGAGGAATGGTATTCCAACTAGTATATTTTTTTATTTCTTCTCTCAATTCAGTTTTCTCTAAAACATTTCTTGTCTCAAACGGAACACCCATAAACTTAAAAATATCAATCACTGCAGCAGAAAATCCACATTGAGGAGAATCTTTCGTACCTTTTATATAAAGCATTATTTTATTTTCTTTTATATCTTTTTTAATTTCTTCTACAATATCTAACATTATGACCTCCTGAAATATAATTTATTAAAATAAGGATCTTTTAAATCTGATGATCAACTCCTATTTTTACACTACCTCCCATTTTTTTCCACTGACTAGGTGAATAAGTTTTTAAAGTTAAAGCATGGATAGCATTAGATTTCATTTCTACATCTAAAATATCATAGATCATTTTATGCTGTTCAATTAAAGACTTATTTTCAAAAACCTTTGAAACAATTATAGCCTGGATATGATCACCACCTCTTAGATCAATCACTTGAACAAAATCAGTGTTTAAACCCATTTGAATTTTTAATTTAATTTCTTCTAATGCAATCACGACATCTCCAGAAGCTAATATTAACTCAAAAAAATGCTCATTGAACAAAAATAGGTAAATTGTTAAATATACATTTTAGAGAAACTTTTTTATTTTGTGTTGAAATATCATTTTCCCCAGGCTCAGAAATAGTCTGTACGGTATCCTTAAAAGTGATTTTAAAAGAACTTGATATTTTTTCTTCAGTCACTTTTTTTACTAAAGCATTGCCTTTTGATGGGAAGAATGTACCATCACCACTTTTATTTGAAACTGTTGTATTTATATTAGTCTCTTTATTTAGCTGGGAAAGTTCAAAACTGAAATGATCTCCTTGAAGTTTGACTTTTTTACCAACTAAATCACTTAACTTACTAATAACTAAATTACCTAAAAGTTTTCCATTTATGGAAAGTATTAAAGTGGAGTTTTCATTATCTTCAAAGAAATCAGATAAAAGATCAGCTGTCATAGCTTCGATATTTACCTGTACGGAAGAGTTAGTAATATTAAATTTTTTAACTGGGACCCTTCCTCTGAAAACACAGGTAGCATTACCGCCACCAAATGAAATACCACTACCAGAAGAAGTACCATCATCAGGGGAAATCTCACCTTCTGGCAAGATTTCAATTTCTACTTGCGAATTGGCAGGTAACTGCAATGATAAGGTCAATAAAAAAATTGAAACCAATTTTATGACTATATTCATTTTAGATTAGGTAATCTCCTGCTTATAAAAGACATTAAATTCTCATGCTGCATAAATGGATTTGATTTTTTTTGATTTTCCAATGTGTCAGACTTTATTTGAGCATAATTATGTCCAGGAAAAATAACGGTTTTATTATCCATCTTCATTAATTTATTATATATAGTATCGAACATTTGCTCTACATTTCCCCCAGGAAGATCGCATCTCCCACAACCGTTAATAAAAAGCGTATCACCGGCAATCAGTAGGGGCGCATTGCTATTCGTCCTTACTAAAAAACATTGAGACCCTGGAGTATGTCCTGGCGTATGAATTAATTCAACCTCAATCTCCCCAACTTTTACTTTTTCAAAAGAATCTACTTTCTTTACATTTTCATTTCCCCAGGGGAATTTAAAAAAATCTGCTTCTGTTTTATTAATAAAAACAGGGATATCAAGTTTTTTTAACAACTCTTCAACACCATTAGTATGATCAGAGTGTCCATGTGTAACCAAAACACCACTTATTTTTAAACCTTCTTGGCTAGCTGTTTCTAATAAATAATTCACATCCCAAGCTGGATCAATAATTAAAACTTCTTTATTTTTTTTATCCCCAATGAAATAAATAAAGTTTTCCATTGGTCCAACTTCTAACTGTTTTAAAATAATATCTTTCATTTCTCCTCCAGACATATATTGTATTTCACAATCACAGAAAAATAAGTAAATCTTTAAGTTTTCTAAGTTAATACATTTACTATAAGGTAATATTAATAATCTAAATCAACTATGAAAAAATCATCAATAATAACTTTAGAGGCAAAAGAACATTACAACATGGTTTCAGATTCATGGAGACACATATTTGGTGATGACTTCCATGTGGGCTATTTTCAAAGCAATGACCAAGATTTAATTTCAGGTACAAAATTACTAATAGACAAGCTCTCTGAAATGGGCAATTTTAATGAAAGTTCAAGTGTACTTGATATAGGATGTGGAATCGGTGAACCGGCTTTTCATCTTCACGAAAAATATAAATCAAAAATAACAGGAATTACCATAAGTGAAAGAGGCGAAGAACTTGCAAATAAAGCATGTTTAGAAAAGGGGCTTTCTGACAAGGTACATTTCAAAGTAGCTGACATACTTCATAATAATTTTCCTGACAATTCTTTTGATATTATTTGGATAATGGAAGTGTCACACCTAATAAAAGATAAAAAGAGATTGTTTTCTGAAGCCTATAGAATATTAAAAAACAACGGGGTAATCTTACTTTGTGATTTTATGGGAAACATGAAACATAACTACCTTGAAGGTTTTAAATATTATAAAAATTTATTTTCTTATATTAAAGACATGAATACCTTAAATAGAACATTTGGGAAGGCTCACTTATGTACGCTTAATGAACAAATTGAAATGATGAAAAAAATTGGCTTTGTTCATTTCGAACATTCTGACGTTAATATAAATGTTTTCCCTACCATGTATCACTGGAGAAATAACGTAAACAATAACCTAGAATCCATATCAAAACTCTTAAAAGAAGATCAAATCAAAGATTTTTTAGATTCCTGTAACATTTTAGAAAGGCTATTTAGCGACAGATTGCTAGGATATAGATTCATTAAAGCTGTTAAAACAAATATATTAGTTAACCCAAACCTTTAACTTATTATTAAGCAAATAAGGGAACAATATAACTATAAAGAAGAGTCTCTAAGCTATATGGAATTACCAGAATTATCTGAATTAGCTGATAAGTTGCCTTACGTCAATTGGTTATATTTTTTCCGTGTTAGTTTTTGGCAATCATATCAAAACATAGTAAATGTTTATATTTATTTTGCATTAGTAGCTCTACCATGCACATTTATTTGGATGTTTTTTGCTACGCAACAAGATGATAAAAGAGTGAAGGAAGCACTGAAATGGTGTTTCAATGTTGTCGTTTTTATACTTCCAATTACACTATTTACACTTTTTGCAGTGATAAATATCTACCAAGAAATTGTTAGGCGAATCAACAGTTTATAGAGTTTTAAATACTAAGCGGCTGTTAATAACTGAATTCCTCTAGAAGCAAATGACTGTCTTGGTTGATTAAAAAGTGACTCAACTCTAGCCAAACTCTTTGCCGGATCCATAACTAACTCTGGTAATTTCCTAGCAACTCTAGATATTGCCTCAATTGGTTTAGTACTAACTGCTCCTAGCAGACTACTTATTGATGCTGACATAATATTCCTTTCTGAAATTTTGCTTCAGTAATAATAAAAAGGTAAATTAATAATGTTATTGATAGTATATTTTTACTACTTTATATAAGAATGAATTTTATGAGTGGACTCTGTAGCTTCAACATGAGGAATTGCTTTTATATTTTCTTTTTCAGCTGAAACAGCTTCTTCAGATTCATTTTCAATTTCATAATCATCATCATCAGGATTTCCACTAATAGAAAGCCTCTTAGTCCTACTGGTTGCTATTGCCTGAGCACTCATCAAAGCTAAGAGTTCAGGACTTAAAGCAAAAGCCCTAGCATTAGTAATTAGCCCTGGCTGAAGCTCTAAATCATGGGGTATAGCTGAAGAATTCTTTATAAGGCTTCTATTTAATTGCCTGAAGTCTCCCACAGGGATCCCTGTATTTGGATTTTCTACATGTGCCTTAGCCATTACTTCAGATTCTAATTTATGGGGCTGAAGGTTAACATTTACCCTTACCTGTTTTGCTTGAGTATTATTTACTGAAGATTGTTTACTTAAAATATCTGCCTTTTCAAAAGCTATCTGTTTTCTTGTTTTTGATTTAGTCAATCCATCTACCTTACTTTTTGCTAAAAGATTATCTGCTTTTTCATCCTTAGGCAAATTCTTGTTTTTAATAAATTTTTGAGGTTCATTAATTAATTCATCTAAAAACGTAGGATTTTGAATAGCAACATTTAATAGTTCAGGATTTGTTCTAAGTAAATAAACAAGACCAGGATGCATTCTCAATGTGTTAAAAAATGGCTTATTTGTAAGAGCCATTTGATAGAGATCAATACTTATATTTGCAAGCTGTCTTAATAGTGGATCACTATTTCTAACATTTCCATTGAATGTATTTTTATAAGAAGAGGGTGCTCTTTCAAACAAAACTGCATTCCCCTTATCAATCTGTGGGGAGAGTTGAATGCTTTGAATGGTTTCTGATCCTGAAGACATGCTTCTTCCTTTATTTCTTACAATTTAAATTTAACCTAATTAAATTGCTTAACTATAATTCTAAAGGATGATTTAATTAAAAAACACTAAAGTTAATATTTTTTTAACAAGAAAAAGTCAGAATAAGAGAATAAATTTCATGAATAGTTGCCTTATATGTAAAAAGAGTGGATTAGACGCTTCAGGAGATGTCCTATTATCAAATAATTTATTTGTGCACAAAGACTGTGAGCAAGACCTATATCATTCAATTAAAAATAAAACTAAAGATAAGAAAAGTACAAGCAATATTGAATTGGACAATTTAAGAACTCTGCAAAAGAGCATTTACGACTATTGGCCTTCTTATCCTCCAGACTGGAAAGAAAGAAAAGAAGCAATCAGGGAAAAAAGAAAAGTTTGTTCAATATGTGGAAAAGCAAGTACAAGAAAATATAGAAAATATCCATTAGAATTTCATCATACAATTCCAGTCAATACCGGAGGAAGCCACATTGATTCTAATTTAGAACTAATCTGTAAAAGCTGCCACAAGAAAGAACATGAAAAAAATCCATACAAGTTTAGGAAGAAACACTAAACCACCCCAAACTCTGTATCCTTTTTAACTTGTTCAAGTACTGATAACATTTTTTTGACATGTAATCCCATAAACCCTGATGACAGTTTTGTATTTTCCAATATTGACATAGCCTGATTGTAATAAGGCGAACTATGAGAGGTTAACTTTTCTACAATATTAGTTGCAGCTCCTAACCATCCCCAATGCTCAAGAAAAATCATATCCATGTCATCTTTATTTTGAAGTATTGGCAGTCCATTTTGAATAATATCCTCTAATCTTTTTTTTTGTTTTAATAATGCTGAATCTAAATCCATAATATTTTTGCTCCTATTTGTTATATATACATTCTACCAATTTCTAGAACTTGAGTTAAGATAAAAATATGGAGAAGTACATAAAACAAGTTATTAAGATATTCTCATCATTCCAGGACTTTTCACTTTTAATTATTCGCTTAATTTTAGCTTATGGATTTTACGAGCCTGCAATGAAAAAATTAAGCAACTTTCAAAGTGTAGTAGAGTGGTTCGGGAACAGTTTACATATTCCATTTCCATTTTTAAATGCCATATTAGCTGTTACCACAGAGGTTAGTGGCATAATTTTACTTTCTCTAGGTCTAATGACTAGATTTATATCTATCCCCATGATGTTTATAATGGTAGTAGCTATAGCTACAGTCCATGGATCACATGGATTCCATGCTTCAAACAATGGCTTTGAAATCCCTCTTTATTACATGATTATGTTATTTGTACTTTTAGCTAATGGACCAGGGAAATTCAGCTTAGATGAGACTTTATTTAAAAAATACTTTGGGAGTTGACTTTCGACATACTTCTACGCTGCTCAGTATTCAGCTCCGTCAACAGCACACTTACTTCTGTGGTTGAGCCCGCTCCTTTGGAGCGAGGTTCGCCAAAGGCGACTTGTCGAAACCCCGAGTGAAGATAAGCTTATTCCTTACAACCATTTTCTGAGTAATTACTACCAACCAAACAGAAGCATATTGTGTTTTCATTAAATGCAGCACCAGTAGCACAAACACAAAGGTTTTCTTTAGTGGCTTTTTGCCCATTTTTACACAACGGTATACCGTTAAGTGAAACACATCCCATATCATTATAAATTTGTCCTGATGGACATTCACAAAGATCAATGTCATTTACAAATGCAGGTTCAATACAACTACAATTTTTTTCTGTTACTTTTTCATTTTGTAGGCAAGATTTATTTTCAACACAGCCTTCTAGAGTATAAATAGCTCCTGCTGCACAAAAACAAGCACCATTAAAGTCACTTAATTGAGCTCCATCTGCACATGTGCAAGGTTTGTCATTTGTAGAAACTTGTCCAGTTTCGCAAATATTTGCTGAGTTTGTACAACCTTCTTTACCTTTATATACTCCTCCATCAGGACATTGACAGATAAAGTCATTAAAAGCTTTAGGATCAGCTTTAATAAGTTGAGCAGGTGCTTTACAATTACAGGGATTAGTAAGGGAAGATATTTCATCAGTTCCACAAGTTTTAGTAGCAAAAAAACAACCAAATTGAGAATATTGCTGAGCGACACCATCTTTTAGAGGACAAACACAACCAAAAGAAAGATCAGTAGAAGCCCCTTCACCACACTGACAGTTATTAAATGATGAAGCTTTTTGACCTGGCTTACAAACATTTTTGCAACCAGATTCACCGGTATAGGTTTTTTCACCGGGACATTCACAAAGAGATTCTTTAAGTTTAGAGTCTTTAATTTCAGTGAGCTTGGCACCAGAGGTACAATTGCAAGGTTCATTTGGAGTAGAAGCCTTACCAGAAGGACAAATATTAAGAGATTTAATACAACTACCAGGTTCAGTATAGGAGTAAGATTCACCATTTTTATTTGGACAGTAACAAGCTCCAGTAAGAGTATTAAGGGAGTTTTTCATGACTTGAGCAAAGCTGCCACATTTACAAAGGTTATCAAAAGTGGATATTTGATCAGGCTTACAGATAGGATCAGTGCATCCAAATTTTTTACCCTCATAGAATTTATTATCAGGACATTGGCAGATAAAGTCATTAAAAGCTTTAGGATCAGCTTTAATAAGTTGAGCAGGTGCCTTGCAATTGCAGGGACCAGCAAGGGAAGATATTTCACCAGTTCCACAAGTTTTAGTAGCAAAAGAACAACCAAATTGAGTGTATTGTTGAGCAATTCCATCTTTTAGAGGACAAACACAACCAACAGAAAGGTCAGTAGAAGCTCCTTCACCACATTCACAGTTATTGAATGATACGGCTTTTTGACCTGGCTTACAAATGTTTTTGCAACCGGATTCACCAGTATAAGTTTTTCCATCTGGACATTCACAAATAGATTGTTTAAGTTTAGAGTCTTTAATTTCAACGAGCTTAGCAGGAGAAGAACAATTACAAGGTTCATTTGGAGTAGAAGCCTTACCAGAAGGACAAATATTAAGAGATTTAATGCAGCTACCAGTTGCAGAATAAGAGTAAGATTCACCATTTTTGTTTGGACAGTAACAAGCTCCGGTAAGAGTATTAAAAGAGTTTTTCATAACTTGAGCAAAACTACCGCATTTACAAGGCTTGTCAGGAGTAGATATTTGATCAAGTTTACAGAGAGTATTATATTCGCAGAAAAGTTTTCCTATAACAGAATCCTCTGATTCTAAGATAATTGCTTTAATTTCTTCTGCTATATTACATGAAGGATTTGAAATAAAAACCTTGATTTCATTACCAAGTTTTGAAAGATTCCCTTCGCACTTATCTTTAAATGAATCTAAATTACAGATGCTCTCATCTTCTTTAAGCATTTTTCTGGTGCTTAGAGAAGAGTTGTTGAAAGAAAAATTATTTTTTATAGTTCCGTTATTAATAGCAAGGTTAGCTGCCAATGTTGAAATATCATTTAGATTTATAATAAAAGGTTCTGTGTTTATAGTGATTTTTTTGTTTTTAAATTCAAGGAAATAAATGCCTGATGACAATGGGTATAAATCTGACAAATTAATTAGAATTTTATTTGAATTAATAAGTTTTATAGAATCTTTAAAAATCGAGTAAGTTTTATTTAAATCTTTTTTGTTTTTCAATATCCATACTTTATCTTTTGTTATTGAATCTCTAGCAATTATCCTTTTAAGTTCTTTAGGCAAAGATATGAATAAAAGCTCTTTTTCCTCATCATTGTTTGTAATTTCTAATTCATTTTGTTTTGTTATGGCTATGGATGACTGATAAGTAAACAATAAGCTAATAAAAAGAGATAGAGATAAAAAAACTATTGCTGGCTTCTTCATTTTATTAGTATAAAATCTTTGGGAGATATTTAGTTAAAACGTTATTATTGTAACCAGAATCCTCTCAACTATTCAGAAGCTTGAATTCCCTCAAAAGATGCTGTAATTTTCCCAGAGACCTTAGAAGTTACTAATTCTGGGTCTTTCACTGGATTTACATCAGTAGGAATAGTAGTCGTTAAGATTATATCTTCTAAAAATAAGTTGAAAGAAAAAGTAAAAGTGTCTTCATTTACTGATAAAATCTTAACTTTTCCTGTGCTTTTTGAAGCCTCACTACTACTTAATGATTTAATAGCACCAGTCCTAATATTAGGTTTAGTTTCAGAAAATACTAATCCAACACCACCTACATCACCAGGAATAGCATTAACATTAAATGCTAAAACATCAAATTCTGCACCCTGCACGATATCATTTTTTACTCTATCAAATAAAAATGTAGCTGATATATTTTTCGTTGATTTTGAACCTTCAAATGATACTGCAAAAACCTGCCCTAATTCATCAGCATTTGATGTAACAGGAGGCCTAACAGCAGTATATTTTACGCTTCCTACTTTTAAAAAGTCACGGGCATCTGCCGATAATTGAGTTAGTAAAAATAAGCTTGAGAAGAGTAATATTAATTTTATTTTCATAGCAACCTTCCTTTATTTTGTCTGATATTTTATTATCCCTAGAAGGAAACTGTCAATCAATCTAAAGAAAAAAGCCTCAGATTACTCCGAGGTTTTAGATTTTCGTTCCGTTCAACATGGTTGCGGAGAACGACATTACACCTGGACGTATACTATAAGGGACTATAGCAAGCTAGAAATTAACAAAGTTCAACACGCTGATATACTTATCCTTAAGAAATATATTGAGCCAATTATCTAGTTTAATCGGCTCATAAAAGTGGTATAATTGAGCCGAATAGTAATTTTATATAACTCATGAAATATAACTGGCAGCTTATTGACTGGACTAATTTTCGATATAACACATCGGAAATCAATGAATTAGCATATGATTGTTTGAAAAATATTAGCTTATTTGCAGGCAATGTTGAGGCTTTACCTAAAGATATAAAACAAGAAGCAATAATACATTTCATGGTCTCTGAAGCAGTTAAAACTTCAGCAATTGAAGGAGAAATTATCAGCAGAGAAGATGTATTTTCATCTATTAGAAATCATTTTGGATTAAATACTCCTCCTCAGACAATTAAAAATTTAAAAGCAGAGGGTATTAGCAAAGTAATGTTAAATGCTTATCACTCATTTAGTAAACCTCTTTCAAAAAAAATGTTAAATGAATGGCACTCAATGTTATTTCAAGGACAACTTAGCTCAAGGCATATGACTATAGGAAAATATCGTACACATAAAGGGCCAATGCAAATTGTTTCAGGACCTGTCGGCAAAGAGAAAATTCATTTTACAGCCCCACCATCTAAGGATATTGAAAAAGAAATGAAAAAGTTTATCCTGTGGTTTAACCAAACTGCACCAGGGGCAGCTAATGAAATTAAAGCAGCTCCAGTGAGATCTGCCATTGCTCATTTATATTTTGAATCTATCCATCCATATGAAGATGGTAATGGTCGCATAGGGCGAGCGATTTCAGAAAAAGCTCTAGCCCAAAGTTTAGGATATCCCATTCTAATTAGCTTATCCCAAGAAATTGAGGCTAATAAAAAAAAGTATTATTCAAATTTAAAAGATGCTCAACAATCAAATGAAATTACTGATTGGGTTAGATATTTTTTAGAAATGATTAACTTCTCTACTGTTAGAACAAAATCTCAATTAACCTTTGTACTTGATAAAGCAAGATTTTTTGACAAGTTTAAAAATGAACTTAACCAAAGACAGAAGAAAGTTATTAATCGAATGTTAGAAGAAGGAAGTGCTGGATTTCAGGGAGGAATTACTGCTAAAAAATATATTTCTATAACTAAATGTTCAAAAGCTACTGCAACCAGAGACTTAACTCATTTATTAACAATGCAAGCTATAAAAAAACTTTCTGGCAAAGGTAGAAATGTTAGCTACGAATTGCTTTTACATGAGCAATAAGCAGAGTTCGCCACGCTAATATGTTATTGAAAGTGGCTTAAATTTATAAACTTCAATAAACCTTCGCTACTTCTCATAAAATCAATTATTTTAGAATCAACTATTATATCCCTTGGAGTAATTTCACGTTTTAGATAGATTCCATTTAAGCTTGTACATCTGCTTAAAGCTACATATGTCTGACCACAAGCAAAAGCTCCTGTCCCTAAATCAATTAGCACAGAATCTAAAGTTTTCCCCTGTGCTTTATGAATAGTAATTGCCCAAGCAAGTTTTAATGGATATTGTGTAAACGAAGCTATGCTTTCTTCATTTATAGAATTAGTTTTGGAATCATAAGAATAACGTATTTTATCCCAAGCCTCTTTATATACTGGATAAACTTTATCTTTAATACTGACTTTAATTTCATCTTTTGACAGAGAGTGAACATAACCTATAGTTCCATTAACCCAACGCTTTTGTTTGTCATTTTTCAAAAGCATTACTTGAGCACCTTTTTTCAATTTAAGTAATTGTTCTGCAGGAAAGGATGATTGATCAAAGTCTCCATTAATACTAGCTTCATAAGTAAACAAACCATCAGTAAGCTGTCTTAGATGGGTTTCATTTATTTGATTAACTTTGTGATTAGTTGAAGCTAAAGTTACAAATTCATCTTTTGGTACTGAAGCCTTAGCTCTCTCATTTAATAAAGCAAGCATTTCTGAATTGTAATTACCTTCACGAATACAATTCAATATAGTCTTGAATTTACTATCTTCTTGACGAAAAATAGTCTTAAGTTCATACTTCTCAAATTGATTATGCTTCCATACTTTTGCATTAAAGAAGTAAACTCCTCCAAACTCTTTCATAAAATACTCTTCTAGATTTTCATCACTAATAATTGGAGGTAATTGATATAAATCTCCAAACATAATTATTTGAACTCCACCAAATGGAGAATCATTAAATCTTGCTTTTCTAAGAACGATATCAATAGCATCCATTAGATCTGCTCTAACCATTGAAATCTCATCAATAATAACTGTGTCAATTGTTTTTAGCAGTTTCTTTTTTTGCTTGCTAACATTTATATCTTCTTCAGTAATAAATTTAGGTGGTAATTGAAAAAGAGAATGTATAGTCTGACCACTTACATTAATCGCTGCAACACCAGTTGGTGCTACGACTACACAACGTTTTTTTATGTTTGCTTTTATCTCAAGTAATAACGTTGATTTACCAGTGCCAGCCTTACCAGTGATAAATATGTGTTTGTTGGTTTGTTCAATGATATCTTTTATAAAGCACTGTTCTTTGCTTAAATTGATCTTAGTAATGTCTATT
>Ga0209824_10001140_pt1 | contig 15453 bp, 16 predicted proteins | sample VDWuncwatermetaG_FD_184124 | JGI IMG/M metagenome (GOLD analysis project Ga0209824, IMG submission 184124) | Wastewater microbial communities from Netherlands to study Microbial Dark Matter (Phase II) - VDW unchlorinated drinking water (SPAdes)... ... | reverse complement strand
TCGCGGTCGAGCTGCTTATAGTGCTTCATCTGTGTTCCTTTTACTTTGTCGTTTAAGTGGCTCGATGTTAACGCAGCTCGCCACTTAAATTCGATTACAAAAGTTGCACTTCAGATTTGAATCCGCCAAGTTTTAACGGGTAATTGCAATGGCTATTCCAGATTTCCAAACGGTCATGTTACCGCTACTTAAATTTTGCGCAGATAAGCGTGAGCATTCTTTGCGTGAAGCGGTTGAGGTGCTGAGTAAGGAAATGAGTCTTACGGTTGAAGACCTAGTGGCACGTTTACCCAGCGGTCAGCAAGCCGTGTTTCACAATCGTATTGGCTGGGCGCAATGGCATCTTAAAACTGCCCGCTTATTAAACTCTCCGCGTCGTGGTGTGTTTCATATCACTGAACGGGGTATTCAAGTTTTGGTAGGCAAGCCTAGTCGAATTGATTTGAAATTTCTTGACCAGTTTCCAGAGCATGAGATGCGTGCTTTGGCTAGAAAAGGAGGGGTTGAGGTAACGCCGCAAACAGCGATAGTTGACGAGGAACAAACCCCCGAAGAAGCACTCGAATTTGCGCATCAAACTATTCGTCAGGCTTTAGGACAAGAATTATTGAGTCGTATCTTGGCGTGTTCGCCAGTATTTTTTGAAGAGCTGGTGGTTGAGTTGTTGGTTGCGATGGGTTACGGCGGTTCGCGGCGTGATGCGGGTGAGCGAGTCGGGCAAAGCGGCGATGGCGGAATTGATGGCATCATCAAAGAAGATCGCCTCGGTCTTGATACGATTTATATCCAAGCTAAACGCTGGCAAGGCAATGTCGGTCGCCCTGAAATTCAAAAATTTGTGGGTGCTTTACAAGGACAGCGTGCGCGCAAAGGCGTGTTCATTACCACCTCGGCATTTACTGCGGACGCGATTGATTACGCTTCGCGCATCGACACTAAAGTTGTGCTGATTGACGGTCAACAGCTTGCCAATTTAATGATGGATTTTGATGTCGGTGTTTCGGTTGCGGCGACTTATGCCGTAAAACGAATTGACTCAGATTATTTTGAAGAAGAATAGATTCAGGTTCGTCGCTTGCAGTGATTACAAGACCAGCTATTTTTTGTTAAACTGCTATCAATGATTACAAACAGGAGTATGAGATGGCGACGAATTTGGTGGTGCGTAATGTGGAAGAAAATGTCGCGCTGGCGTTGAAGCAGTTGGCAGCTTCGCACGGTCGCAGCGCGGAAGCTGAGCATCGAGAAATTTTGCGCTCGGTGTTGCAGCGTCCTAAGCGTCGCTCGCTCGCGGAGGTTTTGTCGGCGATGCCCAATGTAGGTGAGGATGCCGACTTTAATTTCCGCAATTCATAAAAGACAATGTTTCTAGTCGATACCAATGTGATTAGCGAGACGCGTAAAGGTGCTAAAGCGAACCTAGGCGTTAAGCAATTCTTCAAAGAAACCGATGCGGATGAGCTGTATTTGGCGGTGCAAACGATAGGCGAAATTCGTCGCGGCTTGGAGAGCATTCGGTATCGCGGCGACCCGCCGCAAACGCGGAAATTAGCAGCGTGGCTGGATGGTTTGGTGCTTGAGTTCGCCGATAAAATTTTAACCTTTGATGAAGAGTGCGCTCAAGTGTGGGGACGACTCATGTCGCCTCATCCGCAACATGCCATCGACAAGCAAATTGCGGCGATTGCCTTGATACATGACTTAACCGTCGTCACGCGCAACGTCGATGATTTTCGTGGCACGGGCGTGCTAATCAAAAATCCCTTTATATAAAAGTGCAATACACCAATCAGTAGAAAATCTATGTATCCCACCCTAGAAAATTTTGTTGGCAATACGCCCTTGGTGCAACTCCAGCGCATACCAGGCAACACTAGCAATGTGTTGCTCGCCAAACTGGAAGGCAATAACCCTGCGGGTTCGGTGAAAGACCGTCCTGCCTTGTCGATGATCGTTCGAGCTGAGGCGCGCGGCGACATTAAGCCGGGCGACACGCTGATTGAAGCCACGTCGGGTAATACGGGGATTGCGCTGGCGATGGCGGCGGCGATGCGCGGTTATAAGATGATTTTGGTGATGCCTGAAAATCAAAGCGCGGAACGTAAGCAAACCATGCGCGCCTTTGGTGCGGAGCTGATTTTGACGGCGCAAGCGGGCAGTATGGAGCTGGCGCGCGACACCGCAGAAAATCTGCGCGCAGCGGGACGCGGCATCATTCTCGATCAGTTTGCGAATCCCGATAATCCCTTGGCACATTTTGAGGGCACTGCGCCTGAAATCTGGCGCGATACGCGTGGCACGCTGACACATTTTGTCAGCAGCATGGGCACGACAGGCACAATTATGGGTTGCTCGCGTTTTTTCAAAGAACAAAATCCTGCCATTCAAATCATCGGTGTGCAGCCCGAAGCAGGCGCGCAAATTCCAGGTATTCGTAAGTGGAGCGCGGATTATTTGCCGAGTATTTATAGTGATAAAAATATCGACCAGATTGAATACGTTAATCAGACCGATGCAGAAAATATGACGCGCCGCATGGCGGCGGAAGAGGGTATTTTTTGTGGTATTTCGTCGGGTGGCGCATTGAGCGTAGCACTGCGCATTTCGCAACAAGTGGAGAACGCGGTGATTGCATTTATCGTTTGCGATCGCGGCGATCGTTATCTATCAACAGGCGTATTCCCCGTGTAGGGCATCTCGTAAAATCCAAATCTCTTCGTGATGCGTTGTTACTCACCCCCAGCTACAACGCCTGAGGACAAGCAAAAAATTACTCCTTACATAGTTTGTCTATGCGCGTCGTAATTTTTTGTTCGCGCCTTCACACGAAACAAGGAGCGAATGCGACTATGTTTCATGGGGAAGCCCCTTGCGGGCTAGCCTCGCTTCGATATTTGAATTTTTCGAGACACCCTAAAATTAAGAAGAAATAATCAATGTTTTGTGAACCTCGCTTGAACAGTTAGAATGCCGCCCCTATGAATACAGTCCAACTTTCCGTCGTCATCCCCGTCTATAACGAAGAGCAAGGTTTACATACTTTGTTTGACCGTTTGTATCCCGCGCTAGATGCGCTTGGTATCAGCTACGAAGTGGTGTTTATCAACGATGGCAGCCGCGATCGCTCGCCTGCCATTTTGCGTGAGCAATTCCAAAAACGTCCTGATGTGACGCGCGTGATTTTGTTTAATGGCAATTTTGGGCAGCACATGGCGATCATGGCGGGCTTTGAACATACGCGCGGCGAACGCGTGGTGACGCTGGATGCGGATTTGCAAAATCCACCTGAAGAAATCGGCAAGTTGTTAGCCAAGATGGACGAAGGCTTTGACTACATCGGCTCGATACGCAAACAGCGCAACGACAGTTGGTGGCGACATGTTGCGTCCAAGGCGATGAACAATTTCCGCGAACGCATTACCCGCATCAAAATTACTGATCAAGGCTGCATGTTGCGCGCGTATAGCCGCGACATTATTGATGCGATTAACTCGTGCAAAGAAGTGAATACTTTTATTCCCGCGCTGGCTTACACCTTTGCGCGTCGCCCCGCCGAAGTGGTAGTGGAGCACGAAGAACGCGCTGAGGGCGAGTCGAAATACTCGCTATACAGTTTGATACGCTTAAACTTCGATTTGATGACGGGCTTCTCGGTCGTGCCGCTGCAATGGTTCTCCATGTTCGGCATCATTACCTCATTATTTTCCGCGCTGTTTTTTGTGTTCTTGGTCATTCGCCGCGTCATCGTCGGCCCTGAAGCCGAAGGCATGTTTACTTTGTTTGCGTTGCTGTTCTTTATGATCGGCATCACGCTATTCGGCATTGGTTTATTAGGCGAATACGTCGGACGAATTTATCAGCAAGTGCGCCACCGTCCGCGCTATTTATTGGAAGCAGTATTGGAACAAAAACCATGAGTCGTGCGGTCGTTTTTGCTTATCACAACGTTGGCGTGCGTTGCCTGAATGTGCTGTTGGCGCAGGGGGTTGAGGTCGCCTTGGTGGTGACGCATTGTGACAATCCTGCGGAAAATATTTGGTTCGATAGTGTGGCAAATTTAGCAGCCTTGCATGGTATTGAAGTGATTACGCCCGCCAATCCCAATACACCTGAAGTCATCGAGAAAATTCGCACGTTAGCCCCCGATTTTTTCTTTTCGTTTTATTACCGCGAAATGTTAAAGCCTGAATTGTTGGCGATTCCTAAGCACGGCGCGCTGAATATGCACGGCTCTTTGTTACCGCAATATCGTGGTCGCGTGCCAGTGAATTGGGCAATTATTCGCGGTGAAACCGAAACAGGTTCGACGCTGCATTACATGACCGAAAAGCCCGATAACGGCGACATCGTAGCGCAACAAGCCGTACCCATTTTGCCTAACGACACGGCTTTGCAAGTGTTTCAAAAGGTTACGGTTGCAGCCGAAATTGCGTTGAATAATGTGCTGCCTGAGTTGTTGGCGGGACGCGCACCAGCGGTGAAACAAGACTTAACACAAGGCGGCTATTTCGGCGGTCGCAACGCTGCCGACGGCGTGGTGAATTGGTCGCAATCCGCGACGCAAATTCATAATCTGGTACGCGCTGTTGCGCCGCCTTATCCAGGTGCGAGCACGATGTTGCTGGGCAAACCGATGCGCATTTTGCAAACGCTGCCGACTACATGTTCCGCCACTGGTGCGCCGCCTAGTTTTTATGTGAAAGACGGCAAAGCCTTTGCGATTTGTGGGCAGGGCGTGTTGCGGGTAGTGAGTTTTGAGCTGGATGGTGTTGAGATGAGTGCGCAAGAATTTGCTGCGCAATTTGGTTTAGAAAAGTTTGAATTTAATCGTTAAGGAAAAGCAATGAAAAAAGTATTGATTTTGGGTGTGAATGGCTTTATCGGTCACCATTTGTCCAACAAGATTTTGCAGACGACAGACTGGGAAGTGTACGGCATGGATATGAGCTCTGACCGCATCAGCGACATCATCGGTCACGAGCGTTTTCATTTCTTTGAAGGTGACATCACCATCAATAAAGAATGGGTGGAATATCACGTTAAAAAGTGCGATGTGATTTTGCCACTGGTGGCGATTGCGACACCTTCGACTTACGTTAAACAACCGCTGCGCGTGTTTGAATTGGACTTTGAAGCCAATTTGCCTATCGTGCGTGCGGCGGTTAAATACCATAAACATTTGGTGTTCCCATCAACTTCAGAAGTGTACGGTATGTGCCACGATGAAGAATTTGATCCAGCCGAATCTGAATTGATTTGCGGTCCAATTAACAAGCCGCGTTGGATTTATTCTTGCTCGAAACAGTTGATGGATCGCGTGATTTGGGGCTACGGCATGGAAGGTTTGAACTTCACCTTGTTCCGTCCATTTAACTGGATAGGTGCAGGTTTGGATTCGATTCATACTGCCAAGGAAGGTAGCTCACGCGTGGTTTCGCAATTTTTGGGACACATTGTGCGCGGCGAAAATATCAGCTTGGTGGATGGCGGTGCGCAAAAACGCGCGTTCACCTATATCGACGACGGCATCAACGCCCTGATGAAAATTATCGAAAATAAAGATGGTGTGGCAACAGGCAAAATCTACAACATCGGCAATCCAACTAACAATCATTCGATACGCGATTTAGCGGACATGATGATGAAGTTGGCGCATGAATTCCCAGAATATCAAGCCTCAGCAAAGCACGTCAAAATCGTTGAAACGACTTCGGCCGCTTACTACGGAACAGGTTATCAAGACGTGCAAAACCGTGTGCCGAAAATCACCAACACTTGCGAAGAATTGAACTGGAAGCCGACGGTGAATATGGCGGACACGCTGCGCAACATTTTTATCGCGTATCGCAGCCAAGTTGCCGAAGCGAAACATTTGGTGGACTAACCGCTGGATTCAGGATGTGCGATTCAGGAGCGGCGGGGCGTAGCCCCGCTTTTCTTTTTATTCATCCCGCATCGTGCATTTCGAATCCTGAATCCCGAATCCCGAATCCCGAATCCCGAATCCCGAATCCCGAATCCCGAATCCCGAATCCTGAATCCCGAATCCCGAATCCTGAATCCTGAATCCTGAATCCTGAATCCTGAATCCTGAATCCTGAATCCTGCTTTTAAAATTCTATGAAAAAAATTGCGCTCAAAATTGATGTCGATACGTATCGCGGTACGCGCGTTGGTGTGCCGCGTTTGGTCGAGGTGTTGCAACGCTATAACGCGGGTGCGACGTTCTTTTTTTCCTTAGGGCAAGACCACACTGGGCGCGCCATTAAGCGTGTGTTTCGTCCTGGCTTTTTAGGCAAGGTGTCGCGCACTTCGGTGGTCGAGCATTACGGTATTAAAACTTTGCTGTATGGCACTTTGCTGCCTGCCCCCGACATCGGTAAAAGGTGTGCGGACATCCTGCGCAGCGTGCGCGAGGCTGGGTTTGAGACGGGTATTCATTGCTACGACCATATCCGTTGGCAAGATTATGTGGTTGATCAAGATGAAGCATGGACGCGTCGCGAATTAGATTTGGCGGTGGCGCGTTATACGGAAATTTTTGGTGACGCGCCTTGTGCGCACGCAGCAGCAGGTTGGCAGATGAACCGTCATGGTTTGCGTTACATGCAGCATTTAGGGTTTAAGTACAGCTCCGATACGCGCGGCACGCATCCGTTTATTCCGATGTGCAACGCAGAAATTATTGCGGTGCCACAATTGCCGACCACCTTGCCGACGCTGGATGAGTTAATGAATCAAGACGGTATGACTTTGGATAAATTAGCGGAGCATCTGTTGCAACTGACTGCCGCCGCAAGCCCGACTGGGCACGTCTATACGCTACACGCCGAGTTAGAAGGACAAAAGTGGCGGCCGATATTTGAGCAGTTGTTAGCAGGCTGGCAAGTGCAAGGTTATGAGCTGGTGTCTATGCAGGATTATTTAGCGGATCTTTCGGTTGCAAAATTGCCACGTTGCGAGGTCAAAATGCAGGAGTTGGCGGGGCGCGTAGGCACGCTGGCAACCCAAATGTAAAGCAGCACGGCGCGCCTTGTGCCTCAGTGCAAAGTGGTCAAACAATGCACGGGGTTGGTCACTCACCCCTACGCACTTTTATGCTGATGGTAATAAGCAATTAAGCCATTGGTTGAGGCATCGTGCTTGAGTTCATCGGGTTGTTGTTGGATTTCGGGCAAAATTTTGTGCGCGAGTTGTTTGCCGAGTTCCACACCCCATTGATCAAATGGATTGATATTCCAAATCACGCTTTGCACAAAAACTTTATGTTCGTATAAGGCAATTAACATCCCTAGCGTGTGCGGATTGAGCTGGTCAAACAGCAGGGTATTGGAGGGGTTATTGCCTTGAAATACTTTGTGTGGCAAAAGTTTTTCCAGTGCCTCACCTGTTAAGCCTTGCGCACTTAATTCGGCGCGAGCTTCAGCTTTCGTTTTACCCAGCATGAGTGCTGCACTTTGTGCAAAGCAGTTGGCTAACAGAATGGCGTGATGTTCACCTAACGGATTGTGGCTGCGCAAAGCGACTAGAAAGTCGGCTGGTATCATGCGCGTGCCTTGATGAATGAGCTGATAGAACGCGTGCTGACCGTTACTGCCCGATTCTCCCCACACCACCATGCCGGTGTTGTAATCAACTAATTTCCCATCGCGATCAACACTCTTGCCATTGCTCTCCATATCGAGTTGTTGCAAAAATGCGGCGAAACGATTGAGGTAAAAATCGTAGGGGAATAAACCACTCGATGTGTCGCCAAAAAAATTGCCGTACCACACGCCTAGCATCCCCAAAATAACGGGCATATTTTTTTCTAAGGGTGCGTGGCGGAAATGTTCATCCATTGCGTGCCCACCTGCTAGTAGTTGCTCGAATTGATCCATGCCCAAATACAAGGCAATCGGCAAACCAATTGCTGACCAGAGCGAATAGCGTCCACCCACCCAGTCCCAAAATTCAAATACGTTTTGTGATTCGATACCAAATTGTGCGGTGGCAGCGAGGTTGGTTGAAACCGCGACAAAATGTTGCGCCACAGCCGCTTCATCACCGAGTTGTGCAATCAACCAAGCGCGTGCGGAATGCGCATTGGTGAGTGTTTCTTGAGTGGTAAATGTCTTAGAACTAACGACAAACAGTGTGCTGGCGGCATCGACTTTCTTTAAAATTTCGACCAAATGTGAGGCATCTACATTGGAGACGAAATGTGCGCGTAGCTCATCACGTCCATAAGGCTTGAGTGCTTGACATACCATCAATGGTCCTAAGTCGGAACCGCCGATGCCGATGTTGATGATGTCGGTGATGCGTTTGCCTGTAAATCCTAAATGCGTACCGTTACGCACAGCATCTGAAAACCCCCGCATTCTGGCTAACACAGATCGCACTGCTGGCATCACGTCGCGACCTTCAAATAACACTGGCTGATCGCTACGATTACGTAACGCGGTATGTAAAGCGGCACGCTGTTCGGTGTGATTGATTTTTTCACCATTAAACATCGCGGCAATATGGCTAGGCAAAGCGGCTTGCTGGGCTAAATTCATTAGCAACTGCATGGTTTGCGTGGTAATACGATTCTTGGAGTAATCGAGAAAAAGCCCATTGAGTTGCAAAGACAGCTTGGTAAAACGCGCAGGATCGTCATGAAACATTTGCCGCATGGTCACATTTGCCAGTGCTTTTTGGTGTTGTAACAAAACCCGCCAAGCGGGGGTGCGAGTAACTTTGGACATAAGGGGGAGCGTGAAGAAAAATGGCGCGGATTATAAGGCTAATTGAAGGGCGGGTATGCTGACCTTTCGTCTGAGCAGATGGGTGGCGATTGCTTAATTTAGAGTGGTTGCTAAATACCAATTCACAGCTCGCCACTAATCCAGTAAAGTAGCGACCCGTTTCACACTATAAGAGCTAAAAATGAGTATTAAAGGACAACAGTTACAAGATCCATTCCTGAACACATTGCGTAAAGAGCATGTGCAAGTGGGCATTTATTTGGTCAATGGCATTAAGTTGCAAGGACACATCGAATCATTCGATCAATATGTTGTTTTATTGAAAAATACCGTCACACAAATGGTTTACAAACACGCTATTTCTACCATCGTTCCTGCTCGTCCCGTCACCGTTCCTGTCGAAAATTCCGCTGAATAATGCAGCAAACCTCTGCTGGTCCTGAATCTGCACTGTTAGTTAGTATCGACTTAGGCGATACCGATTATCACGAGAGCTTGGCGGAGTTGCGCCTGCTCGCCGAAACGGCGGGGGTGCGCGTGTTGGCGACCGTTGAAGCCAAGCGACAACGCCCCGATGTTGCTTTATTTGCGGGCAGCGGCAAAGTGCAAGAAATCGCTGCCATGGTTGAGCAAATGGAAGTGCCCTTAGTGATTTTTAATCATGAATTGTCGCCCGTGCAAATTCGTAATTTAACGACCCATTTGGGTACGCGCGTGATTGACCGCACGATGTTGATTTTGGATATTTTTGCGCAGCGCGCGCAAAGTCACGAAGGCAAAGTGCAGGTTGAATTAGCCCAGCTCAAGTATTTATCCGCGCGTTTGGTCGGACAGAATGCCGACATGGGACAGCAGAAGTTTGCGGTGGGTGCGCGTGGTCCAGGTGAGACGCAGCTGGAGTTGGATAGACGTAAGTTAGATAAGCGTGTGCACTTGCTCAAAGAGCGGCTGGAGAAATTAAAAGGTCAGCGCGATTTATTGCGTCGTTCGCGCAATCGTTCTGACGTGTTGTCGGTGTCGATTGTGGGTTATACCAACGCGGGCAAATCCACCTTGTTTAATCGCCTCACCAAGGCGAATGTGTATGTGGCAAATCAGTTGTTCGCCACACTGGATACCACGTCGCGCAAGATGTATGCGGAAGGACAGGGCGAGATTGTGGTGTCGGATACGGTAGGGTTTATTCGTCATTTACCGCACGGACTGGTCGCCGCGTTTCGCAGCACCTTGGAGGAAACCATCCAGGCAGATGTGTTGTTGCATGTAGTGGATTTGAGCAATCCCAATCACGACGATCAAATTGCTGAGGTGAATAAAGTCTTAGCTGAAATCGACGCAGGGGATATTCCGCAGATTTTGGTGTTCAATAAAATTGACCAAGTTGAAGGGGGCGAGGCGGGCGTAATGCGCGACGAGCATGATAGAATCTCGCGCGTTTTTTTGAGCGCGCAAAGCGGCGCAGGCTTAGAAGATTTGCGACAAACTTTGTTAGAAATTCGGGCGGCACGTCAAGCCGCCACCATTATTGAGAAGCAACTTAAACAAGCGAGAGAGTCATGGGAATAAATGATCCGCAATGGGGTAAGAACAACAATGGTGGCCCGCCAGATTTAGAAGAATTGTTGCGTAAATTAAACGCCAAAATTGCCGCTCTGATGGGTGGTAAAAATGCGCGTGGCAATGCTAATAATGGCGCACCAATGCCTCCTTCAGCCAGTATCAAGGGTGGGATTGGGTTGGTCGCAATAATTGCGCTGCTGATTTGGTTGGCGACGGGTTTTTACATTGTCGATGCGAGTCAGCGCGGCGTGGTGCTGCGTTTTGGTAAGCAAGTTGAAACCACTGAGGCAGGGCCGCGTTGGCATTTCCCGTATCCGATTGAAACGGTGGAAATGGTCAATTTGAGCCAAGTGCGCACCATGGAAATTGGCTATCGCGATAACGTCAAAAATAAAATGTTGAAAGAATCGCTGATGCTGACCGACGATGAAAACATCATCGACATTCAGTTTGCCGTGCAATACACCTTGCGTGACCCTGGCGAGTATTTATTTAATAACCGCAATCCCGATGAAAATGTGCGTCAAGCGGCAGAAACAGCGATACGCGAAGTGGTGGGTAAAAGCACCATGGATAAAGTGTTGTATGAAGAACGCGAAAAAGTTGCCGTCGATGTGACTAAGCTGATTCAAGAAGTGTTGGACCGATATAAATCAGGCATCGTCGTGAAGCAAATCACTATGCAAGGCACGCAGCCACCAGAGCAGGTGCAAGCAGCGTTTGAAGATGCCGTAAAAGCGGGCCAAGACCGTGAGCGTCAAAAGTCTGAGGGCGATGCTTACGCGAAAGATATTGTGCCGCGTGCTAAGGGGATGGCGGCGCGTTTGAAAGAAGAATCAGAAGGTTATAAGCAAAGTGTGATTGCTAACGCCGAGGGTGATGCCAGTCGCTTTAAGCAGATTTTGGTTGAGTATGAAAAAGCTCCGCAGGTGACCCGTGAGCGTATGTACATCGACATGATGTCGCAGGTGATGGGCAATATCAGCAAGGTGATGGTCGATCAAAAAAATGGCAATAGCATGTTGTATTTGCCTTTAGATAAATTGATTGAAGCGAGTCGTAGCGGCACGCCTGTGGCAGAAGCTACACCTGTGGCTGCTGCATCTGTTAGTTCGCAAAGTAATGACAATAGTGCCGCGCAACGTGCGCGCGATTCTTTGCTCAGTCGTGATCGGGAGGCGAGATGAAACCTAATGTTATAAATAGCTTGGTCGCTGTCGTCGGCTTGTTGGTGGTGTTGAGCTTGAGTGTGTTCGTAGTCGATCAGCGTCAAGTGGCGATTGTGTTGCAACTCGGTGAAATGGTGCGCGTGGAAACCACACCAGGCTTGAAATGGAAAGTGCCGCTGATGCAAAACGTGCGTTATTTTGATTCACGCATTTTGACTTTAGAGTCGCCTGACCCCGCGCCTGTGTTTACCAAAGAAAAGAAAAATTTGCTGGTGGATGCTTTTGTCAAATGGCGCATTGTTGATGTGAAACAGTATTACATCAGCATGGGCGGCGACGAAGTACGTTTGCGTACGCGTTTAATGCCGACCGTAAATGCGAGTTTGAGCGAAGAGTTTAGCAAGCGCAGTATCCATGAAGCGATCTCGGTGGAGCGCGACAAAATCATGCAAGTGCTGCGTGAAAAAGCCGATGCCGATGCGCGTTTGTTTGGGGTGCAAGTGTTGGATGTGCGCCTAAAACATGTTGATTTTCCTGCGTCAGTGAGTCAGTCCGTGTATAGCCGCATGGAGGCCGAACGTAAGCGCGTGGCGAATGAATTGCGCGCGACAGGTGCTGCTGAAGGCGAAAAAATTAAGGCGGATGCGGACAAGCAACGCGAAGTAATTTTGGCGGAAGCCTATCGCGATGCGCAAAAGACCAAGGGTGAAGGCGATGCCAAAGCATCGGCAACCTACGCCGCTGCATTCGGTCGCAATGCTGAGTTCTACTCGTTTTATCGCAGCCTCGAAGCCTACAAACAAAGCTTCAAAAACAAGAGCGATGTGATGGTGTTAGATCCGAGCTCAGCGTTTTTCAAATACCTGAAAAGTTCCGCTAAGTCTGGCAAGTAAGCCGTCATCGCGTTGAAAAAAATATATCAAAAGAGATTTCGTAATGCCGAACTGGTTGCTTCCTGAATACATCAACGACATGCTGCCCGACGAGGCGTGGCAAGTAGAGCAGATACGCGCACAAGTGTTGAGTTTGTTGCGCCGATCTGGCTATCAATTAGTCGCGCCACCGTTGCTGGAATATGCCGAATCGTTGTTGATTGATGGCAGTGCTGAGATGGATATGCGCACGTTTAAGCTGGTAGATCAGCTCAGCGGTCGCACGCTGGCGGTGCGCGCCGACATCACGCCGCAAGTCGCGCGCATCGACGCGCATCTGTTGAATCATCAGGGTATCGCACGCTTATGCTATGCGGGCAGCGTATTGCATACGCAACCGGTGGGTCTGACGCGCACTCGTGAGCTGATGCAAATTGGTGCGGAGTTGTACGGACACAGTGGTCTGGCAAGTGATTTAGAAATTCAAGGGTTGATGTTGGCATCGCTGAATTTATTGGGCGTGCGCAATGTGCATTTGGATTTAGGTCATGTCGCCGTATTCCGTGCTTTGGTGCAACATGCCCAGCTTGATAAAGACATGGAAGCGGCACTGTTTAGTGTGTTGCAAAGCAAGGATAGCACTGCGCTGCAAAGTTTAGTCGCTCCGCTGGAAGCTAGTCTGGCTAAAGCGGTGTTAGCTTTGCCGAGTTTATATGGCAAGCCAAATGAAGTGCTTACGCGTGCCCAACAAGTCTTGCCTGATTTGCTAGAAATTCACGCCGCATTAGCAGATTTAGCAACGGCGGCGCAGCAACTCCAACCTCTCGTGGGCAGTATCGGTATCGACTTAGCGGATTTGCGCGGCTATCACTATCACACAGGCATGGTGTTCGCCGCGTATCACGCGGGCAGCCATGATGCGATTGCGCTAGGCGGTCGTTATGATGAGTTGGGTAAGAGCTTTGGTCGCGCACGCGCTGCGACGGGATTTAGTATGGATTTGCGACAGTTATATCGCTTAATGCCAGTGCAAGCCAGTGAACGAGCTATTTATGCGCCACACTTAGCTGATGTTTCCTTGCAAGCAAAAATTGCGCAATTGCGTGCGGCAGGAGAAAACGTTGTTGTTGATTTATTGGCTGATGCTGCGCATCGTGCAGAATTGCAATGCGATCGTGAATTGGTTTTGCAACAAGGTGTTTGGCACATTGTCGCGTTATAAAGTGATTAGAGAAATTTTCAAATTGGAATCAGTGTAATGACTAAAAACGTAGTGGTAATCGGTACCCAATGGGGCGATGAAGGTAAAGGCAAAATTGTTGACTGGTTGACTAATCACGCGCATGGCGTGGTGCGTTTTCAAGGTGGTCACAATGCTGGACACACGCTGGTAATCAATGGCAAAAAAACCGTGCTCCACCTGATTCCGTCAGGCGTTTTGCGAGAGGGTGTGACGTGTTATATCGGCAACGGTGTAGTGTTATCGCCACAGGCGTTACTCAAAGAAATGGATGAGCTGCAAGCTGCGGGTATCGACGTGTATAGCCGCTTAAAAATCTCTGAAGCGTGCCCGCTGATTTTGCCGTATCACGAGGCGATTGATAAGGCGCGCGAGTTGGCAAAAGGCGATGCCAAAATCGGCACAACTGGACGCGGTATTGGTCCAGCGTACGAAGATAAAGTGGCGCGTCGCGCGATACGTTTGCAAGATATTTTTTTCCGCGAACGCTTCGCCGCCAAGCTCGGTGAAGTGCTGGATTATCACAACTTCGTGCTGAAAAATTATTTCAATGCACCCACCGTTGATTTCCAAAAAACCTTAGATGACACGCTGGCATTTGCCGAACGTATCAAGCCGTTGGTGATGGATGTGCCGCGTGCTTTGTATGAAGAACATCAAGCGGGTCGCAGCCTACTTTTTGAAGGCGCACAAGGCGCGTTGCTGGACATCGACCACGGCACTTATCCCTTTGTCACTTCCAGCAACTGCATCGCGGGTGCGGCTTGCGCGGGCGCAGGCGTAGGTCCGCAAATGTTGAATTATGTGCTGGGTATTACCAAGGCTTACACCACGCGCGTAGGTTCAGGGCCGTTCCCGACTGAGCTCTATGACGCAGTCAATAAGCACGATCCGATTGGCGCGGGATTGGCAAAACGCGGCCACGAATTTGGTTCAACCACAGGACGCGCGCGTCGCTGTGGTTGGTTCGATGCAGCAGCGTTAAAACGCTCGATTCAAATTAACGGTGTATCTGGTTTGTGCGTCACTAAACTGGACGTGATGGATGGCATGGAGCTGGTGCGTCTCGGTGTGGGTTATCGCATCAACGGCGTGGTCAGCGATATTTTGCCCGTCGGTGCTGACGTATTGGGTGATTGCGAAGTCATCTACGAAGAAATGCCAGGCTGGCATGAAAGCACGTTGGGTCTCCAAAAATATGAACAGTTGCCGCTTGCCGCGCGTAACTATTTAGAACGTATCGCCAAAGTATGTGGCGTGCCTGTTGATATGGTTTCAACAGGTCCTGATCGCGATGAGACTATCGTGCTAAGACATCCGTTTGAGTAATGGGCATCTCTAAAAATCCAAATATCATCGCGATGCGTTGTTACTCACAAAAAATTACTCCTTACATAGTTGTTCTATGCGTCGTCGTAATTTTTTGTTCGCGCCTAGCTTCGCTTCGATATTTGAATTTTTCGAGACACCCTAATTTCTTTCAAACGACAAAAAACGCAGCGCATCTGATGTGCTGCGTTTTTGCGTTAATCGTATCTGTGGTTAGCATGGTGTTGTGTCAATTCCGCTTAACTTTCCGTGAATTCGGCAGCGGTATTACACGTTTTTTAGGCGCAAAAAAAAGACAGGTCGCTTACGCTTCCTATCTCATATTTGGTGCCCAGAAGAGGATCGGTCACGCAGGCGCGACCCCAGCATCCGTAATATCGGATGCGCTTCGAGCCCTGGCGTGCAACACGCAGGTGTTACGCTTGTTCTGGGCACAAAAAAAGAAGCAGCTTGCTTGCGCAAACTGCTTCATATTTGGTGCCCAGAAGAGGACTCGAACCTCCACACCTTACGGCACACGGACCTGAACCGTGCGCGTCTACCAATTCCGC
>Ga0209824_10001135_pt1 | contig 15485 bp, 17 predicted proteins | sample VDWuncwatermetaG_FD_184124 | JGI IMG/M metagenome (GOLD analysis project Ga0209824, IMG submission 184124) | Wastewater microbial communities from Netherlands to study Microbial Dark Matter (Phase II) - VDW unchlorinated drinking water (SPAdes)... ... | reverse complement strand
AACAAACAAATCAGCCTCAGATTCCTCTTGACAGCAGTCTTTTAATGGGTGACCCGTCAGCCTGACCCCTTTACTCCTTACCTTTGCAGGCATCCTTCGTACTCCGGAACGGGAACGTTACGGCAGGGTTTTGAGTCCCACTTTCTTGAACGAGTCGTCAAAAGTCACAACATGGGCATCAATTTCTTTAGCAATCAGAATGCTGGTGGCATCAACGAAACTAAATTCCCTGCCTTCGCGCTGCTGCACGAGGTCCCAGGCACCCCTATGAATCTTTTCCCCTACCCAAATTATTGAAAAAACCCCCGTAACAGAATCGACGAAAGCTTTCAGGACAGAATATCCTAATCGTCTGTGGATAAGTGCTATACTTTCAACAAGCACATAGGAGGAAGTGTAGAGCGGAACCTCATCGAGGATCAGGCTCTCATAAATGCTTCTGGCGTTTATATGAAATTTATCACTAGAGGAGACCAGAGCATAAAAACCGGAGGTATCAAGAAACGCCTTCATGAGAAAGCTTTTGCAACATACTCGTCGTGCCGACCTGCTACGTCACTTTGGGAATCCGCACCTCTACCCACAAAGCTGAGTGCCTTGTTGCGGCGAATAATATCGTATTTATGCCACTTTATTTTCAGCATCTTCCCGTCCCAGGTAAGATAGAGGTCTATTCCGGGCAGGAGGCGCTGAATTTTACCCGTTCTCCCTTTTCGGAAAAGCCTTGTCTGATCTCTTTCATCATTGAAATTGATAGAAAGAGCTCGCTCCACGGCCTTGAGGGCAATGGGATATTCTGGGACTTGCTTTAGAGTTAGGGCCGCAAGATGTTCAAGGAGTTCCAAGCCCTCGTCTTTGGAAAAAGCTTCGTCCTTTTGGACCCTTTCAATAATTTTCCTTAATTTCGTCTCGCGTGTTTTCCTCTCCAATTCTGTAAGCCCACTATGGCTCGACTGGTAGGTTTCTGGCCAAAAAGCGCGTCGCTTTGTCCTGATACCGAGAAGTTCCTTATAGACCTCAGGAAAAAAACTGGCAATGCAATCCGGATCCCGCTTAAATTTCTCCAAGATAGTCCTGACAATCTTGGCCTTGTTTTTGGCAGAAACAGAGGCTTTGCTATCTGTCCGTTTCATTGGCACCTCGCCACTAATTCTCCAGTGAGATCTCTACAACGGCCAAAAAGGTCATAGTGCTTTTCGCCATGCCCAAGGTTTGGCCATTTTTCAGGATCTGGCCTTGTGCCTGACCCATCATACTTCTTTTCGATTGACGAATATTTTTTCCTGTACTTTCTTTGACTATACCCATAATCAGTCACTAAGTAAAAGGGTTTCAAGTCACCCAGCCAGGAGTTAAACGGCCTGAAATCGGCATTGTTACGCAGGTCACGAAGAATGATTCCAAATTTTACCTTTTGGATATCCAGACCTGCGAGGTCACTGCCTCCCTGGGCCCGCTTTAGGAAATCTTCCAATTCTCTCGTACACTTTGCCTTTTCTTCAGGAGTAAGAAACAAGACTTCGCTCCACTCCTTGTGATCCGTTCTCTGAATTGAAACTTTGTTCAATATAGTCCCAGCAAAGTCAATGTTCGCATCATAGCGATCCTTTAGTCCCGTTACTCTCTTCATGATCAAGTTGAGTCCCTGTAAAGAAAGAAATTCAGGAACTACCGGCACTACAAAATAATCGCTTGCAAGAAGGGCGTTGATTGTCGGGAGCCCCAGGCTAGGTGGACAATCGATTAAGATATAATCATACGCCTCCATGAGTCCCTCCTCCCGAATATGATCTCGGAGAATGCAGCGAGGTTCCGACGCGAATCTATTCTTCTTTTCATAGGCTTCGAGAATCATCTCATCGAGATGTCCGACATCGGGAAGGGAAACCACAAGATGGAGAGACGAGCTGCCGTCAATATTGGAACAGTCTGTAACAATAGAATCTCGCAAAGACCACTGATTTCCCGATAGAGCGCTTTCCAACATATGAAAGATCGTCTTCCTTCCAGCTGTGCACGCGTTTGCTGTTTTCGGTGGCACCATTGCATAGGTCAGGTTAGTCTGGTGATCCATGTCAATCAGCAGGGTGCGCTTTCTGAAAGTGATTCCCAAAAACTCCCCGAGGCACGCCGCGAGCGTTGTTTTTCCTACGCCGCCCTTCAGATTAATTATACTGATGACTTTCCCCATAAGATGCCCTTCCCTTGTTAAGCGTCTAAAAACTGAGCGATAATCATCCCATCAAAATGACAGGAATTTGTTTTGACGTTCAGCCACTGAAAACTCAAAATTTTCCCCAACAACCGCGTGCCAACATGAATCTCAACTCTCTTTTTTAACCTGTCTTAAAAGCTCCTCGATGCGCTGGGCATGATCTTGGGTTTCATCGTAAACGAACTCGATTGTCGGGACAAATCGGAGCTTCAGCTCTTTGGCGATCTTGGCGCGGATAAAACCCGTGGCGCTCTTTAAGCCCGACAAAACCTCTGCCTTCTTTTCCCTATCTCCCAAAAGGCCGAAAAAGATCCGTGCGTGGCGCAGATCTTTGCTCACCTCGGCCCCGGTGAGAGTGACCGGTCCAATGCGAGGATCGCTGACCTCCTTGGCCAGCAATTGGGAGATCAATTCCAGAAGGAGGTCTCCTACTCGATCGGAACGCTTATAATCCATTCTGATTTTAGATTTTAGATTTTGGATTCAGCAGTAGAAAGACTCTATTTCGGATTCCCCTACTTGGGCAAGGCCCAAGTCCTCGACAAAATCGACGACTTTCTGAAGCGTCGCCTCGACAACCTGCCGGCTGCTGCCAACGACGCAAAAACCCAAGACCGCGCTTTGCCAGAGATCCTGATCCCCACATTCAGTAACGGAGATATTAAACTGGTGGGATACCCGCGCTTGGATTCTCCTGAGGACTCCCCTCTTTCCTTTCAGGGAGTGGTTTTCCGGGAGAATAAGGCTAATTTTCAGAACCCCCACGATCATGGGGAAAGAGGCCGATTGAGGATGCTTTCTTGCTATCGCTTGTCTCCCGCCGAGGCCCGGGATGCCTCGCGTCCGCCGGGCGTTGGACTGATGCGCCGGATCACCGGCGCTCGTTCATAAGCCTCGATCACATCCCCCTTCTTGATATCTTGGAAACCCTCGATACCGAGACCGCATTCGTATCCTGCCAAAACCTCGCGCACGTCCTCTTTAAAACGCTTGATGCTCGCCAGCTTCCCCTCGTGGACCACCACCTGATCTCTTAACAACCGGATCAGGCTGGAACGCTGGATTTTTCCGTCGGTAACAGAGCAGCCCGCTACAGTTCCCACGCCCTGGATATTGAACACCTCGCGCACCTCGACACGCCCATGGATTTGTTCCTTGTAGGTCGGTTCCAGCATGCCTTCCATGGCGGCTTGAAGATCCGCGATGGCCTCATAGATCACGGTGTAGAGGCGAACATCCACCCCTTCCTGCGCCGCCAGAGTCGCCCCTTTGACTTCCGGCCGGACATTGAAGCCGATCACAATCGCATTAGAAGCAGCGGCCAGAAGGACGTCGCTCTCGGTAATGCCTCCCACGGAACCATGGATCACTCTGAGCTTCACTTCATCATTCGAAAGGCGATTCATCGCCTCTGTCAGCGCCTCTACCGAGCCATGCACATCCGCTTTGAGCACCACACGGAGCTCTTTGACGTCCCCTGCCTTGATCTGATCGTAGAGATCTTCCAGAGAAATTTTGCTGGTTTTGACCAGCTCCGATTCCCTCCGTTTGCCATGCCGGTACTCGGCGACTTGCCGGGCCTTAGCCTCATCGGTCAGGGCCACAAAGGAATCCCCCGCCTGGGGAACCCCCTGAAGTCCCAGGATTTCCACCGGGGAAGAGGGTGGGGCCACCTCGATCTTTTGACCCTTATCGTCGATCATCGCCCGAACCCTGCCGTGAAAAACGCCGCAGACAAACGAGTCCCCGACGCGCAGCGTTCCCTCCTGAACCAGAACCGTCGCCACCGGCCCTCTACCCCGATCTAGCTTGGCTTCGATAATTGTCCCCCGCGCCAGCTTATCGGGGTTAGCCTTGAGCTCAAGAATGTCTGCCTGGAGCAGAAGCATCTCCAGCAGATGAGGGATCCCCTCCTTAGTCTTTGCAGAAACAGGGACAAAAGTCGCGTCACCGCCCCACTCTTCCGACATTAGGCCATGTTCGGAGAGACCTCTTTTAACTCTCTCCATGTTGGCGTCAGGCTTGTCGATTTTATTGATAGCTACAATGATCGGGACCTCGGCAGCGCGAGCATGGTTGATCGCCTCAACCGTCTGCGGCATCACCCCGTCATCTGCGGCCACGACCAGCACCACAATATCGGTTACTTTCGCTCCTCTCGCCCGCATCGCCGTGAATGCCTCGTGTCCAGGGGTATCGAGAAAGGTCACTCCCCTGCCGTCTACCTGAACGTGGTAAGCGCCGATATGTTGGGTAATGCCGCCGGCCTCCTGGGCGGTAACATTGGTGCTCCTGATAGCATCGAGAAGCGATGTCTTGCCGTGGTCTACGTGTCCCATGATCGTCACCACAGGCGGCCTGGGCTGGAGAGAGGTTTCGGACTCTTCGACCTGGTGTTCGACTTCTAAGGCGCTTTCGACGTCGAAGGCTACGTTCTCCACCTGGTGGTCAAACTCCGAAGCGACAAGGGTGGCGGTGTCAACATCGAGGATCTGGTTGATCGTCGCCATCATTCCCAATCCCATGAGCTTCTTGATCACCTCTCCCGCCTTGACGCCCATGATCCTGGCGAGGTCACCGACGCTGATCACCTCCGACATCTTGATAACCCGCTTGCTGGCTTTGGGGACCGTAATCTCGGTCTTCTTCTGTTCTTTTCCGGGAAGTGCTCTCTTCTTTTTGGGAAACCGTCCGGAGCGAAGTTCGCGTTCTCTCGACTCCAGCATATCCTGTTTTTTGACGATCCGCTTTTTGTGCCTGACGGCCTTCGACGGCTTCCCCGCCTCCTCAACCGGAACGACTACTTCTTTCCCCGGGACCGGGACCACCCTGGCAACCTTCTCTTTATCCATGAGTGGACGACCAAGCTGAACCGCCACTGGACGTAGAGGTACCAAAGGCGGTGGGGCTGGAACTCTCGTTGTCCACTTTAAATCGATACGACCGAGAATCCGCGCGCCTCTGGGGGCCTCTTCCGGTACCGGGGCAGCTTTTTCTACTGCCGGTGCTACTCTCTCTTCGGGCTCCACCGATGGCGGGACGGGAACGGCCTCCGCAGCTTTGGCTTCGACCGGTGTCGCCTCTTCTGCAGGCGGCTCCTCTCTGGCGGGTTCGGGAACCACTTCAACTTCGGCAGGGGGAGAAACTATTGAAACAGTCTCAAGAGGGGTCTCCATTTCGACGGAAACCTCCGGGGATTCCGCCTTGGCCGGAATACCTTGGGAAATCACTTCGACACGGCTCGTACGACGCCGGATCACATTAACGCGAACCCTTCGCTCTACGATTTTCTCGCGTGCCTGGATCTCCCCCAGGCTCTGATCCTCCGCCGTTACCACGCGATCGGCTACGACTTTCTCTTCACCTACATGGACCTGAGGCTTTGCCGGCGTCGCCAAGGCGGCGCGGATGCGGGCCGCCTCGTCATCTTCAAGCGAACTCTGGGACTTTTTCCCTTTGATCCCCATCTTCTCCAAATGAGCGATGAGATCCTTCGGTTCGATCCCGAGATCCTTGGCTAATGAATGGACTCTTGTTTTTACCATCTTCTATTCCCAGCGCCGATCACGCAAAGTCAAAATCAGTTTTTCTCTAGCCTTGCGGCTGACCTCCGAATGAAAGGCTCGATAGAGGTTCTTTTTCTGCAAAAATGCCCTCCAGCATGCCTCAGTATTATGGAGATAGCCCCCTCGTCCTTTCTCCAGCCTGTCTACCCGCAGCCCCCCATCGCCCTCAACAACGAGACGCAAAAGCGCTTCTTGGTCATCCTTAGCGCCACATCCTAGACAGGTCCGTCGAGGACGATGGTCTCGTTTCAATAGCTCTCACCTAAGCTTCCGGATGATCCTTATCTTCAGTCACGTCGCCCTCAGTGGCGGGAGCTTCCGCCGTTGCTTCCGTCGCTGCTTGCGCCGCTGCTTCCGCCGCCGCTTGCGCCAGCGCCTTTTGCTCTTCTTCCTTTCTCCGCTTCTCCGCTACGTACTCCCGGCTGGCTTTATAGATAACCTCGGCCTTCTCAGGGCCGATCCCATCGACGTCGAGAATCGTCTCCAGGTCGGCCTCGGCCAACTCCTCCGCCGATTTGAATCCAGACTGGTACAAGAGTTCGGCAACCATGTCGTTAATGCCGGGGACGGCGCCGAGCGAGATCCGCGCACGGCGGGTCTCCTCATCGGCCTCGGATTCACTGCGGACATCGATCCTCCATCCGGCCAGACGCGACGCTAGACGGACGTTCTGCCCTTTTTTCCCGATGGCCAGAGAGAGCTGGTCATCAGGTACGACGACCTCCATATTGTGTCCCTCGTCGTCAATGATAATCTTTGATACCTTCGCCGGGGCCAGCGCACGACAGACATACTCCGCCTGATCCGCCGTCCAATGGACAATGTCGATTCTTTCTCCCCGCAGCTCCTGAACCACCGCCTGCACCCGCGTCCCCTTCATCCCCACGCAGGCCCCTACCGGGTCAACGTCCGGATCCCTGGAGGAGACGGCGATCTTTGCCCGGCCTCCAGGTTCCCGCGCAGCCCCCTTGACCTCGACGATCCCCTCGTAGATCTCCGGAACCTCCTGCTCAAAGAGCTTGGCCAACATGCCTGGGTGGGTGCGCGAAAGAACGATCTGCGGGCCCCTGCTGGTCATCTCCACAATTACGATATAGGCGCGAATCCGATCCCCCTGGCGGTAGCGCTCCCGGGGGACTTGTTCCTTCTCCGGGAGAATCGCATCCGTTCTGCCCAGGTTCACAATAATATTCTTCTTTTCAAAGCGCTGCACAATCCCGTTGACCAGTTGCCCTTCGCGTCCTTTAAACTCGTTGTAGATGATCTCGCGTTCCGCATCGCGGACTCTTTGCACGATGTTTTGCTTCGCCGCCTGGGCGGCAATGCGACCGAACGAGCTGGTATCCAGCTTGCTGAGAAGCTCGTCGCCGACCTCCGCATCGGGGTCGAGCTTTTCTTGCGCCTCTTGCAAGGTAATCTCAACGCTGGAGTCCTTGACCTCCTCAACTACCAGCTTGGCCTCAAAAAGCTCCACCTCCCCGATTTCCGGATTATACTGGGCCTCGATCTTTTTTTGATGGCCGAAGGTCTTCTTGGCGGCCGACACCATGGCATTTTCCAGCGCACTGATTAGAATGGCCTTATCAATGCCTTTCTCTTTACTCACCTGTTCAATGACGCGGTTTAAATCTTGCTGCATCTTTATGTACCCCAATCGTGTTCGTAATTCGCCTTCTCAATGACAGAAAGGGGTATGGTAAACTCGGCCCCTTGCTGCGAGAGGACAATGCCGCCCTCTCGAACCTCTCTGAGAAGCCCCAAAAAAGATCTCCTGCCTTCGATCATCTCCCGGGTCCGAACCCGAACCCTCTTGCCGATAAAACGACGAAAGTGCTCCGGTTTCTTGAGCACCCGGTTGATGCCGGGCGAGGAGACCTCCAATGTATAAGGCCCCTCCACGGCAACTTGGTCATCCAAAAGATCGCTCAGCCGGCGATTGACTCGCGCCAGATCGTCAACGTTCGGGCCTCCCTCTTTATCCAGGTAGACCCGAAGCACTCGACCCCCTCTGCCTCCCTCACTGCGGAACTCAATATCTACGATCTCCATTCCTTCCTCCACCAGCAAGGGAGCCGCCAATTCCCACACCCGCGTTACGGCCGAGTCCACAGCCATGATACCCCCAAAATAAAAAAGCGGGCAAGAGCCCACTTTGAGTGCTAACGCCTAAAGTGTATAGTATTTTTATCATAGATAAAGAGAAAAATGCAAGGGCCGTTCACCCTCTTGTGTTTTCTTACCGGGGCTAATTTGGTATCATCTCCTTTCCTGCGAGGTCCCGCCATGAAGATCCAAGAAGAAAGACAGAATTCCTCTTCCCAAATTTCCTGGGAAAACATCCTTACAAGCCTGGAAGACGGCGTGATTGTTGTGGACCCCCAGGGAAAACTTTCTTTCTTTAACCAGGCCGCCGAGATGATCACCGATCTCTCCGCCTCCCAGATTCTGCAGCAGCCTTTTGCGCGCCTGTTTAAGAGGGATCCCTGGCTGATCGATATGGTGAAGAAAAACCAATCCCCGCAGCAGAGCAGCACCCGAGGGGAAGGAGATATCTTCACGCAAGGGGGACGTCGGGTTCCGGTGAGCCTCACCATCTCTCCTCTGCGGGACCGCTATGGCAGGTCTTTGGGGAGCATTGTACTCCTCCGCGACCTGACACACCGCAAAGAGATGGAAGAGGACTTAAAGCGCGCCGATCGTCTGGCGATGCTGGGGACTTTGGCAGCCGGATTGGCGCACGAGATCAAGAATCCCCTGGGAGGGATCAGGGGGGCGGCGCAATTGCTGCGGCGCGAGGCAGACCGGATTCCTGCCATTGCCCAATACACCGACATCATGATCCGGGAAGTAGATCGGGTGAACCTCCTCATCGAACAACTTCTGGACCTCTCCCGCCCGGCGAAACTGGATTTAGCCCCTCTAAACATCCACGAGCTCTTGGACGACGTCCTGCTCCTGGAGAGACAGACCGTTCAAGAGCACAAAGTGGTGGTGAAAAAACACTACGATCCCAGTCTGCCCCCCATCCTGGGCGACCGTGCGCGACTCACCCAGGTCTTTCTCAACCTGGTGAAGAACGCGCTCCAAGCCATGAAGGGCCAGGGATTCCTGGAGATTACCACGAGGATAGAAACCGACTTCCATATCCGATCGCAAGGCAGGGAGCGTGGAAAATTCATCTGGGTAGATATCGAAGACGATGGGCCGGGGATCAAGGACGAGGATCTCCCCCGCATCTTTTCTCCCTTTTTTACCACAAAAAACAGCGGCACGGGTCTGGGCCTCGCGATCTGCTACGGGATCGTCAAAGAGCACGGCGGTCTGATCCGGGTAGAGAACCGCGAGGGCAAGGGAGCGAGCTTCAAGGTTTCCTTGCTGGTGGCGGAGCAGAAATAAAAGGTTCAAGAGTTATGGAACAGGGAAAGATCCTAATTGCCGAAGACGAAGAGTCCTTGCGCTGGGTACTTAAGAAGGCCCTCGAGGATGAGGGCTATTGGGTCCAAACGGCCGCCACCGGCGAAGCGGCTCGCGAATACCTAGGCGGGATTCGCTTCGATGTCACTCTCATGGACATCAAGCTTCCGGACGTTGACGGTTTGACGCTCCTCAAGGAAACCAAGGAAGCGGGAATCGATACCGCCATGATTCTCATGACGGCCCAAAACACCATGCGCAACGCCATCGAGGCCATGAAAAATGGCGCCTATGACTACGTCACCAAGCCCTTTGACCTGGAAGAGGTCCTCGTTCTGGTAAGACGGGCCTTAGAGAGTCGCAAGCTAAGCCGAGACTTCCGTGAGCTTAAGGAAGAGGTCAAAAAGAGATTTGAGCCCGGGGTCAGTATGATCGGCAGCAGCACGGCGATGCAGAAAGTTTACAAGACCATCGGGCAGGTAGTAAATTCGGACGCGACGATCCTGATCCAGGGGGAAAGCGGCACAGGTAAAGAACTTGTCGCCAAAACTATTCATTATAACTCGCCCCGCTGGAATAATCCCTTCATCGCAGTCCACTGCGCCGCGGTCCCGAGAGAACTCATAGAGAGCGATCTCTTCGGTCACGAGAAAGGCTCTTTCACCGGCGCCCTCGAGCGGCGGATCGGCAAATTCGAGCTTGCCGAAGGAGGGACGCTCTTTCTCGATGAGGTGGGGGACATCCCGCTGGATGTCCAAACAAAACTGCTGAGAGTGCTGCAGGACCGCGAGTTCGGCCGTGTGGGAGGAAAGGAGCTGCTCAAGGCCGATGTCCGGATCATGGCCGCCACCAACCTGGATTTGGAAAGGGCCGTAAAGGAAAAACGTTTTCGCGAGGATCTCTACTTCCGCCTCAAAGTTATCCCGATCTATCTGCCCCCTTTGAGAGAGCGCAGAGGAGATGTTTCCTTGTTGGCGGGCTACTTTATTGAGAAGATCAATCGAGAGATGGGAACGGAAATCTCCGGGGTTTCCCCCGAGGCCCTGAAGCTTCTCGAAGAACACCCCTGGCAGGGAAATGTCCGAGAGCTTGAAAACACATTGATCCGGGCCGCGGTCCTATCCCCCGGACCGATCCTATTTCCCAGCGATTTCACCCTCCAGAGCAGGCGAGGAGAAAGCTTAACCGAGGTCGACAACCTGTCCCTCGAAGAGATCATCCGCCACAAGCTGGAAGACTACTTCGAGAGGACTAAAGGAGTGGACGTGGATAACCTGTACAATCTCGTGGTGGAAAGGGTGGAGCGGCCTTTGATTGAACTGACGCTGAGAAAGACCCGGGGAAATCAGATCAAGGCAGCCCAAATCCTCGGCATCAACCGCAATACCCTGCGCAAAAAGATCACCGACCTGCACATCAAACTCAAGAAGGACGATGAATAGAGAAGCCGGCGCTGCCGACCAACCGCTCTTCCCTTCCCCCCTCTACGCGATTTTCGATCCCAGCCAAAGCAGAGGGCGTCCTCTTAGCGCCATCCTGCGGGATCTCCTGGCGGGTGGCGTTGGAATCATCCAGCTTCGAGCCAAGGAGACGGCCGCAAAAGAATTTTTGCGCCTAGCCAGGGAAATGCGCGGGCTTACGCGACCAGCGGGTTGTCTATTCATCGTCAATGACCGGCTCGACATCGCTCTGGCCGCCGAGGCGGACGGAGTCCACCTGGGACAGGAGGACCTGCCGCTGGCCATTGCCAGAAAACTGATGGGCCGGGAGAAGATCATCGGGATCTCTACCCACGATCTGGCGCAGGCTAAGGAGGCGGAGCGAGGGGGAGCCGACTATATCGGTTTCGGACCGATCTTCGGGACCTTCACTAAAGACACCGGCTATTCCCCGCGCGGACCGGCCATGCTCAAGGAAATCCGCCAGGCGGTGAAAATTCCCATCGTCGCCATCGGCGGGATCACGGAAAGTAATGTCGTTCAGGTCTGGGAGGCCGGCGCGAACAGCGCCGCTATCATCAGCGATCTTATGGGGGCGGAGGATGTGGCGGATAAGGTAAGAAGAATCCTATCCCTCCATAGACCCTCCTAAAAGGGCCTCACCCCGCAGCGGTACTATACCGACAATAGCCGCAGTCTTTGCCGTCTTCCAGGAACCGAGATTTTTCTTGCTAAGGCATTGGAATCGCAATAGCATGGCCTTTACAATCCCCATAGCAAAGGGGTAAATTCGGCTCAGCGGTTTAGTCCAACACGTTTTATTCCCAATGCCACGTAGGGGATTCTGTCGAAACTCCGTTGCTTCCAGGCATTACGGATAAAACGCTATACGTTAGATTGAAACAAGCCACCGTAGTAGTGTAGTATTGGTCTTATGAAGCAAGACCCAAATAACCTGCTGAAAGAGGCTCTCAAGCTTCCACCGGAAGCGAGAGCTGCGCTTGCCGGATCTCTTCTTGACAGTCTTGACCAAGAGGTGGACGAAGGCGCGGAAGCGGCTTGGCACACTGAAATAGATCGGCGGCTGAGGGAACTTGATTCGGGAACGGTCAAACCTATTCCGTGGTCTGAAGCACGCCGTAGAATCTCCTGCCGGTAATGGCCCAGCAGACTGTCGATGTTCACCCAGAGGCAATCGCGGAGGCTCAGGCGGCTTACGGGTGGTATCGGGAGCGGAATGAAACTGCCGCAGAGGGTTTCCTTGCGGAACTGGACCGTGCTGTCGAACTCATCTCAGAGGGTCCCATGCGGTGGCCCACTTACATTCACCATACGCGGCGTTTCCTACTAAGGAGGTTTCCCTTCGGTGTTGTTTATCGTCAGCTCGGTGAGGCTGTCCAGGTTGTTGCTGTCGCCCACGCCCGCCGAAAACCCGGCTATTGGAAAGATCGCTGATACTATTCAATCTAACCCGCCGCTTAAGCTGTCAACGGCAGCTTAGCGGCAAGGCGTTAGGCGGAGCAAGGAGTAAGGTATGCCTACGAAAGAACTCTTGGAGGCTGCTGTTGATGCTGCGTACTGTCAACTTGTCAAGCGAGATCGCCCGCTATTCGAGAGGAAAGTCAATGAGAGGTCGTTTTCTCATAAGTTTGCTATGTATCTCCAGCAAAAGGTCGACGCATGGAAAGAGGGGTGGGATGTAGATTGCGAGTTCAACCGAGACCGTAAGGACACAGGAGGAGATTACGCAAAGCAGCTCCACCTGATCGACAAAATCAATTCGCTGTCCACGACCGTCTATGACGAAGACGCAAAGACAGTGTTCCCTGATGTCATCATCCATCGAAGAGGACCGGGAAGCAATCTGCTGGTCGCCGAGATGAAGAAGAATACGGCGAGTTATACCGACATTGCGTTCGACAGACTTCACAAACTGCCGGCGTATGTGAATCAGCTAGGGTATCAGTCGTCTGTATTCATACTGATCGACTTGGACAACATCCGGTGTGTTGCAGAGTGGATCAAACCGTTGGGGTACGGTATCGCCTAACCATCCCGCTTCACCTGACAGTGGACCGCAAGGTGAGCGGGAACGTTCGGCGTGATCGGGACGATGAAGTTCACATCACAAAGAAAGACGATCGAGTTGGTCCAAGGGCAGCGATGAATCTGGCGAAATGGTTGTACCGTGGTGGGCGCCCCAATCGTCTGGCGAGCGTTCTGAATCGCAGCTCGGCAGCTCTGTACGCCCTGGGGCTACTCCCAAACTATTTAGTGGCCTTGGAGGTTGTCGGCCGCCGATCGGGTCGCGCGATCACACTTCCAATGGTGATGGCTATTGTGGACGGGCAGCGGTACCTGGTGTCAATGCTCGGTGAGAATGTGGACTGGGTTCGCAATGTCCGTGCCGCCGGCGGGCGAGCTGTCCTACGACACGGCCGCCGCGAGGGAGTGCGACTTGAAGAGGTCTCGGTAGAGATGCGCGCGCCAGTGCTGAAGGCTTATCTGAGGCGAGCGCCCGGCGCGCGGCCCCACGTGGCTGTCCACAAGGACGCACCGCTTTCCGAGTTCGACCGGATTGCAGCGCAGATTCCGGTGTTCCGGGTGATATGAGCTCAACCAAGACCATCCGGGATTCGGGGACATAATACTAATTTGTTCTTGAGTCCAAGATAGGCTTTCTAATACGTTTCACTCATGGTAGGAAGTCAACCGGACTGACCTCGGAGAAAACCAGGGCGACCCACAAAAGGCCTCCTGAAAATATGTATTATGTCCCCAGAATTCAATCTTCGCCCGGTTTACTTATCAGACTCCGTTTGCAATAGGAGACTCCACCTGGCAAAATCAACGAAGTGAAATTCACCAGCTATTTCCTGGCAATGCGCTCACGTTCAGATCGAGCGGTTATCCAGGATGAGTGGATTCGGCTGGCGATGTAGCATCCAATTTTGACCGATCATTCACGCCATGAAGATTAAGTACTTTCAGGACACGGATACGCTATACATTGAGTTTCGTCCTGCCGAGGTCGCCGAAACTAAGGATCTTGATGAGAATACCTTGCTCGACCTTGACCGTGACGGCAATATTTGCGGGATCACGATTGAGCACGCGAGCGAGCGGGCTGATATTCCAAAGTTCTCCTACGAACAGATTACCGCCTAACCTGCTGGCGGCTTTCTGCTAGAAGCCCCCCCTATCCCTCTTCCGCTTCTTCGTAGGGCATCTCTTCGCGCGCGGCGAGGTCCTCAAAGCGGGTATATTCCTTAAAGAAGGCGAGGCGGACGGTGCCGATGGGGCCGTTTCGCTGCTTGCTGACAATGATTTCGGCTATGTTCGGCTCATCGGTGTTTTCGTTATAGACCACTTCCCGGTAAACAAACCCAATGACGTCCGCGTCCTGCTCGATGGCGCCGGACTCGCGCAGATCCGCCAGGATCGGCTTTGGGGGCTTGCGGCTCTCAACCATGCGATTGAGCTGTGAGATGCCGATGACCGGGACACTCAGCTCTTTGGCTAAAGCTTTAAGTGACCGGGAGATTTCAGAGATCTCCTGCTCGCGGTTATTCGCAGAGCCCACCCCGCGCATCAGCTGGAGATAGTCGACGACAATGAGTCCTACCTTCTTATCCCTGTCTCTGACCAGACGCCGTGCCTTGGCCCGAAGCTCCAGGACGGAAATAGCGGGGGTATCATCGATATAGATGGGGGCCTCGGCCAGTTTTCCGGCCGCCATCACGAGCTTAGGAAAATCACGCTCGCCCAAATAGCCGGCCCGCACCTTGGAATTGTCCACCCGCGCCTCGGAACACAACATCCTTAAGACCAACTGCTCCTTGGCCATCTCCAGAGAGAAAAGAGCAACGCCGATCCCCGCATTCAAGGCGGCATTGGTCGCGATATTGAGAGCAAAGGCGGTCTTACCCATGCTCGGACGTCCCGCTATGATGATAAGCTCCGACGGCTGCAAGCCGGCGGTGAGCTGGTCCAGATCCTTAAATCCGGTCGGCACCCCCGTGACCATCTCCTTGCGCTCGTAAAGTCTCTCAACGGTCTTGATGGAATCCTTAATGATGTCTCCCACCATCACAAAGGAGGACTTGATCTTCTTTTCCGAGATGTCAAAGATCACCTTCTCTGCCATGTCGAGAAACTCATCGACGTTGCCTCGCTCTTCAAATCCCCGCGTGGCAATTTCCGTGGCCGCGGTGATGAGATGGCGGAGGATCGCTTTTTCCCTCACGATGCGGGCGTAGTAGCTGATGTTGGCGGCGGTGGGGACCAGATCGGCAAGGGAGGCAAGGTAGGAGGTTCCCCCCACGGCCTCCAACTCCCCCCGCGCCTTCAGGGAATCGCTCAGCGTGATGAGATCGACCGGCTCGGTGCGGTCGGAAAGCTCAATCATGGCGCGAAAAATCTTGCGATGGGTTTCCCGATAGAAATCCTCAGGTGTGAGCAGTTCAAGGACCCGATTGATAGCCTCGTTATCGAGCAGGACGCCGCCAAGGACCGAAGACTCCGCTTCCAGGTTTTGCGGCGGGACCTTGCGCAGGTTATCGTCTAGAGTTGCCATAAATCAGGTTTGAGGTTTGAGTCCCAAGGTGGGAGCCAAGAGATTCCTGACTCGACACTCTGAAGCTCGATTATAAACAAACAGGCCGATGTAATTTACTTTAAGGGTTAATTTAAAAAAAGCAAGAAAAATGTTTGTCTGCCGAGAAACTAAACTACCCTCGGCTATAAGCCGAGGGGTTTAGGCGCTGTCGGCTTGAAGCCGACTGCAACCATCCCCTGCCGTCATTCCCGCGAAAGCGGGAATCCAGTTCTCTCGTCGTTCGAGTTCCTCAC
>Ga0209824_10001134_pt1 | contig 15489 bp, 16 predicted proteins | sample VDWuncwatermetaG_FD_184124 | JGI IMG/M metagenome (GOLD analysis project Ga0209824, IMG submission 184124) | Wastewater microbial communities from Netherlands to study Microbial Dark Matter (Phase II) - VDW unchlorinated drinking water (SPAdes)... ... | reverse complement strand
CCACAGCGGCACGCCCTCTTCTCGTAGCTCCAGCACCTTCTGGCACACAAAGCGCGATTGCGCCTGCTCGCTTTCCGCCTGAACCAGCAGAGGGGTGTCGCCGTCCTGCTTGCCGGTAAACAGGTTCTTCTCGTATCTCTCTTTGGCCCGCCGGATGATCTCGTTGGTGAAGCTTAGGATCGGCTGGGTGCTGCGGTAGTTCTCTTCGAGGGAGATGATCCGGGTGCCGGGAAATTCTTTGGGGAAGTCCATGATGTTGCGGAAGTTGGCGCCGCGAAACGAATAGATGCTCTGGGCGTCGTCGCCGACGACCATGACGTTGTCGTGCGTCGCGGCCAAAAGGCGAATGATGTCGGCCTGAAGACGGTTGGTGTCCTGGAATTCATCCACCATGATGAAGCGGTAGCTGTCGGAGAGGCGGCGGCGAACGGCTTCGTGGCTAGCCAGGAGATCTCTCAGCCGGATCAGGAGATCGTCGTAGTCGAGCAGGGACTTGCCTTTTTTGTAATCCACATAGCGTTCGTAAAGACGGAGCAGATCTTCCAGGTAGTCATTGAGATGAGGATAGTCCCGCTCGATCAGGTCGGGAATGGTCGACTGCTTGTTGAGCGCCATGCTGTAGATCTCCGCCGCGGTCTGCTTGCGGGGAAAGCGCTTCTCTTTGGTGTTAAGCCCCATCTCCGCGCGCATGAGCTGGATCACGTCCTCGCTGTCGGGACGGTCCATGATGGTGAAGGCCGGGGAGAGATCGATCTTGCGCCCGTACTGGCGCAGGATCACGTTGGCAAAGGAGTGAAAGGTGCCGCCGGATACCTTGGCGCAGCGGTTATCGATCAGCAGGCTCGCGCGGCGGAGCATCTCTTCGGCGGCGCGGCGGGTGAAGGTGAGGAGCAGGATCGAGCGCGGATCGACGCCGATATCCACCAGGTGGGCGACCCGAAAGACGAGAGCCCGCGTCTTGCCGGTCCCGGCGCCGGCGATGACCAGGAGCGGCCCCTCGGTCGCGGTCACCGCCTGATACTGGGCCTCGTTCAGCTCCTTTCGGTAATCGATTCCGGAAAAGCTGCGCTCGGGCAGGCCGCTTCTTTTTAAAAAATATTTCCGCGCCAAAGGGAAATCCCCGCTAGCAACCTAACGTACTAATTTTTTCTGGACTGAGCAAGGTATTTTAGGGTGCCGCGGCAGTAAAAGATCGAACGGCACACGTTCGCTCGGCTGCTTACGGGTTGCTCTTGGCGAAGACCAGAAAGTACTGCTTCGTCAGGAAACCGAATTCACGCTGTAAGGCATATCCTGCATCCTTCATCTCCTTTGTGATAACGTCGCTCGGTGTGTAGTGGCCGCCGAATCTTTCGAACCATCCCTTTTCGTTGAAATCAATGATGGCAATGCGGCCATTGGGGCGGAGATATTTTCTGGCGTTGGCAAAATAGCTCGCGCGGTTTTCGATGTGATGATAGGTATTGCTCGTGAAGATCAAGTCCACGTCGGATTCGGGTAACAAAGGATCCTCGTATTTGGCAAGAATGGTTTCGACGTTTTGGTACTCTCCTTGTTGTGCACGGTTTGCCAAATCCTCAATCAGTCCCTTATCCACATCCACAGCGTAAACCTTGCCAGTAGGCCCAACGGCCTGGGCCAATCTGAAGGTAAAGTAGCCTCCTCCCGAGCCAAGGTCAGCAATGCGGTCCCCAGGACGGATGCCGAGAGAACGGATGACTTCGTCTGGCTTTTGCCACTCATCTCGCCCGATTCCCTCATAGGCGCACCGCTTGAGGGTCGTGCAGCCGGCAAAGAGCAGGAGTGCCAGAAGAATGAGCGAACGCGATGTTTTCAAGTACTTTCGCCAATCGGAGAAGTTTTGTCTCATAGACTACTCCAAGCGGATCGATGCATTGATTTTATATACAGGGTGGAGGTAAAAGTCTATCAACCTTAGGGGCAGAAAAGATGTCAGCAGTGGACCGGGAAAAGGTCAAAGAGGATTGGGCGCAACGTGGCTTTTCCTGCGACTTCTGGGTGGACCTGCCGGGCCGCGTGTGGACCGATTTCGTACATGACACCGACGAGTTAGTCATGGTGGTGGAGGGGGAGGAGGAGTTTGAGATGAACGGGAAGAAGTACCGGCCCGAAGTGGGCGAAGAGTTCCTCATTCCCGCCGGCACCACCACACCGCACGCAATATCGGAAAAACCACTTCAAGGTGGCTGTACGGATATAAGCGGGAATAACGTACCACGGTCACGAGCACGACCAACGAGCACGAACCACGAATAAGGAGAAATCACATGCCTAAACAAATCGTTCACTCGGACAAGCTCTCGAAACCCATCGGAGTTTTTTCGCAGGCCGTGAAGGTTCCAGCCAAAGGGCATCTCATTTTCGTTTCCGGTCTTACTGCCCGCGACCCCTCGGGCCATGTTGTGGGAAGGGGAGACATTCGGGCGCAGACCCGGCGGACGCTGGAGAACCTGCGCGCGGTCTTGGCCGAGGCGGGGGCGACGTTGGAAGACGTTGCCAAAGTGACGGTATTCATTCGCCATATGGAGCGCGACTTCAAACCGATCCACGAGGTGCGTGCCGAATTCTTTCCTAAGAACCCGCCTGCGTCGACCATGGTCGAGGTCTCCCGCCTAGTGGAGCCGGACCACTTGATCGAGATCGAAGCTATCGCCGTCATTCCATAAAGAACGAGCCATGATCATGCTGCGATCCGTTGTCACCTTTTATCCTTCATTCTTCCGCCTCCATCCTTGCCCTTCCGCCCCCTTTACGGCCATCACCTGTTTGAACTAAAATAAAGCCTGTCTTGTCGAATTGACTGTAAAACGATGAGGAGGGCAGTTATGAAGTCACCTTTCAAAGTTACCGGTATCGACCACGTCGTGCTGCACGTTAAGGATCTCGCCCGATCCAAGAAGTTTTACATAGAACTTCTGGGAATGGAAATGGAGCACGAAAGCTCCTGGCAGCTCTTTCTCAAATGCGGCAGCCAGGGCGTGGCGCTCTTTGAGACAGAGGACGGAACCAAAATCCATGGTGGCAGCGAGATGAACCACATGGCCCTCCGTTTAAAGTCGGGTGAGTATCAGAAGGTGAAGGCCGTGTTGGAAAAGGCAGGTTGTGAAGTCAGCGGCCGCAGAGGCGATCCCCAGTGCATCTATTTCTCCGACCCCGACGGTCACCGACTACAGCTTCTGACGCCGGTGGAGCAGTGAGAAATGAGAACGAAGTGATTTTGCTCTCCGATCGAAGAGTTGGCAGTAGAGCGGTCAGCTTAAATTTTGTCTCTGGATCGTTTGCTCCAGTCGCGTCTTCGATTCGTCTTACATTAGCCCGGATTGGCCTTCCCTAGCCGGGCCCTTTTTTTTCGGAGGACACGAGCGAAGGATGTCAAAAAGGTAAAGAGCTACGCCTTCGCTATGTGCCGAAGCCATGTCCACCACGAAAAGACGCTTTGCGAACGAACCGTTGGAGCCGCTGATTCTCTCGGTCCGGGGCCACCGGGTCATTCTCGACGCCGACCTCGCGCGGCTCTACGGAGTAACTACAAGGGTTCTTAACCAGGGCGTAAGACGCAACTCCCGCCGCTTCCCGGATGACTTCGCGTTCCAATTGACCGCGCCGGAGGCCGCTAACTTGAGGGCACAATTTGTGACTTCCAGAACGGAAATCGTTGATCCAAAAACGGGCACCAGCAACCGATCACAAATTGTGACCGGTTCCCAAAAGCACCGGGACCCGCGATTTCGCCCGTGGGCCTTCACAGAACACGGCGCGCTGATGGCCGCGAACGTGCTGCGTAGTAGGCGCGCGGTGCAGATGAGCGTCTACGTGATTCGTGCCTTTGTCCGTTTGCGCGAGCACATCGCAGCAAATCAAGCGATACTCAAGCGGCTCGCGGAGATCGACAAGACGCTACTACAGCACGATACTGCGCTCCGCGATATCTACCGAAAACTGCTACCGCTCCTGCAACCACCGCCCGTCCCGTCAAAGCGGCGCATCGGCTTTCGCAAGGATGAAACATGATTGCTCACGAGCCACGCTTCACGATCACGGCTCTTTTCTCCGTGCCTTCCCCCTGTTGCCTCCCGCCTAACCGTTGTCTCATGCCTCTCGCCTTCCGCCTGTTGCCTTCTTAGTCATTTTGCCTTAACTTACGCGAAACTAACTTCGGCTGGGTCACCCGGTCCGGTCACATGGTTGGATTTCACATCTTAGCTCGGACTGGATCATCTCGAGCCGCACTTTGCCAGTGTGACCGGGTCTATAATCAGGAATTAGAACCGGACCCCTTGGAGGACTGGCTCCCCGGGCAAGCGGGGTGACAATAGGCCGATGGGGACGAGTAGGGAGGTTCTCGGTGCAGGACGCGAACAAGCAAGAAAAGGAAGAGTGGTACGACCCGGTTGTCGAATTCGCTGCACACTTCATTGCGGCCAGTGTGATCTTCCTGATGCTCGGCGCGTTCACTACCGGGCTCCACTTTTACGTGGAATGGCTTAAAAGCTTGCAGGTCGAGCCCATATTCATCTACACCTTCAAGGGGCTTGAGTATTTCGTATTCGCGACAGATGTAGTATTATTTGTAGTGTACGTCGGCGGCTCGGCCATAAAGGCCATACTGACGATGGTAAAGAGGTGGAAATCATGAATCCCATGAATCGGCTTGTGCAGATCCTGAATCGAGTTGCGAGAGTGTTTTGGGGTGCGTTCAAGGAGACCCCAGCGGGTTTCTTTGCGCCGCTGGTTGCTTTCTGGCGCGCAGCGAAGACTAACGCGACTCCCCAGCCGCACTACGACGAAGGCCGACGCAGCCACGGCATGTGAACTGAAGTACGGCTCCGCTCGTCGGTTTCTCGACCGCCTGGCTCCATTTCGTGCCCGTCGACGAACACGATTTCTACTTCTCGGGTCACTTTTTCATCCTTCATCCTTTCGCTTGTCGCCTCCCGCCTTCCGCCTCATTTTTCCTTTTGCCTTTTTCCTTTTAACTTTTTACCTCCCCCCTTTGCCTGTTGCCTTCTTAATCAATTTGCCCTATTTTACGCGAAACTAACTTCGACTGGGTCCCTCGATTCGGTCACGTCTTTTGGTTTCACACCATCGCCCGGACTGGATTGCTCAATCAGAGCGTTGTATTTATGATTTTTAAGTTGGTCAAAATCGTAAGTTGAGCCAAGAGCGGACTTGACCTCTTCCCACTACTAGCCATTTTTCCCAGAGCCCACGGCACTCTGAGTTTGACTGGAGAGCTGTGGGCTCCTTCCAAAGGCCATCTCGCAGCCTCGCGGGAACAACTTTCTGCTTTACAATCCCCATAGCAAGCACTAGATTCCCGCTCAGTGGTTTAGTCCAACCCGTTTTATCCCCAATGCCTCCAGGGGCCTCAGCTCTAACCCGCTGTCCCGCGCTGGCATCAGGGATAAAACGCTATACGTTAGGCGTCAGAGTGAGGTGCAGTGCTAGGCTGAGATAGGGGTGGTCTCGTATCGTAGGAGTGAGCATGCCAGTGTCTTCTTCCCATCTTCAAACAAAAATACTTCGCCGCAAGACCACGCCAGAGGAGTACCGCGTGTATCGGGCGGGGCTCGAATGGGACTTGACCGATCCCATAGTTATCGAGAAGCGCGAGGATCTAAAATCTGAGTATCGGTGGCGTGACCGGATGGAGCCCTACCATCATCAGGTCACAAATCTAATCACCTTCTGCCGCCGCCTGCCGGTCACGCTGCTCGCCGACGACGTCGGCCTCGGCAAAACGATTAGCGCCGGGCTGATCATCAGCGAGCTGATCTCCCGCTCGCGTCTTTCCAAAATTCTCGTTGTTTGTCCCAAGCTGCTTGGCCCGCAGTGGCAGGAGGAACTGCTCACAAAATTCAACATCCCCTCGGAGATTGCGATCGGAAAGGACCTGATCGAGGCTGATCTCGAGGAGACCGGCGCCATCATCACGACCTATAGTTCAGCGCGGCTGCATCTCGATTCAATCCCGCAGGATCGTTTCCAGATGCTGGTGCTGGATGAGGCGCACAAGCTGCGAAACCTCTACGGCGTCGAAAACCCCCCGCAGGTTGCCAAGCGCTTCCGAAAGGCCCTGGAAGAGCGCCGGTTTCGCTTCGTGCTCATGCTCACTGCGACGCCAATCCAAAACCGTCTTTGGGATCTCTATTCACTAGTCGACCTCCTCACCGTTGCCCGAGGACACCAGAATCCCTTTGGCAGCGAGGGCATGTTTGCCCGGAAGTTCATCGCCGACAATCGGGAGCAGGCGCGCCGGCTGAAACCGGAAGCGCGCGACGAGTTCCGGTCCATCGTCTATGGTTACATGTCGAGGGTCCGGCGCGGCGATGCCAAGCTCTATTTTCCGGAACGGGTTGTGCAAATGCACAAGGTCGACCCGACAGCGGCGGAACTACAACTGATCGCCGCAATCGCAAAACCAATCCAGACGCTGAATCGGCTTGCGCAAATTTCGATCCTGCAAGCTCTGGCCAGCAGCCCGCATGCGTTGATGGCTCAACTCAATACTATGGCAAGGAACGGCACCATTCCTCAGGAGCTTGCCGTGACTGTCCGCGCCATCGTTACCGGAATGCCTACCAGCGCCAAGCTTATTGGGCTCGGCAGGCTGATCGACACACTAAAACGGGAAAATTCGGAACGCTGGCGGCTAGTCGTGTTCACCACCCGGTTGGAAACCCAAACGACCATACAGGCCTTTCTGGAAGAGCATGGACTCAAGGTCGGAATCATCAACGGCATGTCAGGCCCGCGCAATCAGGAGACCATTGCGCGCTTTTGGAAGAAACCGCCCGATTGCCACGTCATCGTGTCGACCGAAGCCGGATCCGAGGGCGTCAATCTTCAGGTCGCCAATGTGCTGGTCAACTACGACCTGCCCTGGAACCCGATGATTGTCGAGCAGCGCATCGGGCGCATCCAACGCTTGGCGTCCGAACAGGCGAACGTCAGCATTTTTAACATTATGCTGCGCGGCACATTCGAGGAGTACATCGTCGGACGCCTAATGGAAAAGCTTCAGATGGCGTCCCACGCAATTGGTGATATCGAGTCTTTGCTGGAAGCGTCCGGAATCAGTGGAGAGGATGAGAACGGGGCGACCAGCTTTGACGAGAGAATCTGCCAACTAGTCATTGCGGCGCTCGCAGGCAAGGACATGACGGAAGATATACGTCTGCAGGAGCAGAGCATTGCTAATGCAAAGCGTGTATTGGAGCGAGAGGAAGAAAGCATCAACGCAATGCTCGGCGGAATGGATGGAGCCGAGTACGTCGGCCCTCGCGCCCCGACCCTGCCGGGCGTTGTGCGATCAATGGACCCGCGCGATTTCACGTTGGCGGCCTTTAAGAGTTTGGGCGCGCGCGTCACGCCGCAAATGCTGGACCTGTATCTTGTGGAAGAAAACGGCGGACGTGAACGTATTCGTTTCGAGGAAAACGCCGGTGCTGGCGCAAGAAGCACGCTCTACGTTCCCGGCACTGCCGCCTTCGTCCGGCTAGTTAATCGCGTCATTGCGACCGGCATCCATGCGGTCGAGGACCTCGACCAGAATCCCGCTAAAGAAAGCGAGGAAATCACCCGCCGGTGGGTCCTCACTTTCGGCGGAACGCCCAAGGCAGTAGAAGTCGAAGACGTGAGCCGTTGTTTCGAAGGGACCGCCCTCGTCCGGGTACGCGCCACGGTGGCGCATGACAGCTACGAGCGCCTCGTCGAGGTTTCCTGCTCACCAGCTGAGCACTATACTCAGGCAGGCCGAGCAGGGTTGGAACCTCTGTCTCACACAATCGAGAATCCCAATACTGTAGGGACCAACATAGACAGATTGGCCGACGCTGCCAAACTGGATGTCGCGATCTCCGAATTCTCCCGCTTTTACTTGGAACGACGGGCACAGGAGATGCAGGCCGCAGGTGGCGATGAACGGAAAGAGAAGAAATTGGAGGATGAGTTCACGCCCCGCCTTGAAATGACACTGGTAGCGCTAGAAGGAAAATTGCACCGACAGCTAAAAGTGAAGGTGCAATACACGCTTGATGCTGAATCCGAATACCACAGCCTGCTGACCGTCACGCCGCATACGGGAGAATTGGGCGACGCTCCAGAATTCGGCACCTGCGCTCGATCAGGTAAGACTGTTCCTAAGACCTGCCTCAAGCAATGTCAGATCACGGGAACAGTAGTGTTGCAGCATCTACTCGCCCGATCCGAAACGAGTTCGAGGCTCGCGCTACCAGAATTCACGGTCCTGTGCAGCCTAAGTGGCAAGCGCGTGCTTAAGGACGAAGCCGAGCTGTCAGCGGTGAGCGGACGCTTGGTCGCAAGCTCACTGCTTAAGACTTCGGCTCTAAGCGGTAAGTGCGCGGAACCCGAGCACTTTAGTCAGTGCGAATTTACAAAAGCCGAAGTTCTTAGTGCCGAGCTTGCTATCAGCGAGGTATCGGGCAAGCGCTATCGCGTCGATGAACAAATACGGTCTGCGGTTTCTGGAAAGACGGGGCACAAGCAGGAATTCCTTATCTGCCATGAGACCCGGCAGCCCCTGACTGTGGCTGAGGCCGAGCAATGCGAGGTGACAGGAAACTACGTCCGGTCGGGAGTCTTGGAGTCATGCGAAGTCACGCAGAAGCGGGTGCTCCCGTCGGAACTTTCGCGGTGCGCGGTGACCGGCAAGCGGGTGCTAAAGAGGCTGTTGGTAACGAGCAGTTTGTCTGAAGCACGCATTCTCGAAGAGGTTGCCGTGCGATCGGCTACCGGGAAATTTTGCGCACCGATCGAGACCAAGCCTTGTTCTTGGAGCGGCCGGCAATGCCATCCGGACGATCTGCGCGTCTGTGAGTTGACCGGGTCGTCCATTCGCTTCCAATTTGCCGCGTCGAATCGCAACCCCTGCCTTCAGCCGCTTGTCGACCTGCTCAACGGCATCAAGAGAACCGCGGACGAGCCCCAGCTGTGGGACGCCGTGACGACCAAGGCCTCAGCGGTGCTCGGCAAGGGTCGTTGCCGGGTAGAGGCTGCGGTTCTTTCGCCAGACAAGCAGCATCTCGCGGTCTGCTTGGAGGTCCGCACGCTGCTAGGCTTCAGGGTTCATCAAGCCGGTCTGGTGTACTCAATTGGCGACCATTCCGTCGTTGGTCGGGCGACTCAGGGGCGGCGTACCTCCAAGGGATGGTCAGAGGTGAAAAGTTGAGTACTGAAACAGTCCTAGGGGTAGAAAAAGGTGACAGGCTACTATACTTGCTTAAGCTATGTTCCTAACGAAGAACGATTTCATAGCCGCCCGCTCCTGCCAGACTAAACTCTATTATAAGAAGCTTGGCTATCCTTCTCTATCTGACGATGACCCTTACCTGGAATTCCTGGCTGATGGCGGCTACATGGTCGAGACGATGGCGAAGCTGCTTTTTCCGGACGGCAGAGAATTCGGCCATAGAGTGGAGCCGGAGAGAGCTTTCGAGGAAGCCCGGCCTGCGTTGGAAGCAGGGAACGGTACTTTCTTTGAGACCACCGTTATCCACGACAATCTGCTTGTTCGAGTTGACATTCTGCGGCGAGAAGGCAACACGCTTCACGTGATCGAGGTGAAGTCCAGTTCGTTCGACTCGAATGTTGATGGTCCGAATCCCTTCCGAGGGAAGAGGGGTGACATTCTCTCGGACTGGCGAGAGTACCTAGAGGATGTGACGTTCCAGACCGTTGTGCTTCACCGTGCGTTTCCAGGGTTTAAGATCGTCCCCAGCCTCTGCCTAGTTGATAAGGCCAAAATGGCAACGGAGAACGTGACGTTCGACAAGTTCCGCCTTCGCCGCCCTGATGGCTCCGAGAGCCGGAGGCCGCAAGTCGACTATATCGGGGATGTCAGCCATCTCCAGACAGATCATGTGCTTTCATTTCTCGACGTGACCTCTGAAGTTGCGGAACTGGAGGCTGAGGTAGTAGCTGCTGCCGACAAGCTTGCCACCACACTTCGGCCTAACCCGATCCTGCGGATCGACCCAGAAATTGGTCAGAAGTGCAAAGGGTGCGAATACCGCCTACCGGAGGAATGCGGTCGGCCCAATGGTTTCCGTGAGTGTTGGGGTACGCTAGCTGATGCCAAGCCACATGTACTGGACATTTACCGCGTCGATTTGCTGGGAGGTAAAAATCGCGACGTAGTGGCCGAGATGGCAGCTACCGGCAAAGCTCACCTTAATGACGTTCCAGATGCTTGCCTCCAAGGCACTGTCGCATCGCGTCAGCGATTGCAACTTGATGGTACAAGGGGGGACCGGGAAATAATTTCCGAGAGTCTACCCCAGATTCTTGCGAGCCATTCCTATCCGCTTCATTTCATCGACTTCGAGTGCTCACGTATTGCCATCCCGTACCACATCGGTATGCATCCCTACGAGCTAGCCGCTTTTCAATGGAGTGTTGAGACTGTCCGCACAGCTGGCGCTCAAGTCGACCATGCGGAGTGGCTGAATACGGACGAGGTTTTCCCGAATTTCGAATTTGCCCGGCGGCTGAGAGGCCAAATCGGCGACCAGGGGACGGTTTACATCTGGTCTCATTTCGAACTCGATGTCCTGCGTGAAATCCGGCGTCAAATGCAAAACAGTGGTGAGAACGATCCCGATCTTGCGGCATGGCTTGACCGGATCACTGAACCCCAAAACCCGCGCATTGTTGATCTCTATGTCTTAGCGAAAGACCACTATTTTCAGCAGGCCATGAAGGGCAGTCTTTCAATCAAATATGTGCTCCGTGCGGCATGGGAGAAGAACAATACCCTGCGAGGAAACCCGCCCTTTGCAAGATACGTGAAGTTCGATGAACATGGGAGCCTACTCGATCCATATGCGGCGTTGCCTCCGCTCCCAATCGGTGAGAAGGAAGATGTCATTAGAGAAGGGACCGGCGCAATGCGCCTCTACCAGGAAATGATGTTCGGGATGGCTAGGGCCGATGCAGCACTTCGCCAAAGTTACCGAACGCTGCTACTCCAATACTGTGAACTCGATACGAAGGCGATGGTCTTCATTTGGATGCATTGGTTATCGGGGTAATAAACAAGGCAGAAAAAGGAGCCAGGTACTTTGTTTGGGGCACGGTTCACCCTGAACGCCTGTGAAAGAAGAGGGACAGGCTCCGGCAGAAGGGAGCCTGTCCCCTCAGTCTGGGAGGACAAGGGGACGCGAACCTTTTCTATGATCTTTATTGGAAAGGTTGCGAAGAATCTCTTTGAACTATTGCTTCGGCTTTGTGACGGTGCATTAAGCCTGATATATTTCGAGTTGGGTAAGGTCCCAAGAAAAGCGGGGCCGGTTAAGAGGCGGAATTAAAGGCTGGAAACTGATCAAGAGGGAGATAGAAGCCATGGGTAGGGCAGTAAAGAGAACAAACGGTAAATATATTGAGGCAGGGTATTAGGACAAAGTCGTTTTTAAGCCTAAGAAGAAGGGCAGACACGGTCTTGCCGTTTTGGCTACTTGGAAGAGGAGCCAGGGTCTTTGGACCAACCATCCTGTCTTTCAAGGTATGACCGTTAAACAGGTCATCGAGTGGCTCAGAGGCGAGGACTGTGACGCCGAAGGCCTTGCTGGCTGAAGTTTAATTCCAAGCTTATGTATTAGTCTTCTTCGTTAGGCAGGGACTCGTAGGCAACGAGCTTATGCATAGAACCAATATCGAGCTGGACGAAAAGTTGGTGAAGCGGGCGATGAAGTTGTTTGGTAAGAAGAGCCAAAAAGAGCTTGTCAATTTTGCCCTTAACGAGCTGATTCGGCGGGAAAGGGCAAAGGGGATCCTATCGTTGGAAGGCAAGGTTAAATGGGAAGGTGATCTCCGGGAGATGAGGAAGGGGAGATTTGCGAGTATTGATTGACACCTCAGTCTGGATTGATTTCTTCCGGGGTGTGCCGTCCCGCGAAAATACCCTTTTGAAAGACTGCTTGAGTCGGCGCGGCTTTAGCTGGGATTTCTGAGCTTATTTTGGCGGGCTGTAGAGCTGGAGCAGGTTGCCTTCGGTGTCGAAGAAATAAAACCCTCTACCCGATGGGCGATCTACTTTCGGCGTGCTGTGGACCTTTACTCCCCAGTCTTTCATCTTTTTCACCGCGAGTTCAAAGTCTTCTCGGTCCACGATAAAAGCATGATGCGTGGCGCCATCCTCCTCCAAGGCGTTCTTCTCTAAAGGCTTGGGCCGTTGAAAGAGGACCACCATCCCATCTCCAGAGCGAAGATCGGCGCGCGCCAAACCGCCACCCATGTCATCGCGGTCCAGCTTCGCTATGGTCATTCCTAACACCTCGGTGTAGAACTTGACCGCTCGGTCCATATCATCCACGGGAATCCCGATATGGTAGATGCCTTTGGTTTTGATCATGACAGACCCCCTTTGGCCTGTTAATAAGTGAAGCTTGAAACACCGGTTTGCATGGGACCTCTAACATAGCGCTTTGACGCATTCAAGATCGGCCTTTAGCTTTTTGAAAACGGAACGGCGGGATGTTTTGCGAAAAAATTCGCCCAGGGGGATGCATGGGGCCTTGACGCTTTCCTTTCCCTGGACTAAACCTAGCAGATCGAGAGATCCGGCGACCGGGTCTGAAATCATTTTACCCGGCTTCCCGGCACGTTACCATAAGGGGAAAGCGAGGAAAGAAAACCTCTGAAAAGAGTTCCCGCCCTGGATTTCCGCGACGTTTCTTATTCCTCCTTGGATGACAAAAAGATCCTGCAATCGATCAACTGGACGGTGCAGCAGGGAGAACACTGGGCCATCCTAGGTCCGAACGGCGCTGGAAAAACCACGCTGTTAAAAATCGCTTGCGGTTATATCTGGCCGAATGACGGAGGAGTCGTCTATCGAAAGGGCAAGGTATGGATCGACCTTGGGGAGCTCAGGAAAAGCATCGGCTGGGTCACGTCGACGCTGGCGGCCCAAATACCGCCGCGGGAAAAGAGCTTAAGGACGGTGGTATCAGGGAAATTCGCCCAGATCGGACTTTGGGAGGAACCAACAAAGAGAGACTACACCCAAGCTGAACAATATCTAGATCAGATGGGTTGCTTCCATTTAATAAGCCAAGAGTTCGGCACTTTGTCCCAGGGGGAGCAGCAGAAAGTTCTTATCGCCCGGGCGCGGATGGCCAAACCTTATCTTATTTTTTTGGACGAACCCTGCGCCGGGATGGACCCGGGCGCGAGGGAAATCTTTCTTTCTGGCCTGCAAAAGCTGGGAAGGCAGAAAAAGGTTCCCTCGCTCATTTATGTCACGCACCACGTCGAAGAGATCCTTCCGCTTTTTAAAAAAACGTTTATCCTGAAAGACAGCAAGGTGCTGGATTCGGGAAATAGCAGCCGAGTCTTAAAGCGAGATGTCCTGGAAAAGTTATACGGCGTGGCACTTACCATCACGAAAAGCAAAGGACGCTATTGGCCGATCGTCAAGTGAAGGAAGAGAAGAGGCGTTGTGTGGCAGGGGAAAATTTTGTAGGCTATGGGCTGTGGACTGATCGGATAAAGAAAAGGAGCGGGGATCATGGCGGAGAAGGCCACGTTTGGAGCAGGCTGTTTTTGGGGAATAGAGGCGGCGTTTCGTAAGGTCCAGGGGGTTGTCTCGACCGCGGTCGGATACTCGGGAGGAGCGTTTAAAGACCCGACCTACGAAGATGTCTGCACGGACGAAACCGGCCATGCCGAGGCGGTGCAGGTCGAGTATGACTCATCCAAGGTCTCTTACGAGCAGCTCCTAGAAGTGCTTTGGTCGATCCACGATCCAACGACGCCGAACCGGCAGGGGCCGGATATCGGTACGCAGTACCGATCGGTCATTTTTTATCACACGCCGGAGCAGAAGGCTCAGGCCGAGGCATCCAAAGAAAGACTCCAGAAGAGCGGCCGCTTCCGAAGACCCATCGTCACGGAGATCAAACCGGCATCGGAATTCTACCGGGCGGAAGATTACCACCAGCAGTATTTCGAAAAGCGCGGACTATCGGGCCACAAGCCCTGGTAAGAGATCCACTGCATGGGGCACGCACGTTTTTTTAGTCCCAAGCTCATTTTCCTCCTGTTGTTGTTTTCCGGGGGCGTTGTCGCTCAGGAGGGGAAAGAAGAATCTCCGGCCCGGCAGTCCCAGCCCAAGCAGACCGTCTCCCGTGAAGCCTCTCCCGCGAAGCTCAGCGCCGACGTCATCAAGACGATGAAGGCCTATCAGGCAAGCCTCGAGAGCCTGCTCAAGATTTATGACGAGGAGTTCAAGAAAAAAGCTGCGCAGGTTCAGGAGCGGCGAGGGTTCTACGAGAAGGGATACATTTCCAGGTTAGAGCTCGACCAGAGCCAGCGGGAGCTTGCCGGCGTAGAGGCCCAGATGAGAGATACCGAACAGAAGATCGCGGAGGCGAAGATCGGGATAGCCGAGGCCACGGCCCTGGAGCAGCTTCTGAAGCTCCCGCCGCTGACGGCCGGGGGATATATCGAGCAGGGGGCTTTGATTCGTTATAACGGCAAGGCCCAATGGTCTCTTGCTGACGCGGGCAAGATCCAAAAGTTCTTCTCCGAAAGGTTCGGCCATGTGCTGCCGATTAGCGCCTTGGGCCAAACCCCATTCCACGAGCGGATGAAATTCGACCATCGGGACGCGATGGATGTGGCGCTCCACCCCGATAGCTCGGAGGGGAGGGAGCTCATGGCCTACCTGCGCAAGACGGGCATCCCTTTTGTGGCTTTCCGCAACGGAGTGCCAGGATCGGCCACCGGAGCCCACATCCACATAGGCAGGCCGTCTCTCAGGGCTGCCGCGCGCTGAGCGGATCGTCCGTAACCGGCGGTCGGGATCATAAGGGAACCTCGAACGCCTCGCCAAGCCTCAGAAAAACCAGCTTGAAGCCTGCCACGTCCCTTTGCAGGCTGCGCCGCGCGGCCTCGGAATAGATCTCCACTTGATGGCGGTAATTCTCCGCGTGCTGCGATAGATTTTTTTTCTCGACGCGGTCGGTCTTATAGTCGGCAAGAAAGAGTTGTCCCTCTCTCTCATAGAGCAGGTCGATGACTCCCTCCATGATCCGGCCGTCCCAGGGAATCAACAGGGGGACTTCGCGCCCGAGGATCCGCGAGGAGCTTAGCTCGCGATAGGCTCCGGAAGAAAAGAAGGAAGCCAGGATCTCTTCAAGCTCGCGTTGGAGCTGTTCCCGGTTCGCCTGTTGTTTCGGCTCGATCCACTTGTCCAGGAACGGCTCCAGCCGCGCTCGAAACTCCGCCGGATCGTCGCCGAAGTCCCAATTTTCCAGGAAGCGGTGCGCCAGCTCTCCGATCAGAAGAGGGAGCTCGGAGGAGACCGGAAGTTTTTCTCTTTCAGGCAGGGCCTCGGTCAGCTCAGCCTCCCGCATCTTGAGCAGCGTGGGGGTGAGAAAGAGCGGCGTCCGCAGGGCCGATTCGCATTCTCGGGCGCGCTGCTGCCAGAGCCGCGCATAGGAC
>Ga0209824_10001132_pt1 | contig 15509 bp, 10 predicted proteins | sample VDWuncwatermetaG_FD_184124 | JGI IMG/M metagenome (GOLD analysis project Ga0209824, IMG submission 184124) | Wastewater microbial communities from Netherlands to study Microbial Dark Matter (Phase II) - VDW unchlorinated drinking water (SPAdes)... ... | reverse complement strand
CAGCGGGAGCTGTGAGCGGTGCCGTCGCCTCGAATGTCTGATCGGCGGGAGCGGTGATCGAGGGGGCGGTGGTGTCGTGCACAATCACATGCGACGTCGTTGTTGCGGCGTTGCCATGAGCATCGGTAGCTGTCCATGTAACTTCAGTGGTGCCAACATGGAAATCATGCGGTGCGTAGGTGATGGTGACCGATGGATCCGCGATGTCCGTCGCGGTGGCCGGGGTCAAAGGCGGGGTCGTCAAAGGACCGGTCGCTTCGAACGATTCGTCGGCGGGAGCGGCGATCAAGGGGGCAGTCGTATCCTCCACGATCACATGCGCCGTCGCGGAACCCGTATTCTCCGCCTCGTCTGTCGATGTACAGGTGACGGTCGTGTCGCCGATCGCAAACGTCTCACCCGACTCGTGATCACAGGAGACAGATGGGCTTCCGTCAACAATGTCTTCGGATGAAGTCGAGAACGACGCCTCTGCTCCCGCGGGGCCGGTCGCTTCAAGCGTCTGTGTCGTCGGGGTGATCGTAACAATCGGCGCAGTCGTGTCTCGCATGGTTACGGTAAAGGTGATCGGTGCGGCGGCGTTGAGAGCGGCATCATGAGCGGTACAGGTGACCGTATTATTTCCTATCGCAAAAATGCTTCCCGAAAGAGGCGTGCAGGCGGCCGAGAATACGCCGTCGACGAGATCAGTCGCAGAGGGTGCGGTGTATGTCACGATAGCTCCCGCCGCGCTTGTCGCTTCGGCGGTTTCATCGGCGTGTGATGTGATGACGGGGGCAGTGAGATCGGTGATGGTGACATTGGATGTCGCAGTCGAGTGGTTGCCGCTCGCATCAGTCGCCGTCCAGGTAACTTCCGTCACACCGACATGGAAATCATGCGGTGCGTAGGTGATGGTGACCGATGGATCCGCGATGTCCGTCGCGGTGGCAGGGGTCAACACGGGAGTCGTCACAGGGCCGGTCGCTTCGAATGATTCATCTTCACCGTCCAGATCCGGTTCGGAAATCGAGGGAGCAGTGTGATCGGTGATGGTGACGTTGGATGTCGCGGTCGAGTGGTTGCCGCTCGCATCCGTCGCCGTCCAGGTGACGAGCGTGGTGCCGACAGAAAATGACGTCGGAGTGTGAGTTACGATCGGTGCCGGATCGGCGATGTCGGAAGCGGTCGCGGAGACGAGACCAGCGGGAGCTGTGAGCGGTGCCGTCGCCTCGAATGTCTGATCGGCGGGAGCGGTGATCGAGGGGGCGGTGGTGTCGTGCACAATCACATGCGACGTCGCGGAACCGTGATTGTGATGCGCGTCATCGACACTGCAGATGACGGTCGTGTCGCCGAGGGCGAAGGTCGAACCGGAGGTGACGGAGCACGATACGGAGCTTGAGAGATCGCCGTCGACGAGGTCGGTGGCGGTCACAGAGTACGTCACTGTCGCACCGGAGGGGCCGGTCGCTTCGAGCGTCTGTGTCGCCGGAGTGATCGTCATTATCGGTGCCGTGTGGTCGATGACGGTCACCGTGAAGGTGGCTGGGATTGCGGTGTTGCTGTGCGCATCCGTCGCGGTGCAGGTGACGGTCGTATCACCGAGGGCGAAGACGGAGCCGGAAGCCGGCGCGCACGAAGCGGTGCCCGCTCCGTCGACGAGATCGGCTGTCGCAGGCGAGGCGTATGTAACGACGGCACCTGCCGCGCTTGTCGCTTCGGTGGTTTCATCGGCGTGTGATGCGATGACAGGAGCAGTCGTATCCGTCACGTGAACGAGGAACGTCGTCGCGGTCGCGGTGTTGCCGGCCGCATCGGTCGCGTTGCAGGTGACGGTGGTGTCGCCCAGCGCGAAGGTCGAACCGGAGGCGGGAAGACAGACTGCGGAGACGGAGCCGTCGAGATTGTCGGTTACGGTCGGCGAGGCGTAGGTCACGATTGCGCCCGAGTGGCCGGTCGCTTCTTTCGTCACATCGGCATGCGCGCCGATCGAGGGAGCCGTGCGGTCGTACACGACGCTGTCGTCAAACGAAACGGGGGCGTTTTCTTGATTGCCCGCGAGGTCTATCTCGCGCGTGTAGAATTGATAGATACCTTCACCGCTCGGAAATGCGAAGGAGAGGGGGCCGTTTGCCGCAAAATCGCCGCCGTCTTGTGAGTACGAAGCGGAAGTGCTCTTCTTATACCACAAGCGAACGTGGTCGATATCTGACCCACCCGTGTCGGTGCGATGGTAGTTGACCGTGACAGAAGGAGCGCTCACCGCCGCGGGCGCGATCTCAGCGACCGATGCCGGCTTCGTCCTGTCGAAGAGCACCGAGGAATCATCGGTCGAGGAGGTTACCGCCGTGCCCGCATTGCCCGCCGTATCGGTGAAGCCGATCGAGTACGCGATCGTCCCCTCCGCATCGCTCGACAACATCATCGCCGTCGCCTCGTAATTGCTACTGCCGAGCGGTGTGTTGGTGATTGACGCCGCGTGTCCGGCGATCGTCGCCGAAGGCGTCCGTATCGGCTCATCGGATGTGAAGGTGAGGATGATAGTCTCGAACGCCTTCGCGTATTCGGAATTGGTGTTCGAAGATTCGACGTGGACGCTCGTGAGCGCGGGTGCCGTCGTATCCACGACGACGGCGTCGTGCATAGTCGAGGTCGCGCTCGCGCCGGTCGTACACGCGTCATTGGTGTATATGACAAATTCCGCATCGTATGTTCCCGCAGAAATGGGAGCGGTGATCGGGAATGACTCGCTCGTGGCAATGGTGTGGTTGTCAGTGTTGACGCAGGCAAACGCGCCGGAGCCGATCCGCCACGCTGTCGAATGCCACATACCTGCCGTCGTACTGACAGTCGAGGTCGCGCTCGCGCCAGACGTTACCAATACGGACGAGCCGCCGTTGATCGTCGTCGAGGCGATCGTCGCGGCCGCAAGCGCAAACCCTGCCGGAGCCAATGATAAAAGCGCAAACGAAACGACCGCCGGCGCGATGCCGGCGCGAAACACACGAGAGAGAATCCTCATAAAGTATGTATATATTGTTAAACAACCGGAACCCCTAATAAATAATTGATCGGAAGCCCCCTCAAATGAATGAGGATTTCATGAATCGCTAAACGGCCTGCACTGTACACCCTCTTGACGCATCGTCAAATTCGGCCGCGGCAAGGACAATTCCTTGCCGCGGCCGTCAAGTATTCCCGGTCATTGGTGTTATTTATGTCAGGTACCGTTTTCATGATTTCTTTGGTCTTCCCGGCAAGCGCATCGTAATTTCCAAATTTACAAGAGGAGGTTTAACCTCCTCCCTCCCGTATGGAACGAAAAACTCCGCCGAAAGGCGGATTGAAATATCAGACAACGTCTTTTGTGTTTTTGTGGGGTCTGACCCCACCGCCTCTTCCGATTCGTGTTCTGATATTTGATCCCGATTAGGCCTTGCTGTGGCGCGTAGCGAAGTATTTCCACGCGATGATGAGGAGAGAGAGGAGGACGAAGAGAAGTGATGTGAAAAACGCGACGGTGCCTTTGACGATTGGCAAGAGCTCATTACCATATTCTGGAGAGACTAAGACTAGAAACATGGATAACGGTACCCATACGACTGCGAACGTACTCCACGCGCGAAATACTTCATCGCGCATTTTGTAGATTATGAGGGATAGTAAAAATAACGGAATGACAGGAAAAAGAATTACAATCCCATCAGAAAGAACAGATGGGCAGTTACCCTCATGCCCAACAAAGAGGAGATGATCGCACACCCAATAAGTGCCGATATAATTCAAAACATATAAAGCTACTGTAAGAATCCCTGAACTCAACAATAATGTCTTTTTACTAATCATACAAAAATCCTAGTGACTGATAACCACCCGCCTCTCCTCCGTTCGTACATATGGTACCACCATTCCAGGCAGTGTTTGTTTGATTGGTCGAACATCCGAATCGTCGTCTGTGTCCAAATCAGCGAGATCGGTTGGTTTGGTCATAATGACGGTGGTATCTTTCTTCGGTCGATAGTGTGATTCGAGTGTGGTCGATGCGGTGCGCAAGTTTGACGCAAAGAGTTTGTACGAACCGTCTCTGTTGATCCTCCATTTGTACGACAACGTCGTTGAGGCGATGGTGCTTGTCGCGCTATTGTATGAGATTTCTTTGAGTGCGATGGTGTCTCGTTGATCGGGAGACGGGAGTTGCTCGGTGTAGACGAGTGCCGTTGTGTTACCTGCTTCATCCCGTGCCGTCACGGTCGTGGTTGCAAGCCCGTGATACCCTTTCCGATTCTTTTTGAATATTGGATACGTCGTGGTCGCAGTGATGGTCGCCGTCCCCATATCATCAGTGCCAACAAAAGCGATCGCGTTGGTCGAAGTGGCAAAGGCGATCCGTATTTCCGGCGGCGTGGTGTCGAACGTGACGGTGTCGTTGAGTTTTGGAGCGATGCTTGCGTCGATGACGCCGTCTCCGTTCTTGTCGATCCGCATCGGTGAGAGCGTCGTGATGTCGGATTGTATGGTGAGTGTGACAGTGGTGCTCGCGGTGGTGGGTATATCTTTGAAAGTCGTGCTCGCGGTGCGGGCGTCGCCTTGATATTCATCGATATTGAAGGTGAACGTGCCCGACGCGTAGCCGTCCATGACAATGTGCGCGGTACTTGAGGCGTCGGTGAATAGGTACTTCACCTCGCCGAATTCGCTGTAATACGTGCCGGGAATTTGTTCCTCAATCTCTCCAGTGGATGTGGAGACGCCGGTGTGACGGCCGAGGTCGTCGTAGAGGTTGAGTGTGAGCGGGGAGTGGAGGGAGTAGCGGAGGCGCGCACCGGTTGAGGCTGGGGCTTCAGTTGAGAGATAGGTGTAGTCGGAAAGAGGCTTGGTGGTGCTTGCGATTTGATCTGATACAAAAGAAAGAACAGGGTCGGTTTCAAAGATTCTTGCATGTTTGAAACGTGTCGTAGGAACTGCCGATTGGAAAGGATGATCCTGGTTATACTGCTTCAAATCCACCCAATAATCCACCGCCCCCGTCGTCGTACTCATCCACAAAGCGCTCGGCGCGACGACGGTACCATCGCCATCGACGGTAGTTCTCGCCGTGAGCGTAAGTCCGTGCGGACATATACCGGAACAAAAGATCGGCTTGCTGGTGCTTGCGTATTCAATGCCCTTGAGCGTCGTGGGAATTCCCCACCCGGCGATCTGGATCACCTGCACGCCCTGCGGCGGTGTCCATGTGTCGAGCGATGCGTGAGCGTTTTCGGCTTGCGTGAGGAGCGCGTCGTTGAGTTGGACGGGATCGATCGTATCCGCGCTCGATGATGCGACTCTTCCGAACGAATCGGCGAGGAATGTGTGCAGGCGCTCTTGCGAATGAATGGTACCGCCGTAGCGCGATGCCCAATCAGGCAGTGTCGGGGCGAAGGTAGCGACGGGATCATCGACATACGTGAAATAATCCGCCGAAGGCAGGAGGTTGTAGATGGTCGGCGCATTGGTGCCGAGCTGGCGCATCGCGCGGTCGGATACCTTGAACGGGATGCCCTGATCGTAGCCGTGCAAGAGCCCTGCGATCGCGGCGGGGGTACCCACCTGCGGCACCGCCACGAAGATCACTTTGTCGATGAGCGCGGCTGTCGTGGTCGCGCCGAGCTTTTGCATGGGGAGAATGGTGTCAGGTACCGTTTCATGATGTCTTCTTTGGTCTCCCCGGCGATCGTGTCGTAAGTTCCAGCTTGAAGCGTCTGACCATTCGCTCTGTCCACTTCATTGTACCGAAGGGTTTGCCCTTGTTGACCGACTCGCGCAGTTGTTCGAGATCATTTTCTTTGTCTGGTCGGTTCACCCACGTGCGATATCTGGACGGCAGATCAAGAGGGGGATCGGAAAGCAGTGTTCGCTCTTGCGCAGTGCCGTCGAGTCGTCGGTACCCGCTCCCCCATTTCCACAGTTCGACGAGTTTTGCGAGTTTGGCGCGGACAGGATTACGTTCGATATATTTGATCACCGCAAAAAGATAACCGTCTTTTTCCACAAGGAATGATTTGTAGCGACCTTGGTAGAGGTGTCCATGGCCGACGGTCTTCTTTTTAGCATGATGTTGTTGGGTGTGCGTGAGCGTGAGCCACTGCATGAACAGTGACAGATCTCCGTCTTTTCTTGGAAACAGGACGAGGTGCCAGTGGTTTGGCATGATTACGTACGCAAGGAGTCGCATGTGCATACGTTCACAAGCCTCTTTGAGGAGGATCTCGAAGTGCAGGTAGTCATCGTCCGAGCGGAAAATGTTTTGCCGATCGTTTGCACGGTTGATGACGTGGTATACGTGATCACCGACATCGACACGGGGTGCGCGGGACATTTGAGTATCCTAGCACATTAAACGGTACCTGACACCGTTATCCCCATTTACTACGCGGGACAAAAAACTCCGCCGAAAAGCGGATTGAAATATCAGGCAACACTTTTTGGACTTTTGTAGGGTCTGACCCCACCGCCTCGATTTGTGTTCTGATATTTGATCCCGATTAGGTCTTGCTCCGGCGCGTGGCGACGTATTTCCACGCGATGATGAGAAGCGAGATGATGAAGAAGAGTCCGGACATCGCGAGAGCCACATGCCCGCGGCCGAAGAACGGGACGAACGACGAGCCGGTCGTCTCGGGCGTGATGAGGGTGAGGACGATGGAAAGCGGCACCCACCATTTTGCAAACAATACCCATGATCGGAAGATTTCTTCGCGGAGGAAGTAGGTGAAGACAGAAAAAATAAGTATGACCGGTGCAATAAAAAGAAAATCAGCTATCACGAATGGATGGAAACGAATAAAGAAACTGGTGCAAAATGCACTCTGATAACAAAACTGCGAACCCGCGACAAAAAATAAAACAAATAAGATAAGAGACGCAACGAATGAACCGATAAGTACATTTCTTTTCATAAGATGTGGATTGTTAATAATTTATATTTACACTTCCCCTCTCCGTCACCAACCCCGGAATAATCATCCCCAGCAATGTCTGCTTTGTGGGCCCGGTATCCGTATCATCAACATCCGTATCATCCAACTCGATCGGTCTGGTCATAAAAATCGTAACGTTTTTCTTCGGACGCCAACGCGATTCGGTGCTTGTGGCGGCGGCGAGGATGAAAGAGGTGAAGGTATGGTATGAGTTGTCTGTACGTTGCATCCACTTGTACGAAACGGACGTACTGGCAAGCGTCGTCGTGGCGCCGTTGTATGCGAGCGACGTAAGGGTAATTGTATCCCACCCCGAGCGGGATGGAAGCCGTCGGGTGTAGATAAGCGCGGCGGTGTTCCCCGCTTCGTCTTTCGCTGTCACTGTGGTGGTAGCAATTCCCTTATATTCCTGATTTGTCTTGAATGCGGGATAACTGGTGGTAGCGGTGATTGTCGGGATACTTTGATCATCGGTGCCGTTGAACGCGATGGTGTTGGTCGAAGTGGCGAAGGTGATGCGAAGCTCGGGCGGCGTGATGTCGGGGACAACGATGGCGTTTTCTTTTGCGTGCAAAACGAGGTCGGTTGTCCCGTCGCCGTCTCTGTCGACCGCAAGCGTCGAGCTCGCGGTGATCGACTGCGCGGGATTGATATCGAGCGTGGCGATCGTAGAGGTGGATGACGGGATGCCCTCGAAAGAAGTCGTCGAAATCACCGTATCGCCGATCGCCTGTTCCGCATCGAGCGTAAATGAACCGGAGGCGATGCCGTGCATCACCAGTGTACCCGTCATGTCTGCGGGAATGGAGAGCCATTGCACGTCGCCGTACCGTTCGTATGTGACGCCTGGGACATTGGAGACGATGCCCGTCGTCGTTGCGCCCGTATAATTGCCTGCCGTATCGATGAATCCGAGCGTGAGCGGCGAGTGGAGCGTGAAGCGGAGGCGAGTCCTGCTTCCGGAAAACGGCGGCGTTGAGGTCGATAGGTATTGCGGGAGCGAAGCGGTCGTGGTCGCGGTGAGGATATCGGAGAGGAGTGTGCGGAGTTGGGGAATTTCGAGAATATCGCGGTGATGCACGGCCAAAAGGTCAGGAACAAAAGCGTTGTATTTTGACAAATCCACCCAAAACCTTGTACTCGTCGCACCATTCGTCCACAGCGCACTCGGTGCAATGACCGTCCCGTCCCCGTCCACCACATGTTTCGGGTTGAACGTCAGTCGGTATGACGTGCAGGAGGTTGTGCCCGGAAAACATGTGCGCACCTTCCTGTATGCGAGACCGGAGAGCGTATCATTGCCCCATCCGGCAATTTCAATCACCTGCACGCCGTCAGGCGGTGTCCACGAGTCAAGGAGAGCGTGCGCCGTCTGCGCGTCGTCAAATAATTGCGCATTGTTGACCTCGGGCGTCGCGAGATCACCGTAGGAAGGTTTGGCGCGGGCGCTGTCGGTGATGAAATTGCGCAATCGTTCCGATGAATGAATCGTGTCGCCATACTTGGACGCCCAGTCGGGCAGAGTGAAAGGATCAAAGGTAACGACCGGATCATCGACGTAGGTAAAATAATTGGAAGACGGCAACAGATTGTAGACGCTTGGCATGTTTTGACTAACCGATCGAGCCGCGGCGGCGGAAAGACGAAATGGGATACTTTGATCTTTCCCGTGGAGCAATGCGCCGACCGTCGCAGGCGTCCCCGTCTGCGGCACAGCGACGAATATCACCTTGTCGATGAGATCCGCGGTCGTGGTGGCGCCGAGCTTTTGCATGAGCGCCTTTGCCACGAGACCGCCGTTGGAGTGGGCGATGATGGTTACTTTGCCGGTGCGTGATGTTGAGGCGAGGTGTTTGAGTTGTTGGATGATGTAGGGCGTGTCGGTTGCATTAAGATACGAAATATGCGCGCCCGTTTGTAATCCGCTGGTGAGTATTTGATCGAGCGAGAGCCGCCAGTCATACGGCGCGGCTTTCCAATCGGCGATCTTGTTTTCGTTCTTGAGTGTGTTCATCTGCGCGATGAATGATTTGTACACATTCGGCCCCGCTGTGGGTATGTACGCTTCATCGAGCACGTCTCTGGTGTAGATGTCTTCTCGCGTGCTGGCGCCGGTCGGTGTCATGGTGAGTTGCAGAGCGTCGGCATCGCTGTTGGGTTCCCATAATTGCTTCTCCCCTCCCTCGGTATCATAGAGCCTGCTCGCCTCAATCCCCGGGATGAAAAGCACGTTGTCGTTGCAATCGACGGCGCACCCTTGCTCCGTCGGAGCGTACGGCGTGGTCATGAAGAGCGCGACCGAGCCGCCTCCGATATCCATGTAGAACGAGATGTATGGCGCGGAGGGGTCGAGATCGCCCGCACAGCCGTTGTTGTAATAGTCGGCGGGATCGGCACTGCAGGCGATCGGCGTGTCGGTCTCGTCGTTCCACAGGATCCAGTGCGCGGGAGAGGTCATGCGAAAGGAGAAGTACTTCGTGAGCCGCGGCATGGTAACGCCGTGCCAGGGCGCTTGGTACCATACAGGATCCCGACTGCACGATGACGGGATGGAGAGCGTTTTGGTACGCATCCATCCGCCGCTGTAGGGAAGGCCGGTGAAGCGCAGATGGACGCGCAGGAGATGATTCACATACTCGGCGTGTTCGTATGCGGGGTCGAAAAAATTGTTGTACATGAACATCGACGGACACGCGGGATCTTTGGGGAGGGTAACGTCCGTGAGCGGCGGTTCGCCTCCTTGCCGGATCTTGTCGGTGCGCGCTTCCATATGCGTGCCCGTGATGTACTCGGGTTCGATCGTGCCCTGGAGCGCGAAGCTTGCGTATGCGGGATACGCGCCGATCGTGGTCGATGCGATGAGCGTATTGCGCTGGTCATCCCATATATCAAACTCGGTACTCGATGCGAAGCGCAGGCTCCAGTCGGTGATGCCGGTCGGCATGTCTATGTATGGGAGATCGGTTCCTGCGGGATTGCATTCGTCGTCGAGAAATTGCCATCGGAGCCTGAATGGCGTGGCGTATGGATAGTCGGGATTGTTTTTGAAATGCTGGATGAGGAATCCTTGCGGAGAGTATTCGTCTTGTTGGTAGGTGGTGAAGAAGGAGCCGTGGGCTGTCGTGACGGCGGGGTCGCATTGGAGAGCGCCGCGGACCGTGGCGGGAAAAATGGCGATGATGAGGAAGAGAAGCGGCGCGGCGATCGCGATCGCCGCGGCGCCGGTGCCGTTGTTGACGCTTCCTTCATTCACCATATCCGACCCCGCGGTTTTCATGGGCGGGATGATACACGGCGTTCATGAAAATGCAAAGCACGGGGTGTGGTGTAACGTTTCCGGCACGGTCGCCCTCATATGGCGAGATGCCTTTTCCTTAAACGGAAACGACCGATTAAAATCGATTCGCTCGACGCCTGAATTTCTTTATACGCACATACAGATCGATCACCCGCGATACTTTGCCGCGGAATTGCGCCATGTTCGTGGAGCGATCTACTGAATTGCGCGGCAAGCGATACGGATCGCTCTCCGCGCTTACCGTACCTTCCTCCACCGTGCATGCGGCGGCCATCCCCGATTCTTGGACGATGCGCACAGTCATATCATTGTAATTTCCGTACGGATAGGCAAACACTGTCGTCTTTTTCCCAAGCAAATCTTCGATCGCCATCATGGATCCTTGGATCTCTTCGCGCGTAGCCCGTTCATCCAATTGCGATAATTTCGGATGCGATTTGGTGTGCGGCTCGATCGCGATCAATCCCGATGCATGCATCTCCCGCAACTGCGCCGGCGACAGACGCTGTATCCCCCGCTTGTCCGCATCCCCGATCAGATCGGTCGCCACGAAAATCGTCGCCGGGAATCCGTAGCTTTTGAGGACGGGAAACGCATTGACGTAATTGTCTTCATACCCGTCGTCAAAGGTAATGACGATGGCGCCATCGAGCGTCTCGCGACGATCAAGCCGGCGCACGAGCTCGGCAAACGAGATCACGCGGCGGCCGCTGTGCGCGAGATACGCCATCTGCCGCTCAAACGCGCGCGGTGATACGTTGTTAAAATAATCAGCCCGATCACCGACCGAATGATACATGAGAATGGAAGCTCGATCGGCAATCCTCGGCGCGACGAGCGACAGCAGGCGGAAGAGGGTGTCTTTGAGAAAGGTTTTCATAGCCTGCGGGCGAACGATCACATATCCCGCTTACCGCACGAGATGAGCGTGACAATGAGTCCGATGATGCTCTCCTTGTGCGAAGGGTCGCTCTCGGCGACGAGGATGGTGAGCGCGGTCAAAGCCGAGGGCGTGAGCATGCGCACGTCTAAAATGCCTGCGGCGCGCAGGAACCATACGAACGCATACGCGCCACTGCGTTTGTCGCCGTCGGAGAACGGATGATTCTTCACCATGAAGTAGAGCAGGTGCGCCGCCTTCTCTTCGGCGGTCGGGTAGAGTTCGCGCCCGCCGAACGATTGCATCACGTTGCCGACGATACCGGAGACGGCTCCCGCATGCCGCTCCGCACCGAAGAGCTCCGTCGCTTCGCCGCGCTCGACGAGCGCGCTCTTGAGCTCGGTGAGGCCCGTCCCCACTTTTTCCGCGGTCATCGTGACTCGCTTTTTGGTGAGCTTGCCCTTGGGAAGCTCACCCTTGTCATAGGCGTCGAGCGAGAGCCACGTGTCGGCAAAGAGCGACACGATTTCCATCGCGTCTGTCGCGCTCATCGCCGATCCTGCGGGCAAAAGCTTCTGAATATCGCGCACAGCGTCCATAAATTGCTCGTAGTTGTGCGCAATTCGTTTCTTATTGATCGCATAGCCGTCGACGATATACCCGCGGAGCGTCTTGGTGGCCCACTGGCGGAATTCGATGGCGCGCGCTGAATTTGCCCGGTAGCCGACCGCCAACATGATGTCGAGCGAATAGAACGCGACCGGTTTGTCGGAATTTGCAATGTGCATTTTTTGCACATTGCTTTTTTCATCAACCTCCGCATCTTTGAGTATATTTCCAATGTGCTTTGTCACGACGGAGCGCTCCACTCCGAATACATCGGCAATCTGCGCCTGTGTCGCCCAGACAGTCTCCTTGTCGAAATCCCCGCGCAACTCGATAGCCCCCGACTTCGCCTGGTAGATCACGACGCCTTTCTTGATTGCCTTGACTGTTTGCTTCTTTGCGGCCATCCGCACATCTTATCATCGTATATTGCTTTGCAAAACGAGTGCGAGCAATCCTCGGCGCGACGAATGAAAGCAGGCGGAAGAGGGTGTCTTTGAGAAAGGCTTTCATGATTCTTTCGAGGGACGCACCGCACAGAGATACACGATCTGGTGCCCAAACAGGTTTGGCAAAAAATCTTTGAGCCAAGGGAACAAGCCTCTTACCGAGAGTCCGTTGGACGGTATCGCCTGCTCGACACTGAGCCCCTGCACACCGAGCCATTCGAGAAAATCGCTATGCGACCAAAATCGCACATGCTCTGAAGGATGATGCACCCACTGCTTGAGAAATCGCCCGCCAAAAAAGAGCCGTAAGCGAAACGGATAGAACGCGCTGTTGGGGATCGTCAGCAAGAAGCGCTTGGTATGAGGCGTGAGTTTTTGGATGATCTCTTCCGGGTTTGCCATGTGCTCCAATACTTCACTCATGATGATAATGTCGTATGAACTATCGACCTGCGCTTCGCCGATACGACTCAGATCGATTACCTGCGCGCCGATGCCTGCGGCACGAAACCCGTCGAGCACGATTGGCGATACGTCGCCTACGGTGACAGTACACGCTTTTTCTTTTGCAAGCACGATCGGCAAACGTGAATTACCGCAGCCGATGTCAAAGACCTTAGATCCGCGCGGCACGAGATGTTGCATAATCACCTCGCGCTCTTTTAGTCGAGAGTTAATTTGAAACCCGCGATCGCGCCAATAATCGGAATAATCAATCTTGCCAATCTTGGGGAATCGCGGCGATTCAAAAGCGTATACGCTCATATAAGGTTATTCACATCCATTCTGGATGCTCTTGTTGCCACCGGATAGTGGCTTTCAACGAGTCCTCGAACGATACCGGGGACTTCCAACCGAGGTAAGATAGTTTGCTACCGTCAAGACCGTAATGCATGTCATGCCCGGGATTGTTCTCGTGATAATCCACGAGTTCGTACGCTGATTCCTTACCCATGAGCCGTCCGATCGTCTGCACAAGCTCGAGGTTATTCACCTGCTTGTCGCCGACGATGTTGAGACGCACCGGCCGATCGATTTCGCCATACGAATGAATGACCGGGTATACATTTTTGAGGATGAAGAGGAGTGCATCGGCGGTGTTTCGTGAATGAATATAATACCTCGTCCCGATCTCACCGTCGCTTGAACTGTGGACCGTGACAGTCTCGTTGCTCTGTATCTTCGTTTGTATCATCGCGGGGAATTTCGACGGGGCTTGCATCTCTCCAAAATTATTCATGGTATTCGTGATGATGAGTGGTACTCCGAAGCATCGCCACCACGCGATCGCGATAGCCTCCTGCGCCGCTTTGGATGCGCTGTAGGGATTTGAAGGCACGATGGGATCCCACTCCTTATGCCCTCCCCCGTCCTTTGGAGCGGGGCCATATACTTCGTCCGTTGAAAAGTGAACAAATATGCTCGGCCTTGCCGCTCGCGCATACTCAAGGATATTGAGCATGAGATTGGTGTTGTTCTTCACGAATGATATCGGGTCCTCGATGGATGCTTGGACGTCGGATCGCGATGCGAGATTTATAACGTAATCGATATGAGCGATTTTTTGTATCTCACGGTCGGTAAAGGGAGCGCAGAGGTCATGTTGTATAACCGTGATTCTAGCCGGCCAATCCGGATGATCCTTGCAGACCTCTGTAATGCGGTCAAAATAGCCTTTATGGTGAAACGAGTCGATAACGACAATATCCCAGTCTGTGTTGTGCATGAAATGAGCGATGACGTGCACGCCTATCGCCCCTGCCCCTCCTGTTAAAAGTACTCTCATGATCGTTGTTTTTAAGTGTAGCAAAAAAATAGGAATTTCCTACGGGATGGAAATTTCAGCGAGCAGATCGGCGACTATCCTTTCGGGAAGCAAGCGTGCTTCAAAAAACGTTCGTGCGTCCTTGCCCAACTGCATGCGCCGCATCGGATCATTGCGCAAGGAACGAATGGCGTCGGCGAGCGCTTCCGCATCACCCGCCGGGACGCCGACGACCGCGTGCAGATCCGGCATGAGCTCTCGTAATGCGGGCGTGTCCGCAGTGATGATCGCTTTGCCCATCGCCATCGCCTCGTAGACTTTGTTGGGGATCACGCGCTGTGTTTTTGCGGTATGCCCAAAGATACCGAGACTGACGTGCGCCGTCTCAATGCATGCGGGAATTTCCCGGAGCGGCATTTTGCCGATTAGCTTCACTCGCGAAAGATTGCGTCCTTTCACCAAGACTTCGATCTTTGAAAAATCCTGTCCTGAGCCGATGATACGAAAGTTGACATCTTCATCGCGAAGAATCTCCGCCGCGCCGATGATGTATCGCAGACCCTGCAACGGTATAAATGTGCCGTGGAAGTGCACGGTAAACGTACTCGCCTCTTGCAGTCCTGCGGGATGAAAGATCGTATCATCCGACCCGACCCACACGCGGAGAAATTTCTCCTTTGGAATACCAAACGTGTCGTGGAAATAATCGATATGCGCCTGCGTATCAATCAGGACTATGCGAGCAAGGGTGCAACTCGTCTTGTCGTACAGCCAGTCGCGCCAAGCGCGCGGATCGTACGAGCCATACATCTTGCGATCGAACACCGCAGAATCGTAGAGCGACAGGAACGCGTCAAAAATTATCCGCTTGCCAAAGAGGATCCGCGCGAGCCACACGACCGTTTGCCCGGGGAAACACACGATCACATGACCAAATGATTCGCTTTTTATCTTTTGATACTCACTATAGAGTGCGACGTATTTGCGTACACCACCATGAACGCGCGGATCGACGCGGCAATGGACGACCGTGTGGCCCAAGCGCCGGAAACCCTCGGCGAGCACGCGATTGCGCGAGTATCCCGGATCATAGATGCCGAAGAAGCAGATTTTCATGCGGCGCAATTCAATTTATCGACGGCATAACCGCTCCATGATACCAGATATGAGGCGGGTCACGTCGGCTTTTTCTTTCGCTTGCGCGCGGAGTTGTTTTTGCATGTCGACAAGATCGGGGCGCGCGAGCAGTGCTCCTATTCTTTTCGCCAGATCGTCGGCGTTGCGGTATTCAAAGATGAGAGCGCCGGCGAGCTCTCCGAAGTAGTCGCGGAAGGCGACATTGCACACGAGCGGTATGGTACCCGATGCCATTGATTCGAGCACGGCCTTGTCGATGCCGCCGGTGGGGCACGCGTTGATCGAGAAGTCATAACGCGGATACGCGTCGGGCATGTCTGCGTTTTTGATCGCGCCGACGAACGACACCGCATCGCCCAAATCGAGCTTGGCGATCTGCGCGCGGATGGCGGCTTCGTACGCATTGTCCCCTGCGACCGTCGCGACGCCCACG
>Ga0209824_10001129_pt1 | contig 15522 bp, 10 predicted proteins | sample VDWuncwatermetaG_FD_184124 | JGI IMG/M metagenome (GOLD analysis project Ga0209824, IMG submission 184124) | Wastewater microbial communities from Netherlands to study Microbial Dark Matter (Phase II) - VDW unchlorinated drinking water (SPAdes)... ... | reverse complement strand
CGAAGACATTATCCGTTAGCGCCATTTTCCCCTTGCCAATTTAACTTATATAAAGAGCGCTAAAATTGCAAGGCAAATTTAAAGCATACTATAGTAAGCGACAAAAGAAAGTTATCATTCCCCGTATCAAGTACGAGGCAAGCTCTGCAAAAGCAGGAATCTGGTAGAGACAGGTTTTAAACCTGTCTCTACAACAAAAAAGGATTCCCGCCTCGCTAAATAACAAAACACTTGACACAAACTAATAAATTTGCTATTAAGGGGCACGTTTGCTGTTCCGTCAATCCTCAGCAAATAAGCGTCAACAGAATCAATATTCCTCTTGTAGTAGTTTCTGGGAGACGTTATTTGACCAAAATACTAAAAAGGGCTATCCCCGCAACCCTCCTGTGTCTCTGTATTCTGTTTAGCTTCATTTCTTTAAAACCATCAATAATTTTCGCCGAAGGTACAGGCACGCTATCCACCTCGGTCGAGGAGGCAAAACGCCTCAGTAATGAATCTTCTGAGGGAATGAGAAAAACATCTACCATCAATAACAAAATAGCCATGTCGGAAGAAATATCAGCGGAGGCCATCTGGTTTGGGTTTAGTGAAGAAGTGACCATTGCCACACGGCATGAAACCCCTGCCAGCAAGGCGCCGAGCATTGTCACGGTAATTACCGCCGAGGAGATCAAAAACCTGGGATACCGCACCTTCGTGGAAGTCCTGAGAACGGTGCCGGGGTTTGAAGTTCTAAAATATGCGGACTTTGGATTTGTAAGCCCTTCCGTCAGAGGCATTGCATCCTCAAGCAGCGCAAATAGGATACGATTAATGCTCAACGGACATTTTGTAAATAATCCTTTACGAGGCGGGGCATTTGGTGAATTTGACGATTTTCCTGTAGAAAGCATCAAACGGATAGAAATCATCCGAGGACCAGGCTCAGCCATGTACGGCGAGAATGCGTTCTCGGCGGTTATCAACATCATTACCAAAGATGTAAAGGACATTGACGGCGCAAGGGTGAGCAGCGGCTACGGGAGTTTCGAGACGTATGATGAAAACATTGTCTTTGGGAAGAGGTATGGGAAGGTTGACGTCTCAGGGATGGTTCGCTACCGTCAGACCGGCGGCTTTGACGGCATTGTCAAACGCGATAGCCAAACAGCCATCGATACCAGGTTCGGAACCTCAGCATCGCTGGCGCCGGGGAAGGTGTATGACGCCAGACAGGAATACGACCTGAACCTAAAAGCCGTTTACAAAGATTTCTACGTTGAGGGATTGTACACCAATAGAAACAGGCAGCCTTTTGTCGGCCCTCAGTCCGCATTAACGGGCGGTTCCAACATTGAAGACAACTACGTCTTTGGTGAATTTGGGTATAAAAAGACCTTTGAGGAGAAATTCACGTTAAAACCCAGGGTCTATTACGATCAATTTGACGTTGATAACTTCATCAAATCCTTCCCGGACGGCACAACGATAAAAAACACATCAGGCACACCACACACTTTTCCAAATGGGTTCACGGCAGATGCCGTCGTGAGTGAGAAGGTAATCGGCACGGAGGTTCCTTTTGATTATGAACTCTTTGATGGGAATATATTCACCATCGGCCTTGAATATCGACTGATTCATCAAACGAATATCCGCTATTTCGCAAACTTTAACCCATCGACAAATGATCCCCTGGCTTCTATGCAGGACTTCTCAAATACTCTACCCTTCATAAAGACAGCCACACGAAGGATAGAGTCGATTTATTTACAGGACACGTGGAACGTAACCGACACCGTAAACCTCACCCTCGGCGTGCGGCACGATAAATACAGCGATTTTGGAGGCGCAACCAGCCCTCGTTCAGGCTTAACCTGGGCATTTATGAAGGACGCATCGTTAAAGGTGCTCTACGGCGAGGCATTCCGCGCCCCCAGCTTTGTGGAAATGTTTACCACCAATCAGCCCGCCATCCTGGGAAACGAAAATTTACATCCTGAAACCATCAAAACATACGAGGTAGGCTTGAGTTATAACTATTTTAACAAACACGTTACCAGCGGCATTAATTATTTCTACAACAACATAAAAGACCTCATCGTGCTTCGCTCACAGACGTCAACCACCTCGAGGTATGAAAACTTTGGGAATGCCCGTGTGCACGGCGTGGAGGCTGAAACCAAGGTGGACATCTCCAAGGGTAATTACGTCTTCATGAATTATACCTTCCAGGACCCGGAAGATGACAATGGAAGAGACCTGCCTTTTATTGCAGAGCACAAGGGCAACTTTGGCGTTAACATGCGCCATTGGAAGTATATCAATACCAATCTGAGCGCCTTTGTCAGCGGAAGCCGTTCGAGGGAGTCAACGGATACGAGAAGAGACCTCCCAGGTTATGCGCTGCTTAATCTCTCGGTTATTGGAAAAGAGTTCTGCAAGACGATGGAGGTGCAGGGTACGATATTTAACATCCTTGATAAACAGTACAGCGACCCAGGCCCTGCCGCTATCACCAATGACCTCCCAAGACCAGGCAGAACTTTCTTCGTCGGCCTTAGCTTCCAGTTTTAGTAGATCGTTTCAGAAAAAGGTATACAATGCAAAATGTCATTGCAATCTCTTGCAATGATAGTACTTCAGATTGCTTCGCTGCCGCTCGCAATGACAGTAAATACGCTCGCAATGACAATAAACCTGTAAATGTTTTAATGAAACGATCTACTAGTAAAATGGTACAAAACTATATCAATATCCGTAGATTCCTAATTTATCCAGCATTTTGGTTTATCATCGCTCTTTTTCCTCAGCTTGCATTCTATCTTTTCAACGCAATTGCCGCAGAAAGCACGGTAATCGTAATTCGGAGTCAGCAGATAGCGGCGTATGAGGAGACGAGCAGGGGTTTTGAAGAAGGGTGTAGAGAAAAAAACATCTCCATAAAGGCAATCTACGATTTAAAGGGGGATATAGAAGAAGGGAAAAGAATCATCCAGCATATCAAGCGTGACAAACCGAACCTCATCCTTGCCGTAGGCGTGCTTGCGGCAACCATTGTAAAAGAGCAATTTCCTGATATTCCCATCATATTTTGCATGGTTATCAATCATGAACGCTTCAATCTTCGGGGAACTAACATTACGGGAATTTCTTCAGAAGCGCCGGTAGAAGATCAATTTGCCATCCTTAAAGAGCTTCTTGGCGCTGATAAGCACGTCGGGGTCATTTACGACCCGTCGAAAAGCGGCAAGATTGTTTCAGAAGCGGCTCTTGTAGTAGAAAAGTTTAAACTCAACCTCGTCAAAAAAGAAATCGCATCAGAAAATGAAGTCGCTTCTGCGCTAAAAAGTATAGTCAAGAAAATCGACGCCTTATGGATAATACCCGACAGCACGGTAATCACAAAAAATTCATTAGACGCCCTCTTCCAGGCAGCTGAGAAAAATCACCTGCCGACATTCTGCACTTCAAGCGCAATTGTTAAGGGTGGGGCGCTAATATCCATTTCTCCGGATTATGCATCCACAGGTCTTCAGGCGTCTCAAATAGCGCAAAAATTATTAAATAACCCTGCTACGACTTCATTAGGCATTAAACAACCCGACAAGTTAAAAATAACCGTAAACACCAACACGGCAAAGCTAATTGGCGTAGACTTATCGCCACTTCGATCTCGTACTGATATCGTTCTATATCCTTGATGGTCGTCTATTTTAATGATCGGGACTTTCAAAGCAGGGGGCATGGAACGCCGTGCCCCTACGAACTGGCGCCTTCATGGCAAATAAGTGGTTGCTGAAGACAACCTAATTTAAAATCGTATGATTAGCATCCGTACAAAACTTGTTTTTTTTATATTCTTGCTGATCGCAATCGTCGATGCGCTTAGCTGCCTTCTTTTTTTAATCCATACAAAAAGGCAGCAGAAAGAGGTATTCAAAAAATTAGGCGCCTCACTGGTTACTTTGCTTGCCCAAGACAACGAGGTAAAACAAGCGCTCAGCTATGAACAACCGGCATTCTTGGACATACCCATTAAAAGACTAAAGGCGCTCGATAGAGAAAAAGAAATTGGGTACTTGCGGATATCAAATAACCAAACAGTTATCCTTGAAGAAAAGACTCCTTTTCTCAATATTCAGATGGAAGAACTTCCCCATAGGAATCTGTTTCAAAATCAAGATTCCCCGCTTTACAATCGCATAATTACTTCTTCAGGAGAGGTATTGTATGATTTTTCTATACCCGTCTTTGAAAAAACTTTCTCAGAAGAGGCGTTTGCCACGCAGATTTTAGGCGAAGGCAAGGCTAGTGTAGAAACAGAACAGCACATTTTAGGTTTTGTGCAAATTGGTTTATCCACATACAAATTAAACGAGAAAATCTATAATACTATTTACTACGTCATCATCCCCACGGGGCTCATCATAATCTTTGGGGGGATATGCATTACCTTCTTTCTCAGACGATACATTGTTTCACCAATCCGGCAGATGGCAAGCGTTACGCTGGATATAGCCAAGGGAGACCTTACCCGCACGGTAACCATCCGCTCCAATGATGAAATTGGGCAATTGTCCCGGAATTTCAACGAGATGACTAAGGCGCTTGGGAAATCGTATGCAGAGCTTCAACATCGGGTCAGGATGGAAGAACTTATAGCAGCCGTATCAACGAATTTCATTAACCTTGCGCCAGACAAAATTGATACAGGAATAACCTATACATTGAAACTAATCGTGGAATTTGTTGGCGTTGACCGCAGCTATGTCTTTCTGTATGCGGATGAGGAAAAAAAGACGATGAGCAATACCCACGAGTGGTGCGCCGAGGGGATTGAACCACAGATTGAGAATCGCAAAGGGCTTCCTGTTGACCGTTTCCCGTGGGGGATAGAGAAACTAAAACGACTCGAAACTATTCATGTTTCTCGTGTGGCAGACCTGCCAGACGATGCGAATGCCGAGAAAGAGCTCCAGCAATCGCAGTCGGTTCAATCGTTTGTAGTTGTCCCGATGATTTATAGCGGAGTATTGATTGGGTTTTTGGGATTCGACTCAATAAAAGCAGAGAAAACGTGGACAGAGGAAGATATCGCCTTGCTCAAAATGGTGGGAGAAATATTTGTCAATGCCCTAGAACACAAACGGGCGCAGGAAGAGATTAAGCATCATGTTCAGCGACTGACCATCCTGCACAAGATAGATCAGGCTATTATTAGCAGCCCAGACCTGAACATCATTCTGAATGTCTTTCTTGAACAAGTAACGATACAGTTGGGCGTGGATGCCACGAATATTTTGATATTAAATTCGCAGACGAATAAACTAGAATGTACAGCCTCGCGCGGTTTCAGCACCCATGCTCTATCTTCTAGGCATATATGTCCTGAAGAATGCTACGCCTACCGCTCCTTACTCGAACGCCGTATTGTTTGTATCTCTAATATGTCAACAATTGACGCCCCCTTTGTGTGCGCCAAACCGCAAGAAGGCATGAATTTTACCACATACAATGCCGTACCACTCATTACCAAAGGGCAAGTCAAGGGGGTAATGGAATTATTCCACCGCTTCAAACCTAACATGGACAATGAATGGCTGGCATTCGTGGAGGCTATTGGAGCGCTGGCAGCCATAGCGATAGAGAATACATCCTTATTTGAAGGCATGCAGCGCTCCCATGCGGAACTTGCCATTGCTTATGACACAACGATCGAGGGTTGGTCTCGCGCCCTTGATCTGCGCGACAAAGAAACCGAAGGCCATACCCTGCGTGTCACAGAAATGACTTTGAAATTAGCTCGATCCTTTGGAGTAAAAAAAGAAGAGTTGACACATATTCGGCGCGGCGCCCTTCTGCATGATATCGGCAAGATGGGCATCCCCGACAGCATTCTTCTCAAACCCGACAAACTTACCGAAGAAGAATGGCAGATCATGCGCAAGCATCCGGAGTACGCCCATCAACTCCTCTCGCCCATAACATACCTGCACAAGGCATTGGATATTCCTTACTGCCACCACGAAAAATGGGATGGCAGCGGCTATCCGCGGGGGCTAAAGGGTGAACAAATCCCACTGTCAGCGCGGATATTTGCGGTGATAGACTTTGGGATGCGCTATACAGCGACCGCCCCTACCGCACAGCCCTGCCAAAGGACAAAGCCATTGAATATGTCCAGGCGCAATCTGGCACACATTTCGACCCGCACGTAGTAAAAATATTTTCAAAAATGTCATGGTAAACAAAACCAAAATGTCATTCCCACCCCTGTTTTCACAGGGGTAAACTTGTCCTCGTGAAAACGGGGAGCGGGAATCCATTTTTGTTGTAGAGACAGGTTTAAAACCTGTCTCTACCAGATTCCTGCTTTCGCAGAGCTTGCCCCGTACTTGATACGGGGAATGACAACTTTCTTTTGCCGCTTACTCTAACAGCAATAACTTTTATAATCTTGTTTTGTAAATACCCTGTGGAAGCATTAGCAGACATTTCGTATGAGGACGTGTTTCTTGCAGGAAGGGGTTACAAGCCGGTTGAGGACAATGGCAAGCAAATCTATGAGGGCTTACAAGGAAATAGCCTTTGATATCAACTATCGTGCTGATGTGTTGTGCTTATGTTTCCTTTATCATCTTGTCCGTTTTCCAATTTTAAGACACTTTCAACACAAGAGAATGAACCAAATTTCCCCGTCGTAACTTTTCATTTTCCCCCCAATAAGCCTTGCGCATTGACCTTTTGGGCATAAATATCCCAATAACTTTTATCCATGTTGCGCTTATCTTGCCATGCAATGATCGCCCCGCCAATCCCGTCCCTCGCCAGAACGGGAAAACATTGAGTATTAGATGCTGTGCAAACGCCTATTCCATTCTTTTCCCACAATATAAGACCTTTCCGATTAACCCGCTGGGCATAGATATCATACGTAGAAGTGCGGTTATCGTCCCAAGCTAATATTGCGCCATCAGCGCCGTCACTGGTTATCGATACGTAATTCTGGATGCCCGATTCAGCACAGATAGCCAAGCCGTCTTTTTCCCACTGGACATAACCTGCAAGATCAACACATTGCGCATAGATATTAAAATCTCCGCTACGCATATCCCACCACGCAACAATAGCGCCGCCTGCTCCGTCAGTAGTAATCACAGGATAATTTTGGTTTCCTGGCGCAGAACATAGAGAAATGCCATTGGCAAGCCATTGCACAATCCCGCTTCCATCCAACTGTTGGGCAAAGATGTCATTATTGCCGTTACGGGTATCTATCCAGGCCACTATCGCCCCTTCAGCCCCGTTACTAACAATGACGGAGAAACTTTCATGACCTTGCGCGCTGCACACAGGGACTCCCCATTTACTCCACAGCACGTTACCGCCGCCGTCAATGCGCTGAGCATAAATGTCGGCATAGCTTCTCCGAAAATCCTGCCACACAATTATAACACCACCTGCACTGTCGGACACTGCTTCCGGAGCGCCCTGTGTCCCTGAAGCGCCGCAGGCAAGCACTCCGTTTTTCGCCCAAAGCAATTCTCCATTTTTATTAATCCGCTGAGCGTAGAGATCTACATAGTTGGTTCGGGCATCCTCCCAGATGATAACAGCCCCCCCGGCGCCATCCGCTGCAATACATGGACTGGTCTGTTCTTTAATTTCAGTACAAATGGGCACACCATTATCAGTCCATTGAGGATTCCCTTCCGCATCGATGCGCTGCGCATAAATATCACAATTACTCTTGCCGCCTCGCACATCCTGCCAGACAATGATAGCTCCGCCACTACCATCACTAACAATCCTTGGGCGTTTTTGGTTTTCAGATGCAACGCAAACAGGCACGCCGTCCTTCTTCCACAAGACATTCCCACGCTCATCGATCCTTTGGACATAGATATCAAAATGGACATCCCTTGTGTCTTCCCATGTAACAATGGCACCCCCAGCGCCATCACTAATTATCTGGAGAGCGCTCTGCTGCCCCTGCGCTGTACAAATAGCGGTATTTTCACGGGAATTGGAAGACCATCCGGCTATGGCAAGGCATTGCAGATTTATGACAAAAAGAAAACCCAATATCAAATAAATGGATAACGACTGGAATATTCTTCGTAAAATATTTTTTAAATAATTAATTTTTACCTGCATATAACCGGGGATCCAACTCATAGGCCTTATTGTAAATTTTCATGGACTCCTCGTATTTACCGAGATTATAAAGCGCATTGGCCTTATTATGCCATGCCCTTGCGCTTTTCGGGTTAATTTCAATAGCTTTATCAAATGCCTTAATTGCTTCATTATACATATTCAACTTATCCAGGGTAATGCCCATATTATTCCAAGCCCAGCCTCTCTTTGGATCTACCTGGACAGCCTTACTGAAGAGCTGGAGAGCCTCATCATATTTCTCGGACAAGATCAAAATGTAGCCCTTCCCGTGCCAGGCGAGGTCTTCCTTGGGATTAACTTCGATGGCCTTTTCAAATGCCTGCATTGCCTCTTTGTTTCTGCCTAATGCAATCAGTACAACTCCCTTATTATACCACGCAGCAGCAAGTTTAGGATCCAACTTGAGGGCGGCGTCATACAATTTCAAGGCCTCTTCGGAATCACCCTTTTTATAGAGGACGATACCTTTATTCACCAGGGTGGCGCTATTGTCGGGATTGATACCCAGCGACTTGTCATACGCTTGAACAGCCATATCGTACTTTCCCAAGCAATATAATGCATTTCCCATGCCATCCCATGCCTCAAAGTAATGGGGATAACATGCAATGGATTTATTGAACGCCTTGACGGCTCGTTCAAACTTTGCCCGTTTGTACTTTGCCTCTCCATTTTTGATCCATTGCGTTGCACTGTATTTCTTAGATGACACTTGATAAACATTGCCGCGCATAGCCGTAGCCCAGGCTATTTGGCCGGACACGGAGACAGAAACCATTAAAATAAAAGACACTGCCTTGAAAGAGCGCCTATGCGTTAAACTTCTGTATGCGGCATATAATGGAGGATAAATCATTCTGTCACCAACTATTGGAAATATAACGGTACAACGGTCTCAAAAATATTATAAAAATCGTCGCGTAAAATCAAATCAATTATCTCTTCCGGATTCTAATTCGGCATGGACAGTTTCCCATCTGTTATAAAGGGCGTTCAATTCCTGAGTAATGGCTTTATACTGCCCATTGATTTCGATGGACTTTTCTTTGTCACTATAAAGCTCGGGATTTAAAAGGATATGCTCTTGTTCCTTCTTTTGAGTTTCTAACAAAACAATCTTTTTCTCAATGTTTTGCACTTCTTTTGCAAGTTTTCGCTTCCTGGCATTTTGCTCTTTTTTAAATAAATAGTATTGCTTTTGAGAACCGCATTCTAATTTTAATGGCGACAATTCCTTCGTGCTAACTTCCACAGTTTTTCCCGTATGCAAATCCGATGATTTCTTTTCAAGAAAATCCCTAAAACTTCCCAAATGAACATGGACTTTACCATTTCTTAATTCATAAACCTTGGAGACCAGACCATCCAGAAAGTCTCTGTCATGCGACACAATCAACAGGCTTCCCTTATAATCCAACAATGCACTCTTTAGAATCTTCTTGGTGGTAATATCTATGTGGTTGGTAGGTTCATCCAAAATCAGAAAATTCGTGGGTTTCAGAAGCATCTTGGCAAGAGACAGACGAGATTTTTCACCTCCGCTCAGAACGTTGACGGACTTAAAAACATCATCGCCTGAAAACAAGAACGCCCCTAATATATGCCGTACGTGGGGAATCATGGAAAACGGAGCGACAGATTCAACCTCCTCTAATATGGTATTCTTGTTATTTAACTTCTCCGCATGTTCCTGAGCAAAATAATCAAAGAGGACATTATGACCCATCTTAATAACGCCGGAGTGCGGCTGCTCAACGCCGGCTATGATACGTGATAGCGTAGATTTTCCCGACCCATTTTGCCCTACAAGAGCTACCTTTTCTCCGCGTTCTATCGAAAGGCAAATATCCTGAAAGATTATGCATCCGTCGTATTCATGCGAAACATCGTTTACGGCAAGTACGGTTACGCCACTTTGTTTTGATGGGGGGAATCTAAATTTTATCCGTTCTATGGTGTTGTCGGGCAACTCTTCCTTCTCCATCTTTTCAAGCATACGGATCCGGCTCTGCACCTGGGAGGCCTTTGTGTTCTTTGCCCTAAATCGCTCGATAAACCGCTCCACCTCTTTAATCCTTTTCTGCTGGTTGACATAACGCGCTGTCTGAAGCTCCATTCGTTTTTCTTTTTCAATCTCATACAAGGAGTAATTTCCATAAAACTCATGAATCTTTCCCTTCTCCAGTTCCCAAACCTTGGAAATGTTACGGTCAAGAAACGCCCGATCATGCGATATGATAATGAGTCCGCCTTTAAACCCTCTGAGATATTCTTCTAACCAGAGGATAGAATCAATATCTAGGTGGTTCGTTGGCTCGTCTAAGAGGAGTAGATTGGGCTCCTGGAGTAATAATCGTGAAAGAGCCACCCGCATCTGCCACCCGCCGCTCAATGTGTTGATGCCCTTTTCAAAATCTGATTCTTTAAATCCCATGCCCTTTAAGACCTTGCCCGTCTCCGCATCAACCTTGGAGGCGTTGACAACCTCCAATTGGTGTTGCAGGTGCGCATAGTGATCAAGGAGTAACTGATAGTCCTCTCCCTGTATGGAGGCGTCTTCCATTTGGGTATGAATTTTATCAATCTGACGTTTCAGGGAGAGAACGTCTTCAAAGGCTGAACTAGCCTCTTCGAAGACGGTCTGCTTCTTAAAAACAAAACCTTCCTGAGGAAGATATCCGATGTTTGCATCTTTCGCACAAATAAGATTACCTGCGCTGGGTTCAACACATTTACAAATGAGTTTGAAGAGGGTGGATTTGCCCGCACCATTTGGACCGATTAAACCGATCCGGTCATTTGTCCGGATGTGCAAGGAAACATTATCTAAAATAATATTCGCGCCAAAGGACAGACCAACATTATTTAGACGAATCATTTTATCCCACCGTACACTGCCTCTCGATATTCCTTCCAAAAACACTCTGCGGTACGGAACCCGGCATCTACAAGGAGTTGGAGGTCGTCTGTGAGTAACAAAGGATGGTCGCCGTCTTTCTTTTCTTTATCTGCCAATTCTGCGGAAATTTGGTCAAGAGACCTTTCATGGCGTTTAATCTTTTTTGTTCTCTGTTGTATTCCCAGGTGGTGTAAATATTGGAATCGAGCTTCAAGCACGGCATCGGCAGCCTTAAAGATATCGCAATTCATAAACCAACCGTTGGGTTTTAATATCGAGTGGATGTACTTAAATAATATCTGTTTTTCCTCACGGTACAAATGATGAAGGGCAAAGGATGAAACCACTGCATCAAAGCGAGAAAAAATATTTTCTTTATCTGATAATTCCTGAAAAGTTGAAACTTGGAATGTAACTTGTTTAAGGTAACCTTGCAGTCTCAATTTGGCTTTTTCTATCATGAGTTCTGCTGCATCTACAGCAACAATCGTTGCGCTTGGAAACGTTTCGATAATCCTGTGGGATAGATACCCAGTACCCACGCCCAAGTCTACAATTTTTATGTTTCCACCCCTATTAAACGGCAATATCTCGCATACAATAGACGCCATTTTTGCGCGGTTAGGGTGCCACACGTCCATATCAAAATCATACGTAGCAACAATATCATTATTATTAAATGCGTAGACCGTTTCTCTTTGCGTATTTTTTCCCATATCAACAAAAACCCCAATCGGTATCTGCTTTACGAAAAATTTTATTCTTAAAAAATTAATCCCCATTTATAACCGCACCACTACATACAGGGGGATTAATCGTATACATTATCAAGAAAATGTGATAAGCTAACTTTTTGTAACATTCATTAAGGCAATTATATTTTATAAGCAAAATCATAAAAATACAGAGATAATTTTAAAACAATTAACATGGCGTTTGAAAAGCTGCGGAAGTTTTGGGACAAGAGCATTCTCTACAGGGTTTTTGTAAAAAAATACAAGCGATACTTTCTTATCGGCACGGTATCGCTGCTTGCCGTAGATATTATCAATATCTTTCCACCACTTATTATCAAAAAGGCCATAGACATCCTCTCAAAAGAGGTTAATCTTGCGAAGATCGCAACCCTTTCCGGATTATTTCTCCTGGTGGGCTTTTTTCAGGGCGTGTGTCGGTACATTTGGCGGATGAATTTTATTGGAACGTCTTTTCGGTGCGATTACGATTTGCGCATGGCATTTTTTGGGCATATAGAAAACCTTTCTCAGAGGTTTTTTCAAAAATACAAGACAGGCGATCTCATGTCAAGGGCAACGAATGATATCGGCGCCGTGCGCATGGCAGTTGGACCTGGATTTCTGATCGGGCTGGACGCCTTATTTTATTTCTTTGTAATACCTCCGATAATTATCTATTTATCTCCCAAGCTGTCACTGTACACATTTCTCCTGATGCCTCTCACACCGTTCATCGCCTATAAAATCAAAGACATCATTGACAAAAGATTTTTCGAAGTCCAAGAACAATTTTCAAGAATCAGTGAAAAGGCGCAAGAAAACATATCAGGTATCCGTATTGTAAAGTCATTTAATATGTCTAGACAGGAACAAGGCATATTTCGTGGGCTCTGTAAAGATTTTATGACAAAAAATCTCAAACTGGCCATCCCTCAGTCACTCCTGGGACCTGCCTTCGAATACATTACTTACATGGGCATCATTCTATTACTCTTCATCGGTGGAAAGATGGTCATTGATGGGAAGATTACCGTAGGCACCCTGGTTGCCTTCCAACGTTATATCTCCATGATGGTCTGGCCCATGACTGCTATAGGATGGTGTTTATCCCTCTTACAGCGCGGTAATGCCTCCATGAAACGTATTGATGAAGTGATGGAAGAAATGCCTGAGATTGTTTCAAAAGATAATGCCGCCAAACAATTTATTCCTAAGGGTGAGATAGAATTCAGAGACATAAACTTTCGATACGACCCTCAAAAAGAATGGGTACTGAAAGACATAAACTTAAGGATTCCAGCAGGACACCGTGTCGCCATTGTAGGTCCTATAGGAAGTGGAAAAACGACATTAATAAGCATGCTTCCACGCTTGATCCCCGCAAACGACCGGAACATTTTTATAGACGGCGTTGATATTAATACACTTGATATTAAGATATTACGACGACACATAGGATTTGTTCCACAGGACACATTTCTCTTCTCTGAGAGCATAGCAGACAACTTATTACTCGGTACAGAAATAGAAGATAGGAATAACAAAGCAGATCAACTTGCTTCTATTGCCGCGGTGGCTCGGGAGATTCAAGAACTCCCTTACAAATATGAAACTTACTTGGGCGAACGGGGAATTAACTTGTCGGGCGGACAAAAGCAGCGGATTACCATTGCACGGGCATTGGCTCTTAATCCAAATATTATCATCATGGATGATTGCCTTTCAGCTATAGACGCGCGAATAGAAGACAGCATTATTAAAAATATACTAAAAAATTTCCCGGGGAGAACATTAATAGTCGTAACACACAGGCTGCCTGCAGTGAGAGATTTCGACACGATCGTAGTTATGAAAGACGGAATGATAGTTGAAAAAGGTAAGCACGGACAGCTCATCAAGGCCAATAAATTGTACACCTCCCTATACACAAAAGAAGCGTTGGAAGAAAAGTTGGCATGAAGATTCATAGCGCAGCAAAGCCGCAGCCAAAATAACCACCCCTCTTTCCCCTCCTTCGCAAGGAGGGGATAAAGGGGAGGTAAAAACTTGCTAAAAAAAGAGGTTTTTGTGGAATAATATTATAAATACTGGCTAACGAAGAATAAAAACTGGCAGTGTATCAAGTTCTTTCTCTCCGAAAAAAGGGTGGTTTAAGGCGCTTACGAATCTAACTTAATAATTATTTTAATCTTTAAGATGCATTTCTAATACAGGAGAAACTTTATGAAGGCAGTTGTTTTTAAGGAGCATGGCGGGGTAGATAAGTTAACGCATACAGACATGGAGAAACCAAAAATTTCTCCCTATGAGGTGCTTGTAAAGGTAAAGGCATGTGCATTAAATCATCTGGATATATGGGTAAGACAGGGATTACCGGGCATAGAAATTCCCATGCCACATATTCTTGGCAGCGATGTTGTCGGTGAGGTTGCTGAAATAGGAATGGAGGTCAAAAACTTCAGGGCAGGTGATAAGGTACTCATTGCCCCTGGTGTTCGTTGCAGAAAGTGCGTGTCTTGCATTACCAACAACGACAGCATGTGCAACAGTTTCAAAATCGTGGGGTTTCAGGTACAGGGAGGCTATGCCGAATTTGCCAAGGCCCATGTGGACAATATTATTCCCGTATCCAATAAGTTCTCCTTTGAGGAATGGGCGGCCATTCCCCTCGTGTTTATAACGGCATGGCACATGCTCATTACCCGCGGGCAACTCAAACCGGGAGAGAATGTATTGATACATGCCGCCGGCAGCGGTATTGGCAGCGCCGCCATCCAGATTGCCCATCTGGCCGGCGCACGGGTAATTACCACGGCTCGTGGAAAGGAAAAATTGGAAAAGGCAAAACAACTCGGCGCTGACGAAGTTATAGACTATTCAAAAGAAGATTATGTCGGAAACGTAAGGCTTTTGACGAATAACAAAGGGGCTGACCTTATCTTCGAGCATATTGGACCTGATACGTGGGACAAGAACCTACAGTGTCTTACCAAGGGTGGACGAATGGTGGTGTGCGGCGCAACAAGCGGACCAACAACAACGATAGACATCCGCTCACTGTTCATGAAACAGCATGCGATCATTGGTTGTTATATGGGCAGTAAAAAAGAACTCCTAGACATACTGAACCTTGTAGAACTTGGAAAACTAAAACCTGTTGTGGACAGTGTATTTTCACTAAAAGAAGCCGCAGCGGCCCAGCAGAAAATGCTGAAGAGGGAAAATTTTGGAAAGATTGTGCTGAAAATCTAGCAGACTGGACAATGTCCAATCAAGAACAATTGAATTAGCAGAAATTTAATCTTCTTGGATAATTGCGCCCTCTAAAAAGCCTTGCATATTGCGCCCTGATTGATATAATTAATTTTTTGTTTACCCCTTTATGAAATCAACAGGATTAGTGCAATGAACGTGAATACGAGTACAGAAAAGAAAACTGAGTGCGCCTTTAAAGCGCCCAGAGGCACAGAAGATATATTACCAGAAAACTGGGCTTTATGGCGAAGACTTGAGGATATCGGACGACAAGAATTCGAGCTTTGCGGATATTACGAAATCCGCACGCCGGTTTTTGAAGATACCCGCTTGTTTGTCAGAAGTATTGGCGAAGCAACAGACATCGTCGAGAAGGAGATGTATACCTTCGCCGATAGTGAAGACTCAAGCATCACTCTACGCCCTGAAAACACAGCCCCTGTGATGCGCGCATATTTGGAA
>Ga0209824_10001128_pt1 | contig 15536 bp, 11 predicted proteins | sample VDWuncwatermetaG_FD_184124 | JGI IMG/M metagenome (GOLD analysis project Ga0209824, IMG submission 184124) | Wastewater microbial communities from Netherlands to study Microbial Dark Matter (Phase II) - VDW unchlorinated drinking water (SPAdes)... ... | reverse complement strand
ATATAACGGTAAGGATGCGCCAGGGCCCAACTGGGGAAGGTATTGGTGGAATAGCGCGAATGCACCAGGGCAATGGCTGAAACCATGGCCGGGTCGCTTAGATCAGGGAAAAAACGGTCCAATTGCTGACTCATCAATTGTCCCTTGTAAACCAGGGTGTGGCTATTGAGCGAACAGAAATAATAATAATTCTTCTGAGGCAAGGTGGAATTATAGACCTTGTTCCACAAACGCTTGCGGATCACATAAAGTTTGCGGTCAAGATCTTCCCGGGGGGTTTTGGGGCCGCGGGCGATAAAAAGTTGCTTGAAGGCCGGCATCACAGAGCGGGCAACACGGCCGATCTTAGCCGGCTCATGGGGCACCTCCCGCCAGCCGACAAGTTTCTGGCCTTCTTCGTGGATAATATGCTCGGTCCACTCCTCAATGATATTGCGGTCGTCTAAAGAGGCCGGCAAAAAAACCAGACCCGCGCCGTAATCACCGGCGAGAGGCAAGACCAAATCATTTTTAGCCAATTCCTTGCGCAAAAAAGCATCCGGCATCTGAATGAGGATGCCTGCCCCGTCACCGGTTTCGGGATCACAGCCGCAAGCCCCGCGATGGGCCAAATTTTCCAAAATCTCAACGCCATGGCGGACCATATCATGGGACCTCAATCCCTTGATATGCGCGATGAAACCTACCCCGCAGGAATCATGCTCAAATTGCGGATCATATAAGCCTTGTTTCGCCGGGAAATTCATGTTTAACTCGTCTCATTACTGTCCTCCTGAGGCAAAGCACTGTCATTCTGAGCGAAGCGAAGAATCTTAAGACACCTTTAGATCCTTCACTGCGTTCAGGATGACAATAACAGCTCAGAATGATAGACCCCTTATTTGGAACGGGCTATTTTATTATTTTTCGACGAATAATGCAAATGAATTCCCCAGCGGCAAACTGCAAAGAATTATAGATAATTTCATATTTTACCCTGGTGAATTCTTAATACATTCAGCGACGCTTTCAAGCAACTCCGTTGGATCAAATGGCTTGGTAAGAAAATTCGCTACCCCAAGATCATCGAATATTTCTTTGGTATTCGTTCGAGCTGACAATATTAAGATTGGGATATCTTTCATTTCGATTTGCCATCGAGTCGCTTGGACAAATTTTAGACCATCCATGATAGGCATAGCCACATCTAATATAATTAAATCCGGCTTTTCATCATTAGCTTTAACAAAGGCCGCAACCCCATTGGAAGCTTGAATAACATCATAACCATTGGCCTCAAGACGTATTTTTAATAATTCACAGAAATCTGGATCATCATCGACCACGAGTATTTTCTTCATTTATAGGCTCCCTTCATTAAAACAAAAAACCTATCCCCGAAATTTAGGAATAGGCTCCAGCCTTCTTTCTTTGATTCGGCAGCTGGCTATCCTATTCCTAGGACCCTTTAGTTTTGCGCCGCCGGGTTGCCCCGGTTTTGCCTTTATCGTCAACCTGCCGTACTCAATTTAAGTATACGATATCCTGATACAAAAACGCAAATTTATTTATCTCCAATTAACTTCTTAATTTCAAACAACATGGCTTTTATATTGAGCGTTCCAAAGAACATAAAGCCCATAAACCTTAAAGTCACTTCATAATAATGAAAAATGAATATTTTTTATCCCTTCGGCTACATTTCCTATGTTCTGGCTCGTCGAAACAACAAAGCTTGGGACTCTTACCTTCCCGGTTAATTTAAACCATCTTGAAATATTTTTCACCTTCGATGACACAATAGTTGAAGACAATTTAATTTCTAAAGGATATAGATTATTTTCCGATTCCAGAAGGATATCCACTTCTACTCCATCTGTGCTTCTAAAAAAATAAAGATGCTTCTCATCACCCCAAACAGACAGTCTCTTAAATATTTGAGAAACACACGCTGTTTCAAACAGTGCCCCAGCCATTGGCCCTTTTAATGCATGTTCTACCTCTTGCAAACCAACCAAATAACAGGCAAGCCCTGTATCCATAAAATAACACCTGGGGGTTTTAATGACCCTTTTGCTAAAATTATTGTGATAGGGCATTAAAAAGAAAATCAGTCCGCTGGCCTCAAGCAATGTCAACCATTGTTTTATCGTTGGCAATGATACACCTAATTCTCTCGATAATTCAGCAGTGTTGATCTGTTGAGCTGTGCGGGCCGCTATCAATTGAACAAATCTTTCAAAATCTCTTAAGTTTGATTCTTTTATATTTCCCCTGATATCTTTATCAAGATATGTCTGCACATAACTTTTAAGCCATAACTTTCTTGTTTCTTTATTGCTAATCAAACTCTCGGGGTATCCCCCTTTTAATATCCAATCCCCTACTGAAATTTTATTAGATTTAATAGTCGTTGCCTTTTTAAGATCAGCGACATAATCTTCGATACCCTTAATTCCTTGACTAGCTATGTGCAAAGTTTCATCTATCCCAAACGGATATAAGTGCAGTATTGCTATACGTCCAGCCAAAGATTCACTGATCCCTTTCATTAAAGCCCATTGCTGTGATCCTGTAAGTATCCATTGGGCAGGTTTACTCTCTTTATCTATCCTGGCCTTAATATAAGAAAAAAGTTCAGGCACATTCTGTATTTCATCAATGATTACTGGCGGAGCATGTTCTTCCAGAAACCCTCTGGGATCTGCCGACGCATAGGCGCGGACATCCATTTCATCAAGAAGGACATACTTATAGCCCTTAAATAAATGTTTAACCAACGTGGTTTTCCCTGCCCTGCGAGGCCCCCCTACAAAGAGCGCTGGGAATGATTTTGAAGCTTGAATTAGCGTTGATTCGAGATTTCTTTTTGTATACATGTTTGATATTATAAAGTACTACTTTAGTTTATCAATATTTATTTAAGAATAAGCTCTCTTCCGAGGATATTAGGATCTGGGAATAAAAAAACGGTATTTAATGATCGGCCAGAACATTTCCAGGGCGGTGGACCATTTGATTTTTTTGCCGGCCTTGCGAGTTCGGGCCGTGTAATCAATGGCTACTTCCTCAATCGTGTATCCTCGAGAAAGAAGTTTCACCGTAAATTCGGTCTCGAAAGCAAAGTTCCTGGAGGTTATGACCATCCCTTCCCAAACCCGACGTGTGAAAACCTTATAACAAGTGTTAATATCGGTGATATCAACGCCATAAAGAAGACCGAATGTCCGATTAGAAATTACATTGGCCCAACGGTTGATCGGCTCCATTCCCTCGATGCGTCCTAAAAAGCGCGAACCATAAACCACCTCGGTACGTCCGTCCAGAATGGGCTGTAAAAGTTTGGAATATTGATGGGGGTCATACTCCATATCCGCATCCTGGACCAGCAGAATGTCGCCGGAGGCATTTTTGAATCCGGTTAAAAGGGCCGCGGTCTTGCCCTGATTGCTTTGATGAACAATGACCATGTCCGCCTGCCCCGCGAAACGGCTTAGAATATCGGCTGTCCTGTCCTTAGAGCCATCATTGACGATCACAATCTCACGGGTAAGCCCTCCGGGCAAGGATACCGCCTGGACTTTTGAAATGACCTTCTCAATGGTCGATTCTTCATTATACGCGGGAACGATGATAGATAGTTTCATTCCTTATACCTATTGGTAATCGGCAGGCGCCAATCTTTGCCGAAAGCGCATGGGGTAATTTTAACACCGGGCGGGGCCTGCCTCCTCTTGTATTCATTCCTATCGACCAAATGAACGGTCTGCTCAACGAGCTTGGCATCCATCCCTGAAGCCACAATATCCTGGGGCGAGGCGTGATTTTCGATATAAGCCGTCAGAATTTTATCCAACTCCTCATAAGACCCCAACGACTCTTCATCGGTTTGGTTTAATCTTAACTCGGCAGAAGGGGCCCTGAGTAAAATGCTTTTAGGAATCAAAGAATCCCGGGAGGCGCTGTTTCGAAAGCGCGCTAATTCATACACCGTAGTCTTAAAAACATCCTTGATGACCGCGTAGCCTCCGGACATGTCCCCGTAAAGCGTGCAATAGCCCACCGCCATTTCACTTTTATTGCCGGTGGTTAAGACCAGTCCGCCAAACTTGTTAGCCATGGCCATTAAAATATTGCCGCGGATACGCGCTTGAATATTCTCCTCGGTGGTATCCGCGTTTAGGCCGGCAAAATAGGGTGCCATGGTCTTTAAATAGGAAGCGAAAATCTTCTTTATGGGAATTTCTTTCAGCTCAATTTTTAAATTTTTAGCCAAGACCCAAGCATCCTGGCGGGTGGCCTTGCTGTTAAAGCGGCTTGGCATCGAAATGGCTGTGACATTCTCAGGACCAAACGCGTCACAGGCAATGCAGGCAACCAGGGCAGAATCCACCCCTCCGCTTAAACCCAGCGCCGCTTTTTTAAAACCATTTTTGGACGCGTAATCCCGTGTCCCTAAAACCAGGGCTTTGTAAATTTCCTCGGACTTATCTAAAAGCGGCGCTATCTGCCCTTCCATTAGCAACTGCTCCTCAAATTGCCTGGCACGCGCCAACACGGCACCATCAGGGGATATCACCATGCTTCCCCCGTCGAAAACCAGTTCATCCTGGCCTCCGACGGTATTGACATACACCAGATGTTTTTTGGTTTCCCTGGCACGGCGCGCCAAAAGTTCCTGGCGCAGCTTCAACTTTCCCGCGTGATACACAGATGATGAAATATTGATCAATACTTTGGCGCCGCTCTTCGCTTGTGCCTGATACACCGCCCCATCGATCCAGATATCCTCACAGATATTAATGCCGATTTTGACACCCTTGACGTCCAAGATCCCTGAATTCTGCCCTCTGGAAAAATACCGTTTCTCATCGAAAACGCCGTAATTGGGCAATTCCTGTTTATAGTAGACCTCTTGTAATTTACCGTCGCTGATAACGGCCGCGGCATTATAAATCTTTCCACCCGCGTCACTGTCCACAAAACCCGTGATAACGCTTATACCGCGGATCTTTTTGGCCAGCGCGTCCAGCGCTTTAATATTATCCGCCACAAAATGTTTTTTAAGCAGCAAATCCTCCGGCGGATAACCGCAAACGGCCAATTCAGGAAATACCACCAGCTGGGCCCCGGCTTTTTGGGCTTGCGTCGTATATTCCAAAATCTTGCGCGTATTGCCGGTTAGGTCTCCGACGGTTGGATTAATTTGGGCTAAGGCTATTTTAATCATGGAAAGATTATACTATAAAAAAATAGTGACAGGCACTAATTTCCCTATAGAAATTAGTGCCTGTCACTATTTTCACTTCTTTTTACGCATTCATCAACAGCATTTGCGCGTAGCTTGGCAAAGGCCATAGGGTGGCCGGAACCAAACCTTCCAGATCGTCAATGGACTCACGCAGCTTGGCCATGCCGCTAAAAATTTTAGCCGCGTCATGTTTACTTAAAGACGTCTCCAAGGCATCACACTCACCCAAAGATTGATCGATCAAACCGGAGACTTCCTTGAGAAGTTTCTTTTGCCCCGTGGTCTTTCCAGCGCCGCCGACGGACTTGATGGTCTCGGCTAACTGTTTTTGATATTCAATACCCGCCGGGATCAACTGTGTGCGGGCCATCGTGGCCGCGCAATTGCCTTCCAAGTCCAGCACCGTCATATAGGCGTGTTTGTTGATTTCATAACGGGAAGCAACTTCTGTTTCGTTCAAAACGCCGTGCTTGACCAAGACCTGGATGTTTTTCTTGGACCTAATGGCTTCCAGGGCCTCGGGCGTATTTTTCAAATTGGGCAGCCCGCGCTTTTTGGCTTCGGCTTGCCATTCAGGAGTATAATTGTCCCCATTGTAAACCACCCTCTTATGTTTCTTGATGATCTCCTGGAGGACCTTTTGCAAGCTGGCATTAAAGTCCTTGCCGTCTTTCTTGTCCGCTTCCAGCTGGTCACAGATCCCTGAAATGGCCTCAGCCACGATGGTGTTGAGAATCATGTTAGGGGCCGAAGGATTCATATTGGAGCCCACGGCGCGGAATTCGAACTTGGCGCCGGTGAAGGCAAAAGTCGATGATCTGTTGCGGTCAGTGGTGTCCTTGGCCAAAGGCGGAAGTGAGTCAACACCCACATGAATGGCGCTACCGATCTTGGAAGACTTGGCCCCGCCTTTTTCAATTTGTTCAATGATGTCCGTCAATTGATCACCTAAAAAGATGGACACAATCGCCGGAGGCGCTTCATTGGCGCCCAGACGATGATCATTGCCTGCGGAGGCGACAGAAACACGCAAAAGATCGGCATACTCATCGACACCCTTGATGACCGCGCAGAGCAGGGTCAAAAATTTGGCATTGTCATGCGGGGTCTTGCCCGGATACAGCCAGTTTTTGCCGTCGGGACCGACCACGGACCAGTTATTGTGTTTACCGGAACCATTGATACCGGCAAAGGGTTTCTCATGCAAAAGGCAGACCAAGCCGCGTTTGTCAGCTATCTGACGCATGAGTTCCATAAGCATCATATGATGATCAACGCCGATATTAAGTTCTTCATAAATCGGTGCGATTTCATACTGGGCCGGGGCCACTTCATTGTGACGGGTCTTGGCCGGAACACCTAATCCCCATAAGGTGCGGTCCAACTCTTCCATGAAGCCCATGATGCGGGGCTTGATAGCGCCGAAATAATGATCTTCCTGCTGCTGATGCTTGGCCGGCTTTCTGCCAAAGAGCGTACGGCCGGTTTCAACCAAATCCAGACGGGCTTGATAATGGGCCTTATCAATCAAAAAATATTCCTGCTCAGGGCCTATGGTGCAATAAGCGCGCTTGCCCTTGGTATCAATGCCAAAAAGATTGGCCAAACGGCAAACCTGCTTGCTTAAAGCGGTCATGGAGCGCAGCAAAGGCGTCTTTTTATCCAAAGCCTCGCCGTGATAGCCGATATAGAATGTCGGTATGCACAAGGTGGTTGCTTCCGGGCCTTCTTTAATAAAGGCCGGGGAAGTCGGGTCCCAACCGGTATAACCGCGGGCTTCGAAAGTCGCGCGCAATCCGCCGGAAGGAAAGGAAGAAGCATCCGGCTCTCCTTGAATAAGTTCTTTGCCGGAAAAATTTAAGGTGATTCCGCCCGCATTGTCCCAAGCGATAAAAGAATCGTGTTTTTCAGCGGTAGTCCCGGTCATAGGCTGAAACCAATGCGTAAAGTGGGTAGCGCCCTTGGCAATGGCCCATTTTTTCATGGCTTCGGCCACTTCATCAGCGATGGACGTGTCCAACTTACCGCCTTCTTTCATGGTCTTCTCGATGGAAATATAGGCTTTGGGAGAAAGACATTCTTTCATCACCTTGAGGTTAAATACGTTTTCGCCGAAATGTTCAGGCAAATGTTCGCTGAAAGAACCGTTACAGCAACTCTCTTCAGCGCAAGCCTGAATGACTTCTTCGCGAGCTTGACTCATAGACCCTCCTGATTTATTACTTGACAGTTTTGGGCATGATAATATACATGCCCAAAACTGTCAAGCTTTTCATCTTACCCGATGGCTTTTGATCCTTCTTCACCGGTGCGGATGCGTATACATCTGGGCAGATCCAGGACGAAAATTTTGCCGTCCCCGATCTTGCCGGTGCGGGCGCCTTTGATGATGGCCTTGATCGTCGGTTCAACGAAATCCTCGTTGACCGCGATTTCTATTTGCACCTTGCGCAACAAATTACCTGTTTCCTTGACGCCGCGGTAATACTCGTCAACGCCGACCTGACGGCCGTGGCCCACGACTTCGAATACTGTGATCAAATTCACATTCGCCGCATAGAGCTCCTGCTTAACATCTTCGAGCTTATAGGGCTGAACTATAGCAATGACTAATTTCATGGTAAGAAGCCTCCTTTATGTTCTAGATTCCCCCTGCAGCTTCGCTTTGCGAAGCAAAGCGGCAGGGGGAATGACAGGAACTAGTCTAAGATTGTATAAGCACGCTCATGATGCTGGGTCAAATCAAGGCCCATCACTTCATCTTCGGCAGAAGCACGCATACCGATGGTTTTGTCGATGATAAAACAGATAATCAGGGTGACAATAAAAGTATATATGGTAGTCACGGCACAGCCCTTGGCCTGGGTCAAAAACTGGCCGGCGTTCCCGTCAAACACACCGGATCCATTGGCGTTAACCGCTTTGACGGCAAATAATCCAGTGGCCAAAGCGCCCCAAAGCCCGCCGGTATAATGCACGCCAAAGGCGTCCAGGGTATCATCATAACCCAATTTCGGTTTGACAAAAGCCACCATGCAATAACAGAACACGCTGACCAAGAAACCGATCCACAATGAACCGCCGACATCCACGAAACCTGAAGCCGGTGTGATGGCGACTAAACCCGCCACAGCGCCGGAGCAAGCCCCGACCAGGGTTGGTTTGCCGCTAAAGATCCATTCACAAGCAGCCCAGCTGATGGCCGCGGCAGCTGTTGCGGTATTGGTCACCACAAAGGCGCTGGTTGCAAGCGGTCCCGCGGAAATTGCTGAACCGGCGTTAAAACCAAACCAGCCAAACCATAATAAGGAAGCGCCTATCATAACAAAAGGCACATTATGCATACCGGGTTTATTGGTGCCAAGGCGTTTTCCTAAATAAAGCGCGGTCGCTAAGCCCGCGATACCGGCATTCATGTGCACGACTGTACCACCGGCAAAGTCCAGGACCCCCCAATGATTTTCTATCCCATCGTGTGACCAGACCATGTGGGCAACCGGACAGTAGACAAAGAGCAGCCATAACACGGTAAACCCAACCCACGCCGAGAACTTGACCCGTTCGGCAAAAGAACCGATAACCAAGGCCGGCGTGATAACCGCGAACATACACTGGAAGATCATGTAGACTTGATTAGGAACAGTTCCCCCATAAGAAGTGGTTGGGTCCCACTTGGGATCAGGCGTCCAGTGATCAGGGGTATACATGGATACATTGTGTAACATAAACCAATCAAAGCCGCCGACCCATTGCCCTAACCAGCCATGACCAGGGCCAAAGGCCAAACTATACCCAATGACTACCCACAGTACACTGACTATGGCCAAGCACATAAAACATTGCATCAACATACTGTTGACGTTTTTGCGCCTGACCATACCTCCATAGAATAAGGCCAGGCCCGGTGCCGTCATCGCCAAAACCAGGGCTGATGAGGCCAATACCCATGCTATGTCCCCGTTATTAAGTTGTGGTGCTGGTGTTGTTCCCATTACGTTTTACCTCCTGTGTTATTACTGATTAGACAAGATGTGCTTGCTTTAAAAGCCCAAAATAGACCCAAAAGGCTAAAGCCACCTGGGCCAAAACGAACAAAAACACCGCGCGTTCCGCTTGTTTCATAGATGGTGTCGGGGTAATTCTCATATGAATACCCTCCTTTGTTTAGGCAATAAAAAATCCGATTCTCTATGCTTCCAAGCATAAAAAACCGGACGTCAGCGCCCTCACTTGTGCCCTTAAAATAAAAAATCCCCTTGTCTTACTTTCCCAAGAGGACATATCCCTGCCCGTGTATCTGTCCGAAACTTCTGTGCTCCGGACTTTTTAAACTTTCAACCTACAATGCAAATATACCTGCTAAAAAACATTTGTCAAGAAAAATTTTTTATGAACCCTTGACAATTCTCTCAGCTTGAAGCCAATCCTCGAGGTCGTAACCATGGGCATAACCGCGCGCGACAAAAAGCTGATAAGCTGTTTCCTGTACCTTTTGGTTGAAATCCCCTTTTGAGTTAACTTTTTGGGCCAAAGGAGTTTCAAATCTGTTTTTGGATGGTTGGACCGTTGTTCTGTTCATTGGGGTTGTTTGTCTCATAGAAGCCTCCGTTATTAAAAAGCTTGAGCAATATACACCTGCTATCACATTTTTGTCAACAAAAAAATTATACCCCAGCCAAATGCTCTGCTCAACCCTCAATCTTCACTCCGGGGATACGGGAAAAATCTTTTGAATTCGAGGTCATTATAGAATAACGCCAATGCAACGCGGTAGCAGCAATAAGGATGTCTTCCATATGGATTAACGATCCTCTCTTTTTAAGGTAGGTATAAATGCCGGCTGCGCGTTCCGATATTTGCGGGGTTAAATCTAACACTGTACAAAGACCTATAAGCTCTTTTCGCTGCGCAATATGTTTATCTGATTCCACTCCTCTTAAAAGTTCAAAAACAGTAACAGCAGATACGGCGGCTTTCGCTTCTAAGAGAAATCGTTCAACTTGCAAAACTGCTGTTTTACCTTTCCCTGCTAGAAAATCTAAAAGAACACATGTATCAAGGACTATCACATTCTCCATTTGATCCGTCCTTCTTGGAGATCTTTGAGTGCCTTTGCATGTTCTTTTAAAGACATGCTTCCCTTAAGACGATTAACTACGCTTTTACGGTCATTGGATTTTGAATGAAAATACTTTTCCAGCGCCTCAATGATAATCATTGAAAATCCTTTTAAATTACGGTTTGAGGCCTCTTGAGATAATTTCTGACGAATATGAATAGGTACATCTATGGTTGTACGCATGCGGGTCTCCTTTCGACAATATAAGTATATACTACATGCACATGCATGTCAATAAAATTACGCTCCCGCCGAATGCTCTGCCGGTACGGGCGCTTGAAGTCCCACCAACGGCCAAATACTCGTGACCGGTGTTATCCTAAAAATAACCGGTGACAGACTGTCAATGCCCTCACGCTTGATGCGCTCAATGGCGGCCGGGTCAACGTTCATCTCAACCCCCTTGCCGTCTTTGCTGACCTTCCATTGCATGCCGTTGGAAGTGTTTAAGTCAATACCGCCGGGTTTGTAAACTAATGAAGCGGCATCTGTTCTTTTAGAAATCCCAATGTCAGCAGCGGACAACATAGCAGGATTTATTATTGCTTTAATAATTGGTTCGTACGGGTATCCTATAAATATTGGAAATTTGATCGTAACCAGGGTTGATGGAGGAATAGGTATATAGTCCCAATCATCGTGTAAATCCCTATCTCTCATGGAGTATGTTTCGCCCGCCAATATCAAAAGCATATACTGAATCCCTCTATTTTTAAAATAATCCATCAAATTACCAACATTTGTTTTTTCTTGAACCAGAATTGGAACTAAAGCTTGGTTTCCCCCTTCAGGAGTTATCGGATCCCATTGTTTAAGGTATAAAGAAGGTGTCTTGGAGCCCTTATTTAATAGATCCCCGGCCATTGCTCCTGCAACTGCTACCAGCACTCCTAACCCATGTAAAACAACCGCCCTTCTGGTTGGTTTATTTTTACCCGTCATCGCGGCGTCTCGAATTTGTAAAAGGTAATTAAAAATATCATCCACCTTTTTATCAGGCAAATCAGTCATAAGTTGACGAAAATCAAATCTGTTATCTATAAGACCTGTTAAGACCCACCGTATAGCTGCGGTTTTGCCCTCTTGCAAACCAAATCTTGTCAAAACTTCTGGAATTATTACCTTATCGATCTTTTTTTCCTTGGCCGTCATCGCGGCGTCGGCTTCATGCAATTTACTCAAATCTTTCAGCTCAACCTTAAGTTCCGGCAGGTTCATCGGTTCCAGCTCTTCCCAACGAAGCAAAAGACTCTTAGTAATGTTTACGTAAAGGCGATCCAAGGTTTCATTGATTGCGCTTTCCAAACGCTCTCTCTTGGCTTGATTAAGTTCTGGCACATAAATAATAACGGGAGAGGTTATAGCATTAAAAGATCGGGAAGCAAACGACCGAGACTCAGTGTCGCCATGAATATTCGAAAAAGCTTCCCCTGCCCGGGCTCTATAGTGGAGAATCAATGCTTGTGTTATTCTCGTTTTTTCATCTTTCTCATCCAAACCTTTTGGTAACTGAAATGCACCGGATTCTTTATATCTAAGAATTGTTTTTCGCTTAATTATCTCCTGTTCTTGTCTAATTCTTTCTTCTTGTCTCCGCCCAAGCTTATTGACGGCCTCTGTCGTTAAACTTAATACCCATAAATTTTCGTTAAATTTATCTAAATCTTTCTCTATTGTCACGACACCGACCTTCATCGCCGCGTCGGTGGGATTGCCCACTTTGGCTGCATCATTGTGTATCGTCTCATTGTTTAAATGTCTCCATCGTTCTAAATCTCTACTAACAAAAATACCAAAACTGCTTAAAAATTTTCTGAGCGTTGTGAATGCTCTTTGAATCTTTGGCCTTAATGTAGTATCTCCATCCCCTATTCGCACTAAACTCGCAACGCATGCTATTTTTACCCGTCTATTGGGATCGTCAGTATCAGGCGTTATTTTACGAATAAACAAATCTATAAAATGTCCCCATAATTCATCAGGTAAATATGGGACAACTAACGCGATAACTATACGATATGGCGCAATTTTTCTTGTGTCATCATTTAGTATTTCTTTCATCCCAGCAATACTATCAATTAGCTTCTGTTGATTGAGAGTATAAAATTTGAAAATCTTTTCTTGATCAGTCGTACCTATTCCGTCTTTTACTAGACCAGCTTCGTCTATTATGTCAATTAAACGTTGAGCACCCGGGCTCATCATCGCCCGATCTCTTCTTTTTAAATATTTATCAATGTCATTAAGAAAGTAATTTTCATGAGGAACTTGCCCATCAATCAATGTCATCTGAATATCAGGGTATTGCTTTCCAAATTCTATAGTTTTCCTAAGAATTTCTTTAGCTAAAGGTGAACCAAAATCTTGGAGAGTTTGAACGTAAAAACGGAATCTGTCGCCCAATTGTTCAATAAATTCAAATACTTGATCATCATAAGGAACGTACACCGCTGCTATACGATCTTTATAATTTCTTGCAATCTTTACAGCATCTTGGTAATTGCTCGTTGATCTTACCCACAAATGTCTACTTCTTAATCTATCTATCAATTCTGGAGTATGCTGTGCATTAACAAATAAAATCCTATCTTGTTTCCACCAAATGCGTAAGAGGTTATTCATTCTGTTTATAATAAAATTAGGAGATCCATCCACACCCGCGACAAGTCTTATTTGCCTTAACCTAGAACTCTTTAGATTTTCAAGAATTCTGCGATCAGCATTAGAGCCCATAGCCTGAAATGTTTGCAAAATAACTGGCGAAATATTACCTACCTTGCTTACAAAGCTTTGCGCTCTCTTCGAATAAGGGCCAATCATACAAGCAATTGTATCCCTGTGTTCATCTACGATTTTTAAAGCTTCTTCATCCCCATTTTCCACATCAATTGGAATTATTTCGAATCCTTGTCCTTCTATTTGTGGTCTTAAGGATTCCAAGGACGCAGAGATAGTTCCTCCTTGAGTAAACACTAAAATCTTATTAAGCCCACCTATTCTCTCTGGTGTTACAGTTAATTGCACAAAATCATGGCCTTTTCTGTTAACGCCCTCTGAAACATCTGTTGCAGATGTTTTAACATCGGCTTCCATTCCTACGCTATCATTTATTCCACTAATTGCGGCGTCGGCCTCGGGATTAACAAGGGCTCCTCGTTTTGCTTCTAAATCACCCCTTATTAGAGTAACAAGGGGGTCAAGGTCAAACTCGTTAATGTTCTTTCCATTGCTAGCCCAGAGTCCTACATCGCCTTGAAATCCGCCCATGGTGACTTCATAGGGCAGGTGATGCGTTTCAAACAAACCTCTCATGTAATTTATAGCCCACGACATAAGAGAATTTTTGTACTTATCTTCGCTGTACTCTAACACCTTTCGTACGGTTCTCTGCCCAACCTGGGGAGGGGGAATTTGTCTGTTTGACAAATTGCTTAATATTTCTTCTAAAATTGAGACTTGGGTAGCTATTTCCGGTTTTTTAGCTACCAGATTAACTGTGGCCTCGGGAATGGGCGAAGCGGAACCAGACGCCCTGATTGCTTGCAATCTTGCATATCCTGCGTGTAATGTATTACGTATCCCCGTCAGCATCGCGGTATCTGGTTTTTCTTTATCTACAGAATTTAGAGAAAATTTCTTGTTTATATACGGTTTGCCATCCTTCCAACTTCTTGCTAAATTTAACAAATCTTCAATAAATGATTTATCGGGATATCCGATTTGCTTAACTGCGGTTTCCTTATCAATCTTGCCATTAAGATAATCTCTAACAACGTTGGCAATATGCTCATCAAAAAATAGGGAGCTGTAGTGATCTAATTCCTTTAATTCTGCAATCACTTCCTCCGTACTCATCGCGGCATTGGGCCACATTTCCTTATAGACTCTCTGTGTCTCTTCAAGGATACGGGGCATGCTTTCATCTAAACGCCGCCCCACTGTTCCTTGTTCGACCATTTGGGCGCCTTTTTCTTTGGCATCTTTGTTGTTGCTTAGAGAATATTCAACACCTTTTCTTGCATTATCATAAAGATCGTATTTTGCGGAGATCCACGCGGCCGTCAAAGAGATCCTCATGGCCTTCTGAGGTATATCGAAAAAAGGGATCAGAAATGCAAGGGTCGCCTGAGGATCCTCTTGCCCGGATAAAAATCTTTTTAAAAAAACACGCTTTGGATCATCCGGATTGAGGTTTGTAACACCATGTTCTTGCAACCAAAACAGCGTAACTCTGTTAATAATTCTCTTATCTTGCGTTGCCGCCGTCATCGCGGCGTTGCGATCTTTAACCGTAATGCGTTCCGGAGAGGTAATAGAAAAATTTATTAGTGCCTTGCTCGTTGTAAGACGAAAATCCGGCCGTTCATAAATAATGATGGGGGTACCAACCCCTTTATGGATTTCCCACATTTCAAGAGCCACCCTATTGGGAATAGGTTCATGCAAAAAACTATCTATTTTTTTATTCAAATACGCTTTTGCTTTATTGAATTGAACTCCCTTTATACCGAATACAGCAATATGCCCATTAAAGTCGTCTCTTACAGAATCAAAAAATCCCTGGCGCCCAGAATCAACCGTATCCTGAATTTCCTTAATCATCTCCCTCACGTAATCCAATTTTGGATCTTTAGAAGTATCCAGTATTCTGGCCGCTTCCTGCTGATCTCTGCCATAGCGGGCATTCATGTTTTCCAGAACCCAGCGAACGGAGTAATACTCATCTGGTAATAAAAGTTCACTTGGGAAGACCTCAAGTCTTTGCTTATCCACTTTTTCCAATTCAAAATCAAACCCATTTTTTAAGTAATTCCAGGCAATAGAAGCGGCGTGAGAGAAGGTCCGTTCGTCAAGATCGATATTAATTGCTCTTAATCGCGCAGACAATGATCTCCCCAAAAATGCGACAATTGACTTGGCATCATTGGAACCAAATTGGTAACTATACGGCTCAACTGCAAATTTTGAATTTCTTATTGATTGCTCCAAAAGCGCATCAACTGCAGCAATTTGATCGGGAGAAAACCGTGCTCTCATGGCCATATCTTTGGATACATTCTTCATCATCGCGCCGTCGGTGGAATTGTGAGTCATCGCCGCGTCAAGCTCAACCAATCTACCATCCTCGGATTCTGATCCCATGGCAGCATCAAGAACCCCAGGATTAGTTGTTACAGTGAGTTTATC
>Ga0209824_10001127_pt1 | contig 15537 bp, 15 predicted proteins | sample VDWuncwatermetaG_FD_184124 | JGI IMG/M metagenome (GOLD analysis project Ga0209824, IMG submission 184124) | Wastewater microbial communities from Netherlands to study Microbial Dark Matter (Phase II) - VDW unchlorinated drinking water (SPAdes)... ... | reverse complement strand
GACCACGATTCAAAAAAATGTCATTCTTCCCACCACATTTTATTCCGTGATGACCTTCAACAAAGAAGGCACGGCCGTTATTTACAGTGATAATGCCAAGCCAGCGAGTAAAAGCCAAACTGAATTCTATCCAGCAGCACCTGCACAAAAGTTTTTGAACTGAATTTTCTCTCCTTTTAGGATGAAGAACCCGGCCACAAGCCGGGTTTTTTTTGATGCTCCAGGCTTTTCAATCAGCCTGCCTTGCGCTAGGACATCTTGTGGTCAAGAAACCCAATCTACTTTTCATGGGATCGCCGGAATTTGCAGCCACCATTTTGCGCCAAATCCAGAGTGCCGGATATCCCATTTGTGCAGTCTATGCACAGCCCGACAAAGTCGCTAACCGCGGGCAAAAAATGACCGCTCCGCCAGTGGCGCAACTCGCCAAGGAATTGGGCTTAACCCTCAGACAGCCGAGCACGCTCAAAACTATTGAGATACAGGCAGAATTAGCCAGCTTTGCTCCTGATTACATAATCGTGGCCGCCTACGGCAAGCTTTTGCCAGACGCTATTTTACAAGCACCAAAAAAAGATATCCTTAACGTGCATGCCTCCCTTTTGCCAGCTTATCGTGGCGCTTCGCCTGTGCAGCAGGCTCTTCTGGATGGCTGCACACAAACGGGAGTCTCCATCATGCGCGTACAGACGGCCTTGGATGCCGGCCCAGTTTTTTCTACAAAGACAGAACCCATTCATCAAAATGACACAACGGGTTTACTCATGGTGCGTTTGGCTCAGCTTGGGGCTGAACTTTTGCTTCAAACATTGGACTCACTAGAGATAGGAACTGTGGCACCGCAGCCACAAAATGATAATTTGGCCACCTACACAAAAAAAATTACCAAAGAGGCTGCACTCATTCATTGGTTGGCACCCGCAAAAGTTATTCTAGGACAAATCCTGGCTTATCAACCTTGGCCAGTGGCGACGACGATTTTACAGGGGAAAAAAATAAAAGTTTTTGGTGTGCAGCTTTTGCCATCGCGTTCCGGGCGTGTGCCTGGCACACTGGTCATGCTCGCCAAAAATGGCTGGACAGTGGCGACTGGCTCAGAGGATATTCTTGTAACAGATGTTCAGCTCGAGGGAAGAAAACGTCTGCCAGCTTTTGAAGTGGCAAATGGTTTGCGCCTTGTTCCTGGTCTAGTTTTAGGAGGCTAAGTGATTGGTAAAAAATTAATAGCGCCATCGATTCTGTCTGCCGATTTCGGGATGCTCGCCAGTGAAATCAAAGCGGTTCAAAAAGCGGGGGCCGATGTCATTCACGTAGATGTGATGGATGGGCATTTTGTACCCAATATTACCATCGGACCACTGGTGGTATCGGCTGTACGCAAAGCCACAACGCTGCCCATCGATGTCCACTTGATGATCGAAAATCCTCAAAATTATATTGAAGCCTTTGCCAAGGCGGGGGCCAATTGGATTTCTGTCCATGTCGAAGAAGGTTATCACCTTGATCGTACCCTCTCGCTTATTCGCGGACTCGGCATCAAAGCCGGTGTGGCGCTCAATCCGGCCACGCCTCTTGAAAGTTTGCGGGAGGTTTTACCTGGACTCGATTTTGTTTTACTGATGACTGTCAATCCCGGTTTTGGTGGGCAAAAATTTATTCCTTACTGCCGCGATAAAATTCGCAGGTTGCGTCGCTGGATCGACGAAGCCAAATTAGGCACGCTTATTCAAATCGATGGCGGTGTTAAAGAAAGCCATATTGGTGATTTGTCCAAAGATGGTGCCGATATTTTTGTCGCGGGGAGTGCTGTGTTTGAAAGCGCCAATTATCGTCAAGCCATTAGCAAAATGAAGAAGGCTATCCAGCCATGAATCGACTTTTTCGCAAAGAAGTTGTTGAGGCAAGTTTGTATACCGTCAAAGCTGAAGAGGGTATTAAACTCAATCAGAACGAATCGCCTTGGGATTTGCCTCTCGAACTTAAAGTCGCCATTTCTGAGCGGCTCCTCAAACTCGACTGGAATCGCTATCCACTGACCGAAGTCATCACTCTCAAAAAGAAAATTGCCAAGCGTGACGGCGTTATGCCCGATCAAGTTGTCGTGGCCAATGGCTCCAATGTGCTCATTCAAGGGTTAATTTTAGCAGCCAGTCTTTACGGAAAAATTCTAATCCCCGATCCGACCTTCAGTGTTTATGAGCATCAAGCGCGCTTGTTCGGCAATGCCATCGTTAAAATTGCTTTGGCTGAAGATTTTACGCTGCCCATCGAAAAAACGTTGGCCACCATTCGCAAAGACAAACCAAATATCATTTTTATTCCCAACCCCAATGCACCAACGGGCAACCTTTTTGACAAGCAAGGCTTGCACAGAATTGTTTCCACAGGCGTCTTGACGATCATTGACGAAGCTTATTTTCCTTTCTCACGCGAAACCTCTGTCGAATGGCTAAAAGATTTTCCAAATTTAGTGATTCTGCGAACCTTCTCAAAAGCATTTGCTCTTGCTGGGGTGCGTTTAGGGTATGCTTTGGGTGATTCTGAAGCCATGGCACAGCTCGAAAAAGTTCTTTTGCCATTTTGTGTTTCACGCGTGACGTGCGCGATTGCTGACGAAATGCTTGAAGAGAGTGCTTATGCCGATCGCTACGTTAAAGACATCATGAAGGAACATGAACGTCTTTTTAGTAAACTTAAAGAAATGAAAGGCGTCGTGGTCTATCCATCGGCTGCCAATTTTTTTCTTTTCCAAGTCCCTCAGGCCAAAGTCGTTGCGGCTAAGCTACTCAAAGCTGGCGTCATTGTACGCGATGTGTGCAACGGAACTTCATTGATAGATGCTTTGCGCGTCAGTGTCGGAACACCTGATGAAAACGACGCCTTTCTTAAAGCTCTCAAAAAAGTGTTGGCTTGATTTTTTAAACGGACTTTTTCTTAAAAAAACGCCTTCACAGCTTCATCGGAAAGCTTGACCCCAGAGATTTTGGCCTTCTGGACAATTTCCCAATAGTAGCGATACGTCGCGCGATCGTGGAGGTCGCCCGCAAACTGAATGGGGCCCCAGTTTTGTTTTTGCGCTTCAAGCAAAATCGCACAGCCCTTTTGAACTGCAGAAAAGTCGGGCGACATGGCATCGACAATGGCATCAATCTGAGTGGGATAAATCGACCACATACGCAAAAAGCCAAACTCGTTACGCGCCCGCGAGGCATCTTGGTAAGTTTTATAGGAATCCTTCAAATCGAGTGTGACGTTATGACAAGGAATGATGCCATTACGAATAGAGGCCGCCACAACCATGGTTTTGGCCCGTGCCAAAAGTTTGTGATCAAACTGACCAGGGGATTTCATGCAAGTATCAGGGATAGCGCCGTGGTGACCAGAAACAAAATCCATGAGCCCAAAATCCAAAACCTGCATCCAGGGCATGCTCGCAATTTGGAAAACATCTTCCAGCGCGCCGTGGGTTTCGATCAAGACGTGAATAGGAATTTCGCGTTTGATTCCAGCTTTTTGGGCAACAGCTTGAATGTAACCGATCATTTCTTTAACTTGTCCAGCAGCTGTCGGTTTGGGAATCGTGATGTAAGCTAGGCGATTGCCTGCACCAGGCACAAGAATATCGACATCTTGCTGCCAGTATTTGTTGGAATAATCGTGGATACGCACGCCACTCATGTTATGCTTGTTGAGTTCGCCATTTTGCAGCTTAACAATCAACTCGGCATGAGCCTTTTCCTGGCCTTCTTGGGCACCGTCTTCGCAGTCCATCGTTATATCGAACACACCACCCTTTTTGTTTTGAAGTTCAAGGGCTTTAGTGATGAGCTTTTCCGAGCCGGCAAAGTGCTCGCAGCAAGGAATAACAGGAAATGGCTTTTCGCCAGCAAAAAGGGCATCTTTGGGTTGAATAAGTGTCATAGATGGGCAATTATCAGATGACTCTCATAAATCAAGGCAAAATCTAGCCTGTCTAAAATGACTTTTTTCCGCATCCTTTATTTGCCTAAGACCTCTCAACCGTCTATCGACTGCGTATGACTAGCTCCGCCTCACCCGAAGTGCTGCGAGAAATTGCCAAGCGCCGTACCTTTGCCATTATTTCCCACCCCGATGCTGGCAAAACCACCGTCACGGAAAAATTGTTGCTATTTGGGAATGCTATTCAAATGGCCGGTGTGGTCAAGGCCAAGCGCGCCAAACAATTTGCCACCTCGGACTGGATGGAAATCGAAAAGCAACGCGGGATCTCGGTGACGTCCTCAGTCATGCAGTTCCACTACGATCAGCACGAAGTCAATTTGCTCGACACGCCCGGTCACGCCGATTTCTCTGAAGATACTTACCGTGTACTCACAGCCGTCGATTCCGCCCTCATGGTCGTCGATGCGGCCAAGGGCATTGAGGCACAAACCAAAAAACTTTTTCAGGTCTGCCGTGATCGTCACATTCCCATCACGACGTTCATCAACAAAATGGACCGCGAAGCCAAAGACCCCTTTGATTTGATCCAGGAAATTGAAGAAACCCTCAAAATTGATTTAAGCATTATCACCTGGCCAATCGGCATGGGGGATCGTTTCAAAGGGGTTTACGATCGTCTCAATAAATGCCTGCGCCTATTTTCTCCCGGCCAAAAAACGACCGATTTTATCCAAGAAGTTTTTACTGATATTAACGACCCCAAACTGAGCGCGCGCATCGGTGAAGAATTCGTCACTCAATTAAAAGAAGACTTGGAATTAATCGAAGGCGCTGGCCATGCCTTTGATCATGCCCGTTATCTCAAAGGTGATCTGAGTCCCGTCTTCTTTGGCTCAGCCATCAATAACTTTGGCATACAAGAGCTGCTCAATTCCTTCATCAACTATGCACCTGGCCCCTCACCGCGCCCAGCTGAACAGCGCACGGTACAGCCCATTGAAGCCCCCTTCACAGGCATCGTTTTTAAAATTCAAGCCAACATGGACAGCAAACACCGCGACCGGTTTGCTTTTGTGCGCATCTGCTCGGGTGAATTCACGCAAGGGATGATGGTGCACAATGTGCGATTGGATCGTGACATCAAAATCAATCATGCGACGCAGTTCTTGTCTAAAGAGCGCAAAAATATCGACAAGGCCTATGCCGGCGACATCATCGGCGTGCACGACAAAACCCTCATGATTGGCGATACGCTCACACAAGGCGAAGACTTAAAATTCACCGGCATTCCGCAATTTTCACCCGATCACTTCTCTCTAGTGGAGCTCAAAAACCCCATCAAGATGAAGCAGCTACAAAAAGGCTTGGAACAATTGGCGGAAGAAGGCACCTCGCAGCTATTTAGACGCAAATTCAATTCCGATACGATTATGGGCGTGGTGGGCAAGCTCCAGCTCGAAGTCGTTAAATTCAGACTTCTCCATGAATACGGCGCCGAAGCCATTTTTACCATGCTGCCGTACGAGTGTTCGCGCTGGTACCGCTGCGACAAGCGCGATATTTTAGAAAAATTCGAAGCCTTCTTCCGCGATCAAACCGTCTTCGATGTCCGCAGCTACCCCATGATTCTCTTCAAATCCGAATGGGAGCAAAAATACGTCTCAGAAAAATACCCGGACGTTAAATTCTACAGCAGCCTGATTGCGTTTGAGTTGGATGATTAGCTCAAAGCACACTCAATTCGGCCTGCGGTGTTTGGGGAGCCCATTCTGCACCTTCACTGGTTGCCTCGCCGCCAGTATCGGGAAAAAAGCCAGTGCCTTGAGGTGCAAAATCTTCATAATAAAAGGTATCTGCGACAGAAAATGTGGCAGTGACCGTAGTCAAATCATCTATAGCAGCAGGTTCGGGAATCACCAGCGCCTCAGCAAAAAGCAAAGAGGTCGTGTAAATGTCTTGCGCGCTGCCTTGATTAAAATCTTCGCCGTTCCACAAAGTGGCATCGCCAAAAAAGCCACGAGCATGGCCGGTTTCGGCATCCGTTCCACCAGCGCCATTTTGTTCGTCACCACGGGCATTTGACAAATTTGCCTCCAACCACGTGCTGTCAGCCCAGCCAGCCTCAGTGCCATCGTCACTAATAAAGGTAATGTCCCCCTGATGATGGCCAAGATTGCCCTCAGCTTCAAAATCGTCATCACTCATGTAAATACGCACATTTTGATCGATCCCTGCCACGGCAAAAGTCATTTCAAAATAATACATTTCCACTTCGATGCCGCTGTAGGTACCCGCTGCCAAATCGTCTGCTGACAGAGTAATAAGCGTGTTGGTGGCGTCGTCTTGGGTGAACACGACAACTTCGGATGCCGCCAGCGTTCCAGTATCAGTCACCAGCTCGATGTCAGACGTGTTTTCATCTGAGCCCAGCAAGGTCACGCGTTTAAAAGCAATGACATAGCGACTGGGCGTGACGTGCGCAACAACGCCATCATCAGCGTCGCAATCTAAACCATCAGTCAAAATTGGATCGTCACGAGTGATGGGTGCATCAAGGTCATCACAAGTTCCGGTGGTAAGTGCCGCAAGAGAAGCCACAGCTGAACTTTCGAAATCGGCTGCGGCATTAAACCGCAAACCCGTTGTTGATGTTTCAGCGTCTGTGGTGGCAGTGCTACAATTTGCCAAAGTGGTCGCCAAACCAAAATAAAAACCAAAAAACAAAATACGTTTTGTTGTTTTCATAATCATTCCTTGTTTGAGGGTACGCCCACGAATGGTAAAAGAAGTTTTGGGAACTTTCAAGGAAACTTAGACAGCCCCCGGGCTTACCGGGTTAATTCTCAAAACGTTTTTCTTTGTCATGCCAAACATGCAATAAAACCAATTCTTTTTTGCTTATTCTGTAACGAAGGACAAAGCTGCCTTTGCCAAATGGCGCAATGACTTCCCTAAATTTTCCATTCAGAAAACCAATCGTCGGATAACGTTTAACTAAAGAAATGGTCTGTTTGATTTGTTTGGCAGCCAGAGGCCTGGCTGAAGGATAAACTAAACCCAAAAAACGATAGATACGCTCAAGATCACGGTAGAATCCTTGGGAATAAACGAGACGCATGCATCATTCCCAGGAATCCAAAAACTTCATCACGTCTTTTTCATCAACAACTTCGCCGCGACAGACTTCCTGCCAGGCTTCTGCAGTTTTTTGATTGTGCCATTCCTGAATTTTTTCGGCATCGAGAAAACCCTGCAAGGCCTGCTTGACCACTTCGCTACGGGTCAGTTTTTTCTTTTTGGCAAAAGATTTTAATTCTTTTTCTAACTGATTTTCTAAACGGACACCTAACACAGAGGAAGTATAACAAATGTTAAACAGCCTGGCAATATAACTAAATATCTTTGGAAATGAATCTCCCCGCGGCAAGCCACGGGGTATCGAAGTTTGTTCAGCGTCATTCCCGTGAAGACGGGGATCCAGTCTTTCTAAATTACACTGGATTCCCGCCTACGCGGGAATGACAGACAAATTTGGTCAGCGGCAAGCCGCGGGAAATAAATTTAATTCTCATCTTCAGGTGTGTACCGTGTCGCCACACGGCCACCAACTATCAAAAATGGTCGCCCCATGAGTCTCGAACGTAAATGCATATAGGCTCGCAACAACACAGCCAATCGTCCATAAATGAAATGGGCTTCTGCGAAACGTTTTTGAACAGATTGAGCAGCCTCTTCTGCCTGATTGATCAAAACAATCAATTGCCGCTCAGCTTGAGGTCCGTCCAAAACTCTTTCATTCACAATATCAAAAGCCCCTGCGAGCAAGGGAAGAGCCTCTGTCAACATTTGTGTAGCCAACTGCATGTGTTCTATTTCTCTCACCGATGTATCTAACCCAACTCTTTGTTGAAGAGCTTCGTAATTGACCAGAATGGCTGTTGTGGCCCGAAACATTTCTATTAAATCGGCATCTGGAACTGAAGTGACCGCCAGATTTTCATCCACCTGATTTTGGCTTACTGCCTCAATCTCATTTTGTAACTGCTCAGCCAGACCAGCATAAGCTTTCATATTCATAAAAGTCGCATAAAATTCATCTGCCACATCATCCATCGTCTCGCTAGCCTCATCGGCCACAGCGTCATCATAAATATCAAATGCCTCCTGAGCCGTGCGTAAAATGGCCACGGCACTTGGATTACCCTCAAAACAAGCTAGTAACGTCGCAATCAGTGGCGCACAGGTTAGCAACCATTCTTCATAGGGCCCGCTCACTTCATCGAATAAGTCTTCACTTTGCCCCTGTATACAATAACTAACCTGCCAAGCGGCCGGGACAAGATCTGTCATCAGCAAAGTGGCCAGACGCACTATCTTTTGCCGCACGGGCTGATCCAGCCACCTTAAATCTGCCAGTATCTGCACCAAACCAGAGAGCCCATTTTCTGCCGCCTGCATGAGGGCTAAGAGTTCGCGTTTGGTCATCGATTGCCCATCGTCGTCATCAAGCGGCGCATCAATCATTCCATGCAGTTTGAGCCAATCATGCATTTTTTTAATTTTGACCAAATGACTCATGGTCACAGCATCGATTTCAGAATCAATTCGCGCAGCCTGCAAACGCACCAAGGTCACATCCACATGAAAAATACGCGTGAGCACGGGCCAAAGACCAATGTTCAAAATAGCCTGCTGCTGCAACACATCCAAGCCTTCACCAAAGGCCTCTAGCACTTCCACCATCTTCTGACGCGTTTGAAAGCGCTCGTACCAATACCAAGGCAAAACACCAACCACGGCATTGACGACGGCTTCAACATCGCGCTCGACAAAATCTGTCACCATTTTAGCGATTGCCGGGTCGCCCAAATCGCCCTGAGAGCAAGCCTTATTGGCCCCCTCATGAATCTCATGCAAAACAGCCGTCGCCATGCGCACCACACCAATAATGGCCTTGTTGTTTTTAGGAAAGTCCTCGCCATCCAAGGTTTCGTGAATGGCATTTATTTTTACTGACACATCCAAAATAGCCTGGTGCAAGGACTCAGACAAAACCTGAGTTCCTAAACCGAAACGCGCTAGCAACGGAGCCACAAAAATGGCCCGCAAAAAAGCAAAGTTAGGCAAATCATCCTGCAGAGCCGTCACTTTTTGTTCGGCCTTGGCTAGGGATCCATCCAGCGCCAAAAGAGCCAATGGCGTTTCTGCCTCAAGCCCATCTAGATTTTCCAAAACCTGATAAGCCCGCAGCAACGCCTGAAAAATCAATAGACCAACATCATCATGGTCAGAACTTTCAATCGCGTCCTCAGAGGTGACCCTTTGTGTCGCTAGCCCATCGTCAGTCACAAGCAGTTCGACAATATCGCCAACAGCGTTGTAAAAAATTTTAGCGTGGAGAGACAGGGTTTCGCCTTGGTCATCAAGCAGGTCTACCAAGTAAACCGTAGCCTCACCAAGATCGGCTGCAAGCTGATCGGTATCAATCTCGCTGGCACCTAACTCGGTAGCGTGCGTCACTAGACTGTCCTCATCTTTTTTATCTTTGGGCGACAGTTGCCAAACCTGAGAATTTTTTCCACGTGAGCAAAATCCAGCTTGAGGGGCCATAATTCCCACTTGAGGGTTTTCAGAAGGATTCGGTTTTTTTGGACGCCACAGATGCGAAATAATAGACGGGAGATGGTCAAGGACAGCTTGGCGCTTCCCAAAAAGCATCGCTGGCTTTGTTCCATTTAAGGACGAAGACGTCAGAACAGGCTGCCCCCTTCTAACAGGGAAATTTGTGCCAAACCTGAACGGTGATTTTTTGAAGTTAATCGGGTTGCCCATCGTGGCCATGGCTGTAAATCAACGCACATGCCAATAACAAGATGGAACTCAACCACGCGCTTATAATACCTAGGCGATGGCAGCAGACTCATAAAAAAATGCCGCTCCCCGTCATAGATAACACCCAATTAATTCAAGGCAATGAAACCAACTTCATTTGAAGTTTTTCACATTCACAGAACTCATCTTGCTATTCGTTTTAATCATAATATTTCACCTTTTACTGTTGATAAAATAGGCGTTTTTCAGTGAAAAATTGATTAGTCGAGGGCAGCCAGTCATAATGGAGATGAAAACTTATGTCCCGCCCTCAAATCAATGGTTTGCCGCCAGGCAAAAACCAACTACGCTATCGCGGGTCTCAACTACAATATGCGCGTAGTCATAGCGTGAATGAGATGAACAGGACTCAGGGAAAAGGCGTTCCCCGCAAAGAGATGACCATTCATTTATCTTTAGTTGATAAAAGAAATATCCCTGACATCTCACTGTTGCTCAGCCGAGTTGCCAATGCGGAACGGCGTGATCGGCCCATCGATCAATACGTGCGTATGCACTGTGCCACGACAGATCCAAAACCACACATCACCATTGACGGCAGAGATATTCGAGAGGCTGCAATTATCCTTGGGCAAGAAGCCAGCTGCGATCAATATTCCCTAAATACTGTTTTTCTCCAACAGCCTTGTTCACTCATTGGCATTCAAACCAACTATGGCGAAATCAGTTATGCCTTGAGTCCAGTGGCAGAGCAAAGTGTCATCAATAAAATTCTTGAACACATCAAGACGGGACATGCCGAAACTTTTCGAGCCTTCGCAAAGAGCTTGCCAATAGGCATAAAAGCTGATGCCTACATAGCGGCTATACTCCAGCGATGATGAGAACTTAGTTGGCAAGGGCAGTCATATAGGCATTGCCGCCCTGACAAATCGGGCCCGCCAAGCAAATGATCCAGCGGCTTTTTTAGCCATGGCCACCAGCTTAAGACTTTGCCTTGAGGATTATATCGATACACAAACTGAACACTGGCAGAAAAAAAGTTCTCCCCTCTTTCCAACTAAACTCAGAAGTTCGCCCCCCATGAACCTGCAAGACTACACCGCCACCATCCAATCATTTCCGATTGGCATTCCCTTTGAATTTGGCGGCCTGTTTTTTATTCGCATAACCGATGAAGCCACAAGCCTGCTTCCCTTTGCAACAAGGCTGGCCGCGGCAGACCTTGCTGGCAACCATCAATTAATAATAATGACCCCAGATAATCTCAATCTAGCAGAATTTGCCCACGAACTTTGCCGGTCGGATCTGGATGGCTTCGATATATTAGCTGAATCGCAGGCTATCGCCGCTACATGGAAAATCACACAGGCTTCTGAGGAAGAGCGTTTAGCCATCATTCAAACGCCCTGACAGGTTCACAAATCAATCACGCCTTTTCCCTGACCCGTTTTATTTACTCACACAGATTCAAATCATGTGTGACACAGCCAATCTTGGGGTGACCCGTCTAAGTAGCAAATTTGACAAACTCCTCAGGCGTTTTGGCACGAAAAAGCAAATCCTTGCCTGTCACCGGATGCTTGAAGCCCAATAGGGCTGCGTGCAGCGCGAGCCGCTTGGCCCGCCAGCGGGAATGAAACGCCAACCCCGACTCGTAACGAATATCGCCCAGTACCGGATGGCCGATTTCCGCAAAGTGAACTCTTATTTGATTTCGGCGCCCTGTTTCCAAAGTCACGCTAATCAGGGTAGCATCTGCAAAATGCTGTTTCACTGTATAGTGTGTAATCGCTAACTTCCCTTGTGATTCATCGTTTGTGGAGTGCTGATTTAAATTCTCATCTGTCATCAAAAAATTACGAAAGCTCCCGCTCTCATTCTTGAGTTTACCGGCCACGATAGCCAAGTACTCGCGCTGCGGTTTGCGCTTTTCAAATTGCACTTTAATTTTTTGCGCGATGGCATCGCTCTTAGCAAAAACCAATAAACCAGACGTATCGCGATCAAGCCGGTGCACGATCGATACGGGCCGACGTCTTGGGGAACTGATGTTCAAGTACCTGCTTAGCGCGCCCATAACAGTGTCCAGCTCACCCGGATGATTGGGCGCCGTGAGGAAGCCCGCTTTTTTGTTGATGACGAGCAACCAATCATCCTCAAAAACAAGTTCAAAAATGGGCGAGTGGTACGCGCGCGGCTTTTCTTTGTAATTGCGATTTTTGTCGTAAGAAACGCTGACTTCATTACCCGCAACAATGCGGGTGCCGGCATCGGTACACAGCACACCATTTAAACTCACGCAGTCATGGTCAAAGAGGCCACGCACCTGTGTGCGTGAGCGTGCCGTCAGCTTTTGGACGATGAGATCAATGCGGCCAGCTTCATCAACTTTGACAAGATGCTTGAGCAGAGCCATGGTGGAGGCTTAGCATACTTGTATCGAAAGGTGGAACATCTACTTCAAAAGCTTGGCGATTTGAAATTTGGGTTCACTGCCAAACTCTTTTACAAATCGTTCTGTAATTTCCCAAAATTCAAACCATTTTTTGAGATAGACACCATCAAGACGAGATGAATGATGTTTGAGCACGTTTTCGATATCCAATAAATCCTGACGTCTATTGGCGATAAGTTTGAGAATAATCAAATCTTCTGCCGTACAAATAGGAACTGTCACACCAAAAACATCGACAGGGACTGCGCGTTGAACGACCCAATCTTGATACTCCGTTTCTGCCAAAATCAAATCAGCCTGGAAGCGTAAAGCCCCTTTTTTAAGGACTTGGATTTGGGAGCTGCCTTTTTCTTCAAAAACAAATTTTTCTTTTTGTAAAAGACGCGCCGTTGCCGAAATAACGCCCGTCACACTGACAACTGTAAAGTCCATATCTTTGGTAAACCGTGGTTCTCCCCAAAAACCAGCAGCAATCCCACCAATCAAACAATAGCGAATTTGATGCCGCTGAAAAAACTCATTCATCAAAATGAAACTATCAATAAAATTTGACTCAAATTTTTCCATACAGTTCCCACTTTCTTGCGAGCGGCGTTTGGATGTGCTCATCAGGCAGCCTTTTGACACGAGCCTTGGGCCGATGCTTTTCGAGCTCAGCTTGCATAAGTTGAGCCTCTTGCAAGAAGTTAAGTAACGCCCCTGCCTTTTGCGACAGTCGCACACTCAATGGAGGAACATTTTTGGCAAGCAAGTACAGACAATATTGATTCAAACTTATCCCCTGACTATCGGCTGTCAACTTTAGGTCCTCGTGCAAACTCAAGGGAATCCGTAGGGGCATTTGGGTTATCTGTGTCATTCTCATAGTGCTATTATATATGATAGCACTATAAAGACAAGCCTCTGTTTAGGATACCCGTCATAACACTCCACACAGGGGCTCATTGAGATTCTTAGTCATTTTCATTAGCTTCCTCATGCTCATGTCCACGCCTGCATCCTCCCCCACCACCTTTGCCGCCTTTGAACACGCTGATTTCCGCTATCACGTTTGTGGGCGCCTGCTCATGTTCACCGCGCACCTCATGCTCAATGTCGCTGTCGGGCAGCATGTGTACGAACTCACGGGAGACCCACTCAAACTCGGTTATGTGGGGTTGGCTCTTTTTCTTCCCAAATTTGGATTTTCTCTCATCGCAGGACAAGTCGCTGATCACTTCGATCGCCGGGCTATCGTCGCCATTTGTCGAAGCCTACAACTTGTAGCCTCCATCTTCCTTTTGGCTCTTATCTTAAAAGCACCCAATCATTTGCCTGGGTTATACACTTTGCTTTTTTTGACTGGCACAGCCAACGCCTTTGAAGGGCCTGCCGGTGCCGCTCTCGTTCCCAAACTGGTCCCCGAGAATTTATTGGGCAACGCCCTCACTTGGAATTCCACCACGATTCAATTGGCCCTCATCATGGGCCCTGCCCTGGCTGGTCTCATTTACGCAAGCGGCGGCGCCAAAGCGGTTTTTGCGGCCGTCTTTCTTATGCGCCTGGCAGCTCTGGTGCTCGTACTCGCCATTCGCACGCGCACAGGCCGGTCCCATACTGGCGCCACAGATTGGCAATCCCTCATCGCAGGCTTGCGTTTTGTTTATGATCAAAAAATTATTTTGGGGGCCATTTCACTCGATCTTTTTGCAGTGCTGCTGGGAGGAGCAACAGCTTTAATGCCCGTTTTTGCTAACGACATTCTCAAAGTCGGTCCGCAGGGCCTTGGTTATTTACGCGCGGCCCCATCGGTTGGAGCCGCTCTCATGGCGATTTTTCTGGCAAAATACCCACCAAAAAAACACGCAGGGCCTATCATGTTTTTGTGTGTGGCTTTGTTTGGACTGGCTACGATTGGCTTTGGCCTTTCAACCTCGTTTGCGCTCTCTTTATTTTTCCTCTTTATTCTTGGTGCCTCCGACATGGTGAGCGTCGTCATTCGCAGCGTGCTCATTCAGGTACGTACACCGGAATCCATGCGTGGCCGCGTGAATGCCGTCAACCTGGTCTTTATTGGGGCTTCCAATGAATTGGGCGAGTTTGAATCGGGATTGACAGCCGCTCTCCTGGGCACGGTACCGGCTGTCATTGTTGGTGGCTTAGGGACTCTCGCTGTCGTTGGGCTTTGGAGTTGGCGTTTTCCTGAACTCAGGACGCTCAAGAAAATGCACTCGGAATAGTTATAGGAAAACTCAGCTTTCGATTAATGCAAAATGTCCTGTTGAATCATTAGCAATCAGGCGTGCCAATACTGCAATCCAAAGCTCCGGATACGGGTCTAAAATAGTATTGAATAGTTCGAGCCGAAACATTCCCATCATCGCAATGAAGATTACCTGCAGGAAGGCTCAAAACATAATCACGATCCGCAGTCAGCGTCAGATTGAGAAGGGCCGTATCGCGATCATCAGTAGATTCTTCCTCAACAACCCCAATGAGTCCATCCGAGGTAATCTCAATTGATAAAGCACTCAAACTCTCAGATGATTCATCGTCTACGTTATAAAGCGTAGCGTCTGATAAACTTAAACTCGCTATATTCTGATTGGCCGTAAAAATGAGCGTGCCTGCGCCATCGGTCAATGACACCGTCCCAAACTCCAGGCGCTCTTGCCCACGAATATCTTCAAAGTCACAGGCACCCATGACGCCCGTATCATTGGCATCAAGCACATTGATAAATTCATCATAGGTGCCATCAAAATCTTCGATATCATCCCCATTGACATCGGTATCGAGAGAATCAACCACACCGTCGCCATCAGCATCACTCGCATCGGCTGGGTTATGACTGGCTATCCAGGTGGGAAACTCTGTACTGAACGTCATCTCGTTCGTGATGGTCCCAATATCCACAGCATCCGCCCCACCACCAACAATCGCGCGGTGAGGTCGCCCTCCATCATTGTCGGCAAAATCTATGTAACCACATGGTGAGCCTACCTGATTAAGCATGACAAAATAATAGGCCTTCTCTTGCTCGATAATCATCGTAAAGTGATTGTCCATAAGTGTAGCCGAAACAACATCTTCAAGATCGGTCGAGCGGGCTTCAACAGTATAAATTCCACCAATATCATCACAACCACTTGTGGTACTTGCACGGGCTGCCCCAACAAAGGGCAAAACAAACACAGACGATGCTGTTGAGGCAAACTCACCCGACAGTGTTCTTGGCTTTTGCCTAGGATTTCCCGTCTCCACGCCAGGATTAGCACTCGTACAGGATACAAAGAGAAAAAACAGAAGAACACTTGTTGTTAGTCGTTTGCAGACTTCCATGT
>Ga0209824_10001125_pt1 | contig 15548 bp, 15 predicted proteins | sample VDWuncwatermetaG_FD_184124 | JGI IMG/M metagenome (GOLD analysis project Ga0209824, IMG submission 184124) | Wastewater microbial communities from Netherlands to study Microbial Dark Matter (Phase II) - VDW unchlorinated drinking water (SPAdes)... ... | reverse complement strand
TCCAAAATATAAGATAATTAATTTGGACAAGTTATCATATTCCGGGAATCGTGAAAATTTAAAGGATTTAGAACATAATAAAAATTATTTTTTTGTTAAAGGTGATATTTGCGATGAGAAGGCAGTTCAAAAAGTGGCGAATGATGTTGATTCAATAATTAATTTTGCCGCAGAAACTCACGTCGATAGGTCAATAAAATCTTCACGCGCTTTCCTGAAAACTAATATTTTTGGCACTCATATTTTATTGGAAGCAGCGCTAAAGTTCCATATCAAAAAATACATTCAGGTGTCTACTGACGAAGTTTACGGCAGTATTGATAAAGGGTCTTTTAATGAGTTGTCTAATCTTAACCCCAGCAGTCCTTATTCAGCTAGCAAGGCTTCAGCAGATTTTCTGGTTAATGCTTATTTTATGACGCATTCGATTCCTGTAATGATCACAAGAAGTTCTAACAATTTTGGCCCTTACCAGTATCCAGAAAAATTAATACCATTATTAATTACAAATTTATTAGAAGGGAGAAAAATACCACTTTACGGAAATGGCCTTAATGTACGGGATTGGACATATGTCCTAGACAATTGTAAGGCAATGGATTTAATTCTTCATCATGGAAAAATTGGAGAAATATACAATATTGGTGCAAGAAACGAAAAGATAAATCTAGAAATAGCTAAAATTATTTTAAAGGAACTTGGAAAAGATGACTCCTATATAGAGTTTGTTAAGGATAGAAAAGGTCATGACAAGAGATACTCATTAGATTCCTCAAAATTAAAAGCGTTAGGATGGAAGCCAGATTATGATTTTGATGAAGCATTGAAAAGCACAATAAGGTGGTATATTAAGAATAAGAATTGGTGGCAAAAAATCAAGTCAAGCGCTTATAAAAAATACTATAAAAAACAATATGGGAACATATAATGAAAATCATTATCGTAGGAGCAAATGGTATGCTTGGGCACGATTTAGTAAATACCTTTAAAAATTACAGCACATATTCTTTTAATAAAGAAGAACTCGATATAACTAAAAAAGAGTTGCTATATAAAAAATTAAAAATCATTAAGCCAGAGTTAGTAATAAATGCAGCTGCATATACAGATGTCGATGGAGCAGAATCAAATTCAGATTTAGCTTATGAAGTAAACGCAGAAGGTGTAAAAAATTTAGCTAATTCTTGCAAAAAAAACAACTCAATTTTAGTGCATATAAGCACAGACTATGTTTTTGATGGTAATAAGAATGGGTATGAGGAAAATGAAGAGCCAAATCCAATAAATATTTATGGCAAATCAAAATATATGGGAGAAAAATATTTAAAATATGTTAATCCGCGATACTATCTTATAAGAACCTCATGGCTTTATGGAAATAAAGGTAAAAATTTTGTTGATACAATTTTGAATCTTGCAAAACAAAAAAAAGAACTAAAGGTTGTTAATGATCAATTTGGCAGATCAACTTACACAAAAGATTTAACAAATAAGATAAAAGAAATTGTTGAAACAAAAAAGCCATTTGGCATTTACCATATAACAAATAGTGGAACATGCACATGGTTTCAGTTTGCAAAAAAAATAGTGGAATTTGCAAAATTAGAATCAAAAGTAAAACCAATAACAAGCAAACAACTTGACAGGGCTGCTAAAAGACCAAAGTACTCTGTATTAATAAACACTAAGTTGTCGCCTTTAAGGCACTGGCATTACGCTTTGAAAGATTATATGGGTGTTTAAATGAAAGGCATAAAAGGAGTTATTTTAGCTGGGGGATTTGGAACAAGACTTGGATTATTGACAAAGATTACAAATAAGCATCTTTTGCCTGTTTATAATAAGCCTATGATACTTTATCCCTTACAAAAATTATTGGAGGCAGATATCAAGGAGATACTTATTGTATCAGGCCCTGAACATTCCGGACATTTTTTAAGATTGTTAGGCTCTGGGAGAGACTTTAATGCAAAGTTTACTTATGAATTGCAAGACCAAGCAGGAGGCATAGCTCAGGCGCTAAGTTTAGCAGAAGATTTTGCTGATAATAATAATGTTGCTGTGATTTTAGGAGACAACATTTTCGAAACTAGCTTTAAAGAAGATATATCGGGTTTTAAAGATGGTGCCAAAATTTTCCTTAAAGAGATTGAAGACCCTCAAAGGTTTGGTGTTGCAGAAATTAAAGGAAATAAAATTATCAATATTGAAGAAAAACCTAAAAATCCAAAGACGAATTATGCAGTAACTGGGTTTTATCTTTACGATTCTGAGATATTTGAAATGATAAAACAACTCAAACCTTCCGGTAGGGGGGAATTAGAGATAACAGATGTAAATAATTATTATATTACTAAAGGTAAGATGAAATTTTCAATAATAAAGGGTTTCTGGAGTGATGCAGGGACCTTTGATTCTTTGTACAGGGCTTCAAAATTAATAATGGAAATGGAAAGAAAAAATAAATAACATATTTTATTTTATTAATTCATCTTTTTTAATATCTCGTAATACTCTTCTTCCAACAATTTTATCTATATACTCTGGCTTAATGCCACTTCCAGGCCTTTTTATGGTGATATCTTCATATGATATAACATGCCCTATCTTTAGATTTCTCGATGCAACAAGACTTTTTTTAACAACTGTCATAATTTTCATTTCGCTAGTGGTTGGTATCTTCTCATGACTTCCAAATGCTTGTTCGATATTTCTTATTGACTTAACCATTGCCTTAAGTTCCTCAGGCTCTAAAGATGCCTTATGATCAGGTCCTTTCATTCTTCTATCTAAAGTAAAATGTTTTTCTATAACACAAGCTCCCAATGTTCTTGCCATTATAGGCACTTCTATGCCCAAAGTGTGGTCTGAATAACCAATCAAGCATTTCCTCTGATTTATCATAGTAATCATTGCATTCATATTAACCTCATTAAACGGGCATGGATAATTTGTAGTACAATGAAGCATAATAATTTTATTATTACCTTCTTCATTAATCCAATGAATTGCCTTATTAACATCTTCCATAGAAGCCATTCCTGTACCGACAATCATTGGTTTATTCTGTTTTGCAACATATTTTATAAATGGTTTGTTCGTTAAATCCCCAGATCCAATTTTATATGCACTAACACCAATATTTTCTAATAATATTACGTCTTGAATTCCAGAATGTGGTGTAGACAAGAAAATAAGGCCTTTTTTTTCGGCATATCTCTTTAGTATACTCAATTGTTCCATTCCAAACTCCAATTTTTTTAACATATTATATTGGAGCCCATTAGAATGGATATTCCTTTTTTGGTAGCCAGCCATTACTGTGCTCTTTGTTACAAGATTTTCTGCTTTAAAAGTCTGAAATTTTACTGCATTAACTTTGGCTTCATCTGCTTTGTCTATCAGTTTTAGAGCTAAAGAAAGTTTACCATTATGGTTTACACCAGCTTCAGCAATAAGGAAACATGGCAACTCATAATTAATTTTATACTTACCAATTTTTATTGTTTTCAAATTATTCATTTTATTTAAGCTTAATGGGGTGATTTATTTTTGAATATAGTTTCAATGCTTATATAAAGTTTTTGTAATCTTGTAATACTTTAGCTTTCTGAAGTTAATTTTAAGATTCAATCCGCCTTCGGCATAATCTTGTGCTCGGTGTTCCTTTTCAGCCATATCGGAACACCTCGCCTATTGATTCATTTCAAATTATTTAGTTTTAATGTATAAATTGGCGAGGCAAAAATCATTGGAAGAAGATTTTTGCTGAGCACTAACTATTGTCGCGAAGCGACGGATTGAAATCTAACTTCATGATGCTAAATAATAACGTAATCTTATCAGAAGGTTTTTAAAGATACACTAACACCAAAAAAATAGATGACCCGAGACACAATAGTTTTTATTTTCAATAAAATAGATTGTGAATTAGTCAAAGATATGATTCGTGATAAATATATAGATTCTAACAAAGCGTTATTAATTTTATTCTCCAAGTCTTTTGAAGAGCATTTTTCTGGAACAGATGCAAAATATGCGCTGTATGACGCATACCTAAAGAATATAGATTTCACGAATCAAAATGAGAAAATTTTAGATTTAATAAAAAGCTTTCCCCACAAAAAACTGTTGCACGACAAATCTTTAGTAGAGCTGCTTGAATATGATGGATTTTCCCTGTGGTGGTTTGTAAGACAGGGATTTTATGGACACTGCCTTGACTTAATTAAAAATGTGCATACCATACGCTATATAATAAAAATCCACCGGATAAGGAAAGTAATTTTAATAAATCCTAACGAAAAAACTGTTGAATTGTTCAAGCAGGTTTCAAAAAAGATTATAATAACAATAATTAATAAAAAACGCTTCTATGACCAGTTGAAGCTTGGTTTATGGGCAGGAATTTCAAACAGCTTAGCAAAGTATACTCCTAGGACTATAAGGTTTTTCCAAGGTTTAATTAGATCATATTCTCATCCAAAAGATAACAAAAAAAACAACATCTTGGTGCTTACGCAATCTCATACCTGGACAAACCTTGGCAACGATATAGAAGGAGACCCAAATACATATTCTATAGTTAGGGCACTAAAAAAATCAAAAAAATATAATGTAATATTATTAGACATGGCAATAGATGCTAAATCTTCATGGAAAGGTATTAAAAAAGAGAAAAAGCCTTTCATACCTTATGATTTTTTTCTTGTCAAAACCTACTTCAGTCTCGGCACCCAAACAAAACTCGCGGTTCAAAAGGCCAAACTCAAGAAATTATGGAATTTATTAAATAAAAATTCAATCATGAATGAACTGCTTGTCATTCAGGATATTTCACTTTACCCATATTTAAAAGATAAAATAAAGGACTATTTTCTTAAAAATTTTGATTCGTTTATAAGCGCAGCTAGGAATATAGAGGCTGGGAAGGAAATCATTGAGAGCTTTAACGTGAATCAATTAATACTTGTTGATGAAAATGGCAAATCGAGATTTTTAGTTTACGCTTCAAAAATGAAGAATGCATTTTCATTGGGAATTCAGCACGGCATTATCACATCCAGTTGGAGTATTCCTTACAATTATAGCAAAAAAGACCTGCATGGTTATCCAAATAATCTTAACTGTCAGCTTACTGACAATACTGCAGTATTCGGAGAATACTTTAAGCACTTATTGATAAACTCTGGCAATTACCCGCGCAAAAACCCTATCGTTACTGGTCAACCAAGAACTGATATTCTTTACGAAAACACAAACAAATATTCCAAAAAAGAGCTATATTCAAAATTGGGAATAGATATCAAAAATAGGCTGGTTGTATTTGCATCCCAACCGCTGCCCGATATAAATGATTCTAAAATAACGTTAGCTGCAATTATCCAGTCCTTGAGAAAATTCCAAGATGTTCAGTTGGTGATAAAATTGCACCCAAATGACACCGAAAGTAATTATGAAGAAATACTGACTCAATACAATTACAGCGCAAAAATATTAAAAGACTTTGATATATACTGGCTTATATACTGTTGCGAATTTTTGATTGGTATAAGCTCTACCGTACTCCTAGAAACCTTGCTTTTAAATAAACCAGCTATTCAGCTTAATTTGTCCTCGGATTATAAATTACTTGATGATGACTCAAAGATGCTCATGAAAGTTCGCAATGAAAAAGAATTAAACTCATGTATCACTGATCTATTTAAGAATCGAAAATTTATTTCAAATCTAAGTAAAAGGACTAATGAGTTTATTTCACGATATTTTTATAAAGTGGATGGACACTCTACTGATAGAATTTTAAAAATAATTGAATCACAAAAATGAATATTCTTATTACAATATTAGCCAGAGGCAATTCAAAGGGGGTAAAAGATAAAAACATAAGAAAGCTTGCAGGAAAGCCCCTAATAGCCTATTCAATCGAAACAGCAAAGAAATGGGGTAAGGCAAAAAGGATAGTATGTTCTACTGACTCGGAAAAAATAGCCAAAATTGCAAAAAAATACGGGGCTGAAATTCCTTTTACGAGACCTATAGAGCTATCAACAGATACAAGCGGGAAAATATCTGCGATAAGACACGCGCTGATTAAATCTGAAGAAATTTATAATGAACAATATGACTTGATTATTGACTTAGATGTGACAAACCCTTTTAGAAATGAAAAAGATCTTGAAAACTGCCTTAGATTATTTACTCAAAAAAGGCCGGAAATAATTTTCTCTGTTGTAAAGGCAAGGAAAAATCCATATTTCAACATGGTAAAGCGTAATGAAAAAGGCTTTGCTGAATTGGTTTGCAAATCAAAAAAGCCCGTATTAAGAAGGCAGGATGCACTGAAGGTATATGACATGAATGCTTCCATTTATTTCTACAGCAGGAGTTTCCTAATCAATGAAAGTAATAAATCAGTATTCTCGACAAAAAGAGTCATGATTTATGAAATGGCAGAAGAATCGTCTCTTGATATAGACAGGGATATCGACTTCAAGTTCATAGAATTCCTTATTGAAAATGGCGCTATTTCAATAAAATAACACAATTTACCTTTTTGGAGGCACAGTGAGAAATATATTATATATAACAGGAACAAGAGCAGATTACGGAATCATTGGCAATTTACTAAAAAAAGCTGATAAGAATCCCGAATTTCAAGTAAAAATAATTGTTACTGGAATGCATGTTATGAAGAAATTTGGTATGAGCATGAATGAGATTAAAAAGGACAATTTAGACTTAATTAAGATTGATTGCAGATTTGATAAGGATGACGCCAGTTCTATGTTATTTTTCTTGGCAAAATTTACAGAAAAACTCACACGGGAAATAATTAGGTTAAAACCGGATTTTTTGCTGGTTTTAGGCGATCGGGTTGAAGCTTTGTGCGGTGCAATTGTCGGTTCATACCTTTCTGTTCCTGTTGTCCATTTTCATGGTGGAGAATTAAGCTCAAATATTGACGATAGTGTTAGGCACGCAATTACAAAGTTAAGTCATTTGCATTTATGCGCCACAGAAAAATCTGCAGAAAGAATTATAAAGATGGGTGAATATCCATATAGGGTTAGGGTCATTGGCTCACTTTCTCTTGAAAATATTAGAAGTATGAAGTTGATTCCAAAAAGCCAATTATGCAAAATGTTGGAACTAAAATCTAACGAGCCAATCGTATTGGTATTGCAGCATCCGGTGACACTAGAGGAAAAAGAATCATATATTCAAATGTTTAATACTCTAGAGGCTATAAAGCAATTAGATTATCAAGCTGTAATCGTACACCCGAATTCTGATCCAGGACATAATGGAATTATTAAAGCGATAAATATTTATAAATCGCACAAGAGGTTTAAGATTAGAGTAAATTTGGATTACCAAAGCTTTGTAAGTCTGATGAGCATTGTTGATATCATGGTTGGTAACTCCAGCAGCGGAATAATAGAAGCGCCTTATTTTAAGCTTCCAGTAGTCAATATCGGCTCAAGACAGAATGGTCGTGAAAGAGCTGGAAATGTGATTGATAGCACTTATAACATACGCGATATAAAAAAAAGCATATTACATTGTTTATCGAAAAGATTTAAGAATAAGATTAAATACATAAGGAATCCCTATGACAAGGGCGACAGCTCCGAGATTGTGTTAAATATGTTGAATACTATTAGAATTGACAAAAAGCTTTTACAAAAAACATTGTCCTATTAAAATCGCAGAAAAACGTTTTAAAGACTGGAAATTTCCTAAAATTGAGGAAGGGAAACTAACAAAATGGAAATGGTTAGTGCAAAACAGAGACAAGCTCAAGATATCCAAAAATGTGGACATAGGCGCTTTTACCTACATTAATGCAAAATATGGCGTTGAAATTCAAGAAAATGTCCAGATAGGCAGCCATTGCTCCATATACAGCATCAGCACTATAGATAATAAGCTTGGGAATATCATATTAAAAAAAAATTGTAAAATCGGCACTCACTCTGTAATTATGCCTTCAGTTGTTATAGGCGAAAATGCAGTGATTGGAGCTTTTTCCTTCGTAAACAAGGATATTCCCGACAATGTAATTGCGTATGGAGTGCCTGCAAAGGTAATAAAAAGAATGAAACCAAACCAAGGATGAGAAAAATGATCCCTTTATCAAGACCATACATAGAGGAAGAAGAAATTCAGTCAGTTGTTAAAGTACTAAAATCCGGTATTCTTTGCCAAGGGCCTAAATTAGAAGAATTTGAAAAGAAATTTTCCAGGGTTATAGGAACTAAATATGCTGTGGCAGTCAACTCTGGCACATCAGGCTTGCATTTGGCATTAAAATCTTTAGGGATAAAGAAAGATGACGAGGTCATAACGAGCCCGTTTTCATTTGTTGCCTCAGCCAACTGCGCATTATATGAAGGTGCGAAGCCTGTTTTTGCTGATGTTGAAGATGACACATTCAATATCAATCCAAATTTGATAGAAGAAAAAATAAATCAAAAAACTAAGTTTATTCTTCCTGTTCATGTTTTTGGTCAATGTTGCGACATGGATCCAATAATTAAATTAAGTAAGAAGTGTGATTTAAAGCTTGTTGAGGATGCATGTGAGAGTATCATGGCTACGTATAAAGGCAGGAATGCAGGAACTTTCAGTGACGCAGCTATTTTCGCATTTTATCCTAATAAACAGATAACAACTGCAGAAGGTGGAATGATTGTTACTAATAACGATAGAGTTAATATTTTGTGCCAAAGTTACAGGAATCAGGGGAGATCTGACAATAAGCAATGGCTAACTCATGTCAGGTTGGGATATAATTACAGGATGACGGATCTTAATGCGGCAATAGGCATAGAACAATTAAAAAAACTTCCAAAGTTTATTAAATACAGAGAATATTATTCACAGCTTTACCATGAGGAATTGGAAAAAGTCGATGGTGTTAATCTGCCAATAATTCGAAAAGGCAATAAGCATTCATGGTTTGTTTTCCCAATAAGAGTCAAAGAGAAAATAAGAAATAGAGTAATTAAAGAATTAGCCAAGTTTAAAATCGAAAGCAAGGCGTATTTCTACCCTTGCATACACCTTCAACCTTTTTACATAGAAAAATACGGTTATAAAGAAGGAGACTTTCCCATAGCAGAAGAATTAAGCAAAACTACAATTGTATTGCCATTTTATAACGGACTTCAAGAGAAAGATGTAAAATATGTTGCGAAGTCATTAAAAACAATCTTGAGGCGACTTAATTGAAGAATATTTTTGAGAATAAGGACATTTTAGTAACTGGTGGATGCGGCTCAATCGGTTCTGAGATAGTCAAGCAACTAATCAAATTTAATCCAAAAAAGATCAGGGTTTTAGATAATAATGAATCAAATCTATTTTATTTAGGGCAGGAATTAAAGAACAAAATAATTAGGCTGTTAATTGGCGATATTAGGGACAGAAATAGAATTTATAGAGCTACTAAAGATGTAGACGTAGTGTTTCACGCAGCTGCACTTAAGCATGTCTCATTATGCGAGTATAATCCATTTGATGCAGTTAGTACCAATATAATTGGAACAGAAAATTTAGTTTCAGCATGCATGGACAATGATGTGGCTAAATTTGTAGGTATATCAACTGATAAAGCTGTAAACCCCATCAATACTATGGGTGCCACAAAATTGTTGAGCGAGAAGATAATAACAGATACTGCGATAAGTTCGCTTAATACCAAATTCTGCTGCGTAAGATTTGGAAATGTTCTTGATTCTGTAGGATCAGTAGTTCCAATATTCAAACAACAAATTAAGAAAGGTGGCCCTGTCACAATTACAGACAGGAATATGATTCGTTTTTTTATGACAAAATTTGATGCCATAAATTTGGTCTTAAAAGCAGCAGAAAAAACGCAAGGCGGTGAAATTTTCATACTTAAGATGAAAAAACTTAAAATAATGGACCTTGCACAAGCTATGATTGATGAATTTGCGCCTAAATATGGCTATAATCCAAAAGACATAAAATACGAATTCATTGGCATAAGGTCTGGAGAAAAGATTGATGAATCATTGATGAATGAAGAAGAGTTGAATTATGCCGAAGACATTGGAGACATGTATGTTGTTAGGAATCGCTGGGGCTCTAATGTTGAGATACGCGCTAATAATCACCGCAGTAAAATGCTGAAAGACGTAAAATTTCTAAATATTGAAGATATCAAGGAAGTACTTCACGAATCGAAAATTGTCTAATAAATGATTTTTTTTGAAAATACATAAGCAAGAAAACCGAATAGCAGTTGGTTCCAGTAATTGACAATATTATAGAGCAATGCTGCTGTCACAGAAATGTCCTTGTTTAAACCAACATAGATTAGAACCCCGACAACTCCTGCTTCAACTACCCCCAATCCCGAAGGAGTAATTGGTAAAATGAGCAAGATATTTGCCATTAAAACTGTAAATATAACTAAACTTATACTGAGGTTTAATGATATTGATTTTGTTACTAAGAAGAATATTAAGAACTCAAAGAACCAAAGCAATAATGTGTATATTAGTATAATGGGAAAGGTTTTGAAATTAATCGATTTTAGATAAGATCTCTCAAAGTTTTCGGATATTACTCGTGTATTTTTAGGAATTCTTGAAAAGAATACTTTTCGCAATTTGTTCATAAACATTAGAGATAAAAAAAGGGCAATAACTAAAATCACACCAAAAACTAAAAGTTGCACAATCCATTTTGGGATATCAGTTCCAAATAAGAGTACTACGGATATCAAAAGTAAGCCGAAAGTAAAGAGAAGGTCTATAATCTTCTCACTAAAAATAGTTGCGATTATTTTGCTTCTTGCTATACCATAATTCATCTTCATTAATTGGGCTCTATAAAAATCTCCAAGTCGCCCTGGGAGTATGCTATTTACAAACTGCCCCAAAAAGTAGATTTCATAAACAGAAGTTAGTCGAGTTTTTAATCCTACATTTCCTATAATTACTCTCCACCGTAAGCTTTTGAAAAGAAAACTGACATAGTATAATAAAAATGCAAAAATCAAAAAATAGATATTAGCATTTAAAATTATTTTTACAACATTCTCGAAATTAATTTTTGAAAGAAGGAAATAAAAAATAATAAACGCTAGTAAGAATGAAAAAAAAGTTTTTCTAATAAAAAATTTTTTACGAATAGATTGAACATTCATAATTCTATGTGCCTACTATTCACTATTTAAGGCTTTTGAAAAGAAATTCCAATAATTTTAGTTAAATAATTAAGATAATTTTTTCTTCTAAAATTATTTAATATGAAATCAAATCATCACAATTGCTCCAAATCTTTCTTAGAATGAATATGCAATTCTTTCTCACTGCTTAAATGCCCATTCAAAAGTCCTTTTTCAGCTAATTCAGGCAATATATCAAATTCCAAACTCGAACCATTATAATCAAAAATCTGCGGGTCCGTAACAAATATAGGTGAGAACACAAGATAAATATCGGATTTTTTTGGTTTTTGTGCAAATGTAAGGACTTTGCTGCCTTCTACCCTGACTGTGCCTTTTTCGCTTGGTTTTGAAGACGTGGTAAGCATTATAGTTGTAATTGAATTTTGTTTTATGTGGTCATTCCATAACTCTTCAATATTTATTTTATTGAATATGATATCACCGTAAACAACCAAAAATCTAGTTCCAATTTTGCCTCTTAAGAGCCTTAACGAATCCGCAGTTCCGCTTGAAGATTTTTCTTCTATGTATGTGATTTTTACTCCATAATCAGTGCCATCCTTTAGTATTTCAAATAACTTCGTCAGTAAATTTTGCCTTGCAACAATAAATAATGTTTTGAAATTATTTTCTCTTAATTTCTTAATACAAAATTCTATAACTGAACTATTTTTTATCTTAACAGTAGGTCTATACTCTTCTTTAGATATTCTCAAATTATTTTCATTTCCACCAAGAAGGATAACTGCTATCTTGCTGTCCCCTAATGAATTCTTAACAAGATGTCCTATAGCTTGCGACCTATTCCTGATATATATGTTGTCTATAATCAAATCTATGTCCTGCAATGTTTTTTTATCTATAGTTATAGATATTTTTGTTTTTGTCATTTGGTAGTATAAAGTAGGATAAAGGTAAGATATTTAAATATGTTTCTATTTTTATTGTAATATGAAAATTGCAGTCGCTGGCGTAGGTTATGTTGGATTGGTTACAGGAACATGCTTTGCAGAACTTGGTAACGACGTTACTTGTATTGACATATCTGAAGATAAAATAAAAAATCTCAACAAAAATATTATACCCATATATGAACCAGGATTAAAAGAGTTAGTTATAAGAAATAGAGAGGAAAAAAGATTGATATTTACAACTAATTTGGAGAAGGCTATAAAAGAATCTGATATTATATTCATATGCGTTGGCACACCTCCAAAAGAAAATGGAGAAGCTGATTTAAGCTATGTTGAGAATGTAGCAAGGACTATAGCTAAAGTAATGGACGCATACAAACTAATTGTTGAAAAAAGCACCGTTCCAGTAGATACAGGACATAAAATCGCGAAATCAATAATGGAAGATAATCCTCATAAAGTTGATTTTGATGTTGTAAGTAATCCAGAATTTTTAAGAGAAGGAAGCGCAATAAATGATTTTTTGCATCCGGATCGGATTGTAATAGGATGCGAAAGCGAAAGAGCAAAAAACCTAATGAAGGAATTGTATGCCTCATTCGAAGCGCCGATTATTTTCACTGATATAAAAAGTGCAGAAATAATTAAGCACGCATCTAACTCTTTTTTAGCAACAAAAATATCTTTTATTAACGCAATTGCAAATATTTGTGAGCGGGTGGGAGCGGATGTGGAAAAGATCGCAGACGGAATTGGTTTAGACAAAAGAATAAACAGATCATTTCTAGATGCCGGAATTGGTTATGGCGGCTTTTGCTTCCCAAAAGATACAGAAGCCTTTATAAAAATATCAGAAAAATTTGGATATGATTTTAAATTACTTAAAGCAGTGCAAGAAATAAATATCTCTCAGAGAAAATACTTTGTAAAAAAAGTAGAAAGAGCTTTATCATCAGTTAATAATAAAACTATAGGAATTTTAGGTCTTGCATTTAAACCAAATACAGATGATATGAGGTTTGCTCCTTCTATAGAAATAATTGCAATGTTGCAGGGTAAAGGATGCAAAATAAAAGTTTATGATCCTGAAGCAATGCAAAAAGCAAAATATATTTTGAAAAACGTTATATACTGCAATAATCCATATGATGCCGCAAAAAATGCAGATGCCATAGTTATCCTAACAGAATGGAATGAATTTAAAGAATTGAATTTTAAAAAAATTAAATCTGTAATTAAAAATGCCTTAATAATTGATGGAAGGAACATTTATAATCCCGAAGAGATTAAAAAACAGGGTTTCAAGTATGTTAGTATTGGAAGGAAAGATGTTGGTGTGTTTTAAATGGATGCAATAATACTGGCAGCAGGGTATGCTACTCGGCTTTACCCATTAACCGAGAAAATGCCTAAATCTTTGTTGACCGTGGCTGGAAAACCAATAATTGAGCATATAATCAATAAGCTGGATGAAGTAAATTCAATAAATAAAATTTATATTGTGACAAATGATAAATTTGAGCATTCATTTAAGAAATGGCTTAGTAATTTTGATGCCCAAAACCCAATAGAAATAATAAATGACGGAACTAAAAGCAATGATGATCGTTTAGGTGCTTTAGGAGATATAAATCATACAATCATATCGAAAAATTTATCTGGCGACTTGATAGTTGTTGCAGGTGACAATCTCTTTGAGCTTTCATTGGAAGATGTGTCTAATTTTTTCAAAAAGAGGAAGTCAAATGTTATTGTGCTTTATGACGTGAAAGATTTTGAATTAGCAAAACATTATGGTATTGTTGAAATCAGCAATAATATTGTTACAAATTTTGTGGAAAAACCAGTTACTCCAAAATCAACTTTGTCGTCAACCGGCATTTATTTGTTTCCAAAAAAGACAATATCACTGATTAAAAAATACATTGCTCAGGGCAATAACCCGGATAAAACCGGGAATTTTATTGAATGGCTGCACAAGAGAGAAGTAATATCTTCTTATATAACAAATAAAAAATGGTACGACATAGGGAGCTTGGAACAATTGGAAAAAGCCAATAAATATTACAAGGAAAAATGAAAACAGTTTTAGTGACAGGTGGTGCGGGATTTATCGGGAGCCATTTATGCGAGTACCTTTTGGATAAAGGCTACAAGGTTCTATGCGTTGACAATCTTATAACAGGTGATCCAAAAAATATAGAACACTTAACATCAAATGAGAATTTTACCCACATAAATCATAATGTTAGTAATCATATTATTATTGATGAAAAACTGGATTTTGTTCTGCACTTTGCATCGCCTGCAAGTCCTGTTGATTATCAAAAAATACCAATACAAACATTAAAAGTTGGAAGTTTAGGCACCCATAATACTCTTGGATTGGCATTGGCAAAAAATGCAAAGTATATGCTAGCTTCTACTTCCGAAGTTTATGGAGATCCGTTGGTTAATCCGCAGCCGGAAAACTATTTGGGAAATGTGAATCCTATAGGAGTGAGGGGTTGTTATGACGAAGCAAAAAGATTTGCTGAAGCTCTAACAATGGCATACCATAGAATACACAAGATTGATACCAAAATAGTGAGGATTTTTAACACATATGGGCCAAGAATGAGGCTAAATGATGGTCGCGTAGTGCCTAATTTCATTAATCAAGCTTTAAAAAATGATGACATAACTGTGTATGGAAACGGAAGCCAAACAAGAAGCTTCTGCTATATTTCTGATCTAATAGATGGAGTGTACAAACTAATGATTTCTAAAATAAACGATCCTGTCAATATAGGAAATCCTGACGAATATAAAATACTGGAAGTTGCAAAATTAATAAAAAAATTGACAAGAAGCGAAAGCAAGTTAGTTTTCAAGCGTTTACCCATAGACGATCCTAAAGTGAGAAGACCGGACATTACAAAGGCAAAAAAAGAGCTCAAATGGCAGCCTAAATTTAAGCTAAGAGAAGGATTAAAAAAAACTATTAAGTGGTTTGTTGATAACTAAGATTTATAAACACTTTTTGTTTCTTTCATATATATGAAAAAGCCGAGTAAGCCAAGAAAGATAGTTTATAGCTCCATTGTAGCTGATTTATTTCATTACGGGCATTTACAGTCATTAAAATTTGCGAATGCTCATGGCGATTATCACATATGCGGCATTTTGACAGATAAGGCAGCACTGTATTATAAAAAAAAGTTAATTTCAACATTTGAGGAAAGAAAAGCCATAATCTCAAGCTTGAATTTTATAGACAGGGTGATAAAGCAAGATGACAAAGACCCGACAAATAACCTCAAAAAGATTCATAAAGAATTTAAGGATGCTGAGATTATTCTCGTGCATGGCGATGATTGGAGAAGCATTCCAGGAGCAGATTACGTAAAAGAAATCGGCGGCAAAGTAATTACACACCCATACTACAC
>Ga0209824_10001122_pt1 | contig 15575 bp, 14 predicted proteins | sample VDWuncwatermetaG_FD_184124 | JGI IMG/M metagenome (GOLD analysis project Ga0209824, IMG submission 184124) | Wastewater microbial communities from Netherlands to study Microbial Dark Matter (Phase II) - VDW unchlorinated drinking water (SPAdes)... ... | reverse complement strand
TGATGCGCGCGCAGCACGTCGGCTACAGCATCGCGCGCATCAGCTTCCCCATTTCTGCGGGGTTGCGCGTGACTTTGATGCCGCAAGCGGCCATGACTTCGAGCTTCTCCTGCGCCGCACCCTTGCCGCCGGAAATGATCGCACCCGCGTGTCCCATGCGTTTGCCCGGTGGCGCGGTCACCCCGGCGATGAAACCGACCACGGGTTTTTGCATGTGGTCTTTGATCCAACGCGCGCAGCCTTCTTCGTCGGAACCGCCGATTTCGCCCACCATGATGACCGCATCGGTATCGGGGTCGTCGTTGAACAGCTTCATCACGTCGATATGTTTGAGTCCGTTGATGGGATCGCCGCCGATGCCGACGCAAGTGGATTGCCCCAGCCCCTGCGCCATCAATTGCCCGACGGCTTCATAAGTCAAGGTACCGGAGCGCGATACAACGCCAACCCGCACGCCTACGCGACCTTTCTTATGAATGTGTCCCGGCATGATGCCGATTTTGATTTCGTCGGGGGTGATGATGCCGGGGCAATTGGGGCCGATAAGCAAGGTTTTTTTGCCCTGCATTTTGTAGCGGGTGCGCAGCATGTCGCGCACCGGGATGCCCTCGGTGATGCAGATCACCAAATCCAACCCCGCCTCGACCGCCTCGTCGATGGCCGCTGCGGCGAACGGCGGCGGCACGTAAATCACCGACACCGTCGCGCCCGTCGCAGCCATGGCCTCGGCCACGGTGGCGTAAATCGGGATGCCCTCAAAATCTTCGCCGGGTTTTTTCGGGTTCACCCCCGCGACAAAACAATTCTTGCCGTTGGCGTAATCGCGGCACAAGCGCGTGTGGAACTGTCCGGTTTTGCCGGTGATGCCCTGCGTCATGACGCGGGTGTGTTGATTGATGAGTATCGACATGAGCTTCCTTTTCCCTTTACGAGAAATTCAAAAAAACTTTGCCACGAATGACACGAATTATCACGAATGCACACGAATGAAAACAAAATCTTTTAACCGGCATCGCTTTGAGCTTTGGAGTTCATTCGTGTGCATTCGTGGCCTTTATCGCTTAGAAGCGCCTACTTCTGGTCGTGTCATTCGTGGCAAACGCTTTTGACTTTCTACACCGCAGCCGCCACCACCTTCTGCGCCGCATCGGCCATGTTGCTCGCGCCGATAATCGGCAGTCCAGAATCCGCCAAAATCTTTTTGCCCAAATCCACATTGGTGCCTTCCAGCCGCACCACCAAGGGCACATCGAGTTTGACCTCTCGGGCGGCTGCGACCACACCTTCGGCGATGACATCGCAACGCATGATACCGCCAAAAATGTTGACCAGAATCGCTCGTAGATTGGGGTTATGCAACATGATCTTGAACGCTTCCGTCACTTTTTCAGCGGTCGCGCCGCCGCCGACATCGAGAAAGTTGGCCGGATTGCCATTGTAAAGTTTGATAATGTCCATGGTCGCCATCGCCAGCCCCGCGCCGTTCACCAGACAGCCGATATTGCCGTCGAGCGAAATATAAGAAAGATCGTGTTTGGAAGCTTCGATCTCGGCGGGGTCTTCTTCGTCCAAATCGCGCAGCGCGACGATTTCGGGATGCCGGAACAGCGCGTTGTCGTCGAAATTTATTTTCGCGTCAAGCGCGACCACTTTATTTTCTTTGGTCAAAATCAGCGGGTTGATTTCCATCAAAGAGGCATCGGTCTCGTCGAAGGCGCGATACAGAGCTTGCAGCAAGGTGCGCGCGCCAACTATCGCGGCGGCAGGAATACCGATTTTTTGCGCGATGCTGTCAGCATCGGCATCGGTCAGCCCTGCCAGCGGGTCGATGAATGCTTTATAGATTTTCTCCGGGGTGTCGGCGGCGACTTTCTCGATGTCCATGCCACCTTCGGAACTCGCCATCAAACACACGCGCTGCGTACCGCGATCCACCACCATGCCCACATAAAATTCGTGGGCGATGTCCGCGCCCTCCTCGACCAACAAACGCCGCACGGTCTGGCCGCTTTTGCCGGTTTGATGCGTGACCAATTGCATCCCCAAAATCTTCCCCGCCCACTCACGCACATCCACCAGCGACTTGGCCACCTTCACCCCGCCGCCCTTGCCGCGACCGCCCGCGTGGATTTGCGCTTTCACCACCCATGCGCCGCCGCCCAATTTCTCAGCCGCCGCCACCGCCTCATCCACGCTAAAACACGCGATGCCGCGCGGCGTGACCACACCGTATTGGCGCAGAATTTCCTTTGCTTGGTATTCGTGAATTTTCATCGTGGCTCCAGATGCGAGAGGGGTTACAATTCCCGGTCAGTATAATACTTAAAAAAAGCGAATACGCCGCTGTTTCTATGACATCACTTTAAGGGGAAGACATGGCCACCGCAGAAACATTGAACAAACAATTCGGCATCGACGGACAGCTCGCTTTCCGCGAGGATGCCAGCGGCGTGATCGTCGCGGAAATCAAAAATGCTCAAGCCAGCGCGTCGCTGTGTTTGCAGGGCGCGCACCTGATGATGTGGCAACCGGTGGATCAAACCGTACCGGTGATCTGGGTGTCGCGCGACGCCAAGCTCGCGGCGGGCAAATCCATACGCGGCGGCGCGCCGGTGTGCTGGCCGTGGTTCGGGGCACACGCCGCCGACGCAACTTTTCCCGGACACGGTTTCGCGCGCACCGTGCCCTGGCAAATGATGGAATCGGGCACCGAACCAAGCGGCGCGACGCGGCTGACGCTGCGCCTTGCGACCAACGACAAAACACGTGCGCAGTGGCCGCACGATTGCACCCTGACATTGACCGTGAGCGTCGGCGAAGCATTGCGGATGGAAATGACTACCGAAAATACCGGAGCCGAAGATTTCGTTATCGGCGAGGCGTTGCACACTTATTTTCAAATCGGCGACATCGCTACGGTGCGCGTCGACGGCTTGGAAGGCTGCGATTACTGGGACAAAGTCGGCGGCAGCGCGCTCAAAAAACAAGATGGCACCCTCCAATTTTCGGGCGAGACCGACCGCGTGTATATCAACACTGCTGCGGCTTGCGTAATAGAGGACGACAAACTCAAACGCCGCATCCATATCGCCAAATCCGGCAGCCGCGCCACGGTGGTGTGGACTCCCTGGACCGAAAAAGCCAACAAGATGGGCGACATGGGGCAGCCGGACGGCTGGCGCGAAATGGTGTGCGTGGAATCCGCCAACGCGCTTGAGAATGTGGTGCGCGTCGCGGCGGGAACACGTCACACCCTGATCGTCGAATATCGCGCCGAAGCGATATGATTGTTACCGGTGCGCTGTCACCTCATTCATCGCCAACATTTCCAGCGCGCGCACCATCGCCGAACCATCCCAGTTGCTGCCGCCCTGAGCGGCACAAGCGTTGAATAATTCCTGACAGGCGGCGGTGTTGGGCAAACTCATCGCAAGTTCACGCGCACCGTCGAGCGCGATATTCAAGTCTTTTTGAAACAGATCGATGCGAAAACCCGGCTCGAAATTGCGGCGCATCATGCGTTCGCCGTGCGCTTCGAGAATGCGTGAAGCCGCGAAACCGCCCAGCAACGCCGCGCGCACTTTGACCACATCCGCGCCCGCTTTGGAGGCGAACAGCAGCGCCTCGCCCACCGCCTCGATGGTCAACGCCGCGATGATTTGATTGGCGACTTTGCAGGTCTGTCCATCGCCGTTACCGCCGACCAGCGTGACGGTTTTGCCCATCAGTTCAAAAATCGGCTTGACCTGATCGAAGGCTGCTTGGCTGCCGCCGACCATGATGGTGAGCGTGGCATTTTTCGCACCGATGTCGCCGCCGGAAACTGGCGCGTCGAGATAATCGCCGCCGAGTTGCCGGATTTTTGCCGCGAATTTTTTGGTGGCGATAGGTGAAATCGAACTCATATCGACCACGATTTTATTGCCGCCCTCGCACAAGCCCGCTGCAATACCCTCGAGTCCAAACAACACCCGCTCCACATCAGGCGTGTCCGGCAACATGGTAATGATGATGTCGGCTTGCAACGCCACGTCTTTGGCCGAAACGCAAACGATACCGCCCAACGTTCGCAAGCTTTCCGGCACGCCGCTGCGGCTCTGCAAAAAAAGTCGATGCCCGCCCTTGAGCAAATTGCCTGCCATGGGCGCGCCCATGATGCCCAAGCCGATAAAACCGATATTGCTCATTTTTTCACTCGAATTTCGCCTATGCGGGCAAGATGCCCGCGCTCCCGGCACATACGACAAGATGCGGTGCTTCCTCGGCGCATAGGCCGTGCTGGTAAGGCTTAACCATTTTCGCTGCCAGTCTGCATGTACTTCGGATTACAGAGGCAAGCACAGGCCACCCGCGTACATTCCATCGGCAAGCGCACCACCAGGCTGTTGCCCCATTGCGCTATCTGCAATTTCATTTTTTACACTCGGCTTGTTTATACAAGTAGAAACATACTAGCACTTCGGGCAACAGTGGCGAGATTTCGTTTTCACTGTCCACAACTTGCAGCGCACTGACAGAAAAAATTGGATGTCATGAGAGGCGTAAGCCACGCGCATCCTGTATCATGCCCGTTTAGTGCGCCCATAGCCCCGACATCGTCCATGAGTAGTTTTGCCCCTCGCTGCCTTTCGATCGACCTTGAAGTCGGGCTGCGCGATGGGCGGATTCACAGCTTCGCGGCGATTCGCGGCGATAAGCCAGAAGCTTCTCTGCATTTCAGGCAAGGGGCACTTCCCGCCGCGCTCGAACAATTGGACATCCTCGCTGAAGGCGCGAGTTTCCTGCTCGGCCATAACCTGATCGCTTTCGACCTGCCGCATCTGGCCGCCGCCCAACCGGATATGCGGCTGTTGAAACTGCCCGCAGTGGATACCTTGCGAATCAACCCGCTAACCTTTCCGCGCAATCCTTATCACCATCTGGTCAAGCATTATCAGGAGGGGCAACTCAAACGCGGACGTTTGAATGACCCGCTGCTCGACGCGCAACTGGCGCTTGATCTCTTTCGCGACCAGCAAGCCGCGCTGGCCGAAACCTCGCCGAACCTCGTCCTCGCCTGGCATTGGCTGACCACCGTCAATGACACCGGGTCAGGGCTGGATCACTTTTTCATGACCTTGCGGCGCAAGGCGCGCCCGAATGACAGCGAAGCAATCGCAGCCATTCACGCGCAGTTTGCCGGGCAAGCCTGTCAAACACACTGCGCGGAAATTCTGAGTGATGCCGCCCGTCATGGCTGGGCGCTGGCCTATGCGCTGGCCTGGCTGTCGGTGGCCGGGGGTAATTCGGTGATGCCGCCGTGGGTTCGCCATCAATTTCCGCAAGCGGGCGTGCTCATCAAACGGCTGCGCGACACCGCCTGTGCCGATCCAAATTGTGCGTGGTGCAGTGAGCGGCACGACGCGCAAAAAGAACTCGCCCGCTGGTTCGGTTTTTCCGAATTTCGTCCAGAGCCGGTCGGCGATGACGGTCGCCCCTTGCAGCAAAGCATCGTCGAAGCCGCGATGCGCGGTGAGCACGTATTGGGCATTCTGCCGACCGGGACGGGGAAGTCTTTGTGCTACCAGATTCCCGCGCTTTCGCGTTTTGACAAGACGGGCGCATTGACCGTCGTCATTTCGCCGCTGGTGGCCTTGATGTCCGATCAGGTCGCCGGGCTGGAGGCAAAAAACATCCATAGCTGCGCGGCGATCAATGGCCTGCTTTCCATGCCCGAACGCGCCGATGTGCTCGACCGGGTGCGACTCGGCGATATCGGCATTCTCATCGTTTCGCCCGAGCAACTGCGCAATCGCACGCTGCGCAAGGCGCTGGCGCAACGTGAAATCGGCGCCTGGGTGCTCGACGAGGCGCACTGCCTGTCCAAATGGGGGCAGGATTTTCGCCCGGATTATCGCTATATCGGGCGCTTTATTCGCGAAAAAGCTGGCGGAGAACCTGTTCCGCCAGTGCTCTGCTTGACGGCGACGGCCAAGCCAGATGTTGTTGCAGATATTCTGGCGCATTTCAAAAGCAAGGTTGGCATCGAACTGCGCTGTTTTAACGGCGGCGCGCACCGCACCAACCTCGACTTTTGTGTGGTTCCGACCAGCCCGGCTGAAAAATACGCCCACATTCATCAGCTTCTGGAAGCCGACCTTCCGCCCGACAGCGTTGGCGGTGCGATCGTTTATTGCGCCACACGCAGACAGACTGAGGAAGTTTCGGATTTTCTGCGTCAGAAAGCTTGGTCGGTCGCCTATTTTCATGCAGGGTTGCCGCCCGAAACAAAAAAGAACGTGCAAAAGACTTTCATCGAAGGGGGTCTGCGCGTCATCGTCGCAACCAACGCTTTCGGCATGGGGATCGATAAACCCGACGTGCGGCTCGTCATCCACGCCGACATTCCCGGTTCGCTCGAAAACTACCTGCAGGAAGCCGGTCGCGCCGGGCGGGATCGCGCGGCGGCGCGGTGCGTCTTGCTCTATACGGTCGAGGATGTTGAACGGCAATTCGGCATGTCGGCTCGCTCGCGATTAAGCAAAAAAGAAATCGAAGCAATCCTGCGCTCGCTGAGAAATCTAGAAGGCAAAAAACGCAAAGGCGGCGGTAAGGACGGCGACCTGATCGCCACCTCTGGCGAAATCCTCGCCGAAGATGAGGACGGCGCATTTGAACGCGATTCGGCCAGCGACGACACGCGCGTACGCACCGCCGTGTCGTGGCTGGAGGAGGCTTCCTTGCTTACTCGCGAGGAAAATTTTGTGCAGATTTTCCCGTCGTCGCTACGCATCGCCTCGCTTGACGAAGCGGAGAAAAAACTCGCGAAGGCGCAACTCGCGCCCGCCTATCGGGAAAGCCTGCTGGCCATCATCGCCGCGCTGATGGATGCGCCTGCCGACGAGGGTATCTCGACCGATGAGTTGATGGCCGCCTCCGGTCTTTCCTCAGAGAAAGTCCGTGCAGCACTCTACGACCTAGAAGCGCTGGGGTTGGCCAGCAACGATACGGCGCTGACTGCCTATGTCCACGTCGCCGTTGAAAGATCGTCGAAAAACCGCTTCGAGCAGGCCGCAGCGCTTGAATCCGCGTTGATCGGTCTGCTCCGAGAGCAGCACCCGGACTTGTGTCCGGGCGAATCGTCCGTCCTGCACCTGCGACACGCCAACCAGCAACTGAAAGACCTCGGTCACAAGGAGGCGTTGCCGGAACGCCTGCGCCAGTTGCTTGCAAGCCTTGCCGCCGATGGCCGGGACGAAGAAGCGTCGCTGGGCAGCCTGAAACTGCGCCGGGTGGATGCCGAATCCGTTGCCATCGCGTTGCAGCGAGAATGGTCTTGTCTCGAAGCGACTGCCCGCCGCCGCCGCGCCGCTGCCGGTTTGCTGCTCGAACATCTGCTTGCCTGCCTGCCGCCCACTGCGCGCGGCAACGATCAACTGGCCGAGACGACGCTCGGTAAACTGCTGGCGGTGCTGGAGTCCGATCTGTTGCTCAAAACCGAAAAGGCGATTACGCCCAAGCTGCTTGATCGCGCGCTGTTGTGGTTGCACGAGCAGGAGATCATCCGGCTGAACAAGGGTCTGGCCGTCTTCCGCTCGGCGATGACGATCCGCCTGGAACCGGACTGGAAGAAACGCTTCACGCAACCGGATTTCGCGCCGCTCAAGCTTCACTACGATGAGCAGGTCGTGCAGATTCACGTCATGGCCGAATACGTAGAGCGCGGCCTCAAAGCAATGGCCGAGGCTCTGCAATTGACGATGGATTATTTCAGCCTGCAACGCGATGCGTTCATGCGCCGCTGGCTGCCGGAACGCGATAAAGAGCTGACTCGCCAGACGACGCCGCAATCGTGGCGCAATATCGTCGAAGCGCTGAACAACAAGACGCAGCAGGAAATTGTCGCCGACGAGCGGGACAGCGCCAATGTGATCGTCTTGGCTGGCCCCGGCTCCGGTAAAACACGGGTACTGGTGCATCGCATCGCCTACCTTGTCCGCGTTCGCCGTGAAAATCCGCACGGCATCGTTGCGCTGGCCTACAACCGCCACGCCGCCGTGCAAATCCGCCAGCGTCTCAATGAGCTGATCGGCGATGACGCGCGAGGGGTTCAGGTGCTGACGCTGCATGCGCTTGCCATGCGCCTCTCCGGTGCCAGTCTGGTTGCGCAGGGCGCGAACGTGGACGGAGACCCATTCAAGCAGATCATCGAGCAGGCAGTCAGTCTGCTCAAAGGCGAAGACCTGCCGCCGGAAGAGGCCGACCAACAACGAGACCGCCTGCTGGCGGGATTTCGCTGGATTCTGGTGGACGAGTACCAGGACATCGCGCCGGAACAATACGAACTCATTTCGGCGCTGGCCGGGCGCACGCGACCGGATGAAGACGGTCGCATCAATCTTTTTGCCGTCGGTGATGACGATCAGAATATCTATGCCTTCAACGGCGCATCGGTGGAGTTTATCCGCCGGTTTGAGGCTGACTATGCGGCCAAACCCGCTTTTCTGACCCACAATTATCGCTCTTCGGCGCATATCATCGAAGTCGCCAATCAAATGATTGCAGCGGCATCGAATCGCATGAAGTCGGATCACCCGATTCGCATCAACACTGCTCGCGCCAAAGAAGTCCCCGGCGGTGAATGGGAGAAGATTGACCCGGTCGGGCAGGGGCGCGTCCAGATTTTACCGGTTGGTGGAAACGATCAGACCCAGGCGCTTGCCGTCATGGCCGAGTTTGAACGAATGGCCAAGTTGACGCCGAACTGGAACTGGGCGCGCTGCGCGATCATTGCGCGAGAGTGGAAGACGCTCGACCCCGTACGCGCCTATTGCGAACTCAAGGGCATCCCGGTTCAGCGGGCGGACGAAGACAGCATCGGATTCTGGAGTCTGCGCGAAACGCAGGCGCTCATCGGTTGGCTGCGTTCGCGAACCAGCCAGCTTGTTGATGTCGAAACAACCCGGCAATGGCTGGAAACACAGACAGACAAACATTGGTGGGGTTATCTGCGCGAATCAATTGCCGAATACGCGCTCGATGTCGGCGACACCGAATCGTCGCTTGATCATTTCCTCGAATGGCTGGCCGAATGGGGCAGGGAAGCGCGTCGTCGGCAAATCGGGTTATTGTTGCTCACCGCGCACAAGGCCAAGGGGCTTGAATTCGATCACGTTGCTGTGCTCGACGGCGATTGGGCGCGAATCAGCGCGAACGATGATGATGATTCCCCGCGCCGCCTCTACTATGTAGCCATGACGCGCGCCCGAAAAACGCTCACGCTGGCGCGTTTTGAGCGTAATCAGCCGTTGCTCGATGGATTACCCGAATCCTCCGCTGTTTTGCGTCGCCCGCCGACCGCACTGCCGCAACCGATGCCCGAACTCGCCTATCGCTATCAGCACCTCGGCTGGAAGGAAATCAACCTCGATTTTTCCGGCAGCAAGCCCGCATCAGACCCGATTCATCGCCACATTGCCGCGCTCTCGGCGGGCAGCCCGCTGATTCTTCGGCAGGATAAATGGGGGAAATGGGCGCTATGCAACGCAGAAGGCGAGGTTGTCGGAAAACTGTCTGGCAGCTTTGAGCCGCCGAAAGCCATGTATTGTATCGAAGCGTCTGTCGCCGCCATACACGTGCGCCGCATCAAGGAGGTGGGCGACGAACACAAAGCCCGGATCGGCGATCAAAACGCATCTTGGGAGATGGTAGTTCCCGAACTGGTTTTTGCGCCGGACAAGTGTACGAAATAGCGTACGAAATAGGGGACACCCATTAGCCGCCCCGTATCGAGCGAGCATCTTTCGCAGTAGGTGGTGAGGTTGCCACGGCAACAGATCGCAAGATTGTCACCGCGTTGCCCCGCTTTCCCCATTTGCCGCATGGGGGACGGTGTTCTATGCGGCGCGTCGCAATTCGTAATTTGCTATCAACACCTCCGCCGGTAGTTTGATGCCTTCCGATAAGCGCCGGATCATCGCCAAGGTCAGCGGGCGGGTGCGGTTCAACACTTCTGCCACACGGCCACGGCTGCCGATGAATGGCTCTAAATCCTTGCGCGTCAACCCGCGCGTCTCCATCGCGTAGTTCAAAAAATCTATGGGGTCGGGTGCGGGGATGGGGTGGTGCCGGGCTTCGTATTTCTCCACCAGCATCACCAGCACTTCAAGCCTGTCGGCTTCGGGGGTTTTATCAGGCGCGTCAAATAGTGCTTCAATTTCGCGCAAGGCGGCTTTGTATTCGCTTTTGGTTTTAATCGGTTTGAGTTCCATCGCTACACCCTCCCTGCGTCCACTGCGTCATATTCTGAATGAGTTCCAACAAAGCGGACGTACATCATCCCCCGGTTGTAATGCACCGCCACGATCAAGCGGTAAGCGTTGCCCTTGATATTGAACACCACGCGATTCTTGCCCACGAAGCTGGCATTTCGATGCGCCGCTTTGATGTCCGCCGGGGTTTTCCAAACTGCCCGGCTCGCATCGGCATACCATGCGCGCAGCGGCGTTTCCGCTTGCGGGTGCTTCGCCCAAAAATCGCGCAACGTACTGACGGCTATCACTCGCATACCGTCACTCTATCATGCTCCCGTTTTGGGTTCAACCGCATTATTTCAACCCGCACTGCAAGCAGGCAATACTCGAATAATTCCTGCTCAGACTCAACATTTACCACCGCTCTCTCCCCTCTGACCGCGGCCCGATATAAAACCACCGCTGTATCGGAGTGCACCGGCAAAACTTTAATGTAAAAATGGCCTGCATCGCTGCAAGCCGCTTGTTTATTGGTGCCGACAGTAAGAATCGAACTCACGACCTTCTGATTACAAATCAGCTGCTCTACCAACTGAGCTATGCCGGCTATTTTATTATTTACCTGATTCGCGACAACGAATCGGGTCCGTTTTCACCCTCTCCTCCTTGGGGAGAAGAGGAACGCGCGCGATTATAGAGGAGGGAGAGGGTTGCGACAAATCCATTTCTTGAGGCAACGGGGAGGCACCGCAGATTTTCCTTATTTCACGATCCGCAAGCGGCTTTTTTTTGCCGCGCCCGCGCTGGCAGCACCCGGCGCAGGATCGGGTTTCTCGGGTGTTGGCAGCGGGCTGGGAGGTGCGCCAGATGTGGACGATGCGACCAATGCGGCATCTGCGGTGGCATCTTCGTCACCCTTGGGAAACATCATACCCTGCCCGTTTTCTCGCGCAAAAATGCCGCTCACCGCGCTAATTGGCACTGAAATCTGTCTCGCTGTGCCGTTGAATCTTGCCGAAAATTCGATGACCTCGTTGCCCAGCGTTAGCCTGTGCGTCGCATCGTGGCCGATGTTGAGCACGATCTCGCCGTCTTTGACGTGCTCTCTCGGCACTTGCGTGTGCTCCGAAACTTTCACCGCCAAATAGGGAGTAAAGCCGCTATCCGCACACCACTCGTAAATGGCGCGGATCAAATAGGCTTTGGTCGAAACGGTTTTCATCTGGGTCGGCGCTTAACGCCGCATGACTTTTTCGGGCGCGGTTAAAGCTTCGCTGTAAGCGGGGCGCGCAAACAGTCTTTCAGCATATTTCAACACCGGCGCGGCCTGCTTGGGCAACTCGATCCCGTAAAGGTCGAGCCGCCACAGCAGCGGCGCAATCGCCACATCCAGCATCGAAAAATCATCGCCCAGCATGTATTTCTGCTTGGCAAAAATCGGTGTCAACATGGTCAGGTTGTCGCGGATCACCGCGCGCGCTTTGTCGGCAGCTTTTTGCGCGCCGCGCTCTACGGTTTCGATATGCATGAACAAATCCTGTTCGAAACGGAACAGAAACAACCGCGCGCGCGCTTTCATCGCCGGGTCGGGCGGCATCAATTGTGGGTGCGGAAAACGGTCGTCGATATATTCGTTGATGATATTGGATTCGTACAACACCAAATCGCGCTCCACCAACACCGGCAGCTTGTTGTACGGGTTGATAAAAGGCAAATCTTCCGGCTTGCTATAAGGATCGACATCCACCACCTGAAAATCCATGCCTTTTTCGTACAGCACAATACGGCAGCGGTGGCTGAAAGGGCAGGCTGCGCCGGAATAAAGAGTCATCATGATGCGGTTCCTTGGTCTTTCGTTAAAAATCCAGCGCGCAGTTTAACTTATTTGCCGCCAAAAGATAAGAAAAAACAACATAACACGCTGAAAATGCATGAGTTTTTTGATTGTCGGCGGGCGCGGCTATGCGGTTTCTAGTGGGCAGTCAACATGAAACATACGCTTCGTAGGTCGGGCTTTAGCCCGACAGAGGGGCAATGTCGGGATAAATCCCGACCTACGGTTCCCTCAATTTCATGTTGACTGCCCACTAGGTTCAACGACTTGCCAGTTTTTTTCTGGTTTACCGATTGCTTATGCAGAACAACACCCACCGTGTTATTCCAAGTCGCAATCAAGTTGAGACAAGGCGGAGGCTCGCAGACAGTGCGTTAGTTGCAAATGCGGCACGGCAAGAGCCGACAACGCAGTATCAACTTGATTGCGACTTGGAATTACCGCACAAACCGTTCCGCCCCGGTAAACAACAGATAATGCTTGCCGGTGGCGCGGCCTATCATGGTGAGGCCGACTTGTTGCGCGATTTCGTAGCCCATGCGGGTTAAACCGGAGCGCGAGATCAGGAAGGGGATTTCCATTTGCGCGCATTTGATCACCATCTCGGAAGTGAGCCTGCCGGTGGTGTAAAAAATTTTATCGTGGCCGCTCATGCCCTCCAGCCACATTTGTCCGGCGATGGCATCGACGGCGTTGTGGCGGCCTACGTCTTCGACGAACATGAGAATTTCAGGAGTGGCCACCCCTCCCCTTTCTGCCACTTCCTCAGTCCGCTCCCCCTCTCCCTCAGATCGCTCCGCCTCTCCCTCAGATCGCTCCCCCTCTCCCTCAATCCCTCTCCCCGCTGGGGAGAGGGAAGCAGAACGAGGGGAGAGGGAAGTTGAAGGCGCGGTCGCGTATTGCGGGTTTTGGATCAGCGCGCAGCCGTGCACCGCGCCCGCGGTTTTGTAGAGCGTGTCGCGCAGGCGAATTTGGTCGAGCAAGGCGTAGCAGGTCTGTTCGGTGAGGGTAGCGTCTTGCGGCAGACGGATACGTTCGATATCTTCCATCAAATCGCCAAACATGGTGCCTTGGCCGCAGCCGGTGGTGACGGTGCGGCGGCTGGTTTTCTCTTCCAAACCGCCGATACCGTTGCCGCTGCGCGTGGTGATGGCACAGGCATCGACTTCCCAATCCACGTTGACGATCAGAATTTCTTCTATCGAATCTATCAGGCGCTGGTTGCGCAAATAGCCGAGCGCGAGCGCTTCGGGCGCGCCGCCGAGCGTCATCAGCGTGACGATTTCCTGTTTATCGACGTAGAGCGTGAGCGGGTGTTCGCCCGCGATGGGCGTGGGGATGACTTCGCCGCGCTCGTTGACGGCATCGACGGTGAACATCGCGGGGCGGGGCGAATGGCTTATCTGGGGACGATGGCGCGGATGGTGGGACATGGAAACCTAGAGTAAGGACTAGCCACGGATTGACACGGATAAACACGGATAAACACGGATAAAATCAAATACCAGAAGCATGGTTAAGCCACAAAAAAATCCGTGTCAATCCGTGTCGCTTAGAAGCGCCTACTTCTGGTAATCCGTGGCTAAAATTTTTTCTAAAATCAACCGCCGATGTAAGACATTTCAACCTTTTTCAGTGGGATAATTTTTTGGGCTTTGTTTCCAACCGCCGCGCGGATTTCCGAATAGCGGTCGTCGCGTTTGCGCCAGATGTTTTGTATTTCTTCAGCAATGTCAGCGTCGCTCGCGCCCTCGCGCAGCAGGTGTTTCAAATCGTGCCCTTGAGTAGCGAATAAGCAGGTGTAAAGCGAGCCGTCAGCCGATAAACGCATCCTGGTGCAATCGTGGCAGAAAGCTTGCGTCACCGAAGAAATCGCACCGACTTCGCCGCTGCCATCCGCATAAAGCCAGCGTTTGGCGACTTCGCCGGGGTAGTTGGCGTCGACCGGCATCAGCGGTAATTCCGCGTGGATGCGCGCGATCACTTCGCCGGAAGGCACGACTTGTCCCATCGCCCAACCGTTGGTGTCGCCGACATCCATGTATTCGATAAAGCGTAAAATGTGGCCGCTGCCTTGGAAGTGTCGCGCCATGGCGACGATCTCGCCATCGTTCACGCCACGCTTCACCACCATGTTGATTTTCACCGGAGCCAGGCCGACTTGTTTAGCGGCTGCTATGCCTGCCAATACCTTCGTCACCGGAAAATCCACATCGTTCATGGCGCGAAACACGCCGTCGTCGAGCGCGTCCAGGCTCACGGTGACGCGCTTGAGACCCGCGTCTTTCAAAGCTTGCGCTTTCTCGGCGAGCACCGAGCCGTTGGTGGTGAGGGTCAAATCCAGGCCGTCTATTTTCGCCAACAAGGCGATCAAGCGGTCGAGGTTGCGGCGGATCAGCGGTTCGCCGCCGGTGAGCCGCACCTTCGTAACACCGAGGCCGCGAAAAATCTGCGCGAGCCGCGCGATTTCTTCAAAGCTCAGCAATTCCTTGCGTTCCAGAAAAGCAAAATCGCGCCCGAAGACTTCCTTGGGCATACAATACACGCAACGGAAATTGCAGCGGTCGGTGACCGAAATCCGCAAATCGCGCAGCGGGCGACCGAGAGTGTCGAGGAGGTTCATGCTTTGAATTTTTAGGGCACCTCTATAAATTCAAAGTTCTAAGCAAAACGAGGCGCGAGCAATTGGTAGTTATTTGCTGATAACTCACAATTGTGAGCAACGAAGTGTTGCGACGAAATTTGGATTTATAGAGGTGCCCTTTAGAAATGCCCAGCGGACAATATAGCAGGGAGTGGACAATAAATACACAATAGCGGATGATGAAAACCATCATCCTAGGTGGAATCTAACATGCGAACTGTGGCGGTAGTGATGGAATGCACCCGGCTCGACGACCGTTGGGGCACAGAGAAATGGGAGGCGGTGGGGGTGCTGGAGGACGTAGACGAACCGCCGGGAACGTCCCGCGTGCTCTATGACAGCCCGACGCGCAAACAGATTTTGTTTGCGGGTTTTAAGGTCGAACTGCATCGCAGCCTGGCCGAGGGCTACGGCTTCAATTTGGTGTCGCCGCAGCCACGGGTTTTTGTGCGCTGGGAAGAAGTGGAAGGCGGCGACGGAGCGGGCAGCGAAATCCGCCCCGTACAACTGACGGTGAGTTTTTATGAAGCGGCGGGATGGATGGACGGCGGCGCGCGCGTCGATGGTGTGCCGCTGCCGCAGCATTGGCATCGCCAGATCGGCGAATTTGTAGATTTACATTACAAACCAGAGCCGCATATAAAGCGTGGGCGAAACAAATGAGCAACAACGTGACTGACCCAAAAAGCAGCAACGGCGGCAGCGAGCGTGGCCGCGAAAATGAAAACGCAAGCGAACACTTTTTGGGTCGCTGGTCGCGCCGCAAACAGGCGGTGGCGGCGGAGCGCGAACAACTCGCGCAGGCCGAAAACTTATCAGCGCCGGGTCCCGCTCGCCCGCCTCAGCCCGCCCCGGACACCGCACC
>Ga0209824_10001120_pt1 | contig 15610 bp, 17 predicted proteins | sample VDWuncwatermetaG_FD_184124 | JGI IMG/M metagenome (GOLD analysis project Ga0209824, IMG submission 184124) | Wastewater microbial communities from Netherlands to study Microbial Dark Matter (Phase II) - VDW unchlorinated drinking water (SPAdes)... ... | reverse complement strand
GCCCCCCGTGGCCGGCGTCAATGACGACGGTCTCGATGGGACCGAGGAACGGCAAGGCCCCTGGGTGGGGCGGGCTGACCAGCGGGCTGCCCATCAATGGGGTCGGCGTGGACGCGCACCCCCAGATGGACGCAAGACAGCAGACGAACACGAACTGACGGAATGCTCTCACAACAATAACCTGAATGAATGGTGGACCCGGTCACAACCAATTCGCACCGTCGGGGAAATCACCGCCCGCATCCCCATCCAGCCAACCGGGCACCCTCCGTTATATCAAAGAATCGCCAAGAAGGCCACCCTGCTGTGCCCTTCTTATGTAGGGGAGTTTCTTACACGAACTGAACTTTCACTTCTTTGCCGAGGGCGTGGGCGAGCTTGACGAGCGTGCGCAGCGAGAGGCTTCCGTTCCGGGGACTCTCAAGCCGGGAAATCGTCTGCTGAGAAGTGTGGAGCCGTTTTGCCAACGCACGTTGGCTTAAGCCCTTCCGCTGGCGCAACTGGCAGATCTGAATGGCCAGCTCGACGAAGAGACCCTCTTCCTCGTAGGCCTCCCGGACAGCTGGATCCTTGAGTTGCTCCTTCAGATAGTCGCGAAATCGCCGTCCGCCTTTCATGCTTCCGTTTTTGCTCTTATGCTCCATGCTGGTGCCACTCCTGCATCAGCCGCTCCGCCCGATCAAGCTCACTCACCGGCACGGGCCCGGTCTTCTTGACGAACCCATGCGTGATCACGATCTGCTTCCCCGCAAAGAAATACAGCAGGCGGTATTGGTTTCCGCCAAAGACAATCCTAAGTTCCCGAATTTTACCCCGAACCACATCCGCATAGGGCCGAGGTAAGTTTGGACCATGCGTCTCCAGCGCCTCAATCCATCGCAGGATCTTCCCGCGAACGTTGGCTGGAAGTCCATCCAGAAACTCCTCGGCGAAGCACTCCCCTCGCGGGCTCCGGTAGAACACCACCTCATACGACCCATCCGGCATTGTCAATGATACACTATTTTTGATGTACTATCAACCCTGCCTCACGTTCCAAACGTGCCAGTCCAGATCAGCTAGGCCGGACTATTTGGGCTGCCTCCGATTATGTCCGATCATGTTTGCGCTCGCAGAACTTGGACTGATGCTGGCTCCGTCTATGACCTTCCCTCTACTCAAACGCGAGAGAAAGTGGCACAACGATGTGCCGTTGTTCTCCGTTAAGAGATTGGGGGAATGGCGGAAACGGTGCTGCCTCTTGAACGATCTTGATAGCCTCTCGGTCAAAACTCTTATTCCCTGAAGATTCTTTCACTTGGACGTCTTCGAGGTGCACCCCATTAAACTGGACGTTTTCCGGCTTGTGATAAGGGAGACTTCCAGGATCAGGAACGTGTTACGTCTTGAGGTGTCCCGTTCGTTCATCAGCAGATTCTTTCGCCTCAATGCTCTTCTCTGCGCTTAACGAACTGCGCCCTGACCGATGGCCGCAGGAAATACCACAGAAGCAGAGCACCCCAACCGATTGGGATAAGCCAATCCCATTGACTTTGGCCGTGTGGACGCCACTGGTGACCATATACACGTTCTAGCCGGCGCTCCGTAAGAAACCCGTCTCCCCAAAACCACAACCACCCTGAAGCGGCCAGGAGGGTCAACCACCGAGCCCAATTCTTCAACATCAGCACGCCGATACCTGCGACGAGCCAAACGCAGGAAGCCACTGCCAGGTACAGTAGCGGCTCGATGAATCCTCGTCGATCCGCGCTATGAACGCGGATCAACCCGGGCAGTTCATCAAGGCGCGCTTCCTCCTTCTGAAATTGCGCTTTCTGTGCTTCAGGAGCGCCTTGCTGCAATTGCTGTAGGGTTTGCCGCATCAAGCTCTCCATCCAGCTCCCCACTTTCGCCCAGTTTAGGATGGGCACTGAAACGGCGAGGCCAAATATACCGCCACAAATGAACAGCGCCCCAAAGATCTTGACTCCTAACGGCCGCGTCTTCATGAGCGCCTCCATGCGAGTCACGCACGGAAAGGACTGGAGACACTGGTAGTGAATGGGGGCTTGTCCTTGTAGCGCGTCCAGATGACCCGCGTATTGGCCCAACCATCACCTAACCGCCGACCTTGTCTGAGCTGAAACGCCACAACCAAGGGAAGAAACGGAATCGCCAGTGGGACATTTCTCTTAAACGACGCCCAAAAACTGATTGGCACTTGAGAGGTTGCCGTGACAACCTGTACGCCCATCAGCGCCTTGCCTGGAGAATAGCCCCCAAAGCCATCCTTGAGGAAAAAGACGGGAAACAGAATCCACTCAAAGATGTTTCCTGCTGCTTCCAGAGTTGCTTCTGACGCTCCCCACGCTCCCAGAAGGACGGCAAGCACGAGGTGCCCGACAAATCGAACACCAAGTCCCCAAATCAAAGAATCAAGGAGGAATGCTAGTTGTCGACGATTCGCAAAATTGTAATAGCAGCGGTTACAAACGGGGATTCCATACAGCAGTTTCGCGTGCTCCCTGACTCTGGTACCGCCGCAAATCGGACAAACCATCGTTTCACCAGGCATCTCGCTCCCCATCCTCATTGTCTGACTCATTTCGAACTCCTGACCAGTTTGCGCGTTCCTCGCTTCGTCGGAACCAGCGTATAACCATAGGAGGAAAGAAAGTTGACGAGTCGATTGCGCTTTGTTGCAGGCGCAGACTTGGTCTGTTGGTAATGCTTTTCCCTGATGTGATGGAGCTCGCTCATCATGGGATCGTCTGCGGCTTGGCGTGAATCTTGCGGGCGAGTTCGGTCACCGGCAATCTTTGGCGATGCTGGATGACACGTTGGGGCTGTCGGGGTTCACATCCAGCACGCGCTTGCTGGGAATCACGACCAGGTCCATGTCTTCCATTGGAATCGAGCCAACGAGCGGTTGATCCCCCATCACCAATGCTCCAACGAATCCCACACGGTTTTTGAACCGGATTTCCACCGGGCCGACATAGGGCACGAGCTTCTTGGTGCCATCGGCCAGCGTCACCTCTTTTTGGTCAATCTCTTCCAGCTTGAGCTGCATCTGCAGATGCGAAGGAATGCACAAATGCAGCGATCCTGAATCCACCAGCGCCTCGACCTCGAGCGGTTTAATCTTGGCGTTACGGGGATTCTTTAGCACGACCTTGGCATGAACTAACCCCATAGAACTTGCTCCTCTCCTTCATTTCGAACTTCTGAAATCACCCCCTTGCGTTCTTGGATGAGGACAAGGGTGCGAGTTGGTCAAGATGGTGGAGGCGGCAGCCGGGCACCCATTCATCTGGTGGAGTAGCCCCCACAAGATTTGGCACCGTCAGTGCCAAATCTAAACCGTGGGGGCACTTTTTCGCCCATAGGGCGAAAAAGTGGAGGCGGCGAGATTCGCACTCGCGTCTTCGGATCGAGAGCGTGAGCCCTCTACATGCGTAGCCCCGCATTGAACGCTTCATCCCGCCCCGCTTGCGAGGCGAGCGCGACGGGACTGAGTCGCGGTGTGCTATCGCTCGACTGCCCGTGGCGCACAGCCGAACTAGCCTGCACCTTGCGTCGCTCCGCCCGCAGGCTGACGGAACGGCGGCGCTGCCTAATGACTAGGCAACGACTGCACTGTCACTGTCAATGAGCGCAAGAAGCTCGTTGACCGTGTGGAACGCGCCAGTGTTGGCACTTGGTGTTTTGCCAGGTGTTTTCCCCCCGCTGATTTGCCCCGCAATGCGGTGCAAATCAAGCCGCGGGGGTGCCTTGCGGCACGAGGCCTCCTGACCACCTCGGCATGCCCCTCACGACTCACTGGTCCGAATCGATACTAGTCGCCCCCGTATATGATGCGTGTCGCTAGCGCGGTGGACGCGTGCGCAGCGCGCGCTGGATCTCGCGATCCGACTCGCGTTCGCGGATACGGTCGCGCTTTTCAAAGATCCGTTTGCCCTTCCCGACCGCCAGTTCCACCTTCGCCACCCCCCGCTGCTGGTAGAGGCGCAGGGGCACCAGGGTCAATCGTTTCTGCGTCAGCAGCCCGGCCAGCCGGTCGATCTCCCGCCGGTGCAGCAAGAGCTTCCGCACGCGGGCAGGCTCGACGTTGAAGCGTCCGCCCTGCTGGTACGGGCTGATATGCATATTATACAGGAACAGCTCGCGGCCATCAATGCGGGCGAAGCTGTCGTCGAGGGTCACCCGACGCTGGCGGATCGACTTGATCTCGGTGCCGGTGAGCTGCACACCCGCTTCGAACGATTCGAGGATCTCGTAGTCGTGGCGGGCCTTGCGGTTGGTCGCGAACACCGCGGCAGGATTTTTGGCAGAGGGCATGTGCCGATCAGCGCTGATCAGCGTATCGATCAGCGTCCATCAGCGGTTTTTTGGAGGACGCTGATCATCCGCCACGAGAGCGAGTCGTGGTCGAGCGGCTTGCTCAAGTCGAACTCCCCGTGGGTCGTCAGGAGGTTGAACAGCCCCTCGCGTTGGGCGAGCCCCCGGAACTCCTGCGGGAGCAGCAGGCGCGTGCGCGTCGGTCCGCCCCGAATCTCCTTGCGCTCGCCTGCCTCATCCACCTCAAACACCAATTCATCCTCGAACGTCTGGTCGATCGGATCCACCGACTCCGGGTGCTGGAGATAGAAGACCCGCACCGTGGTGTCGCCCTCGGTCTGCTCCCACTGGTGGATCTCGTTGCCGATCAGGTCCCACTGCCTGGGAATCCAGAAATCAACCAGGTAGAGCCCGCCGGGGGCGAGCAGCGTCGACACGGTGCGCAGGTGCGCGGCGATCTCGTCATTCGTCAGGAGGAACCTGAACGTGTCCATAAAGCAGTAGGCGAGGTCAAACGTCCCCTGCAGCGCCAGGCGCCGGAGGTCGTCCACGGCGGCGGTGACCCGCACGTCGGCCTGCTTCGCCTGCTCCTGGACGTACGCCACCATCTCGGGATGCAGATCCACTCCCGTCACCTGGTAGCCGCGCTTGGCGAGCGCGAGCATGTGTCGCCCAGTCCCGCAGCCGATATCGAGCAGCCGCTTGGCGCGAGCGGGGCCGTGGGCCTTCACGCACGCCTCGATGAAGTCGCACTCGGCCTCGGTGTTCCATCGGTAGCCGATGTCGTAGTAGCGGGGGTAGCGGTAGACCTCTGAATGACTCATCTGGGGTCAGACCCCACGCACGAAAGTGGCCGATTTCCCCGCTTGGGGTCTGACCCCAAGCGGACGAGGGCCGCGTCGAGGATGCGGCCGATGAGTGCTGCGTAGGTCGTGCCCATGTGTTCCGCGAGCAGGCCCACGCTGCCCTGCGGATCAAAGGAGGGCAGCGGGTTGATCTCGAGGAACCACGGCCGCCCCTGCCGGTCCACGCGCAGGTCCACGCGCGCCATGTCGCGGCAGCCCAGGAGACCGAACATCGTCCGCGCGATCTGGCGCGCCTGCTCATCGAGCGACTCGTCGAGGAGGAGGGGCGTCTCCACAACGGACGGCACAGGCCTGATCACGTGGCACGACAGACGTGTCGCTGGATCCAGCGGCCGCTGGATGGCCGGGTACGCCTGCGGCGGATCGTTGCCGATCAGGCACACCGTCAGCTCCCCTGCGTCGATGAACTCCTCGATCATGATGGACTGTGGGCAGCGCTCGAAGAGCCAGCGCACGCGCCGGACCAGAGCCTCGTGGGTGTCCACAACGGCGCCGGCGTCAATGCCCCGCCCTGAACCCTCCCAGCGTGGTTTGACAAGAAGCGGAAACGTGAGCGGGATCATGGCGGGCAACGCCCTCGGATGCTCCACGCAGACCCAGCGCGGCGTCGGGACCTGAGCCGCCTGCGCCAGCCGCTTGCACACCGCTTTGTCGAGCCCAAGCGCCAAGGCGAGCGGATCTGATCCGACATACGGCACGCCGTGGAGCTCCAACAGAACCGGCGCCCACGCTTCCCGACATCGCCCGTGGGTCCCCTCAGCCAAATTGAAGACAAGCTGCGCCTCGTCGAGTCGCTCCGGTGCCGTCACCAAGTCGTGCGCGCTTCCCAGCGGCACGACCTGATGGCCCAGCGCCCGCAGGGCGTCCGACACCGCGGCGATCGTCTCCGGCGAATCGAACTCCGCCTGCCGCTCGTCGGCTGGGTCGGTCTGAAGATCGTAGGTCAGTCCAATACGCATGGTGACTCCGCGTATGATTATACTACGAACGCACACCAGGACCCTTACAGCTTCTCCGTTCGTTGACAGTAGTCCGTACGCGCCGTTATACTGGCAAACAACCGAGGCAGCTCCTATAAGGAAAGGGATTGGTGCGGGAAGAGAAAACTCGGATTTCTATAGCGAGCGACGCGGAGGTGGCGGAACTGGCAGACGCGCGGGTCTCAGAAGCCCGTCCCGCAAGGGGTGGGGGTTCAACTCCCCCCCTCCGCACGTCTCACGTGTCAGACACTTTTCGCTCTTGGAAAAGTGTCTGACACTTCTTTGTAGCTTTTCGCGAGTCTCACGTACTTCTTAACCCAGCGTTTGATGTAGGCCAGGTCGCGGGCGGTCACCGGCCGGACGACACGCGCCGGCACCCCCACCGCCAGCATCCGCGGCGGGATCCGCGTCCCCTCCAACACGACGCTCCCGGCTCCCACAATCGCGCCAGCACCCACCCGCGATCTGCTCAGGACGATCGCGCCGATGCCGATCATGGCCCCCCGCTCCACGACGCAGCCGTGGAGGTTCGCGTGGTGGCCGACGTGAACATGGTCCGCGATGAGACAGGGGGAGGCGTCATCCACGTGGAGGATGGAGCCGTCCTGGATGTTCGTCGCCTCGCCGATCTCGATCCGATTGACATCGCCGCGCAGCACGCACTGGAACCAGATGCTCGAGTCCTGAGCCAGGCGCACCCGCCCGATCACGTCGGCGCTGGGGGCGACGTAGGCGCTCGGATGGATCGTTGGATGCGTGCGACGGTAGGGAAGGATCATCGCTGGCCTCCTCGCGCATGCGTTCCTGCATCATCTTCGTCTTCACGATAGTGCCTCACAATGGCATCCCGGCGCTGAATCAACGCGTTCGTTAAGTAGGCGGCGTCCTCGGAATGGCTGTACTGACCGGCGGAAACCGCGGCCATGATCTGCTCGTTTGAAACACGCGCCATCCGATGGGCAATCCATTGCGCGTCCTGTTCATTCATTTCTGCAAAAGCCAGGTTAGGCGCATACGGTTTCCACCGGTCAGGATCGACAGAGGATGAGAAGAATCCCACACCTGGACTGAAGACGTCCGTCTGCACATCGCACACCTCATGATAGATCCCCAGCGTCCCCACTTTTAACGAGAGCTCTCGAAGGTCAACGGCGTTGACCCATCCCTCGCACGCATCCTTGGGACCTCCGACTCCGGCGTCAGCCCCCAGCGAAGTCCCAAAGTCGATCAAATATCCCCGCGTCTGCTGCCCATCCCACACCAACAGCGAGTTATGGTCCTTCGTGTCGATATTATTCACCCACGCATAGACGACTTTGAGGGCCCGCATCTCCGCGCAGTCTTTAAACCGCTTAAAAGAAGCTGGGCCTAAGATGTCTCCCTCGAGAAATTTGCTCGCGGAAACCCTCACCTTCCCTTCCACCAGACGCGGCTGAATGATGGTGGTGAGAGCCGCCTCCGTGAGCGGAACCTGCGGATCGCGCCGCAATTCATCAGGTGCCAGACGCAGGATTTCATAACTTGGGACATGGTAGCCCAAGGCATAGAGGAGCTTGCTCGTCACCACTTCGGCACCCGAGAGCAGCTCGGGCGCACTCAGGGGATCGAGTTTCAGGAGGTAGGTCCTTCCTCGGGCATCCTTCACGAAAAAACCTGGCGTCTTCCCTTCATGCTTGGGTTTCGTGATCACCAAGGGAGGCTGCGCGAGATCATCGGGGCGCGTGGGCCCCCAGCGAACCTCATCAGGTGAAAGGTGTGCAGGATCCCGGTTCGTGAAAAACGCGCTATCGCTCACCTCGCCATCTTCCATATTCCAGGCCTTCACGGGCACCCCGCCGAGCCGACGCATCTGGCGAGCAAGATTGAAGGTCTGCTTCACAGGCGTGACCACCGTCACATCAAAGAGGTGCCACCAAATCGGCTCACGGGTGACGATGGGTTTGTTCGTGATGCAGCATGGGCGGGAGCCATAGCTTCGCGGCCACGCCGCGCACCCGCTCAGCAGGATGGCGCAGACCGCGGCCACAATCCGGAAACGCGAAGGATCGTTCACAGGGCGGAGAGGTGAAGAGCGACTTTTGCGGCGGCGGAGATCAACGGGACCTGATGGCGCGAGGCCTTCTCCAGCTCTTGGCGCATCGGCGCCAGCCGCAACCGCCCGACCGCGCAGAGCGTGGTGACACTCAGCCAGCAGTTGTGATCCCAGATCGCCTCCTGCAACACGCGGTAGGCGGCCGTCGGCTCCTGCGCGCCCCCCAGGCTCGCCACCTCGAGCGAAAGGAACTGATCCTCGTCGAGAATGGGCATGAGGATCGTACGCATCGAAGGATCGACGAGATTGTCCAGCAGCTCAATCGCATCCGTCCGGACATGGGGGTCGGGTACCCGCAGCTGCTCGTAGATCAGGTGGATGTCTTCCGGACGGTAGAGGAGCATGAGGAACCGGAAGATCTGCTCCACCGATTCCTCCCGTAGGGCCTGGAGCAGACCGATCGCCGGATCGTCCGCGATCGGTTCGCCCGGATGGTGGCAGCGGTAGACCGCCTCCACCTGCACGATCCGCTGATACTCGCCCACTTCGCTCGCCACCAGCCGCTGAATCGTCTGAGGCGTCTGCTCGATCGGCGCGCCGCGCAGGCGCAATTTGACCAGCGCTCGCACCGCTTCCTGGCGGAGGATGGCGTCGCCTTCAAGCATCACGATCGCGAAGAGGTAGTCGACCGTCCGCGGATCGGCGAAACGCGCCAGGAACCGGATCGCTTGACGGCGCGTCGCCATCGAATTGCCGTGATCGGTGATCACCGCCCGCAGCCAGCGAGGATCCCCCGCGAACTCCGCGGGGCTCACAGCGTGCGTCTCGTAGTCGGTCAGATCCTGAACGAGTTCCTGCGCGAGCGGCGAGGACGTCCCGTGAGCGGCCACCAAGCGGTCCACCAACTCGAGTTTCTTCGTGGATGGCCGCCCGTCCGTCAACGAGCCGAACGTCTCCCCCGTCTCGCCAGAGGGCTCCGCCGGCGTCCTGGAGGGGGCGGGGGCAGGCCTCGAGGCGGCGCGCGCCTGCAGCATCGTCCGGATCGTCGAGATGTGCTCGCGGTGCAGCCACACCGCCACCACGAGCCAGGTGATGAGCAGCGGCACGGTCACATAGCTGAGGACATACGGCGAGACGTGCAGCATGTCCAGCAGGACGATGCCGAGGACCGCGGCCGCCCCCTTGCCGAAGCGGAAGACCACCATGTCGATGAACGGCTTGATCTTGTAGCGGATGGAGCGGTCGATCGGCAGGTAGAGGACTTCCTTGGTCGTCTGTTGCAGGGAGTAGTTGAGCGAGCCGTCGAAGAGCTCGGTGCCGGCGGCGAGCCAAAACACGGGGAAGAAGAGCAACCCGGTCGCGCCGGTGAGGACGGTCACCGGCAACACGAGGAGTGCGACGAGCAACCCGAGGCGTCGCAGGACCCAGCTCGTGCAGAAGAACTGAATCACGAACGCCGCGATGTTCATCCCCCCGAAGAACATCCCGGTGAACGTCGTCCTCGCGTCTTGATCCGGAAACGTCGTCTCGATGAACGGGTTGAGCTGGTAGTAGACGAGAGTGGCCACGATCTTGTTGAGGCACACGATCGCCACGAGGAGCAGGAGGTACCGGGACTGCGTGAGCAGTCCGGTGAATCCCTTGACGTCCGAGAGGAAGGTGTCCCGACGAGTCGAGCGACGCGTGGGAGGTTCCTCCCGCACCCGCTCCGGGGCGAGCGTCCAGAGCTTCTGCACCACCACCCAACAGCCCACTAGGAGCCCGGCGGAGAGCAGCAACAGGTGTTCGGTGCCGATGACCTGCGCGCCCACCGCGGCGATCGAGGAACCCACGATGCCGCCGAGGATGCCGCCCGAGCCGATGAAGCCGAAGAGCCGTTTCGCTTCCCGCGCGCGGTAGAGGTCATTCGCCACCAGCCAGAAGAGCGTCACCACCAACACGGAGAAGATCGCCACCCACACGTAGAACGCCCCGGCCACCCATGGGACGGGCCAGTGGAGCAGCCACCAGAAGAGCACCAGCACCCCGATGACCGCCCAGAACGAGTAGCTCACGAGCCGCGGCTTCGACACGCGGTCCACGAACCTCGCGAACAACGTGACGATCGGCCCCATGAGCATCGCGCAGATGAGGTCGATGTACGGCACGAAGCGGGAGCCCAGCGTTCCCAAGACGAGCGATCGGCTCACCGGTTTGATGACATAGTAGGCGGTGATGATCAGGAAGAAGTAGAGGAAGGTCAGCAGGACCTTCCGCCCTTCGCCAGGGCGGATCTGCACGAACCGTTTGGAGAGGTAGCCAATCGCTCGATGCATGAATCAGGGTCGCAGGACGATCAATGAAGTGAGGCGGCCGGTGTCCGGCCCTTCCCGTCGCAACGAAAACCACTGCTGGGTGTCACACGCGGTGCACCGCTCGCTGTCCAGGATATGGTCCGGCCGGATCCCGCAGGCGAGCAGTTGCGCGTGCGCCACGCCGATGAGGTCGCACGTGCGTCGGCCGCCATGCTCGCGCACGAACGGTCCAAAGCGCGCGGCAAACTCCGGCCCCACATCATAGCAGCAGGCACGGATCGCCGGACCGAGCGCCACTCGGAGTTCGCTCGCCTGCGTGTGGTAGGCGTGACGGAGCGCCGAGACGACCCGCGCCGGGAGCGAGACCGAGAGGCCGCGCCATCCCGCATGCGCGATCCCAATGACTCCGCGAGAAGGATCGGCGAAAAAGATCGGCAGACAGTCCGCGCTGCGCACCGTCAGGGCCAGTCCCGGGACGCGCGTGAGCAACGCGTCACACCCAGGCACCGTGGCCGCGTCCTCCTCACACCGCTCCACCACCGCAACGCTTCCCCCGTGGACCTGCTCCGCTCCCACCGCCGTCACCGGCCAGGCTAACGCCTTCACCAAATCGGAGAGGCTGGTGTGACGATCGGTGATTCCCGCCTTCACGCCGGACGAGACCCAGCCGCCAAACCACCACCCTCGCCCGTCTGTCGCGGCAAGACCCGCGCGGTCACTCGCCGCCCTGCTCATGTCCTGAGTCTCCGGCCAGCCGCGTGACCAATCGGGACGCGACCGGCTCGGCAATCGGCAGCCCCAGCGACTGCGGATCGATCGGCTCGCCATCGCGGACCACTTCGAGGTGCAGGTGGGGCGTGATCCAGCGATGGCGCGCGTTGCCCGTTTTCCCCACCGTGCCAATCTGCGTCCCCTGCCGGACCCGGGCGCCGGCTTCCACGAGCACCTCGTCCAAGTGGGCGTAGACGCTGTGCAGGTGCTGACGGTGCTCGAGCTCCACGAACCGGCCTAAGCCGCGGTGGACACCAACCTGCACGACCGTCCCGCTGCGGATCGCCCGAACCGGGCAGTGGAGATCCGCCACGAGGTCGATCCCTTGATGGCGGCGCCCGCCGCTGCGCGGCGCGAGAAATCGTCCATCCCCTTTCGCATCCTGTCGGATGATCAGGGATGACGCCTCAAGAGGGGACGCCACCGGATGCCAGTTGACGTAGGGCAGCTCCGTCACGGTCCACGTCACCAGTGAGCCCACAAGCATCCCGATCCACAGTGGAGCCCCTCGAGGCGACATCCCGAGCAAGGGCCTCCGACCAAAGCCGGGGCCCGCGTCGAGGGGCCGTCTCATTGAGGAGCCCCGGCGCGCGTCGCCGGACGGGCGGCGACGGCAAGCGATTCCCCATAGAGGTGAGCGGCCGCCTCCGTGATGCCTTCCGGAAGCGTGGGGTGGGCAGTGATGGTCCGAGCCAGTTGCTTCGCGGTCAACCCCTGGTGGATCGCGAGGACCGCGTAGTGGATGAGGCTCGAGGCCTGGGCTCCCACGATCGTGGCCCCGCGAATCCGATCGGTCGCCGGATCCACGAGCAGCTTCACGAACCCTTCAGTCTCCTCATCGCAATGGCTCTTCCCCAACGCGCCAAACGAAAACCGGCTGACGCGCACCGCGTCGCCGGCGTCGGACTCCAACACGCCGACGTGGGCGAGTTCCGGATCGGTAAAAATGCATCGGGGCACGTCCGCAGGATCCAGCGGCTCCGTCGGATCACCCAGCAACGCGCCGACCGCACGCGTGCCTTCGGCGCTGGCCCAGTGAGCCAGTCCATGGCCGTCGATGCAATCTCCAATGGCCGCGATGTGCGGTTGGCTGGTCCGCAGGCGCGCATCGACTTCCACCCCGCGCCCGGTTCTCACGCCGGCCGCATCCAGCCGCAGCGACTCGATGTTGGGTTGCTGGCCGATCGAAATGAGACAGCGCTGGGCCGCACACCGTGTCCCATCAGCGAGCGTCGCCACCACACCGGTCGCGGAGGCCTCAAGCCGCTGCACCGTCGTGCCGGTCAGGATGGTCACGCCGTCGGCCTGGAGGCGTCGAGCGAGCCACCGCACCGCCTCCGGATCCTCGGCAGGAAGGAGCTGCGGCTGCTGTTCCACGATCGTGACCGCGGTCCCAAAGGTGGAGAAGATCGAGGCGAACTCGCACCCGATGACGCCGCCCCCGATGATGAGCAGCGAGCTCGGCAGCGCGGAAAGCGAGAGCAGCCCCCGGTAGGAGACGATCCGCTCCTCATCACATGTCCACGGCCCCGACAGCGGCCGCGCGCCCGTGGCCACGATGAAGCGCTGCGCCTCCACCACCTGCGGGCCCGCCGCTTGCGTGACGACCAGCCGCTGCGGGGCGTCGAACGACGCGAGGCCCGGGATCACCTCCACTCCTTCCCGCCGCAGCACGTCGCGTAAGCCCCGCCGAAGGGTCGTGACAATCCGCTCACTGCGTGCCCGGACCGCTGCGAAATCGAGCGCGCAGCCCTGGACGGTAATCCCCAACCGATGGGCCTGGCGCACGCGGCGCAACAGGGACGAGACCGACAGGAGCGCCTTCGTGGGGATGCACCCGACGTTCAAGCAGACGCCGCCGACCTCCGCCCGCTCGATGAGGCCCACCCGCAGTCCGCGGCGCGCTGCGGTCAAGGCGGCCGCGCAGCCGCCGGGGCCGCTGCCCATCACCGCCAGATCGTAGGTCATGTCAGACCCCAGACCACAGAGGGCACAGTCCGCCAAACTGATTGGCGGATCCGCCATGCATGGTGGCGGAAAGTTCCACAGAGGCACAGAGAAATCCCAAGACGGTTTTTCTCTGTGGCTCTGTGGCGGTTCTGTGGTTCTGTGGTGTCATTTAAGAGCCTCGGGGTTTTCCTGGAGCACGGAGCACACCTTGTTCTTGCCCGTCGTCTTCGCCCGGTAGAGCTGGACATCAGCCACACGGACGAGCTCCTGGTAGTCCATCTCCCGATCCTCGGGGAAGCGGCGCACCGCCACGCCAACGCTCACCGTCAGCTCCAGCGGCTTCTGGAGCCCGCGGAACTCCTCATCGACCGCCTTGCGGATCCGCTCCGCCACAATGAGGGCGCCGATTGCGCTCGCTTGGTCTTGGCCGTAGCCGGTCTCCGGGAGCATGACGAGGAACTCCTCCCCGCCGTAGCGGCCCACGAGGTCGATCGCCCGCACCTCCCGGTTGATGAGTTTCGCGATGATCTTCAACACCGCGTCGCCCTGCGGGTGACCCAGCGTGTCATTCACCAGTTTAAAGTTGTCGATATCGATCATGAGTGTGGAGATGGGCAGCTGGTAGCGGTTCGCCCGGTCGATCTCCTGGATGAGCCGGGTCATGACGTACTCCCGCGTGTGCACGCCGGTCAATCGATCGAGGATCGTCACCGCCCCTTGGATCGCCAGCGTCGCCGTAAACATCAACTCCGTCCAGATCACGTTGTAGAACGGCCGCTGCTCCTCGTAGCTCTTGAGGATATCCGGATGACAGAAGAGCGCCAAGACCGCCAAGACCCGGCCCTCGATCACGAAGGGAACCACGATCAGACCGGTCGCCGACCCCAGCCGGGCCGCTTTCTCTGGTTTGGTGAATCCGAGGTTCTGCTCACCCGGCGGCAACACGTAGGGTTGTTCCGAGGAGAGCGCGCGCGCAAACGGCTCTTCGGTCGGTGGAAATTCGGCCTTCGTAAACAGCGTCTCGTCGCAGTAGAGCCCGGTCTCAAACCGGAAGGTGTCGGTCTCGGGATGGAGGAGCCACAAGCTGGCGACGCTGTTGGCGATCGTGCTGCTCGTGACCCGGCTCGCCGCCTCGAGCAGCCCCTGGATGAGGACGCGCTTGTCGAGCCGCTTGGAGAGGGTCTTGCCGACCGACACCAGCTGGTCGTACTGGTGATGGTACTGTTCCTTGACGTGATCGATCTCCTGCTTCGCCGCCGCCAGCTGGCTCATGGTCTGCTGGGACGCCACCACGCGCCGGCTGGTGACGACCGCGAGGACCGCCGCGCAGCCGACGATGATGAGCAGGGCGAAGAGCAGGCTGACGGCGGTCAACGCCACCAGGACCTGGTCGAAGCGGAAGGCAAACGGCAGCTCCACCTGGATCGCCCAGAACAGATCGTTCAGGCGGTCCGTCACATTCGTGTTGCTGGTCAAGGCGAGCGCTGTGATCCCCACGGCGGCCCCGATCACGAAGAGCCAGAGCACCTTCCGGAAGAGCGGCATCGTCTCTCAATTCTACCATAGCCAAGGGTTGTCAAGACCACCCTGGTGCGCTATGATACGCGCAACGTCACTGAAATCACGTTGTCAATCACTGTAATCTCTACCAAGGAGGGCGAGATGGCGATCTCAGGCACACTGCAGGCGTTCTTGCGGGAGTCGAAGGTGAAGTACGCGGCGATGAAGCACGCCGTCGTCTACACGGCGCAGGAAATCGCCGCGGCCCAGCACGTTCCGGGACGGCAACTCGCGAAGTGCGTCCTGGTGAAGACCGACCGCGGTCCTTGCCTTGCGGTCCTGCCGGCCATCCACCTGATCGACCTGAAGAAGCTCAAGACCATCCTCCGTGCCAAGACGCTGACCATCAGCAAGGAAGCCGACATCAAGGCGCTCTTTCCGGATGTCGAGGTGGGAGCGATGTCGCTGTTCGGGAATCTCTACGGCGTGCCGGTCGTGGTGGACCGCGTGCTGGGGGAGTCAGCCGACATCGTCTGCAACGCCGGCTCGCACACGGACACGATCAAGATGCGCTACCAAGATTTCGCCCGCCTCGTGAAGCCGAAAGTCGGCGCCTTCGGCAAACACATCAGCGGCAGACCCGAAGGAAAACGCGCCGCCGGCAAGCCCCGCCTACGACGGGGCAAGCCGGCCCGACGACCCAACGCCACGAAACGCCAGCACCGCAAGCCCTCCCGCCGCCGCTAAGAACCCGTCCACGGTCGACTGTCCACGGTCCACCTCGACACGACTCTGCTGTGGACTGTGGACCGTTGACGGTGGACGTCACTCAACACCACCCCGCGCTCTCCGGCTGCGGGAGCGCCTCGAGGTGAGTCGTCACGTTCACCCAGAGGA
>Ga0209824_10001119_pt1 | contig 15625 bp, 14 predicted proteins | sample VDWuncwatermetaG_FD_184124 | JGI IMG/M metagenome (GOLD analysis project Ga0209824, IMG submission 184124) | Wastewater microbial communities from Netherlands to study Microbial Dark Matter (Phase II) - VDW unchlorinated drinking water (SPAdes)... ... | reverse complement strand
CGCTGAAATCTGAAGAAAGGCGAAATTTCTATGTCTGCCTGGCGGAGGGTTGCATTAGACCTACATTTTTTGTTGTCCATTCTTATCCTGTCTGGACTGATCACCAGCTGTGCCCCGGTCCTAGTTGGTCCAACAGAACTGAATAGCTCCTTGGTCATGGGAAGAGTTGTCATTACCAACAAACACAGCGGCCGTGGAACACTGTTACCTTTGGGGACCATAGACCAAGGAATTGAAATTGAAGTTGAGAGCTGGGATGGAAGCCAATCTTTCAAGGCTACCACTCAAGACCAAGGCTACTTTTTTATAGCCAACATTCCGTCAAACACCTACTACGTAAGCGCCGTCGTTGTGGAGCGACGCGGCGGGGATCGATTTGAAACCTCTAGGTTAGGAGTGAGAGGACTCACCTTTACGCCGGTGCCTGGCAAAATAGGTATCGCAGGAACGCTCCTTGTTGAGGTCTCGGAACAGGGGACACTCTCAGCACGGGAATCACGAGAAGACGAGGAGGCAAAGACCTACTTTCTTAAAAAACATGGAGGTTCATCCTGGGCTTCGCGGGAGTTCGTTTCGGTTGGGACAAGACCCATCGTAGATACCCGATTTGCCCAAACCGATTTACCAAGTAGAGTATCGATTCCGTTCCAAAGAAGAGGTCCGGTACTAATCGTTCAGACAACTCTTAACGATAGGGTTTCAGGCAGCTTTATCGTGGATACAGGAGCGAGCGGCACCATGATTTCTAGAACTATGGCCGGTAGGCTGGGGATTGATTTGGGAAAGAAGCATCCCACCGTACTTGTCCAGACACCGGGTGGAATGATCACTGTGCCGTTGATTGTTCTCGAGTCCGTTGACGTCGGTGGTATGAAAGTTAGAGACCTGACCGTTGGGGTTCACGATGTTTTTCCTGACCCAACCCTGACGGGACTTCTAGGCCTTAACTTCTTCAACTATTTCGATGTTCATATTGACAATGCAAAAGGTCTACTGGTGCTGGAGGGCAAGGGGGGTTCGACACCGCAGATGGGACCACAAATTGCTGAGGAAAAAGCGATGCGGCGGGTCGATTCAAAGCAGGTTGTTCGCCCGGGTTTGAAGGCTGATAAACCAGAGTGGAAAGTTGGCTATGAGTGGCGATACGCCTGGAAGGGACCTACGGGAAGCGGAACTCTTACTAGAGAAATCGTTAGAGACGATAGTTTCGAAAGTGTTCCCTCCTACGTGGTGAGGACAGGGAGGAATGAAAGCTTCTACGCCAAAGATATGCTGAGCTCGCTGGCGATAATGTCCAGGGGGCGGCTGGTCTCTAAAAATAGTCCCCCTTATCAGGTTTATTCTTGGCCCTTGGAAGTGGGGAAGGAGTGGAGGAATACCTACACGCGGGAAAATGTTGAAGAAAAGTCTTCTCAAAATCTCGATTTCCGAATGGTGGTTACCGGCGTCGAACAGGTTACGGTCCCCGCAGGGTCTTTTGAAGCCTTCAAAATTGAAGTTTACCTAATTTCGGGTGGAAACTTGTTGATGGAGTATTGGTACTCCCCTAAGGCGAAGTGGAACGTCAAATCAAGGACGTACCTCCAAGCTAGCGTGCGTGAAGAGGAGCTAATAAGCTACAAAGTTGATTGATTTCCAAGCGGAGGATTCCGTGAGGATTCCGGGGAGGATTCCGGGGGGGGATTCCGCCGGGTAGAGTAGAGGACAGGCTCAACTTTCTTTAGGCTCAACCCTTGGCTGTATCCGCCGTTTCCAGCCTCGTGCCCGTTTAGGGTGGTCCGTGGATAGAAGTCCTGTCCCCCCTCATCAAACCGTACGTGCCCAACTAAGGCATACGGCTTTCCGATCATCTTCACCTCAAGGCATGCGAGTGCGCCGATAAACTGAGCCTCGCCCTCGCCACTCTCTATAGAATGAAAAGTCTCCCCGTCGATGCCCGGGATTCCACCGTTTGCACGAACTAATCGGTAGGCGTGCTCAAGTATATCCTCACGCCATACCTTGTCATGCAATAGATAGAAGCGAAACTTGGGCTCCCTCTTGGCCTTGAGATACAGTCCCCGCTGAAGGTCTCGAATCTTGTTAGGTGTTTGAAGCCTCACGGCAATCACCCCTCCTTCCCTCTTTAAGAGACTCGATGAAAGCAGAGCGCCTTCCCTCCGCTGGCGTTACCCAGCTTCCTCGGTACTTCACGCCCCTCCGACTTCTCGCCCGCCCGACTCAGACTTCGGTTGCCCTTATACCGAGCCGTTGCGGCCATCACCCACGACGAACGAGATCTCCCGCGTTACCCGATGCAGCTTCCCCCTCATGCCGCCCCGACGACCCCGGAGAGCCCATCTGCTCCTGTATCGGTTATCTCTACAGATGGCGTCGGCCTTCCCCTTATGTCCACAGGGTCGGCACTCTCTATCTTAGTATTCACGAGGCTCTATGGGTTTCCTGATGGTACGGCCTGTGGGTTTGCGATCCTCCTTTCATAAAGAGTTTTCTCGATCCACTTAGTCCTGAGAGTCACCTCTCAAAACCGGATCTTCGCTACCGGGGTGAACCGATAATTCCCCGCGCCGGACTTTAACCGGCTAGTTGCACCGCTTCCGCGGCGTACGGACACAATACTAAATTCTTCTTGACGGCTTCGTAGGTAATCTAATACGCTTCGCCCATGGCTCGTCCTCTCAGAGTGGAATTTGACGGTGCGATCTACCATGTGACCTCACGGGGCAACGCCCGAGAAGACATCTTCGATGACGATGGGGATCGCAAAGCCTTCTTAGAGACCCTCGGCAAGGTCGTTAACCGCTTTAACTGGCTGTGCCATGCCTACTGTCTGATGGACAACCACTATCACCTGGTCGTCGAAACACCGCAGGCTAACCTCTCTAAGGGAATGCGCCAGCTCAACGGCGTTTACACCCAACTCTATAATCGGCGCCACCGAACCGTGGGACACCTGTTTCAGGGCCGCTACAAAGCCATCCTGATACAGAAAGAGAGCCACCTTTTGGAAGTCTGTCGCTACGTGGTCCTAAACCCGGTGAGGGCCAAGGCCGTAGGGAGAGTAGAGCAATGGAAGTGGAGTAGCTATGGGGGTACAGCTGGGCTGGGGAAAAGCCCCCCTTGGCTGGCAGTTGATTGGGTGTTGAGCCAGTTTGGTAAGAGAAGGTACCCAGCCGCTAGACACTACCGTCGATTTGTCAGGGAAGGGATCGATAGGCCCTCGATCTGGGAGGGAGTTCAAGCCCAGGTATTGTTGGGGGAAGAGGACTTTGTAGGGAAGCTCAAGGGTTATGTTAAGGGCTACGAGGAGATTGCAGAGATCCCTCGAAGCCAGAGGTATTTAAGCAGGCCTAAGCTAAAGACCCTGTTTGCAGGGAAGCTGACCAAGACCAAACGGGACGCACGGATTGTCCAGGCGGTGCATCGTTACGGGTACAGCCAGAGAGAGGTTGCGGATTCTCTGCACCTGCACTACGCTACGGTCAGCCGGTTGGCAAACAGGCATTGATACAAGAGGCAAGACCTGACCCCATGTGCCTAGGAAGTAGACCGAGGTAGCCCTGCCTCGTGCGCCCCAGCGTGAGATCGGCCCCCGCCGGATCGAAACATCATGGCCCTTCAAGTAACCGACGATCCCCGAGAAATCCTCTTTTCCGGCGACCAGGCAGAAGTGATTGAGATTGCCCACGGCGTTCGCCGCGCCGTCCTTCTCCACCTCGCCATTTTTCAGAGGGAAAAGATCGATGATGGTATGCTCATTGATGCGCACGGAGGGGAAGCCTATCTTGCCTTCCTTGAACTCCTGCACGCGCTCTCCCTTGAGACCCAGCACTCCGGTATAGAAGGCGAGCGCGCGGGTCTAGAGAGCGGTCTGGATCGATTCCAGCTCTCTCAAAAGCGCAGCGATCTCCTGGGGTGTGCCGACGCTAATCCTGAGACTGTCCCTGAGACCCGGCAGGTCAAAATAGCGCACGAGGATCTTTCGCCGCTTTAGCTCCTGGTAAAGCCCGCGAAGATTTTGCCCTTCTTTGCGCGCCATCACAAAGTTGGCATGGGAGCGATAGACTTGAAAGCCCATTTTCTTCAGCCCCCGGGTTAATTTACCGCGGCTCCGCTGAATCCGAGAGACATTGCGCATCATCCACGGCAGATCCTGAAGCGCGGCCATTCCGGCCACAAGGCTCAAACGGTTCACATTGTAAGAGTCCTTGACCTTCATCATGTCCGCGATGATTTCTTCGTTCGCAAAACCAAGACCAATGCGCATTCCTGCCAGAGAAAAAGACTTGGAAAAGCTATGGAGCACGACGAGGTTGGAAAAATTTTTAACCAGAGGAAGGGAAGATGCCCCCTCGCCTTCGGCAAAATCGATATAGGCCTCATCCACCACCAGGACGCCCGAGACCGACCGAGCCAGCCCCTCGATCTCTCTCACGGAGACCAGAGTCCCCGATGGAGAGTTCGGGTTGCAGAGCAAGGTGAGAGCAGCTTTTTGAGAAAAAAGCGCCCCAGGGAGGGAGAAATCCGGCGGATAATCGACCCCAACTTTTTCCCCCTCCTGGATGGCAACCAGCGTGTCATAGAGGGTGTAGGTCGGCACCGGATAGACCACGCGCTCTCCCCTTCCCACGAAACAACGCACCAGGATCGACAAGAGTTCGTCGGAGCCGTTGCCTGCGATAACGTTCTCGGATCTTAGCCCGTATCTAGCCGCCGCCAAGGATCTCAGGCTATCGCTGAGCGGCTCCGGGTAGAGACGGAGGGAATGGGCCGCGGCCTTGCGCAAAGCCGAGAGCACACGCGGTGAAGGGGGATAGGGATTTTCGTTGGTATTGAGCTTGATAAAGCCGCTGTCTTGCGGCTGTTCTCCCGGGATATAACCCGCTATCCCAGCAATATTTTTCCTTAGGTAACGAGACACGATCACGGATTGTAGCCGTACCCTCCCGCCAATTCAAACGCAAGACTTTCAAATGGGAGTAAAAAATGTTAGATATAACAAGTTCAGCCTATGGAAAACAAACGGGTTTCTACTGGAATACCAGGCCTCGATCCACTGATCGAAGGGGGCTTTCCGGCAGGGAAATCTTACCTCATAACCGGAGAATCCGGCACAGGTAAGAGCATCTTCTGCATGCAATTTATACTGAAAGGGCTCCTGGAAGGAGAAAAGGCTGTTTACGTCGCCGTGGATGAGAAGCCCGCTGACATCCTGGAAGAGGCGGCCTCCTTGGGCTGGGACCTGCTCAAATATGTCGAACAAAAAAATCTGCTCATTTTGGACGCCTCTCCCATGTTCACCGCCCGAATGGGTGCCGGGAAAGAGAAGGAGGTTGACGTTCAGAAGACCGTGGAAGATCTCGCCAGCTATGTCAAGAGAATGGGAGCCACGCGCGTAGTCATCGATCCTGTCGGGCCGCTAATCCTCTCCCGCGATTCCTCCGCCCGTGCTCAAGGGCATGTGCGCACGCTGGTTCACGCGCTCCAGGACAACCTGGGGACTACCAACCTCCTTACCTCCTATGCTATTTCATCTGCAACAGGGGCAGGCGAGGGGGGGGTAGAGGAGTTTCTGGTCGCAGGGGTTATAGTCCTGAGTGTGGTTCGGGTCCAGAACCGTCTGGTGCGTACCCTCTTGTTGCGCAAGATGCGCGGCACAGCAATCGACCTGATGGAACATCAGTTTAACATTGTCAAAGCAAAAGGGATTGTTTTGAAACCTATTCTCTAACTCTTTAAAGGAAGAGCCATGGCCGAAGGAAAAAAAATATTTATTGCCGAGGATAACCACCACTTCTGCGAGCTCTACCGGATGGCTTTAGGCGCAGAGGGATATGATGTCCACTTCGCCTATAATGGGAAAGAGGCGCTGGAAAAGATCCCCGCTGTGGGCCCGGATCTCATCATTCTCGATGTCATGATGCCGGAAATCGACGGCTATGAGGTGTGCCACAAACTGCGCGATATGCCTAAATTCGCGCTGACCCCTGTGATCATGCTAACGGCCCTATCGACGGATGAGGACAGGATCAAAGGTTACCAGGTGGGAGCGGATGACTACCTTACCAAACCCTTCTCCCTGAAGGTCCTAAAGGCGCGTGTGGCCAGCATCTTGGAAAGAAGCGATGTCGGCAAAGTCGCAGCGGCGCCACCTCCGGTCCAGATCGCCCAACCCGTGATCCAGGCGACACAGCCCATCGTGTTAAAGGAAGAAGTGACCATCGCTCCTGCCAAAGCGATCGCTCCTGTCAGGAGCCTTAACATCGCGGAGGATGCCCTGGCGCAGTTTTTCGGCACCCCGATACCACCAGGGTCGAACATCCTTATCTTCGGCTCATTGGGAACCGGCAAATCCTTCTTCTCCCGCCTCTTCCTGGCTCAGGGACTACGCCAGGGTGAAAAATGCATGTTTGTGTGCGTGGACGACGATCCCACCATGGTACGCAGAGAGTTGAACACAAAATACGGTTTGGACCTCTCCAACCTGGAAGGCCAAAACCAGGTGCGTTTTGTGGATGCCTATTCCTGGAGTGGGGGAAGAACCTCCTCTGAGGAGAAGTTCGCCATTACCGGAACCCTCGAGCTCGCCGACCTGTCCGGCCTCGTCAGCGATGCGGGTGCTGAGCTGGAACAGACCGACCGACTGAAAAAAGGCGGCAGGAGAGTGGTGGATTCCATCTCCAGCCTCTTTCTCAATTTCGAACTGGCCTATGTGCAGCGTTTTATCGCTTTTCTGGCGCGGTCGGGTCATTTCGCCGGGGTCTCAACGATCTTTATCGTCGAGCAAGGAATCTGTAGTGAGCAGACCTTAAACAACATCAAATACATCATGGATGGAGTCCTGGAATTCAAGAACGAGGATGAGAGATTTCTTGGTCGGGCACAAACCATGAAGTGGGGAACTGTAAAATCCGAGTGGATAGATGCCACACAGGCCTGAGTATAAAAAATGTCTGAGACCGACAGCATGGAAGGCATAAAGGTTCTCCTGTTGGAGGGAGGTAAGAGATTCCCCCATCGAACTCGAGAGGAGCTTGAGGCTAAAGGCATCAAGGTCACCCCGGTAGAGGATCCGGCAGCCTGTTTGACAATCCTCGAGAGCGACAGAGAACAGACCGTCATCATCGACCTGGACCTCTACAGGGCAGGGATCGACACCGTGCAGAAAATCCACAGCACGTATCCGGAAATCGCTACTATCGTCATGGCTTCCCTGGAACGGCTGGCTGTCGTGGACGAAGCGCTCCGACAGGGGGCCTGGGATTTTGTCATCAAGCAGCCGGACCTCTCTCACCTCCAGGAAATTCCCCAGGCAATATCCAGAAGCGCGGAAAGAAAGAGGCTCAAGTCAGAGGTCGAACGCTACCGCAATGAGGCCAAAAGGCTCCAAGAAGAAAACGAACAGTATCGGGAACAAGCAAAGAGACTTCAAGATGAGGCCGAGCGCTATCAGGAAGAGGCCAAGAAGCTTCAAGCGGACATTGAACACTATCGGGCTGAGGCCAAAAGACTCCAAGAAGAAAACGAACGGTACCGGGAAGAGGCAACCGGACTGAGGACAACCCTGGAGGGAAGCCGCTCCGAAGGGCGGCAGGAAACTAAACCAAGTTTAGAAAGTCCTGCACAGGGCCCCAATGAAAATGCTTCGGATGATGAGATCTTGGCGGATATCGCCGAAGATTTAAAATCCCCGCTAGCAGCCATGATCGGTTATTTAGAGATCGCCTCCGCGATCAGCCCCGAGCAAGCGAACGCCAGCCAGATTCTCTCATTACAGCGGATCGAGGCACTGGCGCGGCGCCTCTTTGATCTGGTGATGAACCATACCGGGGCGCTGGACATCGAAGCGGGAAGATTTGAGCTGCAGAAGAATCTGTTCGAGATCAACGGAATTCTTGAATCGGCCGTTCTGGATAAAAAGGACGAGGCTAATACCAAAAACATCGAGATCATTCTCGAGACAGCCAACGACCTCCCGCCGATCACCGCCGATGCGGTGCAGCTCGAGCGGGCAGTCAAGATTATTATCAGCAATGCCATCGGTCTCTCGCCTTTAGGAGGAAGCGTCACAGTGAGCTCGCTAAGGCAGGACAACGAAATTGCGATCTCGGTGAGAGACACTGGCGCCGGGATCTTTAAAGAGGAGTTCCCCCTGCTCTTCGACAGAAGAAAAAAAATTCGCAGGCGCGGCGCGGATGTCAACACGGCCGGCCTTTTCGTTGCCCATCACATCGTCAGCGCGCACGGCGGCAGGATTGATGTTCAAAGTGACCCGCTTGAGGGCACCACGCTAACGATTGCCCTGCCCATCTGACCCCGGCTCTTTTCTAAGAATCCCCTTTCTTGACACACCGGACAACCGTGGTTAAATTTTGTTGACTGTGGGCAAAAGAAAACCATGCGCCTCGACAAACTCACAATAAAATCGCAGGAAGCCCTGCAGCATGCCCAGGCACTGGCGGAGAAACGAAACCACCAGGCGATCGATGTGGAGCACCTGCTCATGGCGCTTCTCGGCCAAAAAGAGGGCGTGGTCCTCTCACTCTTGCAAAAGTTGGGCATCCCCGTCCCCTCTCTTTTCGACCGACTCCAAAGGATCCTTGACCGCTTTCCCCAGGTTACGGGAGGAGCCGCGGGACAGACTTTCATCACGCCACGCCTCAAGAAGCTCATCGAAAGGGCTGAGGCTGCGGCCGAAGGGCTCAAAGACGAGTATGTCTCTACGGAGCACCTCCTGCTATCGATGGTGGAAGAGGACGGAGAGGGGGGAAGACTCTTACGGGAACTGGGCGCCACCAAGGACCAAATCTTCCGCGCGCTGGTGGATATTCGCGGCGCCCAACGGATCACTGATCCTAATCCTGAGGAAAAATATCAGGCCCTGGAAAAATACAGTCGGGATCTTACGGAGCTTGGCCGCAAAGGAAAACTCGACCCGGTGATTGGCCGGGATGACGAAATCCGCAGGGTGATCCAGGTCCTTTCCCGCCGCACGAAAAACAATCCCGTCCTGATCGGAGAGCCCGGGGTGGGAAAAACCGCCATCGTGGAGGGACTGGCACTTAGAATCGTCAACGGGGATGTGCCGGAGAGCTTGAAAGACAAGAGGCTCGTAGCATTGGATATGGGCGCGCTGGTGGCCGGGGCCAAGTATCGGGGCGAGTTTGAGGAGAGGTTGAAGGCGGTCTTGAAGGAAGTAACCGAGGCCAGCGGGGAAATCGTTCTCTTTATCGACGAGATGCACACCCTGGTAGGTGCTGGAGCCGCAGAGGGAGCCATGGATGCCTCCAATATGTTAAAGCCGGCGTTGGCGCGAGGCGAACTCCGCTGCGTAGGGGCCACAACTTTGGATGAATATCGCAAACGGGTGGAAAAAGACCCCGCACTGGAGCGGAGGTTTCAACCGATTCTTGTCCGGGAACCGTCGGTCGAGGACACCATCGCCATCCTGAGAGGTCTTAAAGAGAGGTATGAAGTTCACCACGGCGTGCGCATCACGGATAGCGCCATTGTCGCGGCGGCTACCCTGTCGCAGCGCTACATCAGCGACCGGTTTTTGCCCGACAAGGCGATCGACCTCATTGACGAGGCGGCTTCGCGGCTCAGGATTGAAATCGACAGCATGCCGACCGAGATCGACGAGGTGGAGCGAAAAATCCTCCAGTTGGAAATCGAACGGCAGGCCTTAAAGCGGGAGGACGACAGGGCCGCCAAAGAAAGGCTCGGTCGGCTGGAGCGGGAGATTCAGGGTCTCAAGGAGAGCTCGGAAGGACTAAAGGGTCACTGGAAAAAGGAAAAGGAGGCTATCCAGAAGCTCCGTTCCCTGAAGGAAAAGATCGAGGCCACCAAGGTAGAGGAACAACAGGCGCAGCGCAGCGGCGACTTGAACCGCGCCGCCGAGCTACGCTACGGCGTTCTCATCCAGCTCAACAAAGAGTTGGCGGACGAGAATCAAAAGCTGCTCGATCTTCAGAAGGACCAAAAGATGCTCAAGGAAGAGGTGGATGCCGATGATGTGGCGGAGGTGGTTGCGAAGTGGACCGGGATCCCCGTGTCCAAGATGATGGAGGGTGAGATCCAGAAGCTGCTCAAAATGGAAGAGCGGCTGAAGGCGCGCGTCGTCGGACAGGACCAGGCGATTCAAGTGGTTGCCAACGCGGTGCGACGCGCCCGCGCAGGTCTGCAAGACCCGAATCGCCCGATCGGCTCCTTTATCTTTTTAGGCCCGACCGGAGTGGGAAAGACGGAGCTCTGCCGCGCCTTGGCCGAGTTTCTTTTCGATGATGAGCAGGCGATGGTGCGACTGGATATGTCCGAGTTCATGGAAAAACACTCGGTCGCGCGGCTTATCGGGGCCCCCCCGGGATATGTGGGCTACGAGGAGGGAGGGTACCTCACAGAGGCGGTGCGTCGAAGGCCCTATTCGGTGGTTTTATTCGATGAGATCGAGAAGGCCCACCCCGAGGTGTTCAACGCCCTCCTGCAAATACTTGAGGATGGGCGCATGACCGACGGCCAGGGAAGAACCGTGGATTTCAAAAATACCGTGATCATCATGACCTCCAATCTCGGCGGCCAATACATCCAGGAGCTGGGGGAAAAAGACCGGAAAGAGATGGAGCGCCGGGTGATCACGGCCCTGCACGAGGCCTTCAAGCCGGAGTTCCTTAACCGCATCGATGAAACTGTTATCTTCAATAGCCTCGGCCGCGACCAGATCAAAGAGATCGCCGAGATCCAGCTGAAGCGACTGCGGCAGAATTTGGCGGCGAAAAAGATGGCGCTGGAGATCACCGACCGGGCCAAGGGGCTCGTGGCGGAAAAGGGCTACGACCCGGTTTACGGGGCGCGCCCGCTGAAGAGAACCATCCAGAGATTGATCCAGGATCCTCTGGCCTTAAAGATTCTGGAGGGGGAGTTCCGTGAGGGCGAGAAGGTAAAAATCGACGCCGATGGAGATCAGCTTACCTTCACCCACGGGGAGGCAACCTCAGGTGAGGAGGCGTTGGCCGAAGGACTTCTCCCTTGACCTCTTCCACGCATAGGCCCAAGAAAAAGTCCCCTTACCTCTAAAGCGGGTACGTAAAGAGATCCCTTCACCAGGTCAGCGCTTCAAAGACATAAAAAAGTATAATCGGAAAAAGGCCAGGGAGGAACTGAAGCGGAGCCTCTACGTAATGCTCCTCTGTAAAGCGAGCATTACGCCCAAGAAGCGTGCAAGCTCTTTCTGCCGCGTATCCCTGGTCAGGAGAGAGCAACCGGCCACCTCCGCCATAGTGACGATCAAGGTGTCTATGGTAGGCACGGTGATTCCTCGCCTTGTCATCCGAATATGGAATTCAGCCGCGCGAAGGTGAAGTTGGTAATCAGGCGGGGAAAGCTGTTGAAAGTTTTCCAGGTCAGCTCGTGCAAGGGCAAAGTCCTTGGGGTCTGTTAACCCCTGTAAGTATTCCTGCACAATGATTGGTGCTGTTGCAGGAGGTGGCCCCTGCTCAAGAAGCTTATCCAAGATCTCGGTTTCACGGCTATCTACGCCGCCAAAGTAATCAATTAGGACGCTTGTGTCTACCAGCGGACCGAACCCATTCATGGGTTTCTTCCTCCCGCATCTTTTCTAGGTCGCCATGCCAACGGAACTTACCCTTATGCTCCCGAACCTTGCAAAGACGGGCTAGACGAACAAGTTCCCGCAATCCGAGGTGGACTACTTCCTTCTTGGTTTTGGCCTTTGTCAACCGCATTGCCTCGGCTATCAGGGCCTCATCCAGGTCAATATTAGTGTGCGCCATAATGATGCCTTCCCCTAAGTCGTTACTATGTGCATATTTTAGTTTATTTATGTGCATTGTCAACTGCCGCCAATTTAACTAACCCTTTCTATCCTTGACGCCCGCTTAATCTATGCCTAATCTCAAGGCTGTCTATGCACTGGTATCTTCATGTCGATATGGACGCCTTTTTTGCCTCTGTGGAGCAGGTGCTGGATCCTGCCTTGAAAGGCAAGCCTGTGATCGTCGGCGGGGGAAATGGCAGAGGGGTGGTCACCTCGGCCTCTTACGCGGCGAGAAAGTACGGTGTTCATTCGGCGATGCCGGGATTCCAGGCAAAAAAACTCTGTCCCCACGGCATCTTTCTCCCCAATCGCCACCGGATCTATAGTGAATTTTCAAACAAAATCTTTGCTATCCTGGAGCAATACTCCCCGGAGGTTCACGCGCTATCAATAGATGAGGGAGTGGTGGAGCTCACAGGTACCGAGCGGCTCTTTGGCCCGCCACTAAAAACCGCCAACGAGATTCTTACGCGGGTGGAAAGAGAGCTGGGGCTTTCCGCCTCAGGCGGACTTTCAACCAGCCCAGTGGTAGCGAAGATCGCCGCGACCTTGGCCAAGCCGCACGGATTCATCTACGTGCCTCCAGGCACCGAGCAGATTTTTCTCTCTCCTCTCCCAGTCGAAGCCATCCCAGGAGTGGGACCGAAAACCCACCAGGAACTGTTGCAGCTAGGAATAAAAACCATCGCGGACCTCCTAAAGCACCCTGACCTCAGGCGCCGGCACCTTGACCTCGATGGACCGGGACATGAAGGGCGGAGTCACGATCACTCGATTGGTAACGAGACCACTCTGGACAAACCGCTAAAAGAGATGGAAAAGATGGAGGAGGTCTTGTGGGGGCTAGTCGAGGAAGTGGGAGCAAGGCTACGGCAGGAGGGATCGTATGCCCGCTGCATTACCGTGAAGATCCGCTATGCCAATTTCAAGACCATCACCCGCTCGCGGACCCTCTCGACTCCCACACGTTTCGATCGGGAGATTTTCGAGGTGGCGCGTGAACTGCTGAAAAAAAATCTTACTCCCGGCGGATCGGTCCGCCTTCTTGGGGTCAGCGCCAGCAGTCTCCTCAGCTCGGGCTGGCAGGAATCCATGTTCGAGGTTCGGAAACGTCTCTCCTGGGAAAAACTCTACCAAGGCATCGACCGGCTGCGCCGCAAATACGGCGAAGCAGCGATTGGCGTAGCCACACCCCACGCGCGCACTCGTTGACTTTTAAGCGGGAACGCCTTTACAGTTGCAACTAATGGAGGCGAAGCAGCAAGGCGGTCTGGAAGGTCTTAGAATCGTATCCTTTGAGAGCCGGCGTGCACGCGAGATGGCGGAACTCATCCGGCGCTATGGAGGTGAACCGATCATCGCCCCCTCGATGCGCGAGATCCCTCTGAGCCAGAACCACGCCGCGCTTGATTTGGTTCGCCAACTTGAGGCGGGAAAAATCAACATCGTTATTTTTCTAACCGGGGTTGGGACGCGGACGCTTGTAGAAGCGGTCGCAAGCGACTATCCCAGGGAAAAACTGGCAGCCGCCCTTGGACGTGTGACCTTGGTGGCGCGCGGCCCGAAGTCCGTTGCTGCCCTGAAGGAGCTGGGCTTGCAGCCGACCATCATCGCGCCCGAGCCTAATACCTGGCGTGAGATCTTATCCGAGTTGGACACGAAGGTGGCCCTGCGCGGCCAGCGGGTAGCAGTGCAGGAATACGGCATGACCAATCCGGAGCTCATATCCGGTCTTGAGGGCCGCGGGGCTGAGGTAGTGCGCGTAGCGGTCTATCGCTGGGCGTTGCCGGAAGATACTACCCTCCTCCGGGCGGCCTTGCGTGATATTATTGACGGCCGGGCGGAGATCGCCCTTTTCACCAACGCAATACAGGTGGACCATCTCTTCCGGGTCGCGACGGAAGAGCGGCTCGATCGATCCCTGCGCCAAGCCTTGGAGCGTGTCCTGATTGCCTCCATCGGCCCTGTCTGCAGTGAGGGGCTGGAGCACTTCGGCCTCCGGGCAGACCTCGAACCCGACCATCCCAAGATGGGACATCTAATTGCGACCGCGGCACGACGCGCGCGTATCCTCTTGGAACAAAAGCGCTCAATGTCGTTAAAAAATTGAGGTCGATGCCCCGACTTTAACCATGACTACCCAAAATCATCCTTTCCTCGCCGCCTGCCGACGAGAGAAAACTCCCTACACGCCGGTGTGGCTGATGCGGCAGGCGGGCCGTTACATGGAGGAATACCGCGAGCTCAGAGCGAAGTTCAGCTTTCTCGATCTGTGCAAGCGGCCCGACCTTGCGGCCGAGATCACGGTGACGCCGGTCGAGCGTCTTGGAGTTGACGCCGCGATCCTCTTTGCCGACATTCTCCTACTCCTCGAGCCCATGGGCGTAGGACTGGAATATACCAAAGAAGATGGACCCATGATTCAACGCCCTGTTCGCACTGGCGCAGACGTAGATCGGCTGGTGGAATTCGACCCCGAAAAGGCATTTCCCTTTGTCTTCGAGACGGTCCGGAAGAGTTCAGCCGCCCTGAACGGCAAGGTCCCGCTCATCGGCTTCTCCGGCGCGCCCTTTACCTTAGCATCGTATCTTATCGAGGGAGGCGGCTCGCGCAACTATCTCCACACCAAGCATCTGATCTACTCGGATCCGGGCGCATGGAGCGCTCTGATGGAACGTCTTTCACGTGCCATTGTCGGATACCTCAACGGGCAAATCGCGGCAGGGGCGCAAGCGGTACAGCTCTTCGACAGCTGGGCGGGGTGCCTGAGCCCGGACGACTACCGACAATACGTCCTTCCCCACACGCGAGCTACCATTGAAGGGTTGACGCCGGGAACTCCGGTGATCAACTTCAGCACCGGGACCGCCGGGCTGCTCGAGTTGATCCGCGCCGCAGGCGGGGACATTATCGGCGTTGATTGGCGGGTAAATCTGGACGAGGCGTGGGAGCGAGTTGGGTTCGACGTCGGCATCCAGGGAAACCTGGATCCAGTCGCGCTTTTTGCCCCACCAGACGAGATCCGCCGCAGGGTCCGGGAGATTCTCCGACGCGCCGGCGGCAGGCCGGGACACATCTTTAACCTGGGTCACGGTGTCCTTCCCAATACTCCGGTAGATCATGTCATTGCGATGGTGCAGGCGGTTCATGAGCTTAGCGCCCGTTAAGACAAGCCATGCCGTTCTCCCATGATGCTGTTCTCCTGATCGCCTTCGGCGGCCCCACCTCTCGTGCGGACATCCGGCCGTTCATCGGCCGCGTGCTGCAGGGCGTCCCTGTGCCGCCGGGACGCATTGAAGAGGTGGCCCATCACTATGAGGCTATAGGCGGCCGATCACCGTTGAATGAGATTACCCTCCGGCAGGCGCGCGCGCTGGAGAAGATACTCAAGGAGCTGGGTTTGTTACTGCCGGTTTACGTGGGGCTACGCCATTCGAGCCCGTCTATTAAAGAAACCCTGCAGCGCATGATCGCCGGCGGCGTGAAGAGAGCGCTTGGTTTCATCCTTTCCCCGCTCCGCACGGAAGCGAGCTGGGAGCGCTATCAAAATAACGTGGCAGAGGTTTGCTCCGAGCTGGGCGGCTCTGCGCCCAATGTCGATTACTGTCCGGGCTGGCATGCCCATCCGCTCTTTATTCAGGCTCTCGCAGAGCAGATCCGGCCGGCGCTGGAGAAGATCTCCAGGGAGAGGCGGCCAACCACTCCGCTCGTCTTCACTGCCCACAGCGTGCCGACAGCAATGGCCGCCCATTCACCGTATGTAAGCCAATTAGAGGAAACGTCACGCCTGGC
>Ga0209824_10001116_pt1 | contig 15669 bp, 11 predicted proteins | sample VDWuncwatermetaG_FD_184124 | JGI IMG/M metagenome (GOLD analysis project Ga0209824, IMG submission 184124) | Wastewater microbial communities from Netherlands to study Microbial Dark Matter (Phase II) - VDW unchlorinated drinking water (SPAdes)... ... | reverse complement strand
GAGGAACGTGCCCTGTGCGTCCTTGCGGAACCAGTTGACGAGGAAGATGCGCGGCGGGCTCGGGATGCGGGCCCCGACCTCGAGCCAGTGCTGGAAGTACCGGCCCGCGTCGTAGCCGATGAACGGGACGTTCGCCATCGGGTCGCGGCGCAGGACCCCGACCGCGCCGGTCTTCGCGGCCGTCGTCTCGGATCCCATCGTCCCGGCGAGGTACACGCCGTGCGTCCAATTGAAGGACTCGAGGACCAGTGGCACGGTGCTCGAGCGCCGGCCGCCGAAGATCAGCGCCGAGATCGGCACGCCTTTGGGGTCGTTCACGGCCGGCGAGAGCGCCGGGTTGTTCGTGAGCGACACCGTGAACCGGCTGTTCGGGTGCGCCGCGGGCTCGGACGATCCGCGCTGCCACGGGCGGCCGCGCCAGTCGGTGAGCCGCTCGGGAGGGGGCCCGTCCATCCCCTCCCACCACACGTCGTTGTCCGGCGTGAGCGCGACGTTGGTGAAGATCGCGTCGCGCTCGAGCATCTTCATCGCGTTCGGGTTCGTGGCCGTGCTCGTTCCGGGCGCGACGCCGAAGAAGCCCGCCTCCGGGTTGACCGCGTAGAGGCGCCCATCCTCGCCGATGCGCATCCACACGATGTCGTCGCCGAGGGTCCGGATGCGCCAGTCGCCGAAGACGGGCGGCGGGACCAGCATCGCGAGGTTCGTCTTGCCGCACGCGCTCGGGAAGCCGGCCGCGACGTAGCGGACCTCGCCCTCGGGGCTCGTCGCCTCGAGCAGGAGCATGTGCTCGGCGAGCCATCCTTCGTTGCGGGCGTAGTAGCTCGCCATGCGCAGGGCGAGGCACTTCTTGTTGAGCAGCGCGTTGCCGCCGTATCCCGAGCCGACCGACCAGATGGTGTCGTCCTGCGGGAAGTGGACGATGTAGCGGCGCGACGGGTCGCAGTCCGCCACGGAGTGCAGGCCGCGATCGAAGTCGTTCGACGCGCCGAGCCGCCCGAGAGCGATGTCGCCGATCCGGGCCATGATCCGGATGTTCAGCACGACGTAGACGGAGTCGGTCAGCTCGACGCCGACCTTCGCGAACGGCGAGCTTGGCAGACCCATGATGTACGGGACCACGTACATCGTGCGCCCGCGCATCGATCCCTCGAAGAGCCCGCGCAGGCGGCGGTACATCTCGCCCGGCTCGACCCAGTTGTTCGTGGGGCCGGCCTCCTCGCGCGTCGGCGTGCACACGAAGGTGAGCTCCTCGGTGCGTGCCACGTCGTTCGGGTCCGATCGGCTGTAGTAGCTCCCGGGACGCTTCTTTGGGTCCAGCTCCGTGAGGACGCCGTCGGCGATCGCGTCCTTGATCAGCCGCTGACGCTCGGCCTCCGACCCATCGCACCAGTACACGCGGTCGGGCTGGCACATCTTCGCCATCTCGTCCACCCAGGACGCGAGATGGGTGTTCGTCGTGGGTGCGGAGATGGTCGTCGCCACGAGCCGATCCTCCCTCACGAGATCCCTCTGAGACTAGTGCCCTTCGGACGTCGTGCTGGCGCTATGACGTGGCGCGCCCTCGCACCACGCCTTCCTTGCGACGGCGCTCGAACTCTTCCGTCGTGCTGTCGAGGAGCTGCCTCTCCGAGAGCACGTCGACGGCGGTCAGGGCCATCGCCTTCGCGGCCTTGAGCGCGTTGTCGAGCGCCTGCGGCGTCGCTGCCGCGTCGCGAAAGACGGTCGAGTGGCCGGGCGTGCCTTCTGGCGCGATCGCGATGTACGGATGGATCGCGGGGATCACCTGGCTGACGTTCCCCATGTCGGTCGAACCCATGCGCTCGTCCGGCGGGCTCGTCATCACGGGGATCCCCAGGTCGTTCGCGTGAGCGGCCCAGCGCTCAGCGAGCGGGGTGGACGGGACCATGTTCTCGTAGCCCGAGTTCTCGTGGACGGTGACCGTGAGCGTGGTCCCGGTCGACAACGCCGCACCCTCGGCGCACGCGATGAACCTCCGAAGGACCTCCTGCTGGTAGAGGCGGTCCAGCGCGCGCACGCTGAACTTCGCGGCGGCGTGCTCGGGGATGATGTTCGCGGCGCTCCCCCCGCTGGTGATGATCCCGTGCACGCGCGCGTCGGAGCGGAGCGTGAGCCGCATCGCGTTGACCGCGTTGAACGTCTGGATGACGCCGTCGAGCGCGTTGATCCCGCGATCGGGCTGCGCCGCGGCGTGCGCGGCCTTCCCGGTGAACTCCAGGTCCACGCGGTTCGACGCGAGCGACGTTCTCCCGGAGAGCGTCCGGCTCGAGGGGTGGATCATCATCGCGACGTCCACGTCGTCGAACCCGCCGGCGCGGAGCAGCGCGACCTTTCCGCCGCCGCCCTCTTCCGCCGGCGTGCCGATCGCCGCGAGGCGGCCCGGCAGCTGATCGAGCGCCGCGCGGACGCCGACCGCCGCGGCGACGCCCATCATCGCGATCAGGTTGTGCCCGCACGCGTGCCCGATGTCGGGCAGCGCGTCGTATTCCGACAGGATGGCGACGGTCGGGCCGTGACCCTTGCCCGAGGCGTCCCCGCGGTAGGCGGTCTCGACCCCGCGGTATCCGCGCTGGACCTTGAAGCCGGCGCCTTCGAGGAACGTCGCGAGCCACGTCGAGGCCTGCCGCTCCTGGTAGCCGAGCTCGGGGTTCGTGTGGATCCGGAGCGACAGCTCGATGAGCCCATCGCGGTGCTGGTCGATGGCGGCGAGCGTCCGGGAGTGCAGTGCGGATCTCGCGGTCACGGCGACAGACTAAAGTGCGAGCGAGGATCCGGCTTTGCCGGTCCGAAGCGAGCTTGCTAAGAGCGGAGCAGCTATCTTCGGCCCGAAGGACCGACGGATATTGACCAAGACCGGTGCCCCTCGACGACCGCGACGAGGACGCCGTCCAGCGCGCGGTCGGCATCCTCGAAGAGCGTCGCGGTCTGGTCCGCGTCGAGCGTGCGCCGCCGGGCGATCGACGCGATCTCGGCCATGAACCGGGCGCGGAAGAACAGGAACGCCTGCGTCGCCTCGGCGATCGACAGGCCGCGCTTCGCCGCCTCGACGCCGTACTCCTTGCCGAGCGCCTCGGCCTGCGACACGAACTGGCCGCGGCCGGCGCGGCGCTGCGTGTCGAGGTAGCCGAGTAGCAGGTCGCCCATGCGGCGACCGCGCTCACGGAACCATTGGATGGAGCGCTCGTCGAGGCGCGCGTGCCAGTCCTGCTCCGAGAGCGCGGCGAGGTCGGATCGGACCCGCTTCCGCAGCTCCGCGGCGACGCGGTCGGGCGGCTCGCCGAGCGCGGTGAGCAGTGCGCGCTTCGCGCGTGGACGGGGGAGCATCGCCTCGATGGCCGAGCGAGGGAAGCGCCGGTGGCCGCCGGGGGTGGTGAAGACGTCGACCTTCCCGGCATCGGCCCAGCGGCGGAGGGTGTCGGGATCGACGCCGAGCGCACGGCTCGCCTGGCTCAGCGTCAGGAACTCCTTCTCCATCTATATGGCCGAGGCCAGCATGGCATCTCTCGGTCGATCGCCGTTCGCGCGTCACATCCGGATGGAGGTCACCTCATGTGGACGGAGCGGCCGGCGAGGACCGGCCGCTCCGTCATGTGGAGGGGGATGGAACTGTCGGCTTAGGACGCGGCGGGAAGCGAAGCGCGCCAGAGGGTCAATTCGGGCATCACGGCGGGAGCGGGACCTGTCACGTCGAACGCCGTCGCGACGACGCGCTCGATCCGGCCGCGCTCGCTGCGGATCGGCTCGTGGCGGACCTCGATGGTCCGGTCGCCGACGCGGGCCTGGACCACGACCGTCTCTCCGGCCACGGTGCGTCGCACCACATCGGGTGACACGAGACCCGCTCGGACCTCGAGCTCCGGGTCGCTGCCTCCGAGGCAGCTCCCGACCGCCTGCGTGAGGAAGCCGTCCGCGTCGTACTCGAACATGAGGATGCGTGCCTTCGCGAGGAGAGGTGCCAAATCCGCTGCGATCTCGTTCGTCATGCCGGCATGATCCGCCACGAGGCGGGTCGCGGGCATCCGCCGCGCGCACGGATCGCGCTGCGACGTTCGTCGTACTCGCTCCTACGGATCTCGTAGCGGAGAAGGCCGCGGGCGGAGGGTCAGGCGCCGGCGATGAGCGTGTGGAACGACGCGAGGTCGCGCGGTGCCGCGGGCGTCACCGCCGCCGGCCCGCCGTCGCCGCCGACGAGGAGCGGCGCGAAGTAGGCACGGAGCGCCGGCGGGATCTCGTCCGGGTCGGGGAAGTTCGTCGGGATGTCGGCGAAGAGCTCTGTCGGGTTGGCATGCCCGCCCTGCGGGAGGAACGAGCGCCGGATCCACTCGCGGTAGCGCGGGTAGCGGCCGACCTCGTCGCGGCTCTGCTCGAGCGCGCCCCAGAGCGCCGGCCAGCCCGCGTCGTCTTCCGGGCGGTAGCGCGGGTCGTTGTGGGCGATGAAGTGGAACATCTCGTGGCGCGACGACAGCACGACCTGGCGCAGCCCCTCGTACGTCTCGACGCCTGCGGCCAGCCATATCTCGTTCTGATCCGGCCAGTAGCCGCCGCCGGATCGCGCGTCGTAGCGATGGAAGGGGCAACGGGCGCCGAGGGCGCGAACGGGCTCCGGGAAGATCGCGAGGGCCTGCTGGACGAGCAGAGGGCCCGGCGTCACGTAGAGGTAGAGGCGGTACGACCAGAGGATCCGTCGCAGCCGCGCCAACCCCTCCGCGGATAGGTTCTCCTCCGCGACCTCGAGCGCGCGCTTCCCGATCGCGTTGAGCGGCTCGGGCCGGGCGAGCGGTCGACGGGGACGGTCCACGGACCGATCAGTTGCCGAAGGTCGTCGAGAGCAGCGCCGCGAAGATCGCGAGCACCGCGATCGCGAAGATCACCGCGGTGGCCGCGAGCGCGACGCCCGCGCCCGCCATGAGCGCGATGCTGCGCTGCGCCGCCTCGCGCCGGCCGATGGTCCTCTCGAGCGCGGCGTACGCGACCGCGCTGATCTCCACGACCGCGCGCGCGACAAGGAAGACGCCGCCGGTGATGCCCGCGCCGACGACGACCCACACCAGCATCGCCGTCTCCATGGCCGCATATTGTGCTCGCGTGCCGCCGGGCCCCGGCCACGATCTCGTGATCCGCCGCGGCACGATCTACGACGGCTCCGGTGGTGCGCCGTATGACGGCGACGTCGCCATCGACGGCGACGCGATCTCCGCCATCGGCCGCGTTCCCTCTCGGGGCCGCAGCGACCTCGACGCGACGGGCCTCGCGGTCGCTCCCGGCTTCATCAACATGCTCAGCTGGGCGACGGAGTCGCTCATCGAGGACGGCCGCTCGCAGAGCGACATCCGTCAGGGCGTGACGCTCGAGGTCTTCGGCGAGGGATGGTCCATGGGCCCTCTCAGCGAGGCGATGCGACGCGAGCGGCAGGAGCGGCAGGGCGACATCCGCTTCGATATCACCTGGAGGACGCTCGGCGAGTACCTCGACCACCTCGTCGGCCGCGGGATCTCGTGCAACGTCGCCTCGCTCGTCGGCGCGACGACCGTGCGGATCCACGAGGTCGGCTACGACGACCGGCCCCCGACCGCCGTCGAGCTCGAGCGGATGCAGGGCCTCGTGCGCGCCGCGATGCGCGAGGGTGCGCTCGGGGTCGGCTCGTCGCTCATCTACGCCCCGGCCACGTACGCGAAGACGGACGAGCTCGTCGCGCTCTGCGCGGCCGCCGCGGAGTTCGACGGGCTCTACACCTCGCACATCCGCAGCGAGATGGAAGGACTGCTCGACGCGGTCGACGAGGTCATCGAGATCGCGCGTCGGACCGGGATCCGCGCGGAGATCTACCACCTGAAGCAGGCCGGCCGCGAGCACTGGGGGAAGCTCGACACGGTAACCCGGCGGATCGAGAAAGCGCGCGCCGAGGGCCTGCGCGTGACCGCCGACATGTACACGTACACGGCGGGAGCGACCGGCCTCTACGCGACGATGCCCCCGTGGGTCCAGGAGGGCGGGCACGACCAGTGGGTGCGGCGGCTCCGCGATCCGGCCATCCGCGTACGGCTCGTCGAGGAGATGCGCAGGCCCGCGCAGGGATGGGAGAACTTCCTCCACGCCGTGGAGTCGGCGGACGGGATCCTGCTCGCATCCTTCAAGAGCGACGCGCTCAAGCCGCTCACCGGAAGGACGGTCGGCCAGGTCGCGCGTGCGCGCGGGCGCTCGGCCGAGGACACGATCATCGACCTCGTGATCGAGGACGACAGTCGCGTCGGCGCGATCTACTTCACGATCTCGGAGGACAACGTTCGGCGGCAGATCGGGCTGCCCTGGATGAGCTTCGGGTCCGACGCCGCCTCGCTGGCGCCCGAGGGCGTGTTCCTGCGCTCGAGCCCGCACCCGCGTGCCTACGGCACGTTCGCGCGGCTCCTCGGCCACTACGTCAGGGAGGAGCGGATCATCCCGCTCGAGGAAGCGGTCCGGAGGCTCACGTCGTTGCCCGCGGCGAACTTCGGGATCCGGCGTCGCGGGTCGCTCGCGGCGGGGATGCTGGCCGACGTCGCGGTCTTCGATCCGGCACGCATCCAGGACCACGCGACGTACGAGCGGCCTCATCAGTACGCGACCGGCGTCGCGCACGTGATCGTGAACGGGGAGGTCGTACTGCGGGACGGCGAGCACACCGGCGCGAAGCCGGGCCGCGTGGTGCGTGGCCGAGGCGCGATCGCGAGCTAGGGGATCGTCGATCCGTCCGCGAGCACGAGCGCGGTGGCGGCGTCGCGCGAGAGCGCTGCCCCGTCGGTCCACAGCCGCTCCGCCCGCTCGGACCCGAGGCTGTCGCGAAGGCGGGCGACATCGCGTGCGATCCGGTCCCGCACTGACGGCGGTCCCACCAGCGCGATCCTGCGCCGTGTCTCGACAGCCGCCGCGAAGAGCGTCAGTGCGCGCTCCGGCTGGCTCTTCGCTGCTGCGACGCGCGCGGCGAGCTCCCAGCACCACGTGGTCCCGCGGTAGGACTGGAGCGGCCGGAAGATCTCCGCTGCCTGTTTGACGGATCCTTCAGCGAGCTCGATCTCGGTGTGATCGATGGCGATCTCCGCCCTGAAGACGAAGACCATCCCCAGCTCGAATCGCGCATCCGCCTCGCGGCCTATCCGCTCAGCGTCATCGAGCAGCGCCCCGGCGGCGGAACTGTCACCGCGCTCCGCCACCACTTTCCCGAGCGAGCCGAGCGCAATGACGAGCCCCGCCTTCGCTCCGAGGTCGCGGAACAAGGCGGCCGACTCCCGCATCAGCTCCTCCGCGAGCCCTGGATCGCCCTCGTCAGAGGCGACCACCCCGAGGCTCAGCAGGGCATAGGCGAGACCCATCCTGTCTCCCATCTCTCGACGGAGGTCGATGACGGTCCCGAGATGCTTTCGGGCGCTGGGATAGTCACCGCTGCGCTGCGCCAGGCGTCCCAGGCCCTGCAAGGCGGTCACGCGCTCCTCCCGGCTTGCGGCCTCTCCCGCGACCGCGAGGCTTCGCTCATAGAGCTCGCGCGCTGCCGCGTCCTCGCCTCGGCGTGCGGCCACTCCGCCCAGCCCGTTGAGGACCTCGGCCATGCCGGACGTGTCGCCGATCTCGCTGAACAGGTCGTGAGCCCGCTGGTAGAGCTCGCTCGCGGCAGCGTGGTCGTCGCGCGCGGCGGAGAGCCTCCCCGCGGCGGTCAGCGCACGGGCGCGCAGCCGGGCTTCGACGCCATCGAGCTGCGGCACCACGGCATCGCGCCAGGCCAGCCCGTCGCTCAGGTGCCCCCGGATGACGAAGTAGCGCGCGCAGGCGACACCGAGCCGGACGGCCGTGTCGATATCGTGCTCGGCCGACCAGCGGATCGCCGCGCGCAGGTCGTCGAGGACGGCCTCGAGGTGGTCGAGCGCTTCTGCCTGCCGCCCTGCCGCGAGCCCTGCGGCCTCTCGCTCGGCGAGCGCGACGTGGAACACGGCGTGCCGGCGTCGCACGTCGTCGGTCTCGCCGCTCTCGATCGAGCGCTCGCCGGCGTACTCCCGCAGCGTCTCGAGCATGCGGTGGCGCACGCTCGAGCCCGAGCTCTCGGTGGCGAGGAGGCTCTTGGCGGCGAGCGAGGCCACGAGATCGAGGACGCTCGAACGTTCGATGGTCCCGTCCCCGCATATCGCCTCGGCGGCCTCGAGGCTGAAGGCGCCTGCGAAGACCGACAGGCGACCCCACAGGACCTTCTCGGGGCCCGTCAGCAGCGAGTAGCTCCAGTCCACGGCGGCCCGCAGCGTCCGCTGTCGAGCGGTGGACGTGCGGCTACCGCCGGTGAGGAGGCGGAAGCGATCGTCGAGCCGTGAGGCGATCTCGTGCAGCGAGAGGACACCCGTCCGAGCCGCCGCGAGCTCGACGGCGAGGGGGATCCCGTCGAGCCTCTTGCAGATGCGCTCCAGCGCGATGAGGTCCGCACCGCTCGGTGCGAAACCGGGGGCGATAGAGCGCGCTCGCGCAACGAAGAGATCCACCGCCTCGGCCAGGGTCGGCACGCGCCAGATCCGCTCGCCGTCGATACCAAGCCCTTCGCGGCTCGTGGCGAGGATCCGTAGCCGAGGACACTGATGGAGGAGGTGGTCCGCCGTCCGCGCGGCGGACTCGATCAGGTGCTCGCAGTTGTCGAGGATGATGAGCACCTGCCCCGTCCGCAGGTGTTCGACGACGGCGGCGCCCAGGGGGCCGCCTCCTCCCCGGATCGGATCCGCGGCGAGCTCACGAACGCCCACGACCGCTCCGAGCGTCGGCATGATCAGCCCTCCGTCCGAGAGCGGCGCGAGCTCCACGAGCCAGACCCCGTCCGGGAACTCATCCAGCAGCGCCTGCGCGGTCTCGAGCGCAAGGCGGGTCTTCCCGATCCCACCCGCTCCGGTCAGCGTGACCGCTCGGTGCTCGCGGATGAGAAGTGAGAGCTCACCGAGCTCGCGCTCCCGGCCGATGAAGCTCGTGAGCCGCAGGGGGAGATTGTTCGGGCGCACATCGAGGGATAGGAGCGCCGGGAACTGCTGCGACAGCCCGGCTGCATCGAGCTGGAATACGCGCTCGGGGCGGAGGAGGTCCTTCAAGCGGTGCTCTCCCAGGTCGCGCAGGGTCGCGCCCGCGGGCAGGCCGTCCTGAACGAGGGCGCGCGTCGCCCCCGACACCAGGGTCTGGCTGCCGTGTCCGAGCACGAGCATCCGGGCGCAGCGGACGAGCGCCTCGCCCACGTAGTGTTGGGCGTCCCGCTGCTCGACCTCGCCCGAGTGAACGGCCATGCGGGCACGGATCGGCTCGAGCGATCCCCAGTCCGCTCCCGTCAAGCCTCGCTGCGACGCGATGGCGGCCTCGACCGCATTGGCGGGGCTGGCGAAGGCCGCGTAGACCGCGTCGCCGACCGTCTCGAAAACGACGCCGCCGTGCTCCTCGATCGCGCTCCGGAGGAGGTCGTGGTGCCGAACGAGCGCGTCGCGCATCGTGGTTCGGTCGGAGCCCAGCAATCGCGTGCTCTTCTCGATGTCCGTGAACAGGAACGTGACGGTCCCGGTGGGGAGCCCGACCACGCGCCGGAATGCTAGTGCGGTCGGTTGTCCTCAGCGGGTGCTGTCTCTAGGATCGCCAGCCGATGGCCGCGTCGGAACTCGCCGGTCGGTTGAAGGAGGTACCGCTCTTCGGGAACCTCTCGCAGCGTCAGTTGCGCCGCGTTGCTTCGCGCGGCTGGGAGCACACGTTCCCCGCCGGCCGCATTCTCTGCGATGAGGGTCGCGGCGCCGACGAGTTCTTCGTGATCCTGGAGGGGACCGCCGAGGCCAGCCGCCGCGGGAAGAGGGTGCGCGGACTGGGGCCGGGCGACTACTTCGGGGAGATCGCGCTCCTCGACAACGCCGACCGCACCGCGACCGTGGTCGCGACCACGCCGCTGCGATGCTTCTTGCTCGGCCGGAGCGACTTCAAGAGCGTCATCTATGAAGAGGACATCGCGGTGAAGCTCCTCGTCACGATGGCGCAGAGGCTCCGCGCGGCGGAGAAGCTGATCGCGGATTAGGTCTGGCACCGCGCCGATCGTCAGGGCGTCGCGGCGTCCTCCGCCGTCTCGACGAACGCGAAGCGAAGGATGGCGGGGGCGAACGTGCGCGAGTAGCGGTCGGAGCGTTCGCGGATCTCGCGCGCGATCTCCGGGGCGTCGGGATAGCCGAGCTCCGCGACCATGACGAGCGTGAACTCCTCGAGCGTCGTGCGCATGCAGTAGTGCGCGAAGAAGGGTGATGTCGGGCCGCCGTTCGCGAGCGAGGCCTGCGCTTCGGGGTGGTCGAGGTTGACCACGATCCCGCGCTCCTCGGGGACGTAGAACGCGCGCGGGCTGGCCCCCCCGGCGTGGCGGAACGCGACGCGGAACGAGGTCGGCGTCCGCTCGCCGTCGAGCGACGGCATCGTCACCGTGATCGGCGCCGGCGTCTCCGCGACCCCGTCCGTGCGCGGTGGACGCGGGCCGCGCGCGACGCCCATGTCGCTGCGGGATCTCCGCGGTCGGGTCGCCGCCTGCGCCAACGGCACGTTCCCGTCCTCCATCGAAGGAGGCTCGCTGCGCAGCAGCGGATCGGAATTCCTGAAGAGGCTCCGCTCGCCGCGGTAGATCGTCCCGAGGAGCGACGAGAGCTCCGTCCCGAGGCGCTCGAGCTCCTGCTGCTCGGCGGCACGCTTGCGCTCCCCCGCGCGGCGCACCAGCTCGCGGCGCACGGTCTCGAGGCAGCCGCGCATCCAGGGCAGCAGCTCCGCGACGACCGGGTTCCACGGGTTGAGCGTCAGGTCACGCGTCGAGAGGAACGCCGGGACCTGCACCGTGTCGTCGTCGAGGATCGCGGCCTCGATCTCGCCGAAGAGGTACTGCGCCTCGGGCTTGCCCTCGATCCCCGCCAAGGTCATCGCGTTCAGGTAACCGCCCGAGAGGACGGCGATGCCGTTCTCCTCTTCCGCGAGCGGCCGGGCCGCGATCCGCACGATCAGCTCGACGGGACCCGCGAGCGCCGCGACGCTCTCCGGGGCGGGGAAGCGGTGCTCCTCGAGGGCCTCGGGAGGCGAGTACTCGACGCGCCCACCCTCGACGACCACCCGGTGCTGCACGAGATGGCGCCCGAGCTGTCGCTGCAGGTAGCGCACGATCTCCGCGCGGTCCACGCGCGTTCCGCGCTGGAGGTCCTCGACGACGACGAGCGTGCCGTCGGCCGCGTCCGTCGGCTCCTCGATCATGATCTCGCGAACGTGGACGGGACGGCCCGCCTGCGCCTCCTCGAGGTCGCGTCGCGAGATCTCGGCGATATTGCGGAGGCCCGCCTGGATCGTGTCCACACGCAGCTGGTCCGCGCGTCCGAACGCGGCGATCTTCCCGGTCCCGAACCGGCCGCGCACCTTGCGGCCCGCGCGGCGCAGCGCGTTCTCGCCGTGCATCGTGAAGAAGCTGCGCAGCTGCTCGCGCGACATCCCCGACGCGTCGTCCACGATCTCGATCCGCCGGCGCGGACCGACCGTGACGATGCTGACCCGGACCGTGCAGGGGCGGCCCGGCGGCGTCGCGTCGATCGAGTTGGAGACGTACTCGTAGACGGCCTTCGGGACCGTCGCGAAGTGAGCGGCGTTAGCGAGCACGTCGCGCCCGACATGCGTGACGAGCGCGAGCGGCTCGGCTTCAAAGAGCCTTGGCTCCGTCTCTACCGCCACCGTTCACCTCCCTCCGTCGAAGCGACCAGGCCCGCAGCAGCGGATCAGACCCAACAAAAAGGAGCGGCCCCACGCTTCACGCGTGGTCTCCGCTCCCCTTGGGCCAGATCATACGCGCCTGGCTGGCTGTTACATCGGGTTTTCGCGGGTCAACCGCAGCATCGCGGCACCGTGCGACGGCACCGTCGCGGCGTAGCCCTCGACCGTCGCGCCGCGGTCGGCGCGCTCCCACAGGTCGCGCACCCGGACCCGTTCTTTCGGATCCCAGCCGAGGTCGGCCCAGCGCACCGCGATCTCGCGGGGCTCGGCCGACCGATCGAAGAGGACGACCGCCTGTGAGCCGTCCGCGAGCTCGCGCGCCCACACCTCGACGCCGCCGTTCGCGCGGATGAGATCGCCCTGGCGGCCGAGCGGGTCCTGATCCACCGCGATGACCTCGGGCGCGGTGAGGATCTGGCGCACCTCGTCCGGCATCGCGCGCAGGTCGTTCCCGGCCATCAGCGGGGCCGCGAGCACGCACCAGAGGCTGAAGTGCGCGCGGTACTCGTCGAGGGTCATGCCGCCGTTGCCGACCTCGAGCATGTCCGGGTCGTTCCAGTGATCGGGACCTGCCCACGGATGGAGGCCGCGCTGCTTGTCGAGGACGGTCACAAGGCTCTCCCAGGTGTCCTGGATGTCCCAGCACGTCCGCCAGAGATGGCCCGCGCGGCCGCCCCACTGCCACGGACGCGTGCGCCCCCACTCACAGAGGCTCAGGATCATCGGACGGCCCGCGGCGCGGAATGCCTGCGACCACTTCCAAAAGACGGAGCGCGTGCCGAGCCCGCTCGTGTTGCACCAGTCGATCTTCACGTAGTCCACGCCCCACGAGGCGAACCGCCGCGCGTCGCGGAACTCGTATCCGAGGCTGCCCACGTACCCTGCGCAGGTCCGCGTGCCCGCGTCGGTGTAGATGCCGAAGCGCAGATCGAGCTCGTGCACGCTGCCCGACAGCGCCGCGATACCCGACCCGAAACGGTCGGGGTCGGACAGCAGATCTCCGCTCGCGTCGCGCTCCGCTGCCTCCCATCCGTCGTCGATGACGACGTAGCGGTAGCCGGCATCGCGCATCCCGGTCTCGACCAGGGCCTCGGCCGTCTCGCGGATCAGCCGCTCGTCGATCCTCGTCTGGAAGCGGTTCCAGCTGTTCCAGCCCATCGGCGGCGTCGGTGCGAGCCCGTCGCGGAGCCGCCCGAGACCCATGTGGCGGCGAGGCTAGCAGCGCGAGAATGAGGTGAGACGACCCGGGGAGGCGAGAGATGGGTGTGTTCACGGCGGAGAGGCCGACGACGATGGCAGCGCGGCGCGAGACGATGCTCGTCGGCAATGAGCGCGTGGGAGCGGCCGACGGGCGCACCTTCTTCGTCGAGAGCCCGGGTGAGAAGGGCACCATCGTCGCCGAGGTGCCGCGCGGCGGCGAGGCCGATGTCGATCGCGCGGTCCGGGCGGCCGCGAAGGCATTCGAGACATGGCGGACGACGCATTGGAAGGACCGCGCCCGCGCGCTGAACGCTATCGCCGACGCGATCGAGGCGCGGACCGAGGAGCTCGCGCGCCTCGTCTCGAGCGAGACGGGCAACGCGCTCCGCACGATCTCGCGACCGGAGGTGAAGAGCGTCGTCGACATCTTCCGCTACTTCGCGGGCGTCGCGAGCGAGCTCAAGGGCGAGACTGTCCCGCTCGGCGAGGCGATGCTCAGCTACTCGCTCCGCGAGCCGTACGGCGTCGTCGGCGCGATCGTCCCGTGGAACGTTCCCCTCGTCCTATCCGCGGTCAAGATCGGGCCCGCGCTCGCCGCGGGGAACACCATGGTCCTCAAGCCGTCGGCCGACGCGCCCCTCGCCGTCCTCGAGCTCGGTCGCATCTGCGCCGAGCATCTCCCGCCGGGCGTGCTCAACGTCGTCACAGGCTTCGGCGACGAGTGCGGGAGCGCGCTCGCGGAGCACCCGCTCGTCAGCAAGCTCTCGTTCACCGGCCACACGGACACGGGGAAGGCGATCATGCACGCGGCAGCCGAGCGCATCGTCCCGGTCTCGCTCGAGCTCGGCGGGAAGAGCCCGCAGATCGTCTTCCCCGACGCGAACGACGAGAGGACGGTCGACGGCGTCATCTCCGCGATGCGGTTCACGCGTCAGGGCCAGTCGTGCACCGCGGGCTCGCGCCTGTTCCTGCACGCGTCGATCTTCGACGCGTTCCTCGCGGCGCTCGCGCCCAAGCTCGCCAAGCTCCGGGTCGGCGACCCGCTCGACGAGGCGACGGACATGGGCGCGATCGTGAACGCGCGGCAGTTCGAGAAGGTCTGCGGCTACGTCGCCGAGGGGATGAAGCAGGCGAACGCGAGCGTCGTCATCGGAGGCCTCCCGCCGAAAGAAGGTCCGCTCGCGAAGGGCTACTTCGTCGAGCCCACCGTCATCGCCCACGTCGCGAACGACTGGCGCATCGCGCGCGAGGAGGTCTTCGGCCCCGTCATGGTCGCGATCCCCTGGACGGACGAGGCCGAGGTCATCCGCATGGCCAACGACACGCATTACGGCCTCGCGGCGTACGTCTGGACGCACGACATCGGCCGGGCGCTCCGCACGGCGCACGCGATCGACGCCGGCTGGGTGCAGATCGGGCAGGGCCCCGGCCAGTTCCCCGGGCAGTCCTACGGCGGGTACAAGCAGAGCGGGATCGGCCGCGAGTACTCGCTCGAAGGGATGCTCGAGAGCTACACGCAGCGCAAGAGCGTCACGGTGAACCTGGGGTACTGACCGGCCACGTCGGCGCTCGGTCGCCAGGCAGATACTGAGGCGGGATGTGGGTCAGAGCGCTCGCCCTCGTGACCGCGCTCGTGGTCGCGAGCTGCAGCGGCGCGACACCGCAGCCGAGCGCGACGCCCCAAGGGAGCGCGACGCCTCAAGCGAGCGCCGGCATCGGCCAGCCCGGCGCGTCCGCGCCCGCGGCGCAAGCGCCCAAGCCGCAGGGCCTCGCTGCGGCGATCCAGGATCTCTCGAAGAGATGGATCGATCCGACCTTCAACGTCCCGTTCACCTACACGAACCGCGAGATGGTCCCGGTCGCCTCGAAGATCACGATGCGGCTCGACCCTCAGGGCAACTTGAGCGTGGTCGGGGCGCCGGGAGCGATCCCGCAGTCGTCGATCTCGTCGCTGAAGGATCTCGTCGAGGTCGATTCGATCGACACGGGCACGCAGCAATGCGCGAAGGCCGGTCCAGACGGCTCCTTCAATGTCTCGCTGCGGTCGGGTCCCGGGGCGCACATCCTCGTCACGGCGCGCCTCGGGGCGCAGTGCTCGGGTCAGAACGGGCGGACCACCGCCGGAGCGCTGCTGCGCGTGCCCGATGGCATTACCCCCGGTCCGACGCTGCCGTTCCGGACGACGGCGTTCGACGGACAGATCCACTGGACCGCGAACGGCGAGCTCCTCGGTCCGAACGCGTTCCTTCAGATCGAGTCGCCCGACATGGGGCAGGGCTGCTGGGTGCCGCGGCTCTACGTGTACCGGCTCTTCGACGCGCAGGGCGGCTACGTCACGCAGGTGAACGTCAACGCGAGCGGACCGGTCCTCACTCCGACCGGGCTCCCGCTCGAGACCGAGAGAGGCACCCAGCATTACTGGGCCGTGGCGACGCCCCAGCCCGCCGGGCAATGCGTCCGCGGTAGCTCTCGCTACGACCTCACCGGATGGACAAGGGGTCTCGAGCCCGGCTGGTACCAGGCGAGGGTCGTGTGGTACCAGATCTCGCCGAACGGCGCGGAGCGGCTCGCGCAACAGCTCCAGGACAACGAGTTCGCCAACAACAACGGTTTCGAGTCCAATACCGGGCTCGCCTACCTGCCTCTGACGAACGTCGGAAATGCGCAGCCGCCGCTCATCCCCGCGACGCTCTTCAACGA
>Ga0209824_10001113_pt1 | contig 15673 bp, 14 predicted proteins | sample VDWuncwatermetaG_FD_184124 | JGI IMG/M metagenome (GOLD analysis project Ga0209824, IMG submission 184124) | Wastewater microbial communities from Netherlands to study Microbial Dark Matter (Phase II) - VDW unchlorinated drinking water (SPAdes)... ... | reverse complement strand
GCATGATGAGAGCGCCGGCCTTGACGCTTGGGTGGTCGACGCTTTCAGATTTCTGAGGGAGGTCATCGCCAAGCCGACCTCGACGGCGCAACACCCTCCCGCCACCCAACATCTCCAAGGCTTTATTTCCCATTGCGACAAACAAAAACGCGCCCTATGAAATCTCTTACCATCATCATCGGATGCGTTTTCGTTTTTAGCTCAACCATCGTTACCGCTGCATTTCATCCGTCAACAAACGACCTTGAAAAGGCGATTCGATTGCAACTCAACACTGGGACAACTGAAGTCTCGTTCGAAGAGTTTGTAGCCGTTGCGACACTCCTTAACGACGCCGACGACTCAGACCTTCAATCTCTCTCGCTCTATGCGTGGGGAAAAATAGTCGGCGCGGTAAACTTTGTCCCTAAATGGGTGGGGATGCCTCCCGAGCCGCTGAATCAAGTGACGCGAATCATCTGGCCCTACCTATCACCAATTAAAAAGTCGGACCTGCTGCGCACACTCTCTGGCTTTGCCAGCGCATTCCATCTGACCAGCCAAATCGCCTTCGAAGCAGGTTATTTCATCGTCAGAAATTCGTCATACCTACCTATTGCGATGGCGAAACACTACAGCTCCAAACGCATCACCGAGATCTATGTGCATGGGCCTTCGCGGCAAATTGAGAGCAACAGCCTAGATCAGCAAATTGAATCAGCTTTCCTCAGCTTGAGCCATTTTGTGGCCAACCAATCGGACTCCTCGGAAATATTCGCAATCGAATACCTTCGGCGATTTATTGCCCACTGCCACAATGCAGAGGGCGCATGATACGACGGTCGTTTCTTTCCGTTATCGCAACCGTCCTGCTACTGGGCTCACCGATCACTATCGCAGGTCCCGTCGACGAGCCAACTTCCCGGTTTGAAACAACTCTCCGAGAACTACTGGATACTGTGATCAACGGAAAGTCGCAAAGCAGTTTTACGACCGTTTCCAGAACACTTAATAAAGCCACACACGATGAACTAACTTCACTCACGTCTGAAACCTGGGCCAAGCTACTGGAGTCGATCAAACTGACGCCTGAGTGGGTGGGAATGCCCACTACGCCCCTTAATCATATTGTTCGCGTCAGCTGGCCTCATTTACCAACTAAACAACGGTCTGATCTTGCGTATATCTTGTTCGGATTTGCCGTCAATTTCCAGCGCCCCGAACTTCAACTGCTTGGCTTAAGGGCTCTGAATCAAATTTACGACCCTGGATCCTGCCATGGGTTCTGGGAAGTGTACCAGGAAGTGGTCAGAACCATTGCGCCAAAACTATGGGATAGCCTTGCGTTCGAGGCGGGTACATTCATCATCACGCACGCCCGAGATCTTGAGGAAATTAAGCGAACCAATGGTCGGCAATCAGAGCTGATGGAAATTTATATTTCAACACCGCTAAGACTCGTTCACCAAAACAAGCTCGACTCTCAAATTGCCTTTGCTTTTCGCAGAATGGGTCAGATTATTCTGCACGAAAAGGAAAGGGCCGACGAACTGGCAACCCAGTTTCTTAAGGAGTTTATCAAACGCTGCAAACGTCCGTCCTAATTTTACATTGAAATGCTTCGCCGGTTGACTCCCGTGAATGCCTAGACTAACACCTGGTTGCCCGGAGCGTTCTACTTGGGAAAAGAAGTCTTTTCGTATCGAAACCCTGCAAAACTAATTTAGGTGGCCATCTTTTCCCTGGCCTTGATTCGGCTTAAGCCGCCACCGGCCCAAATATCGAGGTGGAATCGATTCTCATCTTTCCTCACTTGTCGCAGCGCTTCAGACTCGTTTTCCGCGTGTGTTAGATGTACTGCAAGTTTGTGGCAGGCCAATTCAACGATTAAGACCGCCATCTATAAGACAGTAATCCTATGAGCGCGCAAGGTAACTTGGCGATACTAACTCGTTGGCAGGGCGCGCTCAGCCTGCCCCAAACCCCTACGTTTCACGTTCTGATTAAGGAAAACAAGAGCAGGGTCGTCGCTGCTAAAAGACTAGACGGAGATTGTGGTGGTCTTCAGCGACGAAGTTGAAAACGTTAGTTGATGGCAATCTAGATGGAGAGATCCCCTGCTCTTGTGGTCGACTAGCTGCGACAAGTGAGGAAAGATGAGAATCGATTCATACGCAAATCCCGCTCCCACGGATCTTTGGCACTGTCCCGGATCTTTTTTTCAATATACTCAAGCCCAAAGTGTTGGGTTGCCATCAGTCTATTCTGGCTTCGGCAAAGTACGCGAATATTCTCTACGTCATCGGATCGGCCGCCAAGGCAAAAAGGGATCTCATGGTCCCATTCCAGAAAATGCTTAGACTCGCAGGCCTTGCCGTCAGGACTCACATAACTGCATTGAGCCTGGTCTCTTTCCCAGACTTCGTCTTTGATTGCCGCTGGGATGTAGCGTGAATGAGTGGATAACTTCTTAGGCAGCACGGATCTTTTTGATTTCGGCTTTTCTTCAAGAAGAGCTTCTAGGGCTTCGCCAAAAATATCTTTGAGCTTCCCTTCGGGAAACTTATGGCTAAGGCGGGCCTTGGCTTGTTTAAGTAACTCTTCGAATTCTCTATTTGCAGGAAATGAAAGCTTAAGAGGTCCTGGTCAATGGCCCTGATCTGATCAGGCTTAGCTTTCTCAGGCGAGATGCCCTAATCGGGCACAACTCTAGTTTTTTTTCGCTATGCGTTAGTTTTCCGCCATGTTACGACTTTAAGAACATGAGGATTGGGTACAAGGGTTTTATTCTGAGTTTGGGGACTGCTGTCCTTCTGACTTTTGGTAGCACTGCGACGGCAAAACCCCACGCCGTATCAATCGACTTACCGAATCTCTACCACGTGTTTCAAACCTATCTGGGCCAAGAAAAGTCGGATGCTATTTTGAAAAAGTGGATGCGACCGGAGATTAAATTCTTTCTGGAAAAAATCCGAGGCCTGGACCACTCACTCAGTAATGCGAATTGGATTCCTGAATCTGATGACGATCTCATTCGGCGATACGGTTCTCTGGTTTTTGGGGTTTTAGGAGAAGCGCACCTTAATATGATTGCCCGGACCAACTACCCGGATCTCAACCTTCTCAATGAGCTCGATTATGACTGTCTCAACCAGAAGGGGAAAAAACCCGATGGACTCTTGTACACGATCAATGGAAAATTCCTTGTGATCCATAGGGTGCTTGAGGCGAAATTAGGCAATGGTGGCTACAACCCGATACAGGCCCGGTCGTATCGTCATGAATGGAGAAAAGCAAGGGGGGGCATCTCCATCTCGTATCACGGTCGAGTCCTTGCGTTTCCGTCGGATAGGATCCATGTCCAACTCTCAAAAAAGACTATCCCGATTCAGAAGCTTAGCCAGTTAGATCTTGAGAAAATTACGATTCTCATGCGACCCGAAGGCGAGCCACCCACCGAGTACCCAATGAGTGATGGTAATTCGAATTTTCGCGGTACCGTTTACACCTTCCCTGTGTACCGCCATCAACTGCATTTGATGGCCGAGGATTATTTGCGATTGCGCTATTTAAAAGCAAAAGGCCTTTTAGAAAATGAGTGCCGTGAGGATTATAGAAGGATGTAGGCGCGAAGCCGAAAGCTTTTCATCTGTCACCGCCTTCAAAGCCCTCAGAACTCCGCGCCCACTGTCGCGCCATTACTGACCCATTCCTTACTACTTCAAGATTGATGCCGAATCTTTTAAGAAGCGCAATTTGTCGCTTGCCCAAGGTATGACTAAAACTTCATCAAGCCGTAGGCTAAACAAGCGGCCAACCCTTATGAAACTTAAGGCAATCCACAGAACTGAAAATTGTTTAAACAGCCGTAAAGCCCTATTTGTCTCTCCAGGAACTCGGGCTTTTCTTCATTGCGTTGGCGTGGTACCTCTTTAGGCCGATGACTTAGGAGGTTCTTATTTATGGCAAAATGTCGAATATCGTTCCACGGGCAGAAATCATCCAAACCGCTTCAGAATCATATTCAAGAAGTCTCTCAGGGGTTTGATAAGCATTTTCGGGCCGAACCGCGCTTGACCTGGACATTTAATCAGGAAGGTAAACTAAAGATTGCCCATTGCCGCCTCGTTATCGGACAGAAAGAATTTTTCGGCAGTGCCTCGGCCACGGATATCTACGCTGTCGTCGACTCCGTAATCACTCGGCTCGTGAAGCAAATGCGCCGATCAAAAACAGCCAAACGATCGGATCGCCGTGAGCGTGGCCTTCGAGCCCGCCACAAAGAAGCTCCGAGCCAACCATCTTCCGCATCGTGGAAAGAGGATGAAGACGCGCGCGACGATAGGCCATTTGTGAGCGTAAAATAAGAGACTATTAATCTGGCTGGCGAATGCGATAGACGGTCATAAATCGTTCGGGCACAAGCTTTCGAGAATATTCGTTGATTGAGTTGAGTAAATCGGCCAATTTACTGAGATCTTCTTTTGACTCCACCTTGACTCCCGAAATCATAAGATCCAGATAATCCCGGAGCTGATCCACCTTTTCTTTCATGGTTTTCACTTCAGCGCTAACACTTCTGTGACCCTGAGGGTACCCTAAATCCTCAGGCACCATATGAATGCTATCTAACGCCCCGTCATGCTCCATGCCATCGAGAAAATTCTTAAGAATGATCGCAGATTCAGCCGGATGGTCCATCCCAAACTCCTGTTGGCTTCTTGCCGCACGAACCAAGTCTCTTAAGCTTTCCGTCGGATCAGCCATATTCGATAATGCAATGAATGATTCAAGTTCAGATGGCGTGAGCTCGGAGCCCCCCTCGGTGATCCGATCAATCAAATGAAGAAATGGTTGAAACCGTGTGTGCCTTGTCGACCCTGGATGAATCTCGAAAAGTTCCATCAACTCCAAGGTTTCATTTCTGACCTTTCTCGCAGACTCAGCCGACAAAAGCTCAGCGGTTCTAGAAAGTTTTACGTCGGTAATCAGCCCGAGAACCTGCATCGCATTGCCTGCCGAATGACGACTGGTTAAAAGCCGAGATAAATGTGGGTCGGTTTTCTTATAGGGATCTGTAATCATATCGGACGTGCCGAGGGTTGTGTCCCGTAGGGCAGTTTTAAGCGTTTCAGAACGACTCTTAACACCCTGATTAAAAGCATAACCAGAAGTTGGGTTCGCAAAAAAAGCGCTCCCTCCACGACCAATAAACTCTCCCGCACCCACTAACTCACCCACCTTGTGGCCAAACATTTTGGATTGCTCTGTCATGTACCGACTGAGATCCCCATGGTTAGCCAAGGCCGCCCCTGAAAAACCAACAATATAATCCTGGGGGCCCTCGGGCCCCTGCTGAATCGCCCAAATCCCATGACGATTTTCACGAGCCGGCTCGACTCCAAGATCGACAAATCTTGAACCCATGATCACGGCGTACTTGGCTTTGTCACTTGGATTGAAAAGAAGCTCGTACGGGCATTTTGACGCGACTTTTTCGGCTTGAATCGTCCCTGCAAGGCCAACCGTCGTCGTGAGGACCAACGCGGCTAATATCCATTTTACGCATGAATTTAAAAGATTCACTTGGCCTACTTTTAATTAAACGACGATTATTCCTTGTTTTCTTGCCTTGTATTGTTGCAATGACAAGGCCAAGACTTGGCGATAACAGCCAACTACCCAAGCCGTTGAATTACCTTAGGATTGGCCGCAAGTAAACTAAGACTCCAAGAATACCCCAAGCCCAAGATTGGGTATGATTCGGTCATCTGTCGACTCAGTTGGCGATGAAGGGTTCGGCCTCGCAGGCTTTGAGCTGTTTGAATTTATCTTGAAGCCGCTGAGGCATTTCAGGGATCTTTCCTTCCAAGATCTTCTGGCCCGTAAGAAACGCAAGGCGCTGCCATTTAGTGAGTCTTCGATTGGCAGAATCAATCTCGCTCTCCATCGCAGCCACATAATCATAAGCTTTTTGAAGCTCTCCCAAACGTGGGTGATTCTGAAACCGTTCCCACGCCTGAGATGATTTAGCCTTTAGGCCCACATCGAAAACCATGGGCAAGTTGGATCCTAACATCGGAAAGCGATCCACAATATCACGGTAAATGACCTTGCGATGACCCAGGTAAGTTTCTGTGAGCCCCCGCTTAACTTCAGTCATTCCCTTAACGACCAGACTGATCTCTTGGACTGCTTTCTTTAATTGTCCAATCGCAGGGTCCTGGCTTGTTAAATCAAATTCGAGTTGTTGATGAAGTCCAAGCACAATGGCCTTCTCCGAATCTGTCATCGATTCCATGAGCACCGACCAAGTCGCCCGCTTAGCCGAAACAGACACTTCCTTGAGTGCCACAAAATCCTGGATCAGCATCTGCGACGTAGTCACCGGAACATCTTCCGCGTCCTCGTGGATCACAACATACGCATGCGCCTCGTCGGACGTGATCCGCCCATCTCGATTATAATCCGCATCAACCGCGTTTCCCTTCTCATCGGACCCTCGATACGCCGACCAGAAATAGGGGCTGTACTCTTCACGATGCAGGAGACTTTCTGAGCAGCCGGCGGCTGGCATCTGAGGAATCTGCGAGAAAAAACCACAGCGGTTAGCGTCGCTTAGACTTTCCATCTCTTGACCCGCAACGGCTTTGCCACCCTGAAAATTCATCATCGCAAAGCCACCCGAGAAACACTGGACCATGACAGCCTGAATCGGAGTCTCTTTAGGAAGTTCGTCGAGCTCTGAGGTGAACGTTTGAACGTCCATGGTTCCGTCCCAAAGGTTGAGATAATTATTCCGGTAGTTCTCCCCATCTAAATCGGGATCATGCCCGCCATGGCCATGACCGGTATAATACAGACGGACCTTCTCATCGGAACGCAACTCGGTGCCCAATTCCTTTAGCCGAAGGCTAACCTCAGATTGCGTCGCAGCCCCATCAATCATCTGAAGGTGGTTATGCCGATACTCACACCCCACACACTGACTCTCAAAGAAAATATCGGAAAATAGCTGCTGAGCTTGAGTCGGTTCCGAGACTTTTTCCACCACATCTAGGATTTCATGATCTTGCCCACCGCCGTACAGGACTCTCATGAGCGCATTCGAATTCGAAGTTGTCCACAGATCCGTTGCGATTTGCGTATTGAGCTCAAGGACCGCCTGAGAAGCGCTTGGCTCGTACCCGCCTCCGATTAATAGGACTCGAGACGCGTGCCCGCTCGACGACAACAAAATAAACGCAAGAAAACTAAGAACCCTTCCCATCATCCCCCCCTCACTCCATCTATTTTGCATACCGCGCGCCGCGAAGCGTTACAAGAGGAATTTCGCATTGGCTCCTCGTTCAGGTAAAATATCCCCTAACCATGATGATAACTGCCAAATCAACTCTGAGAGTTCCAGCTCTGTTTTCACTCAAATCAAAGCTGATGGGTACGATTTGGGATTTTGCGCATTTTGGCTTCGTTTGCTACCTCAGTTCGAACCTTAAGAGCCTTGGTTTCTTTTTTACTCTTTCCTTATCACTCTGCCTCTTAAAGCAATCCATCTCAGAACGCCAACGTGTTGCGTTTCAGATCGGTAGTGTCTTTCTTTTGACCGCCGTCTTATTTCGCCTACGCGCCGCCACCTACTTTGATGTCTCAACATCCCTAAGCGGCTTTGGGTTATTGGTAAACAAATTTGCAACGGTAGATTTGCGCACTCTTGGCATCAGTTACTGTTACCTACGCAGCGTTTACGCCATCACGACTCGCCAGAGCTGGACCATACTTTCTTTTTTTCGGTACTTCTTCTTTGCACCGACATTCATGTCTGGCCCCATCATGACACCCGAAGACTTTGAGTTGCCGAGAGCAATTCATTCTAGGGCCTGGAATCAAGACACGGCCTATCGACTCGCGATCGGATCTCTTAAATTAATCGCGGCAAGCCTTGTTCTCACGTCAATCCCTTTAGTTTACGCAAAAACTTTTTTAATCATTCCAAACGGCTCGACATACCCCGATCAGTTTCTGTATTACCTCGCAGGCTGGCCTCTTGCGCTTCTGTGGGTTGGTGTTTTTTTCTCAGGCCTTTGGCTTTTCCTTAATTTTTCGGGCTTTTCAGACCTCTATATCGGAGCATCCATGCTCTTTGGAATCAAACCCCCGGAAAACTTTGATCGACCCTTTCGATCAAGATCCATCACCGAGTTTTGGCAACGCTGGCATATGAGTCTCGGGGTATGGTTACGCACCCAATGCTTCAAACCCATCGCAATCCTTGGCAATGGGGTCTGGGCCACTCGCCTCATTGCGCCGCTCTTAACCATGCTCGTCTGTGGTGCCTGGCATGGAGCCACGACATCATTTCTCACCTGGGGAGCTATGCATGGAGTCGGCTTAAGTGCCCACGCGGCGTGGAGTTCACTGGTCCGAGTCCATTTACCCGAAACTGTGACAAGCCACCTCGCCTACCGTCTTTTTTCCTGGATCATAACCCACTCGTGGATAGCGATGTCTTGGGTATTTTTCCTACCACTCGATAATCAGATTGGATTATTCACCCGACTTCATATCGCGGCACTTCTTGTTGGGATAAAGCCATGACTGAACCCACACTCGATAATCTTAAGAATGCAATCAACCAAACTCTGGGTAGCCAACGAGTCTGCTCAGTCGATTCCGATGTCCTTTTACTCCAGACAGGGACCGTCACCTCCATTGAAATCATCGAGGTCTTTTCGGAACTGGAGAAAGCTTTCCACTGTGTGATTCCAGATTCGACGACTAATCCAAGCACGCTGAGTTTAAATCGCCTGCTCGCAGCGATTGGTGGCTCACCGACTCAGTCGACCTCTCAGACTCTGATCCGCGATTCTAGGCTCGCGCTTAGCTTAAAGCGTTGTTTTCATCGTCCGATTTTATTTCTAGGTCTAGTTCTTATTCTATTTTTTGGACTCAATGCGCTTGTTCATGCCCTAATACAAGGGCCCCTGCAGAAAGATTACCTGTCTTTTTTGGAGCAGGGGCAACGGTTTCATCCTTTTGCAGGAGTTTTCAGCAACGAAGATTTTGCATTTTCGTTTAAGTTTCACGAATTAAATCACGCGACTCAGAATGTAGGTCGTTCTATTATCTTCTTGGGTGATTCTGGAACCTTTGGTTCATTTCTCCCTGCATCTCTAAGTCTTCCCGGGCAGCTGCATCGCCGGATGGGAGAATTTAATGATGACCATGTCTATAATCTGTCCTGGTACGGACAATCCTTTTTGAAGGACGCGATGATTCTGGAGTTAGCCTGGGATAAAAGGATCGATACCGTCATTTTCAGTCTTGCAGACGCCTATTTTCACCGTCTCAGTCAGGACACTTGGATCAGTGATTTTTCTCATATCGCTTTCAATCGCCCCCTTTTTGATTCCTACGCGTTACGAATCCCTACCCAAGATCAAGCCCCATTTCAAAGTATGCAAACGCAACTTAAAGCCGCAGATCTTAAGAACCTTGGCCCATTGAAGCGGGTGATTGATTCAAAAATCTTCTTGACTCGCTACGCACCGTATTTCCAATCCAAATGGTACAATGGACTTGCCCCTAATTTCATAGGCTCAGACATGAAGACCCAGAAAACCCTTCTGCGCGACCACCGATTCGCCGTTAATGCGGGACCATTCTCCCTGGATATTTTTCTTCATCCAAATGATTACGACAAACGGCCCGTTAAAATGCTTGAGTCCACAGCAGCACTCCTTAACCGCCGAGGGATCAAAACCGTATTTTTCCTAGAACCCCGTGGCCCTCTGGAATGGAGAAGCCTAAATTCTGAAAGTCCAGTCCGTGAAATCGTTGCAAATCTTGCAGCAAGAACAAATTCCACCTTCATCGACGCCAGCTGGATTCTCAATGCCGAGCACTTCCTGGATAAGTCTACCCACTACACCGCCGAAGGAAATCGGCTCATCGCGAATCTCATCGCGAACCACCTTGAAAGCACAGCTCCAAACCGGAAACAACTTCCATGAATCAAACCCTTGTTCATCACGTGGCTAAGTGGCTTAAAACTGACTCTCACCGAGAGCTCTTCACGTTTCGAGACCTTAGGACTCAGACTGAGAAATCGCTAACGTATCGTGATCTGTGGAATGAGGGTTCGTGTTTTGCCGAGCAACTTGATTGCCTTCCCATCCAATCCGTGGTGCTCATTGTGCTTCCCCTCGGCACGCGACTCTTCTCAGCCCATTTCGGTTGCCTGCTCCAACGCCTAATCCCAGTGATTCATAGTCATCCGTCGGCAAAAATGGAAAAGAAGGCCTACCAAACGCACCTTTCGCATGTTCTTAATCAAATCACTCCGGCAGCGATCCTAACCAATCAAAGTTATGCCGCCGATATCCGCGCGAATAACCCCCAATATACCGGTCTGATTCTGGAAGAAGAATCCATCGCCTTACACTCGGACTACATTCCCACGAGGTGGCAGAACGCTTCAAGTGACGACACCGCTATCATCCAACATTCTTCGGGAAGTACAGGCTTGCAAAAGGGCGTTGCACTCTCGCATCAGATGATCCTCAGACAATGCGAGAGTTACGCTAAGGCCATCCAGCTTGACTCAAATCATGATGCCATCGCCTCTTGGATACCTCTCTACCATGATATGGGACTTTTCACGACGTGGTTATTGCCGCTCCTTCACGGCGTCAGAGTTTACGCGATTGACCCCTTTGAGTGGATCCAAAAACCCTCGTCTTTTTTAAAACTCATCTCAGACCACAAGGCGACTCTCGCCTGGCAGCCAAATTTCGCCTATCAGGTTCTGGCCTCCCGAGTGACATCCGATGAAATGCAGGGTGTTAACTTAAGTAGTGTCAGAGGCATCAGTAATTGCTCGGAACCTGCGCGCGCCAAAAGCCACGACCTTTTTCTCAACCGTTTTGAAAACAACGGACTCAAACGGTCCGCTCTGTGGGTGTGTTATGCGATGGCGGAGAATAGTTTCGCCGTGACCACAGCCGGCAGTACCACCCAACCCGTCGAACTCAGTCCATCCGGTGTGCTCTCGGTCGGCATTCCAATCGAAGGCTGCTTAGTTACTATTGTCGACGAAACCCGCCGAACTCTTAAGGACCCTGAGGTGGGTGAGGTAGCGATCCAAAGCCCCTTCTTACTCAAGAATTACTACCGTAACGAAGAGGCAACGCAAAAGAACCTCGATCCTGACGGATGGTATTATACCGGCGATATGGGCTTTCTTAATCAAGGCCAACTCTATATTACGGGAAGAAAGAAGGATCTGATCATTGTGGGTGGCAGAAACTTCTACCCCCAGGATCTCGAAGCGATTATGGATGATTGCGAAGGGACCCTCCCGGGGCGCTCGGTTGCCCTCAGTTTAGACGACGAGTCCTCAGGCACGAGCAAGATCATCTTACTTGCCGAGTCTGTGCTCACGGACACCACAGAACTCAGTGCACTGATACGACGACAAATCTACGAAGAGCTTGATTGCCCCGTTTCTGAAGTCCATATCGTCCCGCCTAAATGGCTTCTTAAAACAACGTCGGGCAAAATTGCCCGTCGACCCAACCTCGAGCGCTATCTCGGTGGCGAAATGCCAAAGCCCATTTCGATCAGTTCAGCGGCAACTCAAACACCCCCAAGTTGGCCAGAAATGCTTGGCTGGAGTCTCGCCATCGCGCTCACACTCTGCCTCGGCGTCATTCTTAAGACTAATTCCAGCTGGGCTGTTTACTCTCAGTTTTAGAAAGGAAATTTTCATGCACACTCACGCACACACGAATGTCCCTCTCATGACCCGGAGAGAAAGTTACTCCGCACCTAAATCCTCCGTCGATTCCACGATCATCCAAACGGTTGGAGATTTCGTAACCACCGAACTTCAAGAACTCCTACTATCCTGCCCCGGCGCTCAAGTCCTCGATATTGGCTGCGGCGCACAGCCCTTTAAAGCATTCATCTCAGAACTCGGCGGTGGATATAGTGGCTCTGATGTCCAACAGAACACTCAGAATACCGTTGATTGGGTCTTTGCCCTAGATACCCAAGAACCCATCGCAGAGTCTCGTCGCGAACGTTACGCAATTATCTTATGCACGGAAGTGCTGGAACATATCTCGGATTGGCCACAGGCTTTTCGAAACCTCAATCAACTTCTGAAACCCAACGGCAAACTCATCCTCACAACTCCGTTCGTCTACCCGCTCCACGAAGAACCTTCGGACTACCTCCGTGCGACCCCCTATTATTTTAGAGTCCTTGCGCAATTGAACAGCCTTCAGATCGATAAGCAGGAGCGTGGTGGATCTCATGGCGATGTCCTCAGTCTCGCTCTAGGCCTTGCAACGTTTGAAGCCAGAAACGCCGGGTTCATGGCCGTGTTCCAGCGTAAACTCGCGTCGCTTTTAGCTCGTGGCCTTAAGGCCCTTCTGAATTCGTCGGCATCAACGATCGGAGTCAACGCGGCAGGACCCCTCTACCTCTCGAATCTCCTCGTTCTGACCAAACTCCCCAAAAGTACGGCCTTACTTTAGGATTTCCTTCGCGCTAAAAGGTACTCGTCGTAAGTCATCTCAAAGCTCTTACCCCCGGACGGCCCCAACTCGATCACGCGATTTGCGATGGTTTGGTTGAACTGATGATCATGAGAGGTGAAGAGGATAGTCCCTGGAAATCGATTCAACCCATCATTGACTGCCGTGATGGATTCCAGATCAAGGTGGTTTGTCGGCCCGTCCAGCAGGAGAACATTCGCATTCGCAAGCATCATGCGAGCTAGCATACAGCGCACTTTTTCGCCTCCGGAAAGCACGCCAACCTTCTTCAGGGATTCTTCGCCTGAGAAAAGCATTCGACCTAAGAACCCTCGGATAAAGGTCTCCGATTTTTCCTCCGAGTACTGCCTTAACCAATCAATGAGATTCAACTCTGGCTGACTGAAATACTCGGCGTTATCTTTCGGAAAATAGGACTGAGACGTTGTGATCCCCCAGGCAAACTCCCCTGAATCTGCCTTGATCTCGCCCAATAACACCCTGAACAAACTCGTCGCCGCAATTTCATCCCCCGTTACCACAACCTTATCGCCTTTTTTCAGAGTGAAACTGACGCGATTTAAGATCTCGGAACCCTCTACCGCCAATGAGACCTCAGAGACATTCAGAAGCTGATCTCCCGCCTCCCGAAAAGGTTTAAAGCCGACAAACGGGTACTTACGCGACGAGGGCTTGATGTCATCTAAGGTCAGTTTTTCAAGAAGCTTTTTACGCGACGTCGCCTGCTTGGACTTTGAAGCGTTGGCGCTAAAACGCGCAATAAAATCCTTAAGCTCCTTAGCCTTTTCTTCGCTACGACGATTTTTCTCTTGAGCGAGTCGAAGGACCAACTGACTCGATTCATACCAAAAATCATAGTTCCCTGAAAAGAGCTGGATCTTTCCGAAATCGATATCCGCCATATGCGTGCATACCTTATTGAGAAAATGTCGATCATGGGAGACCACGATCACGATTCGATCAAAATCATAAAGAAATTCCTCAAGCCACCGAATCGCATCGGTATCCAGATGATTGGTAGGTTCGTCGAGAAGTAGAATGTCGGGCGTTCCAAATAGGGCTTGCGCTAAAAGAACCTTAACCTTCTGCGAACCGGAAAGTTCAACCATCTTCTTCTGATGAAACTCCTCCGAGACGCCCAAACCAGAGAGCAGAATACCGACGCTAGCTTCCGCCTCCCACCCATTTAAATCTCCAAACTCAGTTTCAAGCTCAGCCGCGCGGTCGCCTTCGGCATCCGTAAAGTCATCCTTCGCGTACAGAGCCTCGCGCTCCTCAATTAAGGCATTGAGTTGGGGCTGCCCCATGATGACCGTCTTCATGGCCGTAAACTCATCAAACGCGAAATGATCCTGACGTAAAAACGATATCCGCTCCCCTGGCGTAATGGAAACCGTCCCGGAGCTTGCCGACTCCTGACCTGCTAATATTTTAAGGAATGTCGATTTCCCAGCGCCATTCGCGCCAATTAGCCCGTAGCAGTTACCCGCAACAAACCGAACGTTCACATGATCAAAAAGGCGACGCGCACCAAAACTCAGAGATAGATCACTCGTGCTAATCATGGGCCCTCAATAGAATGATTACTTTCCAATAGTTTAATAGCCGCTTTACGCCATATTACCAACTACTACTTTCTTCCTAAAAGGTGCCCATCCCCTTTCCGGCCGGATAGTAGCCAGGTGCACTTGGATTTCATTGATCCCCTTGCGAGACGTTGACGCGCTGTTTTTCGGATGGTACGTAAGCTCCCATTCTAAGAAATTGATTTCTTAAAGAAAGGGACATCATGTTTCGTCATTTGTTTTTTGGTTTTCTTCTTACACTCACTTTTCAGGAACAGTTGTGTGTTGCTGCTGTGGACGCACTCGACGAGGTCAACCAGTACCGAGCCAACCTAGGTCTGCAACCGTTTATGCGGGATACTCAACTCAGCCAAGCCGCCGCTGCGACCGCGGATTACCGAGCTCTGCACCTGATAGCCGAGCACACATCGTCTGACTTTGCTTTCTTGCCGGCCGGCGCATCGGCAGACGCGGCGGGCTGTGCTGCTTGGCAAGCGGGATCGGGCTGGGGAAGTTGCTGTAGCTCAGAAAATTGGAGATACGCGGGAGCAGCCTATGCATTGGGCCAGGACGGACGAAGGTACATGCACCTTTTTGTCAGCAATCGACCGAATGCCGCACCTGAGTATTCGTGGCAGCGAGTCGAATCCGGTTGGTGGTACCGAAAGGGAAATCAATACGTCGGTTTTCTCCATAACAGCAGGGTCTTCCAATGGCGGCAAGAAGATGGAACCTATTCCGAAGGGCAGCGCCTTGAAGCGGGGCAAATTCCAAAACAAACGCAGATCCTCCAAGCAAAATAATCCGACGTCTCTTTGGGATCATCCGTGCGATAGTTTCAATATTTAAGTAGCTAATATACATATCGTTTATTAGATTTTTGTCCATTTTATTTGACATATCTGCCATTCTGACCGATACTGTGAATGACAAGGGGGCCATTCAATGAATACGGTAACTGTTAGAGCACTGGCTGATTCGAGAGGATTGAATCAATCGGACATCGCCCGGTTGGCTGGAGTCTCACGTCAGCGTGTCTCTCAGTGGTTTCATTCGACCGGAAGCGGTGCTGCGGTAAGTTTACGTTCCGGGAACCTTAAGGCCCTTGCAGACGGACTTGAAGTATCGGTGGATGAGCTTCTCTCGCCGTTACCGTTATTGGAAGATCGGGCGAAGGCTCAACACGAAACCGCGAAGTTGTTATGGGACCGGCTCTATCCCGATCTGGCTCAGTTCGCAATCGACGTGGGACGTGGACGTTCGCATGCGGTGGCGAGACTGGTGCAGGTCTATGGGCTTTACGCTGCGGCCCGCATGGTCGGAAAATCAGTCTGGAAGAACTTTCCGAAATACCGCAAGCACATCCATCCCGTTCGCCGTAAGGAGCTCGAATTGTTATGGCAGCTGAAAATGAACCCGACGAACGCTTAACGAAGAAAGCATTACCGGCGCCGCTCAGGGCAGCCATCGAAGCGGTATTCTCGGCAGGACTCGAAGGCGTCGCGCTCGTCGGAGGGACGGCACTCTCCGGGTACTACGCATGCCACCGACGATCAGACGATATGGACC
>Ga0209824_10001111_pt1 | contig 15683 bp, 16 predicted proteins | sample VDWuncwatermetaG_FD_184124 | JGI IMG/M metagenome (GOLD analysis project Ga0209824, IMG submission 184124) | Wastewater microbial communities from Netherlands to study Microbial Dark Matter (Phase II) - VDW unchlorinated drinking water (SPAdes)... ... | reverse complement strand
AAACCTAAAAAAAGCAGTTTAACCACCAAGTCACCAAGTTCACCAAGGCGCACCAAGATTGTAGAGCCACTCATCACCTGATGGGGTGGCACAAAAATTCTACGCTTCCTTTGTGCCTCTTGATGTTCTTGGTGACTTGGTGGTTCAAATACGGTTTTTAGGTTTATTCCAAGTCGCGATCAAGTTGATACTGCGTTGTCGGCTCTTGCCGTGCTATACGCACTGTCTGCGAGCCTCCGCCTTGTCTCAACTTGATCGCGACTTGGAATTAGTGGGGAAAACCCCCGCTTCGGTAACGATAAAATCCATCGCAATATCGTGGGGCTGCGGGTTGATGCTGGCGAGTCGCTGGATTTCAAACGCCACACCGATGGTCAGCGGGCGCGGCTGCATCAAAGCCAGCGTGCGGTCGAAATATCCGCCGCCATAACCCAGCCGATAACCCGCCGCATCAAACCCCACCAAAGGCAGCAGCACTGCCTGCGGAGTGACAATGTCGGTATTGATGGGCACGGGAATGTCGAACGCACCCGGTTTTGTCGGCACACCCGCCGCCCATTGCCGAAATTGCATCGGTGTGTCCGGCGCGAGGATTTCGGGGAGCGCCAAGGTCGCGCCGCGTTCGCTGAAAAATTGCAACGCCGTGCGCGGGTCGTATTCGCCGCGATACGGCCAGCAGAAACCGATAATGTTTTTTTCTGTCAAACCCAAGTCCCCATGCAAGCGGGCGGTGATGATCGCGCTCAATCGGTCGCGCTCCACAGCATCGAGCGACTCGCGTTTTTGTATTAGATCGTGCCTGATCTGTTTGCGCAGGGCTTGCCAGCTTTCCATTTTTGGTTCACATTTCCGAAGGAATGCCGCGAGTTTGGCGCAAGGCGGTTAAACGCGCAACTTTGAATCGTTTTCAGGGCACTTCTAAAAATTCAAAGTTCTAAGCAAGACGAGGCGCGAACAAAAAATGTTGGCGCAGCATATGATTGATATGTAAGGAAACATTTTTTGAGAGCAACGAAGTATGGCGACGAAATTTGGATTTTTAGATGTGCCCTTGCGCACAGGAGAGGATGATGAGAAAAATCAATTCGTTTATTGTCTCGATGCTGTTCGGCTGGTGTGCACTCACCAGCGTCGCCGCCGAAACCGCGCCCGCGCAGGCATCTGAGCCGGGCGCGCACGCCATCGACATCCCCGCGTGGTTCAAAGAAAGTTTTCTCGATCTGCCCGACGACATCAAAGACGCGGCCAAGGCCAACAAACGCTTGCTGGTTTATTTTGGCCAAGACGGTTGCCCGTATTGCAAGGAATTGATGCAGGTTAATTTTGGGCAGAAAGACATCAGCGACAAAACGCGCAAGCATTTCGATGCCATCGCTTTCAACATCTGGGGCGACAGAGAAGTCGTCTGGACCGACGGCAAGCATTACACCGAAAAAGAGTTTGCGCGCATCTTGCAAGTGCAGTTCACGCCGACAGTGCTGTTGCTCGACGAACAAGGCAAGGTGGTGTTGCGCTTGAACGGCTATTACCCGCCGCATAAATTTCGCATCGCACTCGATTATGTGAGCGGCAAAATGGAAAACAAAATCACTTTTGCCGACTACTTGAAATCCGCCGCGCAAGAGCCCGCCAGCGGCGAGTTGCACGATCAACCTTTTTTTAAAAAACCGCCGTATCAGCTTGATCGCAGCAAAGTAAGAGCCAGCAAGCCGCTGGCTGTCATATTCGAGCAAGCGCATTGCGCCCCCTGCGATGAAATGCACGGCAGGGGACTTTCTTCCCCCGCTACCAAGGCGTTGCTGAGCCGCTTCGAGTTTGTGCGTTTGTCGCTGTTTGGCAAGCAACGCATCGTCACCACCGACGGCAAAAATATCAGCGAAGCCGCCTGGGGGAAAGCTTTGAAAGTCGCCTACACCCCGACCATCGTTTTTTTTGACGAACAGGGCAAAGAGGTGTTCCGGGTCGAAGCTTATTTGAAACCGTTTCATCTATCCTCGTCGCTCGAATATGTCGCCAGCGGCGCTTATCGAAGCGAACCCCAGTTTCAAAAATTTGTGCGCGCCCGCGCCGAGAAAATGCGGGAGCACGGGGCTGCGGTGGAAATTTGGGAGGACTAGGCGGTGAAGGGTGAAGGGTGAAGGGTGAAGGGTGAAGGGTGAATTGAGTGCGACATGCGCACTCAAGGGCACATCTAAAAATTCAAATTCCCGTCATTCCCGCGAAGGCGTGAATCCAGGATTATGAGAAGTGCCCTCAAATATTAATCGAGCGTATCAATTTCCTTGCTGGCGCGGGAATCGCCGCTGCCAGCGCGTCATCCAGATTCAACCAAACCAACCGTGCCGCTTGTTCCTGCGGCAAGAATTCCCCAGAAACCACCCGCAAGCATCGCGGGTAAATACGCAATTTGAAATGCGTGAAACTATGGTCGAGCGGGGCAAGCTCTTGCATTACGGCGGTTTTCACGCCGTAACGCCGCATACAAAATGCCGCAGCATTTCCGTTGACAAGCATTTCCGGAAAGCTCCACAACCCGCCCCATATTCCGCTTGTAACGCGTTTCTCCAACAAAATTTCGCCATGATTGAGCAACATCAGCAGCGCGATTTCTTTCTGCGGCAAGGTTTTTTTGGGCTTGGGGGTGGGCAGTTCCGCCACACGATTTTGCTGGTAGGCGACGCAATCCTTGTGTAATGGGCAGCGGTCACATTGCGGCTTGCTGCGGGTGCAAAGCGTTGCGCCCAAGTCCATCAAGGCTTGCGTGTAGGTTTCGATGTTTCCGTCTGCCGCTTTCTTCGGCAGCAATTGTTCTGCCTGCTGCCACAGTTGCGCCTCAACTTCCTTCGCACCAGGGTAACCTGAAATTCCAAAATATCGCGCAAACACGCGCTTCACGTTGCCGTCTAAAATCGCGCAGCGTTCGCCAAACGCAAACACGCCGATCGCCGCCGCCGTCGAGCGGCCTATCCCCGGCAAAGCCATGATCGCCGCGATGTCGCGCAGAAATTTGCCGCCATGTTCCGCCACAATCACCTGCGCCGCCTGATGCAGATTGCGCCCACGCGCGTAATACCCCAGCCCGCTCCACAACGCCAGTACCTCATCCAATGGCGCGGCCGCTAATTTTTTGATCGAGGGAAATCGCCGCAGAAAGGCTTGGTAATACGGGATCACCGTGGCGACCTGCGTCTGCTGCAACATGATTTCGGACAGCCAGATACGGTAAGGGTCGCGGGTGTTCTGCCAGGGCAAGTCGTGGCGGCCATGCTGCTTTTGCCAGCGGATGAGGCGAGAAGAAAAAATCGGCACCACTTTTCTGTTTTACAAATAACTCGAGTAATTCGCGTGATCGGGACGCAAGATGCGCGATAAACGCGGCGTACGACGGAAGATAGCGATAGCCCCGCATTTAAAATTTAAAGCGCGCGGTTACAGGCCTTCCTAGTTGTTTAAGCCTTTTTTTAACAGTTCGGCTACCACTTCATTCAGTCCGATGTTACGTTCCTGCGCCAGCGCTTGCACCTGCTTCACCAAATCAAAATTGAGCTTGACGGCGAAGGGAACCAGACCTTGCGCTTGATCGAGTTTGCGTTGCTCGCGTTTGTCGGTGGGTTTGGCGGCTTGCTTACCAAATTGAGCCGCGCTCCCCGGTTGATTCACCTTGCTTTGAATTTTGAGGAAGTTGAGTTTTTCGAGATCGGTTTTTTTCATGAAATAGTGTCCTTATACGTTGAAGCGGAAGTGCATCACATCGCCATCTTTGACGATGTATTCCTTTCCTTCTAGGCGCATTTTGCCGGCTTCTTTCGCGCCGTGTTCACCTTTGTAAGCGATGAAATCATCAAAGGCGATGACTTCGGCGCGGATGAAGCCTTTTTCAAAATCGGTGTGGATGACGGCGGCGGCTTGCGGGGCGGTGTCGCCCTTGTGGATGGTCCAGGCGCGGACTTCTTTGACCCCGGCGGTAAAATAAGTTTGTAGGCCGAGGAGCTGGTAGGCGGCGCGGATCAGGCGGTTGAGGCCGGGTTCTTCCAGCCCGGCATCTTTGAGAAATTCTATTTTGTCCGCGTCATCCAGTTCTGCGATTTCGGATTCGAGCGAGGCGCAGATCGCCACTACCGGCGCGCCTTCTTTGGCGGCGTATGCTTCAACACGTTGCAGCAGCGGGTTATTGGAGAAGCCTTTCTCGTTGACGTTGGCAACATAAATCGCCGCTTTGCTAGTGAGCAGGCACAAAGGTTTTAGCAATAATTGCTGGTCTTTATCCAGCCCCATGCTGCGCACGGGTTGGCCCTGGTCGAGGTGGGCACGGACTTTTTCGAGCAGCGCGGCCAACTGCGCGGCAGCTTTGTCGCCGGAGCGCGCTTGTTTGTTTTCGCGGTGCAAAAATTTTTCGACGGTCGATAAATCTGCCAGCGCGAGTTCGGTGTGAATGGTTTCGATGTCGGAGATGGGATCGACACGGCCTGCGACATGCACCACGTTGTCGTCGTCGAAGCAGCGCACCATGTTGATGATGCCGTCGGTCTCGCGGATGTTGGCGAGAAACTGGTTGCCCAGCCCCTCGCCTTTAGACGCGCCCGCCACCAGCCCGGCGATGTCCACAAACTCGACGATGGCCGGTTGGGTTTTTTGTGGTTTAGCGATATCGCAGATTTGCCTGATGCGTGCGTCGGGCACCTCCACGATACCCACATTAGGTTCAATCGTGCAGAAAGGGTAGTTCTCCGCCGCGATCCCCGCCTTGGTGAGGGCGTTGAACAAGGTGGATTTGCCGACGTTGGGCAGGCCGACGATGCCGCATTTTAGGCTCATGGATATTTAGAAGCGTGATTGGTGATTGGTGATTGGTGAATGGTGAATGGTGAATGGTGATGAGCGTGTCGGCGTAAAAGATTTTATTCACCATTCACCATTCACTATTCACTGATCACGTTTCAGCGCTATTGGTATGCAACTTCAGCATCGCCGCCTGCGTGTGCCCCTGCGCGATCAGCGGGAACACTTGCAGGCTGCGGGCAATCGCTTCGTCCAGCAACGGGGCTTCTTCCTTGCGCGGCGGATGCAACACGTAATCGACTACCGCGTGTTTATCGCCGGGGTGGCCGATGCCGAGGCGCAGCCGCCAAAAATCTTTGGTGCCCAAATGCGCGGCGATGTCTTTCAGGCCGTTGTGCCCGCCCAAGCCGCCGCCAAATTTCAGCCGCGCCACGCCGGGCGATAAATCAAGTTCATCGTGTACCACCAGCATCTCATGCGGTTCAATTTTATAAAAACGGCACAATGCGCCAACGGCTTTGCCGCTGGCGTTCATGAACGTTTGGGGGTTAAGCAGCCAGATTTCGTTAGAAATATTGCCGTGCTGGCTCGGCGTGATCTTGGCGCAGGTGCCGTGAAAACGCGCCTCGGTTTTGAGTGCGAGGTGCAGTTCCGCAGCCAAGTGTTCCACCCACCAGAACCCCGCATTGTGGCGGGTGGCGGCGTATTCCTTGCCGGGGTTGCCGAGACCGACGACCAGTTTCATGACGACGCGCGCGAAAAAATTATGGGTAGTCAGAAAAGCTTTAGCCACGGATTAACACGGATTAGCACGGATAAAAACGATACATCACAGCCAGCTTTTTTTGTTTTATCCGTGTAAATCCGTGTTAATCCGTGGCAAAAAAATCCTGTCTGAGTTCGCTACTCCGGCCTATGTTTTCTGCTGCCATAGCCTATCCGGGTGGGGCGCATGGTTGATTATTTCTTATCTTTTTTCGGCGCGTCTTTTTTGCCTGCGTCTTTCTTGTCACCTGCACCGGCTTTGGCATCGACTTCTTTCTTCTGCACCGTGGTGGGGACATCGGCGGCGGCAATCACCGTGGCTTCTGCATCCGCAACCACTGCGCGCGGAATAATGATGGTAGCCACCGTAGGATTTTCTTGTTTGGCGCGGCTCGGCAATGCGACACCCTCCGGCAATTTCAAGTCTCCCAAGTGGACGGAGTGCCCCGCAGCCAATTGGCTCAGATCGACTTCGATAAATTCCGGCAGGTTTTTGGGCAGGCAGGAAATATCTATTTCGGTCAACACGTGGCTGACGATACCGCCGGAAACTTTCACGCCCGGCGCGATGTCGGCGTGGGTGAAGTGCAGCGGCACTTTCATGTGGATGGGCTGGTTCTCATCGACGCGCTGAAAATCCACATGCAGAATGATCTGACGGAACGGGTGCATTTGAAAATCGCGCAGCAGCACTCTTTCAGGTGCGCCGGCTTTGTTCAAAGTCAAAATAGACGCATGAAACGCTTCCAGTTTGAGCTTGTGGAAAAGCTCGTTGTGATCCAACTCGATTGGTTCCGCCGTTTTTTCTCCGCCATAAAGTATGCCAGGGACTTTGCTGGCGATACGCAGGCGGCGGCTCGCACCCTTGCCTTGCAATGTGCGCGGTTGCGCGTTGATTTCGATGTTCATTTGCTTCTCCAAATTATGGGATGTCCGCGACCAGACTCCCGGTTAAAAAAAATTGTAGGGGCGGGCTGCGCCCGCCCGACCGGCGATGGGACCACGCGGGCGGGCGCAGCCCGCCCCTACGGTGCTTATCTACTCCACAAACAAAGAACTCACCGAGTCCTCGTTGCTGATTCTGAGCATGGTCTCCGCCAGCAAATTCGCCACGCTCAATTGGCGGATGCGGCTGCACGCGCGCGCTTCGGCGCTGAGCGGGATGGTGTCCGTGACCACCAGCTTATCCAACGCGGAATTGCTGATGCGCTCGACCGCCTTGCCCGACAGCACCGGATGCGTGCAGTACGCGAAAACGCTTGAAGCGCCCTGCTCTTTCAGCGCGTTAGCCGCTTCGCACAAGGTGTTGGCGGTGTCCACCAGATCGTCCATGATGACGCAGGTGCGGCCTTTGACTTCGCCGATGATGTTCATCACCTTGGCCACGTTCGGCTTGGGGCGGCGTTTGTCGATGATCGCCAGATCGCATTCCAGGCGTTTCGCCATCTGCCTGGCGCGCACCACGCCGCCGACATCGGGCGAGACCACGATCAAATTTTTATAATCGTTTTTCCACACGTCGCCGAGCAAAATCGGCATACCGTAAATGTTGTCCACGGGAATATCAAAAAACCCCTGGATTTGATCCGAGTGCAAATCCATGGTCAGCAAGCGGTCGATGCCGACCGTGGTGAGCATGTTGGCGACCACTTTAGCGGTGATCGCCACGCGCACCGAACGCGGCCTGCGGTCCTGGCGCGCGTAGCCGAAATACGGGATCGCCGCAGTGATACGCCCGGCGGACGCGCGTTTCAGCGCATCGACCATCACCATCAATTCCATCAAATTATCGTTGGTCGGCGCGCACGTGGACTGCAACACGAACACGTCTTTGCCGCGCACGTTATCGAGGATTTCGACCATCACCTCGCCGTCGGAAAAACGCCCGACCATGGCGCGGCCTTGCTGGATATTCAAATGCCGCACCACGTCCTCGGCCAGCTTGGGGTTGGCGGAGCCGGTGAAAACCATCAAGCTGTCGTAGGCCATTTTACGTTCCGTAGGGGCGGGTTCTAAACCCGCCCAAATAGTTGCGTCTGCCGCTCATCGGGTCTGGAAATGAACCCTGCTCGGTACATAGGGCGGGTTTAGAACCCGCCCCTACATCTGGCTGGGGAGGTAGGGATCGAACCTACGAATGCCGGAATCAAAATCCGGTGCCTTACCACTTGGCGACTCCCCAATAAAAACTCAATTGACTAACGAATACAAAGGATGCCGCGCTAAACCTTGCGCAACAAAGCCCTGCATTTCCGGGGTAAGCGACTTTAACGCCGAATTCGCCGCAGCTTCGGATGCAAACGCGGCGAACACGCACGCGCCCGAACCGGTCATCGCCGCCATTGCCGCGTCGGGCAATTTGCGCAAACGCGCCAAATACCGCGCTACGTCAGGGTATTCGCCGCACACCACCGCTTCGAGGTCGTTATGTCCCTGACCCAGAGAAAAGGGCGGTATTTTGAGGGCTAACGTGTCCCGTGTCAATTTATTACTGGCAAAAGCGCGCGCCGTCGAAACCTGCACCGGCGGCGTGAGCACCAAATACCAGGCCTCCGGCAAGCCGATAGGCGCGAGTTTTTCGCCGATGCCCTCGGCCAGCGCCGCTTCGCCGAAAATAAAAAACGGCACATCCGCGCCCAGCTTGAGTCCCAGTGTCATGAGCTTTTCTCTATCCCAATCCAGCCCCCACAAACGGTTCAACGCCAGCAAGGTGGTGGCCGCGTCCGAACTGCCGCCGCCCAACCCGCCGCCCAGCGGGATGCGTTTGTGCAGCGTGATCTCCGCGCCCAAGCGCGTACCGCTGGCGCGTTGCAACAATTTCGCTGCGCGTACGCACAAATCCTCGTCTTCCGGTATCGCGGCGAGCATTTCCGCCTGGACATGAGCGCGCCGGATCACGCCGTCGTCGCGCACCGCAAAGCGCAATTCATCGGCATAGTCGATCAAACAAAAAACTGTTTGCAACAGATGGTAGCCGTCGTCCCTGCGCCCGGTGACGTGTAGGCAAAGGTTGAGTTTGGCTGGGGCGGGGTAGATGCGGTTCATATGGAATCCGCCGGGGAAGTGATGCCTTCCAAAACAAGCGACATGATAATCGCACCCAGTTTCATCTCCTCCATCTGACCAAAATGCTGCATCCGCAGCTTGCCCAGACGGTCGATCAACACCAGCGTCGGCGTGCCCTGCATCGCGTAAGCCTGCATGGTTTGGGGAATGGGTCCGGCGGGGTCGGGCGCGTCCATGCCGATGGGAAACGTCAGCCGATACTCGTGCGCGAAGGCTTCCAGCGCGACGCGTGTGCCCTGCGCCGCGTGATGCTCGAACACCGTGTGCAAGCCGATCACCGCGACTTCGTTGGGGTCAAAACTCTGCACCACTTGCTGCGCCAGCGGCAGGCCGTGGCGCACGCAACCCGGACACAACATTTGAAACGCCTCCATCACCACCACGCGCCCGCGCAACGCCGCCAGCCCAAAATTGGGCGGCGCATTGAGCCAGTCGCTGGTTATCAACGGCGGCGCGGGGAGAAACGAGGTCATATGAATAATTTTTAGAATGTACGCAGCATTATAAAAGGATTTACTTGCGCTCGCCGATTTGCGCCAGGTGTCTGCCCACCGACAACCACGCGCCCAACCACCCCAAGCCCGACGAGAACAGCAACAAGCTGATGCTGTCTTGCGCGGACATCGGCTGCAAACTGAAATCGAAGGCGTAGAGTTGGCTCAGATCGGCGAGGCTGGCATCGAGCAGAAACACCCCCAGCGAGACGATCAGCCAAGCCATGCCGCCACCCGCCAGACCGGAAAGCGCGCCAAAATAGAGGAAGGGGCGGCGGATAAAACTGTTGGTCGCGCCGATGAGTTTGGAGACTTCGATCTCGTCTCGTTGCGTCAAAATTTGCAAGCGGATGGTGTTGAAAGTGACTGCCACCAGCGCGAAACTCAGCAGCGCGGCCAGCATCCCCCCGGTGATTTTCGCCAACCGCAACAGCGCGGCGAGGCGCTTGACCCAGGCCGCATCCAACTGCGCGTGTTCGACTTTCGGCCAGGCTTGCATTTCCGTATGCAGGGCTTCGACCGCTTCCGGCGCAGCGTCTTTAACGTGTACCACAAACGCGTCCGGCAGCGGGTTGTGCGCGAGCTTGTCGGCGGTATCGCCCAGCCCGCTCGCCTCCTGGATTTTTTTCAGGGCAACGGCTTTGGGCACAAACTCGTAGCGTTCGACGAGCGGGTGCTGGCGCAAACGCCCTTCGATTTTAGCGATTTCATTTTTGCTCGCGTCGAGCGCGAGGAACAAACTGATTTGCGGCGCGCCAGAAATTTGCCCGGACAGCGTTTGCAAATTTTTGAGCAGCACATACCCGCCCGCCGGCAAACTGATGGCGATGCCGATCACCGCGACGTTGAGCGCGCTCGCCGCCGGGGTCAGCCCGAATCTTTTCAGGCTCAGCCACAGGGCGTGGCCGTGATGGGAGAGCCACGCGCTCACGGTACTAACTCTCCGCGTTTAAGGTTTAGCGTGCGCGCCTCGCCGCCGCCCAGCATCGCAGCATCGTGGGTGGCGATGAGCACGGTCACGCCGACTTGCTGGAAGGATTTGAACAGCCGCATGAACTCGGCGGCGTAATCGAGATCGAGGTTGCCCGTCGGCTCGTCGGCGATGAGTATGGACGGGCGATGCACGATGGCGCGGGCGATGCACAGCCGCTGCTGTTCGCCGCCGGAAAGCGTGATGGGATAAGCCTTTTCGCGCGACAACAGACCCACCTTATCGAGTGCGGCGCGGACGCGCCCGACCGCATCCCTGCGCGTAAAACCGCCGATGTGCAACGGCAGCAACACGTTGTCGAACACGCTGCGGTCGAACAACAGTTTGTGATCCTGAAAAATCAGCCCCAAATTGCGCCGGTAATAAGGGATCGCCCCCGCCTTGAGCGCGGCCAGATTTTGCCCGTTGACAACGATGCTGCCCGAAGTTGGGCACTCGATGGCGGCAACCAGCTTGAGCAACGTGCTTTTGCCCGCACCGGAATGCCCGGTGATAAACACCATTTCGCCGGATTCGATGGTGCAGGAAATGTCTTTGAGCGCGTCAGCGAAGCCCGCAGGGCTGCCGGGATAGCGCTTGCAAAGGTTGCTGATGCTAATCATTCAAACAACGCTCCCACAAACTCGTCCGCGTCAAACAAGCGCAAATCGTCCAGCCCCTCGCCCACACCGATAAAGCGGATGGGGATGGGGCGTTCGGTGGCGATGGCGGCGACCACGCCGCCTTTGGCGGTGCCGTCCAATTTGGTCAGCACGAGGCCGGTCACGCCCAGCGCGTCGTCGAAGGCGCGCACTTGGCTGAGGGCGTTTTGGCCGGTGTTAGCGTCGAGCACCAGCAGGACTTCGTGCGGCGCGTCCGCTTCGGCTTTTGCGATCACCCGTTTGATTTTTTTGATTTCTTCCATCAAGTGCAATTGCGTGGTGAGCCGACCGGCGGTATCGGCCAGCACGATGTCTGTGCCACGCGCTTTGGCGGCGGTGATCGCGTCGAAAATCACGGCGGCGGGGTCGCCCTTGTTGACTGACGAATCCTGCGCGATGACGGCGATGCCGTTGCGCTCGCCCCACGCCATCAATTGTTCGCGCGCGGCGGCGCGGAAAGTGTCGCCCGCGGCCAGCAACACGGATTTTCCTTGCGACTTGAAATGCTGCGCGAGCTTGCCGATGGTGGTAGTTTTGCCCGCGCCGTTGACCCCGACCAGCATGATGATATAAGGTTTTTTATCCGCCACATTTAACGGCACCGCCAGCGGCGCAAGCAACGCGACCAAAGCTTCCTGCAACGCGTTTTTGAGCTGCGCGGTGTCGGTAAGGCCGTCGCGTCGTACGCGCTTTTTTAAGTCGTCGAGCAAGCGTGTGGTGGCTTGCACGCCGGCATCGGCGGCCAGTAAAATGCTTTCCAGTTCTTCGTAAACAGCATCGTCGATGCGCCCGCGTTTGAAAAGCTGGGTGAGGGGGGTGCTCAGGGCTTCGCGGGTGCGCGCCAAACCGAGTTTTATTTTGTCGAGATTGAACATTGTGCTAGTCTGCGTTGTCTGTTGCGTGTTTGGGGCATCTCTAATAATTCGTCATTCCCGCGAAGGTGGGAAGTAGGGCGGAAAAGCGTAGCGCCTTCCGCCGTATGTCTGCGACCATTCGGCGGATTATGGGCGAAGCCCGGTATCCCGTGGAAACGCCTTCGGCTCTCCACAGGATACCGGGCTGCGCCCATAATCCGCCCTACTTCCCGCCTTCGCGGGAATGACGGAAACTTGAATTTTTAGAGATGCCCCGATTTTATTCCAAATTGAGGTTGCCCCCTAATGAAACTCCACTATCTCGCCCCTTTATTGTCGATTTTTTTATGCCTACCCGCGTGGGCTGCTGACAACCCTGTGCACGAATACAAACTCGCCAACGGCCTCAAACTCATCGTGCAAGAAGACCATCGCTCGCCGGTGGTGGTCTCGCAAATCTGGTATCGCGCGGGCAGCATCGACGAGTTGAACGGCACGACCGGCGTGGCGCACGTGCTCGAACACATGATGTTCAAGGGCACGAAAAAAATTCCCAACGGCGAATTTTCCAAGCGCATCGCCGCTGCGGGCGGGCGCGAGAACGCTTTCACCGGGCGCGATTACACCGCCTATTTTCAGCAACTGCATGTTTCCAAACTGCCGCTGGCGATGGAACAGGAAGCCGACCGGATGCGCAACGTCATCCTCACCCGGGCAGAATTTGAAAAAGAAATCAAAGTGGTGATGGAAGAGCGGCGTATGCGTACCGAAGACAACCCGCATTCGCTGGTACACGAAAAAATGATGGCGGCGGCGTATCAGGCGCACCCCTACCAGCGCCCGGTGATCGGCTGGATGAGCGATCTGGAAAACATGCGCGTCGAAGACACGCAAGTTTGGTACGACCGCTATTACGCGCCCAACAACGCGGTGCTGGTGGTGGTGGGCGATGTCAGCCCGCAGGCGGTGTACGCGCTGGCGCAAAAATATTACGGCAAAATCAAAGCGCGTCCCCTGCCGGAACTGGCGGCGCGCAAACCGCAGACCGAACCGCCGCAGCTCGGCACCAAGCGCATCAGCGTCAAAGCCCCGGCGCAACTGCCCTACCTGGCGATGGGCTACCACGTGCCGGTGCTGCGCGATGTCAACGCCGATTGGGAGCCTTACGCGCTGGAAATGCTCGCGGGGGTTTTGGATGGCAACGAATCCGCGCGCCTCAACAAATCGCTGGTGCGCGAGCAGCAAATCGCCAGCTCGGCGGGCGCGGGCTATGACAGCACGGCGCGCGGCCCTGGACTATTTTATATTGAAGCCACGCCCAGCGAAGGCAAAACTGCGGGTGAGGTGGAAACTGCGCTGCGCGTCGAAATCGACAAGCTCATCAAAGACGGCGTAACCGCCGAGGAACTCGACCGCGTCAAAGCGCAAGTGGTCGCGGGCAAAGTGTTTCAGCGCGATTCGACGTTTTATCAGGCGATGCAGATCGGCCAACTCGAAAGCATCGGCATGTCGTACCGCGACCTCGACACGATGCTGAAAAAATTGCAAGCCGTCACCGCCGAACAAGTGCGCGCAGTCGCCAAAAAATATTTGATCGACGACAGCCTCACCGTGGCGGTGCTCGACCCGCAGCCGCTCGACCAAAAAACGCCACGCGCCGCTGCTAAAGGCGGAAGACATTAAGATGCAGTGAGAAGTGAAAAGTGAATGGTGAAAGGCGGTCTAAATTCACCATGCGCTGCTCACCTATCACCACTCACCATTCACCATTCACCTTTGACGCTTTTAAGGAAATATCCATGCGCTTCCTACTCGCTCTTTTTCTACTGACTCACGCCCACTTAACGCTCGCGGCTCTGCCCATCCAGCACTGGCAAACACCCGCCGGGGTGCGGGTATATTTTGTCGAAAGCCGCAGCTTGCCGATACTCGATGTGAGCGTCGATTTCGCTGCGGGCAGCAGCGCGGACACTGCTGAAAAATCCGGGCGCGCCGCACTCACCCAGCACATGCTGAGCTTGGGCGCGGGCGGTTTGTCGGAGGACGATATTTCGCGCGCCATCGCCGATGTCGGCGCGCAATTCGGCGGACGTTTTGATGCCGACCGCGCGGGGCTGTCGTTGCGGACTTTGAGCAGCCTGCGCGAGCGCAAGCAAGCGCTCGATATACTCGCGAAAACTTTGCAGCAGCCGGAATTCCCTTCGATCATTCTGGAACGCGAAAAAGCGCGCGTCATCGCGGGGATTAAAGAAGGCGACACCAAGCCCGCCAACATCGCCGACCGCGCGCTCGCCAAAATGCTCTACGGCGACCACCCTTACGGCCTGCGCAGCAACGGCGAAATAGCCAGCGTGGGCGCGTTGCAGCGCGAAGATTTGCTCGATTTTTATAAAACGCGCTACACCGCCACCAACGCCGTCGTCGCCATCATGGGCGATGTCAGCCGCGCCGAGGCCGAGGTCATCGCGGTCGCGCTGACGCAGCAATTGCCAGAATCCACTGCGGGCAAAGCCGCCGCCCCTCCCCCGCAAGTTTTGGCACCGCTGGCGGCAACCCGCAAAATCGCGCACCCCGCGAGCCAGGCGCACATCCAGCTTGCCTACCCCGGCATCTCGCGTACCGACCCCGATTATTTTCCGCTGCACGTCGGCAACTATATATTGGGTGGCGGCGGTTTCGTCTCGCGCTTGATGGAAGAAGTCCGCCAGAAGCGCGGCTTGGCGTATAGCGTGAGCAGCTATTTCATGCCGCTATGGGCGCAAGGCCCGTTTGAAATAAATCTGCAAACGCGCAAGGAACAAGCCGACGAGGCGCTCGCGTTGGTGCAAAAAACCCTCGCTGATTTTATCGCGCAAGGCCCCACCGAAAAGGAACTCGTCGCCGCCAAGCAGAACATCATCGGCGGCTTTCCGCTGCGCATCGACAGCAACCGCAAAATCGTCGATTACCTGGCGTTGATCGGTTTTTACAAATTGCCGCTAACCTATCTCGACGACTACGTGATCGCTGTGGATAAAATCACCGTGGCGCAAATCAAAGAAGCCTGGCAGCGCCGCATCAAGCCGGAGGGCATGGTGACGGTGGTGGTGGGGGCTGAGGAGAAATAAAATTGGGTAGGATTTTTAGCCACGGATTACCAGAAGTAGGCGCTTCTAAGCGACACGGATGTTCACGGATTAACACGGATAAAACTCATGTAGGATGGGTGGAGCGTAGCGATATCCATCATCGGTGAAAATTGATGGGTAATCTGATGGGTATCGCTGCGCTCCACCCATCCTACGGGCTTAGCCCCTTGTCCACATGCACATGCACATGCGCTGCATGGAAAATATTTGCTCGAATTTTTATCCGTGATTTTATCCGTGTTTATCCGTGTAAATCCGTGGCTAAAAAATCCCCTCAAAGTTAAAACCCCATGAACAAAGTCCGCATCATCGGTGGCACTTGGCGCAGCCGCATCCTCACCTTCCCCGACAGCCCCGGTCTGCGCCCCACACCGGACCGGGTGCGCGAAACGGTGTTCAACTGGCTGGGGCAGGATTTATCCGGCAAAAGCTGCCTCGACCTGTTTGCGGGCAGTGGCGCGATGGGCTTCGAGGCGGCCTCGCGCGGCGCAGAAAGTGTGCTGTTGGTAGAAAATAATCGCGCCGCCCACGCCGCCTTGCTTGGCAACGCGCAAAAATTGGACGCAAATCAAATCACGATACTGGCGGCAGATGCGCTAAAATTCGCGTCTGCTGACACGGGCAAATTTGATGTGATTTTTCTGGATCCGCCTTACCGTCAAAAATTGCTGCCCCAATTATTGCCGTTGATCGCGGCACGCCTCAATCCGCAAGGCTTGGTTTATGTCGAGAGCGACAGCGCGATAGAACCTGCCGATGGTTTTGAGATTTGGCGCAGCGGCAAAGCCGGGGGCGTTTATTACCAATTATTGAAAGTGTGCGGGCAGCGCTAAAGGAAACGCTGATTTAATCCGTTCGTGGTGAGCCTGTCGAACCACACATGAGCCAGAACCTATATGTTTCGCGGGTTTGCTGCCCGCCCTTCGACAGGCTCAGGGCGAACGGGTGATTAAATCAGCGTTTCC
>Ga0209824_10001110_pt1 | contig 15691 bp, 15 predicted proteins | sample VDWuncwatermetaG_FD_184124 | JGI IMG/M metagenome (GOLD analysis project Ga0209824, IMG submission 184124) | Wastewater microbial communities from Netherlands to study Microbial Dark Matter (Phase II) - VDW unchlorinated drinking water (SPAdes)... ... | reverse complement strand
ATTTGAATCTCGCCGTCAATTTTTGCCAAATCAAATGCATGCAACGGCTGCCCCGTTTCCAGCATCACATAATTAGTGACATCGACCACCGCGTTGATAGAACGCAGCCCGCTTTTCTCCAGCCGCCGCGCCATCCACAGCGGCGTAGGCGTATTCAGATTGACACCACGCATCACCCTGCCGCAATACAACGGGCAAGCATGCAGCGCATCATTGGCCACGCTAACTTTCAGGGCATCATTTGTGTCGGCGGCGATAACGCTTGTCCTCGACACCTGCAACGGCGTGGCAGTAATCGCCGCCACTTCCCGCGCCACGCCCGCTACGCTCAAACAATCGGCGCGATTGGGCGTGAGTTTCAACGTAAAAACGCTGTCGTTGAGTTCGTAATAATCGCGGAAGTCCATGCCCACGGGGGCATCCGGCGGTAACAACAGCAGCCCGTCTGCGGCATCCGCCAAACCCAATTCGGTAGCAGAACATAACATGCCCATAGACTCCTCGCCGCGCACCTTGGCTTGCTTGATGGTCATGCCCGGCAGTGTCGCGCCGACCTGGGCACAAGGCACTTTCACGCCGACACGCACATTCGCCGCACCGCAAACGATGCGCAACCAAGCCGCCGCATCCGCATCCTCGACAGCCGCATCAACCCTGACTTCGCAAAGATTGAGCTTGTCGGCGTTGGGGTGTTTTTGCATCACCATCACCTCACCCACCACCACCTTGTCAAACATCGGCGCGGCGGGCGTGATGGCTTCGACTTCCAACCCCGCCATGGTCAAGACGTGCGCCAACTGCTTGCTATCGAGCGCGGGATCGACGTAAGTGCGTAGCCAGTTTTCAGAAAATTTCATACAAACCTTTTTCACCGCCTAAACGCAGAGAGCGCAGAGACGCAGGGTGCGCGGAGAAAATCAAAAACAAAAAATATCTATAACTGCAAACCAAAAAGTATCGTTGCCTGATGTTGCTTACTGTTCTTGCCTTGGCGTTCTCTGCGACTTTGCGCTCTCTGCGTCTAAGCGGTTAATCCTCTCAATTAAACTGCTTCAAAAATCGCAAATCGTTTTCAAAAAACAAACGTAAATCGTTCACGCCATAGCGCAGCATCGCCAGGCGCTCCACACCCAAGCCGAAGGCGAAGCCGATATATTTTTCGCTGTCGATGTTGACGTGTTTCAACACGTTGGGATGCACCATGCCGCTACCCAGCACTTCCAGCCAACCCGTGTGGCTACATACTCTGCACCCTTTGGATTGGCACATCACGCAACCGATATCCATTTCTGCTGAAGGCTCGGTGAAAGGGAAAAATGAGGGACGAAAGCGCACCGGCAAATCGTCGCGCTCAAAAAAACGCCGCATGAAATCCGCCAGCACACCTTTTAAGGCGGAGAAGTTGGCGTGTTCGTCCACCCACAGCCCTTCGACTTGATGGAACATCGGCGTGTGCGTCACATCCGAATCGCAGCGATACACCCGCCCCGGCGCGATCACTTTGATCGGCGGCAGATGATTTTGCATGTAGTGAATTTGCACCGGCGACGTGTGCGTGCGCAGCAGGTGCTTGTGATCCACATCGTCCACATAGAATGTGTCGTGCATCGCCCGCGCCGGGTGGTTTTCGGGAATATTGAGCGCGGTGAAATTATAGAAATCGGTTTCGATCTCCGGGCCAGTGGCAACCTCGAAGCCGATGGAATGAAACAAGGCCTCGATGCGCTGCAAGGTGCGCGTCACCGGATGCAGCCCGCCCGTCCCCAACCCGCGCCCCGGTAACGTCACATCGAGCGACTCCTGCGCCAACTGCGCTGCCATTTTGCTGTTTTGGATGGCCTCGCGGCGCGCTTGCAGCGCGGCTTCTATCGCCTCTTTCGCCCGGTTGATGCGCGCCCCCATCGCCGGGCGCTCCTCCGCAGAAACTTTGCCGAGGCCTTTCATATGCTCGGTCAGCGCGCCGCTCTTGCCCAGATAACGCGCCTTGGCCTGCTCCAGTTCGTCGGCATTGTGAATGCTGTCAAACAAACCGATGGCTTCATTAACGATGTGATCTAGATTTTGCATTTAAGTGTAGGGCGGGTCACACCCGCCGTAGTGAACGATGGCGGGTATGACCCGCCCTACTCGATATAATCTGCACAAGGAAAAAAGGAGGCATCGCGCCTCCTTTTTTGTTTCATCCGCCGCTATTTATCTAGGCGGCTTTAGGCGCACCGAGGCCGGTTTTAGCTTGTTCTACAAACTTCGCGAACGCGGGTTTGTCGAACACCGCGATGTCGGCCAGCACTTTGCGGTCGACTTCTATTTCGGCTTTTTTCAGACCGTTCATGAACACGCTGTAGCTCAGGCCGCACTCGCGCGCCGCCGCGTTGATGCGCGCGATCCACAGGCTGCGGAACTGGCGTTTTTTCTGGCGGCGGTCGCGGTAGGCGTATTGCCCTGCTTTCATCACCGCTTCTTTGGCGATGCGATAGACATTCTTGCGGCGACCGCGATAACCTTTGGCGAGGTCTAAAACTTTTTTGTGGCGGGCACGTGCGGTGACGCCGCGTTTGACTCTGGACATGGCGTATTCTCCTTATGCGTAGGGCATCATGGCGCGAACCGATGCCGCATTGGTGGAATGGACACCCGTCGAACCGCGCAACTGGCGTTTGGTCTTGGTGGATTTTTTGGTGAGGATGTGGCGTTTGAACGCTTGACCGCGTTTGACGCTGCCGCTGCCGCGCATTTTGAAGCGCTTGGCCGCGCCGCTTTTGGTTTTCATCTTAGGCATTTACTGCTCCGTTTTTAATGTGATTGCAGGTGTTTCCTGGGTGGAAAACTTTTAAGACCTGGTGGTCACTTGTTTTTTTTTAGGATCGAGGAGCGAGGATTGAGGATTGAGAAAAACCATCTCCTCGCTCCCCGATCCTCAATCCTCAATCCTCAATCCTCAATCCTCGCTCCTCGATCCCCGATCCTCGCTCCTCGATCCTCGATCCTCGCTCCTCGATCCTCGATCCTACTCACCACTCACCGCAGGCGTTGCTTCCACCTTTGGCGCAACTACCACTTCCGCTACTACCACCGGCTTGGCCGTTTTGGGCTTCGCCACTTTCACTTCTTTTTTCTTCGGTCCCAACATCATCACCAGTTGTCGGCCTTCCATTCTGGGGAACTGTTCGACTACGGCATAAGGCTCTAAGTCCGTCCTGACCCGCTCCAGCAGGCGTATGCCGAACTCCTGATGCGCCATTTCGCGGCCCCGGAAGCGCAGGGTAATTTTCGCCTTGTCGCCTTCTTCCAGAAAACCGATCAAGTTGCGCAGTTTGATGTTGTAATCGCCGTCGTCGGTGTTGGGGCGAAACTTGACTTCTTTGATCAGAATTTGTTTTTGCTTGAGCTTGGCCTCGTGCTTTTTCTTGCTTTCCTGGTAACGGAATTTGCCGTAATCCATCAAGCGGCACACGGGCGGCACGGCGGTCGGCGCGATTTCCACCAAATCCACTTGCGCGTCTTCCGCCATTTTATTGGCCGTCGCCAGGCTGACAATGCCGAGCGGCTCTCCTTGCACACCGATCAAACGCAGTTCTGGCGCGTTGATTTCCTGGTTGATGCGTGCTGCTTTTTCCTGAGCGATAGTAATTTCTCCGATAATCTATACACGTAGCGATATAAATATCGCCGCCTATTAAACTAAAAAAGCCTGCCACGAATGACACGAATCAACACGAATAAAAACAAGAACAAAAACTTTATCCGCAGATCGCTTAGAAGCGCCTACTTCTGGTACACAGATTTACGCAGATTCAAGAACCAAGTAGGTCATAGAATTTAATCTGCGTGAATCTGCGTAATCTGCGGACAGATGCTTGTGTTTTTATTCGTGCGCATTCGTGTCATTCGTGGCTAAGCTTTGTTCTTATATTTCGCTCACACCCGATTGGCAGCCTCTGTTTGCAAACGTTCCAGCAATGCCTGCAACGTCATCTGCCCCAGATCGGCACCGCTGCGAGCCCGCACGGCAACCATTTGCGCCGCCACTTCTTTGTCACCGACGATGACTTGATACGGCAGCTTTTGCAAACTGTGGTCGCGTATTTTATAGGTAATCTTCTCATTTCTCAAGTCCGCATTTGCGCGGAAGCCTTGTTTTTTGAGTTCGTCGGCGATTTTTTGGGCGTATTCGGCCTGCCCTTCGGAGATGTTCAGCACTACCACTTGCTCCGGGGCCAGCCACAAAGGCATCGCCCCGGCGTGATTTTCGATCAAAATACCGATAAAACGCTCCATCGAACCGAGAATGGCGCGATGCAGCATCACCGGCACCTGGCGCGCGCTGTGCTCGTCGATATAGCCCGCATCCAGCCTGCCCGGCATGGAAAAATCCAGTTGCACCGTGCCGCACTGCCACACGCGACCGATGCTGTCTTTGAGCGAAAACTCGATTTTGGGACCATAAAACGCGCCCTCGCCGGGCTGCAAATCATAGGCCAACTGTTTCTGTTGCAACGCCGCCGCCAGCGCGGCTTCGGCTTTATCCCACTGCACTTCCGTGCCGACGCGTTTTTGCGGGCGCGTGGAAAGCTTCACCAGAATCTCGTTAAACCCAAAATCCGCATAAACTTTTTGCAGCAAGTTGATAAACACCACCACTTCGTTTTCGATTTGGTTTTCGGTGCAAAAAATATGCGCGTCGTCCTGCGTGAACGCCCGCACCCGCATGATGCCGTGGAGCGATCCCGACGGCTCGTTGCGGTGGCACGAACCAAACTCGGCCAAGCGCAGCGGCAAATCGCGATAGCTTTTCAGCCCCTGATTAAACACCTGCACATGCCCCGGACAATTCATCGGCTTGACCGCGAAATCGCGTTCTTCCGAATTCGTCGTAAACATGTTTTCGCGGAAATTTTCCCAGTGGCCAGAACGCTCCCACAGGCCGCGATCCAAGACCTGCGGGGTGCGGATTTCCTGGTAACCGTTGTCCTGAAACACGCGCCGCATGTATTGCTCGACCTGCTGCCAGATCGCCCAGCCTTTGGGATGCCAGAACACCATGCCGGGTGCTTCTTCCTGCGTATGGAACAAATCGAGCTGCTTGGCGAGCTTGCGGTGGTCGCGCTTTTCGGCTTCTTCGAGGCGGTGCAAATAAGCTTCGAGGTCTTCTTTTTTGCTCCACGCCGTGCCGTAAACGCGCTGCAACATTTCGTTTTTGGAATCGCCGCGCCAATACGCGCCGGCGATTTTCATCAACTTGAACACCTTGAGCTTGGCCGTGGTCGGCACGTGCGGGCCGCGACACAAATCGGTGAAATTGCCTTGCGCGTAAAGCGACAGCTCCTCGTCGCCGGGGATGGCCTCGATGATTTGCGCCTTGTAATGCTCGCCCTGATTTTTAAAAAAAGCGATCGCGTCTGAACGCGCCACCACCTTGCGCTCGATCTTCAAATCCCGTTTGGCGATTTCAGCCATGCGCTTTTCGATGGCGGTCAAATCTTCCGGCGTGAACGGCCGCGCATAAGAAAAATCGTAATAAAAGCCCTCGTCGATTACCGGGCCTATCGTGACTTGCGCGTCGGGAAATAATTCTTTGACCGCGTGTGCCAACAAATGCGCGGTGGAATGGCGGATGACTTCCAGTCCTTCTGGATTTTTTTCGGTGATGATCGCAAGCTCGGCATCGTCGCTGATGACGCTGGACGTATCGACCAGCTTGCCGTTGACGCTGCCCGCCAGCGCGGCCTTCGCCAGCCCCGCGCCGATGGACGCGGCGACTTCCATCACCGTCACCGGACGATCAAACTGGCGTTCCGAACCATCTGGCAGACGAATTACAGGCACAGAATTTCCATAGAGAATTTTTTGACTGAAAGACTACGGGAATAACTAAATTAACTGATGCGACTTCAACCAATCTTTCAAAGCCACGTCGACGCGGGTCTGCCAACCGCTGCCGGTGGCGCGAAACGACTCCACCACCTCGGGCGAAAGCCGTATGGTGATGCGCTGCTTGGTGGGGGATTTTTGTGCGCCGCGTATGCCAATTTTTTTCAGCAGCGAAGGCGACAACACTTCATGAATAGGACGAAAATGTTTAAAATCTTCCTCGGTGAGTTCACGCACTTCTCCGTCTTTATCGGTCAAGGGTTTGCGGTTTGCCATGTTTATTAGCCTCCCTAAGATTGGCCTTGCGAAAACTGATCACGCGAATTCCATCATCCGTTTCAACAAAGCAGAGCAAGTGCAAGCGATTATCCAATCTGGGGAATTAACAAGAGAGGCAATTGCTAGCTACACCGCCTAGCACTGCAAACTATGTTGCCTACCAAATGTGGTAGGCGCGATTGGACTCGAACCAACGACCCCCACCATGTCAAGGTGGTGCTCTAACCAGCTGAGCTACGCGCCTATAGATTAACGGCTAACCGGCAACCTAAAGAGGGCGCATTCTAACTGAATCTGCGCGCAGATTCAAACGAAACTTCCCCGTGAATAATGCAACTTGACAATGCCCTTTTCGTAAACCATATTTAGTTTGTCCTGACAATTTTCCATCTCACGTTCGAGAGGTGCTCATGCAACCGCAAAAATTCAGCCGTAGTCGTACTTCAGCCATTGGTTATCGGCACACATGAATACTCTCGCCGAACGCGCCCAGACGGTCATCGACTCGATCAAGTCCCCCGATGCACGCCGCGCGAATCAAGAATTCGTCGCGGCGGTGAGCCGCGACACCGCGTTCCAGTTGGATGCCTGCGTGCATTGCGGCCAATGCGCCGAAGCCTGCCACTTCTACTTGGCCACCAACGATCCGCGCTACACGCCGATTTACAAGCTACAGCCGATGCTCAAAGCGTATCGGCGCGAACGCGCGCCGTTCTCGTTTTTAACCAAGGCGCTCGGTCTCGCGCCGCCCGAAGCCACCGCGCAGGAATTGACCGATTGGTCCGAACTGCTCTACGACTCGTGCAACCTGTGCGGCCGCTGCACCCTCGCCTGCCCCATGGGCATCGACATCGCCGGTCTGGTGCGGCGCGCGCGCGAAGGCATGTCCGCCGCCGGATTTGCCCCGCCCGATTTGTACAAAGCGGCGCAGCGCGCGCTCGATAGCGGCAGCCCCATCGGCGTGGGCTGGGTCGCGCTCAAACGCCAGATCGAAATTCAAGAACAAGAAACCGGAATAAAAATACCGGTCGATGTTGTAGGCGCAGACTACTTGGTGATTTTATCGTCGATGGAAATCATCGGTTTTTCTGAAATCATCGGCGCGCTGGCGCGCATATTCAAACAGGCCGGCGTGTCTTGGACGATACCCAGCACCGGCTTTGAAGCGACCAACATCGGCGTACAAATCGGCTCGCGCGACATCGCGGCGGCGCTGGTGGCGCGGGTGGTCGAAGCCGCCGAGCGGCTCAAAGTAAAATACGTCATCAGCCCCGAGTGCGGCCACGCTTATTCCGCGCTGCGCTGGGAAGGGCCCAATCTCTTGGGGCGACCCTATCCCTTCAAAGTGGTGCAGATTATGGAACTGCTCGACCAACTGGTGCGCGAAGGGCGGCTGCGCACACGCGGCAAAGACGCGCGCCGCCTCACATTCCACGACCCCTGCCAGCTGGTGCGACGTGGCGGCTTGACCGGGGCATCGCATCGGCTGATGAACGGGGTGAACGAGCACTACGTCGAATTGAGCGGCGACGGCGCAACCAGCTTCTGTTGCGGCGGCGGCGGTGGCGTGAGCGCGATCCACCGCGCCGAACCGATCCGCTTCGCTGCCTTCGACTGCAAGAAACGCGAAATCGAAGCCACCGGTGCCGAGGCGCTGGTCACCTCGTGCTCCAATTGCCGCAACGTGCTCGAAGAAGCGATTGAGCAGTATGCAATGGATATGCCGGTGCTCGGCCTGACCGAACTGGTCGCGCAGTATCTCGACCCCGTACCCGAAAGACCCCCGACAGGATAACCCCCATGGAACTCCTCGCGTTTGCGCGCGGCCCCGCGCTGTGGTTCTCGCTCACCGTATTGGTCGTCGGCAGCATTTGGCGCATCGCGGCAAGTTGGCGGCTGGGCAACAAGCCAGATATGTCCGAGCCGCGCGGCACCGATCTGCTCGCGGGTGCGATGCGCAGTATTTTGGGACGCATGATCCCGAGGAAAGCATTCTGGCGCGACGGCAAATACGGCACCCTGAACGCCTACATCTACCATCTCGGGCTGGTGGTCATCGTCTTCGGTTATCTGCCGCACATTTATTTCGTCAAACAACTGATCGGTCTGGCGTGGCCGCCGTTGCCGGAGACGGTGGTCTATGTCGCCGTCGGTCTGACATTCATCTCGATGTTTATCGCGCTGCTGGAGCGCCTCACCGACCCGGTGCGCCGCCTGCTGTCGGGGTTCGACGACTACTTCAGTTGGTTCGTGGTGATGCTGCCGCTGGTCACGGGCATGATCGCGATCCATCAAACCTATCCGCCGGGCAGCGCGCCCCTGCCGCCGATTTATCCGCTGCCGCTCGCGCTCCATCTGCTCAGCGTCGAACTCTTGTTCGTCTGGTTACCGTTCGGCAAACTGGCGCACGCCTTCCTCGTGCTCGCGTCGCGCGCCATCACCGGTGCCGCTCTCGCCCGCAAGGGCGCGGCGCAGTAACATAAAGGCATACTCAAACTGCGCGCCCGCGATTCGCGCCGCAACCAAAAACTCGCTTCATGGCTTGGCAAAGTCGCGCGGCACTCGCCCCGTCGCTCGTGGGTTCGGTAGCAAAACCTGCGCACGTTGATAAACAAGTAAATTCGCCGACTAACACAGCCAGCGTGGATTTAATAAGTCCGCGCCTTCGGCGGAAACGACTCCACCGTCAATGGTTTCAAGCGCACCGGCTTGTAATCGAGCCGCTGATTTTCCTTAAAAAAGAGCGTGTGTTTGAGCCATTTTTCGTCGTCGCGTTTTTGAAAATCATCCCTCGCGTGTGCGCCACGGCTCTCGATGCGCGCGGCGGCGGAAACTATCGTGGCTTGCGCGACTTCGATTAAATTATCGAGTTCGAGGGCTTCGATGCGGGCGGTGTTGAAGACTTGGCTTTTGTCTTTGATTTCGGTTTGGGCGACGCGCTGAGCGACTTCGTTGATTTTGGTCACACCCTGCGCCAGCAAATCAGCGAAGCGGAACACGCCGCAATGCGCTTGCATGGTTTTACGCAAGGCGGTGCCGACCGCGTCCACGCTTTCGCCGTCCTTCTGCGCGTTGAGCCTCGCCAGTCTTGACAGCGAGCGATCTGCGGCATCTTTGGGCAGCGGTTTGTGGTGCGGATTTTTTTTCAAATCGGCGACGATTTGCCTGCCTGCGGCGCGGCCAAACACCACCAGATCGAGCAGGGAATTGGTTCCCAGCCGGTTCGCGCCATGCACCGACACGCACGCGCATTCGCCCACCGCATAGAGACCTTGCACCACATCTTCGGGGCCGGTTTTATACGGCGCGACCACTTGACCGTAAAAATTGGTAGGGATGCCGCCCATCATGTAGTGCGCGGTGGGCACCACTGGAATAGGTTGGCTGATGGGGTCGGCGTGGGCAAATTTGATCGAAATTTCGCGTATGCCGGGCAGGCGCGCGTTGATCACATCCGCGCCGAGATGGTCGAGTTTCAACAGCAGATGGTCGGCCTCCGCGCCGCAGCCGCGCCCTTCTTTGATCTCCGTGGTCATGGCGCGCGACACCACGTCGCGGCTGGCCAAATCCTTGGCGTTGGGGGCGTAACGTTCCATGAAACGCTCGCCGTTTTTGTTGAGCAAATAGCCGCCTTCACCGCGCACCGCCTCGGTAATGAGCACCCCCGCACCATAAACGCCCGTGGGATGAAATTGCCAGAATTCCATGTCTTCGAGCGGCACCCCCGCGCGCGCGACCATGCCCAGGCCGTCGCCGGTATTAATGAAGGCGTTGGTGCTGGCTTGAAAAATTCTGCCGCCGCCGCCTGTGGCGAATAGCGTGGCACGGGCTTGCAGCATCACGACTTCGCCGCTTTCCATTTCCAGCGCGGTCACGCCCGACACTTCGCCCGCTTCGTCGCGGATTAAATCCAGACCCATCCACTCGACAAAAAACTGCGTGTTGGCGCGCAGGTTGCGCTGGTAAAGCGTATGCAGCATGGCGTGGCCGGTGCGGTCTGCCGCCGCGCACGAACGCGTCGCTTGGGCACCGCCGAAATTTTGCGATTGGCCGCCAAAAGGACGCTGATAAATTTTGCCGTTTTCCAAGCGATCAAACGGCATCCCGAAATGTTCGAGTTCATACACCACCTCATTCGCTTGGCGGCACATGAACTCGATGGCATCCTGATCGCCGAGATAATCCGAACCTTTGACGGTGTCGTACATGTGCCAGTGCCAGTTGTCTTCGGTGACATTGCCGAGCGACGCGGCGATGCCGCCTTGTGCGGCCACGGTGTGCGAGCGCGTCGGGAACACTTTGGAAAGCACCGCGACTTTGAGTCCGGCCTCGGCCAATTCCAGCGCGGCGCGCATCCCCGCGCCGCCTGCGCCGACGATGACTGCATCGAATTTTCGGGTAGTGATACTCACTTTATATTTCGCCTTGTTTTGTAAACAGGTAGGAGCGGGCTTGCCCGCGATTCGGTTTCACGTAACAGCCCATCGCGGGCAAGCCCGCTCCTACGCTGTTAGCCCCACAATATCTGCACCGACCAAATCGTATAAACCACCAGCGACAAAATCACCCCAATTTGCAACGTTAGTCGGATGGCAACAGGGTGGATATAGTCCATGAAAATGTCGCGCATCCCGATCCATGCATGCCAATAGAGGCTGAGCAAAAACAGCAGTGTGGCGATGCGAAAAACAGGTTGGGTAAATATCGCTTTCCAAGCAGCATAATCCTGAGGTGCAGCAACAATGAGCACAGCGGCGAGCAACACCATGTAAACCGCCATCACCGCTGCGGTGACGCGCTGCGCCAGCCAATCCATCAGGCCATAATGCGCGCCGGTAACGATACGGTTCTGATTCGCGCGACTTACCATATCAGTACCCCGATGATGCCGGTGAGCACCGCGCCGCCCGCCAGCACTGCATAACTACTGGCGCGCGCCTGTTTCAGCGCGATGCCCCAGTGCAAATCCAGCGCGAGATAGCGCAGCCCCGCGCAAAAGTGGTGCATCAACAGCCAGATGCCGCCCAACAGCACCAATTTAACAAACGCATTAGAAAAAACAGCTTTCAGCAGATCAAAACTTTGAGGGGTACCGAGCATCAGATGCAAGCCGTATAGCAGCAACGGGATACCGGGGAAGAAAAGCAACACGCCGCTGACGCGGTGCCCTATCGAAACCACCCCCGGCAGCGGCAGTTTGATTTTGATCAGATTGAGGTATTTGGGGCGTTTTTTCTGCATTTTGCTTAAACGATTTTGTTGACATAGCTATGGCTCTGGGTGTTGCAATAAATCCTCCGCCACTCGACCGGCTTGTCGCCGTAGGTGTAAGACACGCGCTCGATGGCGAGCAGCGGGCTGCCTGCGGCGACACCCATCATTTTGGCGGTGCCCGCATCCGCCAAAACCGCTTTTATTTGCTCGGCTACTTGCAAAATGCGGATCTGATAGGCCGACTCGAACATGCTATACAGGTGACAATGATACTGGTTGATGCGTGCCGCCGACAGCCCCTTGAACACGCTCGACGGCAAATGGATTTCCTCGAGCATCACCGGGTTTCCCGCCATTCTCATGTAGCGGTGTATAACCAAGATACCGCTGCCAGGCTTGATTTCGAGCAACTTGGCGGTGCTCTTGTCGGCCTTGCCGCGATAACAGCTTATCAGTTCGCCTTCGGGGTAAACGTGGTCGCCCTTGTCGGCGGCGATGCGCAAAAAATGAAATTTTCTCTGCGCTTCGTTATGCGAGGCCACAAACGTGCCTTTTCCCTGATGCCGCACCAGCAGGTTTTCCTTCGCCAGATCGCTGATCGCTTTGCGCACCGTGCCCTGGCTGACGCTGTAGCGCGTCGCCAAGTCGGTTTCGCTGGGGATCACCTCGCCGGGTCGCCACTCTCCCGAAACCAGCCCCTGCGTGATCAGCAGCTTGATCTGCTGGTACAGCGGGCGAAAAGTGGGCGAGGGAGTATGGGCGCTCATGGGAGCCGCCATTCTCACATAAAAGAAAAGGCTCGTCCAGAGTAGGTTGTCTTATATAAGACATAAGATTTGATTTGACAGAGGCGCGGAATGTTTTTATAGTTCGTCCTGTTTTTGTCCGCACTCATTACAGGGAGCATCCCCATGAAATCCCCGCTGCGCGTCACCGTCACCGGCGCTGCCGGTCAAATCGCTTACAGCCTCCTGTTCCGCATCGCGGCGGGCGATATGCTGGGGCACGACCAACCGGTTATTCTGCAATTGCTCGACATCCCCCCCTCGCAGGCCGCGCTCAAAGGCGTGGTGATGGAACTCGATGACTGCGCCTTCCCGCTACTCGAAAAAATTATCGCCACCGACGACCCGGAAACCGCGTTTCGGGATGCCGACATCGCCATCCTGGTGGGCGCAAGGCCGCGCGGCAAAGGCATGGAGCGCAAAGATTTGCTCGAAGCCAACGGCGCGATCTTCACCTCGCAGGGGCGCGCGCTGGACAAAGTGGCTAAACGCAATGTCAAAGTGCTGGTGGTGGGCAACCCGGCAAATACCAACGCGTATATCGCCATGAAAAATGCACCGGGGCTTCCCCCCGAAAACTTTACCTCGATGATGCGGCTCGATCACAATCGTGGTCTGTCTCTGATAGCTGCACGATTAAACAAGCCGGTCGCCGACCTGAGCAAAATGGTGGTGTGGGGCAATCACTCCGCCACCCAATACCCCGATTTGCATCACGCCGAAATCGACGGCAATAAAGTTGCCGCCCTGATTAACGACAATGCCTGGATGGAAAATACCTTCATCCCCACCGTGCAAAAACGCGGCGCGGCAATTATCGAAGCGCGCGGCCTGTCGAGCGCGGCCAGCGCCGCCAACGCCGCGATAGATCATATCCGCAACTGGGTATTTGGCACTGCGGATAACGATTGGGTTTCTATGGGCATTCCGGCGGACGGCAGCTACGATATTCCGGCAGGCGTGATTTACGGCTATCCGGTGACGTGCAAAAATGGTAAGTACCAAATCGTGCAAGGTCTGGAAATCAGCGACTTCGGCAAAGCCAAAATGCGGGCGACGCTGCAAGAATTGCAAGAAGAACGCGACTCGGTGAAACATTTGCTCGTATGAAAATGTAGTTCGTAGGGCGGGTCACACCCGCCATCGTTCACACACAAACGATATGCCAAACTACCGCCGCGCCAACATAGAGGGTGCATGCTATTTTTTCACCGTGAATACTTTACGCAGACAGCCTATTTTGGTGGATGAGCCGATAAGGATCGCGCTACGCAAAGCGATAGAAGCGGTACGCGTCGGTCTACCCTTCACAATTGACGCATGGGTTTTGCTCCCCGACCATTTGCATTGCCTCTGGACACTACCCCGGGGGGATGCGGATTTTGCAACGCGCTGGAAGCTGATAAAAACCAAGGTGACACAACAATGCGGGAGTAGCTTTTTCCGCGATGAATTTATTACCGCTCGCCGCAGCAAAAAAGGACAGGGATCAATTTGGCAAAATCGTTATTGGGAGCATCAAATCAGAGACGATAATGACTTTGAGCAGCATGCAAATTACATCCACTGGAATCCCGTCAAACATGGTTATGTGGAGCGCGTTGCAGATTGGCCATATTCCAGTTTTCACCGATATGTGCAGATCGGAATTTATCCGTGCGATTGGGCAACCGGCACCGATATAACAGGAGGGATATTTGGTGAATAATGAGGGTAACAAGATGGCGGGTATGACCCGCCCTACGACGGCGGGCTCCCATTTTCGCGCTGCCCTGCTCGCCGAAAAGCCCCTGCAAATCGCGGGCGCTATCAACGCCTACGCCGCCCGCATGGCCGAGCAGACCGGCTTCAAGGCGATTTATCTTTCTGGCGGCGGAGTCGCAGCGGGGTCATTGGGTGTACCGGACTTGGGCATTACCACGCTCGACGACGTGCTCACCGATGTGCGCCGCATCACCGATGTCACCGGAGTACCGCTGTTGGTCGATGCCGATACGGGCTTCGGTGGCGCGTTCAACATCGCGCGCACGGTAAAATCGCTGATTAAATTCGGCGCGGGCGCGATGCACATGGAAGATCAGGTCGCTGCCAAGCGTTGCGGGCATCGCCCCGGCAAGGCTATCGTCAGCAAAAGCGAAATGGTGGACCGCATCAAAGCTGCGGTCGATGCCAGAACCGACGCGAGTTTCGTCATCATGGCGCGCACCGACGCGCTGGCGGTGGAAGGCTTGCAAGCAGCCATCGACCGCGCTGCCGCTTATGTCGAAGCGGGGGCGGACATGATTTTCCCAGAGGCGATCACCGAACTTGGCATGTACCGGCAATTCGCCGATGCGGTGCCGGTCCCCATTCTCGCCAACATCACCGAATTCGGCGCGACCCCGCTGTTTACCACGCAGGAATTGGGCGGCGCGGGCGTGTCGATGGTGCTGTACCCGCTGTCCGCATTCCGCGCCATGAATGCCGCCGCGCTCAAGGTTTACCAGGCGCTGCGCGAGCAAGGCACGCAAAAAAATGTTGTTGCCGAAATGCAAACCCGCGCCGCGCTTTACGAGTTTCTCAACTACCACGAGTTTGAACACAAATTAGACCAACTTTTTTCTGTTGAGCGTTGCGCAATTGATAACATCCAGAACGCTCAACCCCTCTCCCCGCCCTCTCCCAAAGGGAGAGGGTGAGAGCTGACCTGATTCGCTGTCGCGAATTAGGTAAACCTCAATAAGGAAGAAAAAAACGATGAGTGACACGCCAGAACTTGCACCCTTCAAACCCAAAAAATCCGTCGCACTATCCGGCGTGGTCGCGGGCAACACCGCGATTTGCACCGTCGGCAAAACCGGCAACGATTTGCATTATCGGGGTTATGACATCCTCGACGTTGCCGAGCAGTGCGAGTTCGAAGAAATCGCCTATCTGCTGGTACATGAAAAATTGCCGACCCGCGCAGAATTGGATGCCTACAAGCTCAAATTAAAAAATCTGCGCGACCTCCCCGCCCCGGTCAAAGCCGCGCTGGAAGCCATCCCCAAAACCGCCCACCCGATGGATGTGATGCGCACGGGCGTATCCGCGCTCGGCACGGTGCAGCCGGAAGCCGAAAAACACACGGTCGAAGGCGCGCGCGATCTCGCCGACAAACTCATGGCTTGCCTCGGTTCAATGCTGCTTTACTGGTATCACTACGCGCATAACGGCAAGCGCATCGAGGTCGTCACCGATGATGATTCTATCGGCGGACATTTCCTGCATCTGCTGCACGGCAAGGCTCCCGGCGCATCGTGGGCGCAAGCCATGCACACCTCGCTGGTGTTGTATGCAGAGCACGAGTTTAACGCCTCGACCTTTACCGCGCGCGTGATCGCCGGGACGGGGTCCGACTTTTATTCGGCCATCTGCGGCGCGATTGGCGCGTTGCGAGGCCCCAAACATGGGGGCGCGAACGAGGCCGCGTTTGAAATTCAAGCCCGCTACAAAAATGCAGATGAAGCCGAGGCCGACATCCGTAACCGCGTCGCCAACAAAGAAGTGATTATCGGCTTCGG
>Ga0209824_10001109_pt1 | contig 15696 bp, 14 predicted proteins | sample VDWuncwatermetaG_FD_184124 | JGI IMG/M metagenome (GOLD analysis project Ga0209824, IMG submission 184124) | Wastewater microbial communities from Netherlands to study Microbial Dark Matter (Phase II) - VDW unchlorinated drinking water (SPAdes)... ... | reverse complement strand
ACCTACAGCCAAATACAAAATTATCTGCTCTAGGAAGTCACGTTTTAATAATTACAAACTTAAATGAATTTATACGTAGATTTAAAGAGTCTGTTTTAAAAAATCACCTACATGGCGTAAGTTCATTTATTCGTTATGTCGATCCAAAGAAAGATTATGGATTTATTCCTGATAGGTTAATCGGGTTTACCAAAACTACAAATTTTCAATATGAAAGAGAATACAGATTTGCCATTGGTTCATCCACTCTACAGGCAGAGTCGTATGATTTGGAAATTGGCAACATTGAAGATATTTCCGCTGTAATTCGATTCGATCAGTTTTGTAAGACAAAATTTTCAATTCAACAGCCCTGACAACCTTAACTACTGCTAAATACTATAAAAATTAGAACTGTTATAGCTTTGTGCATCCGAAATTATTTATGACGTTCTCTGCAATACAAAGTTGTTGCATTGCTAATAAATTGATCTATTATCTTTGTATAAGATTAACAGACGTGACACGCAGTTTGAAACTCATCTACCCGTGTCCGCCAATTTTGATATTCTTTTTAAGTTTAAGGAGTTCTAAAAAAGTCCGATGAAAAGTTCTAAACTCACCGAAAAAAACAAACCTAATGAGCTCTATATCGAGCGCATTTATGATGCCCCAGTGAAGATGGTCTGGGAGGCTTGGGTTGATCCCAAACAAGTGACTGAGTGGTGGGGGCCGCGCGGGTTTACTCTTGCCAATCATAGCAAAGACGTGCAAGCGGGCGGTCATTGGAACTACACAATGCATGGACCAGATGGTGTCGCCTATCCCAACAGCACTAAATATCTCGAAGTCGAAAAATATTCTCGTATGGTTTATGACCATGGTGGAAACGATGACCAACCACCGATGTTTCGTGTGACTGTCAATTTTATTGATCTTAAAGGCAAAACGAGAATGGAAATGATCATGGTCTTAGCTACAGTTGAAGCTGCTGTTGAAGCCAAGAAATTTATCAAAAAAGCCGGCGGAAATTCAACCTGGGATCGTCTTGCCGAGTATTTAGAAATGCAATCTACAAAACAAGATATTTTTGTTATTAATCAAACCTTTGATGCGCCACTAAACTTGATGTTCGAAGTTTGGACTGACCCAAAACATCTGGGTGAGTGGACGGGGCCAGCAGGTTCTAAAATAAATTATTTAAGTGCCGAAATTAAACCTGGCGGAAGTGCCTTTTACTGCATGACCGGGGTTGATGACACAAAGATATTTGGAAAAGCCCACTATTTTGAAATTACTAAACCCCATCGCATTGTTTATACCCAACACTTCTGCGACGAAAATGAAAAGATCGCTCGTCACCCGATGGCTCCGACTTGGCCTGAAGTTATGAAGACAACTGTTTCACTCGAGGCCGAAGGCCCAGATAAAACCCGCGTGACCGTCAAATGGGAAGTGGCCTCCGAGGCAACCCCGACTGAACGTGAAACTTTCAATAAAGCCAAAGCCGGCATGTCACAAGGTTGGGGCGGAAGCTTTGATAAACTCGATGAGTACCTAGCTAAACAATAATAGACTTCTTTCATGTCGTGCTTGAACCAATTTTATTTTTTAATTCGCACGCTTTTTTAAAATCAAATGAATATTAACTGTTTCTTTAGGCTTGGTTGTTACTCGCCGCTCAGCATACATATTAGTTGTTTTATTCACGGCCGTAATCAGAACTTCTTTTTCGGTAGCAATGGGATACATTATAAGGGGCGGTAAATTTAAAATTTCAACCCCATTTATGGAAACTTTAACATTTGCGCTATTGTCTGATACAGTAATATTAGCATAAGCGATATTAAATTTTTTTTCTTGTAGCTTTGGTTTATACAGGGCCGCGATAGTAGAATCTTTTTTTGTTGAAGCGGGTTCTGCAACATAGATATTACGGGCCTTAGCGGGCTCCAGCAAATTTGAAAAATATCTTGAGGCCTTATCGCTAAATTTATTAAAGCCCACCCTTGCAACTAATACTAAAATAACGAGGATTGAAAGCCGTATCGCTAAATTATAGAAGGGGCTGGTGGTTTTATAGTTAACTGCTTCAGTTTGTATTTTGTTATTAAATCCAGCGCTTTGAAATTGCTCAGTTTTAATAAATATATCATTGTTTTCATGGTTTCTGAGGGGCTTTATTAAATTTGAGTTTTGTATTTTTTTAAAATGCACCTCAGTGCCAGAATTTTTTGGAGAATTTATATTGGGAGCAATGCCTTCTAATAAATCGATGGGTTCGGTGGATTGGGGCGAAGCTACAGCCTCGCTGATGTTTGAAGCGGCATAGTCATTTAAAGGTTCAAAATTTAAGACCGGATTTTGTTTTGCTGAGTTTTTTTCATCTTTCGACATATATCTATGCATATCGGTAGTTTTATAGAAAAAATAAAACACTAAACTTATACAATACAAAGAGAAAAAATCTCAATTTGACACAGCTAAGCATGCAGTTTCGGTCAGAATAGAGATAAATGACCAATTTTATTATGTAGATTATACAATCTTGTTTTAAAATTACTTATTGCTATAAGGCTGTGATACACCATTTTACATTATGAAATTACAGACTTCCGCATCAGTACGCATCAATCGCTTTCAAGAAATGTCTATTTTTCCGGGTTTGCTTAAGGCACTTGAAAAAATGGAGGTCATCAGACCGACGGACGTGCAAGCTCAGGCCATTCCAATGGGGCTTGCGGGTACCAATTTAATTGCCGTGGCGCAAACCGGAAGCGGAAAGACCTTGGCCTTTGCTTTACCCGTATTAACTGCGTTACAAAAAAACCCCGAAGCGCGAGCTTTAATATTGGCACCTAGTCGCGAAATGGCGCAGCAGATTTTTAAAGTTTTTATGAAGCTTTGCGAAGAGCTAACGGCGGAACTTCCAATAACCGCCGGTCTTGTTATTGGAGGCATTCCAAGCGCTAAGCAAATTAGCCAATTAAAAAAAAATCCTCGGCTTATAATTGGCACCCCTGGGCGCTTAAATGATCACCTTGTGGGCAACAAACTACTGTTAAAAAATGTTGAGTATGTGGTGATTGATGAAGCCGACCGAATGCTGGATATGGGTTTTTTACCACAATTAAAAAACATTCAGAACACCTTGCGCGGCAAACGCCAGACCTTAATGTTTTCAGCAAGTTTTAGCGCAGCCATAGAATCTATAGCACAGCTGTTTCTTAGCGGAGCCGATGTGGTTATGATACGTTCTGCCCAAGCAGAAGAACCTGTGGCGAGCCTTAAGCAAACTGTTTTGTTTATTAATAAATATAAAAAAAATGATCGTCTATTAGATGAACTCAATGCCACCAAAGGCGGAGTGATTGTTTTTTGTGGCAACCAAGGAAGCTGCGAAAGAATGGGGCAATACTTAAAAGAATATGGTTATGCCACCGACTTAATTCATGGTGGGCTCTCGCAGGGACACAGAAGCCGAGTTGTGCGCCATTTTCGCGAAGGTAAAATTCGCATAATGGTGGCCACGGATCTATTAGCACGTGGAATTGATGTTCCGCATGTGGATCATGTTATTAATTTTGATTTGCCTTTTCAGGCAGAAGATTTTCTTCACCGTATCGGCCGCACGGCGCGTGCCGGACGCGCCGGGAGTGCGATTACATTTGTCACGTCATCGGACACTAAAATGTATCAAAAAATAAAGACTTATTTGCAGGGCGCCCGTGAAATTAAAGTTGATGCCGATTTTGCATTTGTCGAAAAAGTTTCAACGAACAATACAAATCGGTATAAAAATAAAAAATTAGACCCTAAAAAAACTTTTGATGCCTCTCAAAATGCGACGGGCAAGCCCCAAGCAAAAACTATAGGTAAAACAACAGGCAAAACTATAGGTAAAACAACAGGCAAAACTATAGGTAAAACAACAGGCAAAACTATAGGCAAAACAACAGGTAATCGCACAAAGCTTCTTTTTATGAAAAAGACCCAGACCTAAGAGAGGTGCCTAAATCTAGACTACATTTAGACTACATTTAGCGCCAAATAATTCCGAAAGGTATAAAGATTAGTAAGAGTGTTTATACTTTTTCTTATAAAGGACTTGGGCGTGAAAAAAAATAGTATACACAAATGGCGATGGCTCTATAGCGCTTTGGCGCTGCTTACTTTAGTGGTGATTGGAATAAGTCTTATAAGGTTTCGAAACTATGAATTTGTAGTGGCTTTTTTGGTGATTCTATTAATTTTTGGAAATATTTTTTATAATAAATTAATGTCGGAGTTTATTATCCATGCCCTTGAAACCAGAAAGGCAATTGATGATTCAGCCGTAGTTGCCAGTATTGATTTAAACGGCAAGATCACAAGTGTTAATAATAAATTTATTAAAATTACCGGATATGCCAAAGAAGAACTGCTGGGGCAAGACTACCAACTTATTAATTCGGGGGCGCATTCAAAAGAGTTTTTTAAAAATATACTTACAGTTGCTTCTGGCGGACAAGTCTGGAGGGGCGACGTTAAGGACGTCAGAAGAGATGGTACTCATTACTGGACAGACACTTCGCTAATTCCGATGAGAGACATCAACGGCAAGACCTTTCAATATATGGTTATTCGATACGACATCACCGAGCGTAAAGAGCTTGAGGCTCACTTAATTAAATCAAAAAATGAGGCTGAAGACGCCGCCAAAGTAAAGTCTGAATTTTTGGCTAATATGAGCCACGAAATTAGAACGCCGATGAATGGAATAATCGGCATGTCAGCGTTGCTACTAAGCTCCACTACAGATTCTGTGAGTCTTGAAAGACTTAAAATCATTCAAATCTGTGGCAATACATTGCTAGATTTAATTAATGACGTGCTGGATTTTTCAAAACTAGAAGTAGATAAAGTCCGGCTTGAGTCTTGCCCCTTGCCACTGCATAAAACAGTTAAGGATGTAATGGATCTTTTAAATACTCGTGCCTCTGAAAAGGGCCTAATACTTTCCTATAAGTTTAAGCCGGATGTTCCTGATTGGGTGATTGGAGACGTTATGCGCCTTCGTCAAATTCTGACTAATTTAATTAGCAATTCAATTAAATTTACAGAGTTCGGAAGTGTGCAAGTGCTTTCTGAGGCCCAACGGCTTTCAGAGAATAAGTTTAAAATTCAATTTTCTATTAAGGATACTGGCATAGGTATTCCAGAGGATGTCAGAAGTAAACTGTTTCAATCTTTTTCACAAGTAGATGCTTCAACTACGCGTAAATTTGGAGGTTCAGGCTTGGGCCTCGCAATCAGTAAAGGTCTTTGTGAAAAAATGGGGGGCTCAATTTGGGCAGAAAGTACGCTTGGCAAAGGGTCGACTTTTTTTTTCGACTTCATAACCGAGATGAGCAAACCTGAGGAAGAAAAAATCTATGTAAATCCCTTTGCTCAGTTTGATGCAGACATGGGAAAAAAACATCCCTTGCGTATTTTAATTGCTGAAGATGGCAGAGTCAACCAGCTTGTGGCGATGGGTTTTTTACAAAAATTAGGGTATACCGCAGATATTGTCGTTAACGGCCAAGAGGCTTTGGAGTGTTTAAAAAATAAAATCTACGATTTAATTTTAATGGATTGCCACATGCCCATAATGGATGGATTTGAAGCGACAAAAAAAATTATATCAACTTACGCGGAGCCTGATCGTCCACGAATTATTGCACTCACGGCCAGCACCATGAAAAAAGATATTGATAATTGTAATGCCTGCGGAATGAATGGCGTAATGGCAAAACCTGTTACCATTGCGGCACTAGTAAAAACTCTTGGTGAGTGTAATGGCCGAATTTCAAATTCGCAAATTCCAGCAGACGCAATTAATCCTGAAAGTTTAGTCTTAGATATTAAACAAACCGATGTCGTTTTTGACCGTGAGACTTTTTTAAATAATTTTCAAGGTCTTGAGGATTTGGTTTGCGAAACAATTCACAGTTTTTTTACCGTTTTACCCGGCCAGATGGCAGACATTGAAGCGGCCATTAGTAATAAAAACTCCTTAGACCTTGAGCTCGCGGCACACACGCTCAAGGGCACGGTCTCTAATTTTTATGCCGAACCTTGCAAATTTTTAGCCTGGAAATTAGAGCAAATGGGGCATGGACCAATGAGTAATGAGTGCGACGTCGTCTTTAAAAAATTACAAATAGAACTTAAAAAACTTACGAAAGAACTTCAAATTTTAGCCAATGAAAAGCAGGTTGCATGAAAAGTAAAACGATACTTGTTGTGGATGATAGTGAATTTGATCGAACACTGTTAGTGAAGGCGTTAGCCAAAAAAGGGGGATTTACCGCTTTAGAGGCTAAAAACGGAGAAGAGGCTTTTTCGTTTATAAAAAGCCACAAGATTGATTTGGTTTTAATGGATATCATGATGCCTGGAATTTTTGGCACCCAGGTGCTGATTAAGATCAGGGAGCAGTTTAATCCCATTGAGCTACCGATTATCATGATTACCTCAAAGTCTGAAGCTTCGGACTTAATAGGTTGTCTGCAAAGTGGGGCCAATGATTATATTACAAAACCAGTAAATTTTGAGGTGGCGCTATCACGAATTTTTACACATTTAAAGTTGGCAGAAATATCAAGTGAGATGTCGGCACTTAAAGAAATGTCTGCATTAGATGCCATGATTGCAACGTATAATCATGAAATCAATAATCCACTAACAATTGCGTTAGGGTGCCTAGAGTCCCCTTTATTTAAAGACCAATTGCCTGCCGAAAAACTGAAGGTCTCACTTTGGCGAATAGTCGATGTTGTTAAGAAGATTCAAACCATAACTGAAAAGAAAGAGGCTCAATACTCAGTCTATTCACAGTCTACAAAAATGATTAAAATCGGCTGATTAAACAGACTGATTAAACAGACTGCTTAAATAGCACTCAAATTACGTGTATTTTTTACTCGGTCGTGTAATGACTTGAAAACTAACGACAGACTGGCTAAACAATATAAAATGTATTCTAAAAAACAAGATATCAAACATAGCATCAAACATAGTAAAGTTTTTCAGTCTAATTTTTCTCAGAAGCTGCGGGCGTTATATATAATATCTTTTTTAATAAATTTTATATTTGCCGGCATTTCAATTTATACCTATTTAACTGTAACCACAACGCAAAATAGAGTGATTGAAGATCACGTCTTAGACATAACGATGCTTAATGATCTTGAGCTTTCGCTTGAAAAATTGGTCTCTAAAAATCGCGCCTATGTTATTACCGGAAATTCTTACTATTTGGGTGAAACTGCGCAAAACCGGCGGCAGTTTGTGAAAAACTTAGAACTACTTAAGGCCCATATTAAGGGTGCCGAGGGAAAAATTTTAATTGCGGAAATAGAGCAGTTAGCCAATATACATTATACCTTCGTAGAAAAAATGGTAATGATGCGTAAGCAGAGCCGGCCCCTAAGCAAAATTATTCCGTACTTCGATAATGTGGTCCGGCCAAGAAAAGAAGCGGTGAGCAGAGCCCATGATATCGCTTTGTTATATGAGCGCAAGCAATTTGAGGACGCCAAGCAGGAGGCCACTCATTCCACCAAAAGGGGTATTGTGTTTTTGTTAGGCTCGGTTGTTATTAGTATGTTCACCGGTATAATACTGTTTTGGCTGCACACTAAAACCTTGCGACAAAAACAAGAAGTCGACGATAACCTAACACTTGCAAAAGAAGCCGCCGAAGCAGCAAATTTAGCCAAGAGCTCGTTTCTGGCGAATATGTCTCATGAAATAAGAACGCCGCTTGGGGCAGTGCTGGGTTTTTCTGAATTAATTTCAGATCCACAAATTCAAGCTTCTGAAAGAGCTAACTTTGTTTCCGCCATTAAACGCAACGGCGACCTGCTTTCAAATATTATAAATGACATTCTTGATTTATCCAAAATTGAAGCCGGTAAAATGAAAGTAGAAACTCAAAAAGTGGGCTTGAATGAAATTTTAGCCGACACCAAAACCTTACTTGAGCTTCAAGCTAATGAAAAAGGAATCACGCTGAATGTTGTTGTTGAAAAATCTACGCCAGAGGTGATTGAAACAGATGCTCTGCGGCTTCGCCAAATTTTAATTAATATAATTGGTAACGCCATTAAGTTTACCTCAAAGGGGTCGGTCGACGTTAGCGTTAGACTTAAATCAGCGCAGGCCGCACAGTCTGCGTTAGTGCCAGTACCGGCGCCAGTATCAGCGCCAGTACCACAATTAGAATTCACCATTAAAGACACCGGAATTGGGATCGATAAAGATCAAATAGAAAAACTTTTTTTTCCGTTCTCGCAGGCCGATAGTACATCTAAACGAAAATACGGTGGTACGGGGCTAGGCCTTGTGCTTTCAAAACATTTTGCAAAACTACTAGGCGGCGACGTGGTGCTTACTCAGACATCATTAAACAGTGGCTGCACCTTCACCGTAACAATAAATCCGGGCTTAATGACTGATGGCCTAACTCTAATTAGAGAAGGCGAAACTAAAATTATAGGACTTCAAAATAGCCATCAGCCACGCCCCCTAGAAGGCGTTAATATTTTACTAGCCGAAGATTCGCCCGATAACCAAATGTTAATCAGTCGTTTGTTAAGGCTTGCTGGCGCAACGGTGAATACCGCCGTTAACGGTAAAGAGGCAGTTGAAAAAGCTAATCAAGTGCCGCACGACGTTGTTTTGATGGATTTACAAATGCCGATTATGGATGGCTATGAAGCTACGGCAGAGCTTCGTAAGAGCGGATACCTTGGTAGAATTATAGCCCTAACTGCGCACACCTTAAGCGATGATCGCGAGCGATGCCTTCAAAGTGGTTTTGATGAACACGTAGGAAAACCCGTAAACCGCAACATTCTTATTGAGCGAATTAAAAACTTGAAAGCCTTAAAAACTTGAAAGCTCGGACGTATCTCACTATCAGAGGATGCCGTTCTGTTGGCGCCATTATTTAAAAATTAGCGGCAAGGTGATCTGTGAAGGCTTTTTAGATCTAACAAATTTGGTCGCAGAAAAAATTATTTTAAGTTCTTTTTTTAAAGACAGAGCATCGGTAGGCTTATGCGCCAATGAAATCAAGGTGTCAGTTAAAATCTTATAATCAGTGATTTCTCCGGAAGTATTCACTTTTATTCGTAAAGAAAGGGCACCATCTAGTAAATCCAACTGCTCTAATGTTTTATTCAAATATGAAAATACAGGATCTACAGACCTCCGCACCTGCGAAGTGCTCAAGCCCCCAATAACATAGGGGCGCGGGTTTACAAACCAGCCGTGCATCACCAAGCGGCTTTTAAGTGGATCGCGCGTGCCTTTAACTTCTGTTACCCCATGCGGAAAACGCGGATCAAAAACTACCAGCTGGTTCAGAAGTGACGGAATAATATCAACAAAGCTAGGGTATTCGTAATTTTTACTATGTTTATAGTTCTGCCAATAATTTAGTGTTGTAGCTTTTAATATAAAAGTTTCGCCACCTTTAAATTCTTTTTTGTTCGGCGTGAGCGAGTAAACAAAAGCCCAGGGGCCATGCGGAACGTCCGAGTGTAATTTTTGATAACAGCCATCAACATAGTAACTTAGCCAGGGCGGGGAGATATCATGGCATCCTAAATGTTCGCGCCCCCATTGTACCAAGTGAGAATGAAAATTCTGATATAGTTTTTGAGAAAAATAATAATACGCAGGGGTTCTAATGAGATGATATTGATCTTCGTCGTACCAAAAATCCCAGACAAATCTTTTTTGATGAGTTTTTTTTGCATCTTTAAAGTTATCAGTGAACTCTTTACGTAATTTTTTATATTCAGTGTAAAAGTTTTTATAAACTGAATAATTTTGCATAATTTAATATCCAACCTGGCTCAATTAACTTTTTTTACTTTTTGAAAAATTCGCCCAAAAATGCTTTCACCGTTGCTATTTTTCATTTCAATTTCGATGGTGTCATTTTCTTTCATATATGTAGTTTTTATTTCGCCATCATTAATTTGGCTGCTGATTTGCTCAATCATTCGCTTTTCTGCTAAGCAACTTGAGCCGTTACTTACATCTTCATTTGAGACTGTGCCACTGCCAATCAAACTACCCGCCGCTAAATCGCGGGTTTTGGCTGCGTGTGCAATCAGCTCGCCAAAATGAAAATGCATCTCTCCGGCATTGGCCTTGCCAAAAAATTCAGAATTATAACGAACATGCAATGGTAAATGAACACGTCCGTTTTTCCAGGCTTCACCCAGCTCATCAAGGGTCACCGCTACCGGCGAAAGACTTTTATTCGGTTTACTTTGAAAAAAACCAAAACCTTGCGCTAGTTCACCCGGAATTAAGCCACGTAGCGAAACATCATTTATTAAAACTACTAATTTAATATGGTCCAAGGCTTTTTTAGCCGCCGTACCCATTGGCACATAGTCAACAATCACTCCAACTTCAGCCTCAAAATCGGTTCCATGCGCAAAGTCACGTTGTGGAATATCTTCAGTGGGTGCTAAAAACTTTCCACTTTCGGCCTGATACATCAACGGAACCGTTAATAAAGCTTCAGGCAAGGCCGCGTTGCGCGCCTGACGAACCAGCTTAATATGGTGAATAAAAGCTGAACCATCGGCAAAAAGCCAGGTTCTAGGTAGCGCCGAATGAAATATTTTTTCATCTTTAATTTTTTCAGCCTGAGAATAATTTTTAGTATTCAGTTGATTATATATTTCTTTTAATTTGGGTTCTACAGCGGCCCAATTTTCTACGGCCTCTCTAGCCGAGCCCGCGATATGAACTGCGCGCGCAAAAGATTTTAAATCTTTTGCAACCACAACTAATTCACCATCAAGCGATTTTCCAGCTGACTTTAAAGAAGCTAACTTCATTGCAATTCCTGACTTTCAATCAAACACAAGTTAATCTAAAGCAAATAATAAATTAATTCCTACCGCTCTAGAGTTTGACAAATCCGTTGCTAAATCACCCGGAACAGTTTCAAAAAATACATTAGCCCCAAGCGCCGGAGTAAATTTAAATTGAGCACCAAAAGTAATAGGCAACACCAATGATTTAGGATTAACTAAACTTCCTGGCTTTAATTCATCTCCCAGTTTAACTGCTAATGAGGGGCCGACATAGGCACCAGCGAAGTCTTCAAACTTAAACATAAAATGAAGTGGAAGCTCAAAATAAGTTAGTTTTCCAGTTTTGATATTATCAACTTCTTTAAACTCTGATTTAAATGGGCGCTCTGAATAAAACATTCCCGATTTTAATCCGAAATTTTCTGATAGATTAAACACCGCAGACACCCCTAGTTGTGCGCCGACCTCTTGTTTGTCTGAAACCGAATTAGTAAAGCTTGCGGTGTTCCACTTAAATCCGACTTCAACTGCCGGCATCAAATACGAAATACCCGTAGTAGTTTTTTGTGCAATAGCCGTTGAGGTTAAAATTAACACGCCAAGCGGAAACAACAAAGTAATTAGTTTATTCATAAGCTCTCCTTTTTTAAGGTGGGCTAACCTTAGCAACATTTTCTGATAAAAACCAGCAGATGCTGCGCGACAATTCTGATTTATCTTGGTTGTCCTCGTCGGTTGTTGGCTTCAATTCACGCGCCCCCGCGAGGTGCGCCGCAGTTTATGCGTCTCTGTAGTTAGGCCACATTTTTCAAAGGGTATTGTCGCGGCGGCTGTCACAGTAATAAATTCATTTTTTGTTTTAAATTTAAAAAATTTGGATAATAATCACTTAAGATTTTTTGAACTATTTCAGTAGCAACTTTTTTATTATAGGTATGCGATGTGAGTACAGCCTGTGTCAGCTGCTCAAGCGCATCTATAAAATTATTATATCTTTGCTTCCCGCGAATATCTTTTGGGTCCATTGGCTAAATTATGACGGATGTGAATATTTTTGGCAACGCCTAATCTACTGGCAGCACATCTAAATCTTTTTGCTTAATTTTTCTAAGCTCATCGGGGATGCACTCAAAAATGGCTTCGCCCAGCGCTTTGATTAAATTAATTTTATAATGCTCGCGGCGGTACGCAAGCCCGACCTCGCGGGCGGGTATGGGGCGCTCAAAATCAATCAATTGCGTGTCTTTTCCAAGATTATCCTGCGCCAGCCAAGGCAGTAGGGTGTAGCCGCCGTAGGAGCTAATTAAATTTTTTAAAGTTTCAAGGTTGCCGCTTTCAAACTGAAAATTTCTATTTTTTAATTTGTCTGCTTTCAATGAGCACACATCAAGAACCTGGTTACGCAGGCAGTGGCCCTCTTCTAATAGCCAAATATCGTCAGCTTTTAAAGATGAGTATTTAATTTTTTTTAACTTGGCTAGGCCATGCTCTTTATTTGATAAAACTGAAAAGGGCTCAAAATAAATTGGCAGTTCGATAATTTTAGATACGTTTATTGGTACAGCCAGCAGGCCTACATCAATTTCGTCAGTATTAAGCGCCTCAATTATTTGCTGAGTCTGCATTTCTTTAATATGCAATTTAATTTCTGGAAATTTTTTTACAAGCAGCGGCAATAGTTTTGGCAGCACATAGGGTGCAATCGTCGGAATAACCCCAAGCTCTAGACTTCCTATTAATTTGTCGCCACTTTTCATTTGCAAAATATTGTCAATTTTTTTAGCCTCAGAAACTACTAATTGAATTTGTGTAATAATAACGGCACCTGCATCAGTTAATAAAATGGGTTTTTTTGAACGGTCAAAAATGACAACCCCCAGTGATTCTTCAAGTTTTTGAATCTGCATGCTCAGGGTAGGCTGGGTGATAGAGCAATGCTCTGCGGCTTTAGCAAAGTGGCCAAATTTGTGCACGGCTAAAACATACTCAAGTTGGGTTAAAGAGAAATTCAGCCGCATCGGGTGCTCCTGGCCTAAATGATTACATGGGCCCTGTTTTAACGCAATAGACAAAATCTATTAAATAGATTATATTATCGATTTTACAAATGTATAGATCTTTTGTAGACTGAAAAGGAAGTAAAAACAATAATAACATAAATTGTTAAACCATCATAAAAAGGAGATGAAATGACAACACTAATCAACACAAAGGTAGCCGATTTTAAAGTGCAGGCTTTTATCAATAATGATTTTGCTACAGTAACACAAAAAGAATTGCAGGGAAAATGGTCGGTGCTTTTCTTTTACCCGGCAGATTTTACATTTGTTTGCCCAACTGAATTGGGCGATATGGCTGATAAATACGAGGCCTTCCAAAAAATGGGAGTGGAGGTGTACTCGGTCAGCACCGATACTCACTTTACGCACAAAGCGTGGCATGACACTTCAGAAACCATCAAAAAAATTAAATATCCGATGTTAGCCGACCCAACGGGCCAGCTTTCGCGCGCATTTGGTGTGTACATTGAAGACGCGGGCATGGCCTATCGCGGAACTTTTTTAATTAATCCAGAAGGTAAAATCATATTAGCTGAAGTTAATGATAACGGTATTGGCAGAAACGCTGATGAACTTTTAAGAAAAATTCAGGCCGCGCAGTACATTGCAAAAAATCCCAATGAAGTTTGTCCTGCTAAATGGCAACCAGGCGCAAAAACTTTAAAGCCGGGTTTAGATTTAGTTGGTAAGATTTAGGTAACAGCCAGGCGCGACAAACGAGGCTGGAAACCTCCGTCGAAGCGGACTCATTGGGTGGCCTATTACCATTTATTAAATTGGAGATGGGCTATAGAGGCGGACTGACTCCACACTCATTAATGCCTGTCCCCGTGAATGTTTAAGTTCCTATATAGTTACGGTTAATCATTAAGCGCCCTAACAGCCTCATTAATTGACTAGCGTAAATTGTAACTGCGTAAATAGGTTTGACAAGTTACGTTAAGCCTCTGATTTCTCAATTCAATTCAATTCAATTCAATTCAATTCAATTCAAAAGTGTATAGTGTTTAGACAGCTTTTAAGGCGTAAAAGCTTGGCATGGCTTTGCAAGGCTATCATGTTGAAAGAAGGATTTATGAAAAAAATAGTTATAATTTTAGGACTTGTGGCAACAACTTCACTGGCGCTAGCTGACTGTTTAACGCTTAGTTTGGCCGCAGCAAAAGAAGAAATTAGTAACATTCAAGGCCTTACTGCTAAACAGCAGGCGCTGTTTTTTGACATATCGAAAAACACCATAGTAATCCAAGTTTTGGCCTGTGCCGAACTTAATGAAGCTATAAGTATAGAAATTGCGGATTTTGTAGTTGGCGAGCTGGTCGCCATTAGAATGGCAAAAATCAAGCATTTAACTGAGCGAATTAAAGAGCTGCAATCTAGTATGCAGGTGAACATTGGTAGCTACGCTAGGCCACTTGATGGAATTGAGCTTGATCGGCTTAGTCGCGAGCGAAAGACACTCGTTAATACACTAGACCCTGCGGTTACAAAAATTATACAGTTGTCGCGCTAAATCTAATATAATGCATTAGTTGCAAAGAAATTGAGTTCTTATAAGACCGATGGTGGTTATGTAAAGAACGTAGAAACTCCCCTACCTAAATGTGCTTTAGTGGGTTAAAATGCAATAAAATCCGGTCTGATTCTCGGATGTTAGTGATCTCTAAAGCAATTAAAGCACCGCAGCGGTGTGCCGCGCTCTTGCAGTAAGCCTATTGCATGAAAGAAAACTTCTGCATTCCAGCCCGCTGCCCGGTTTGTCAAAACACCTCGTTTATTCGTAAGGGCTACTACTTCGTTAAAATTCTGCGCACGCAGAAAAGGCGCTATCAATGCTGCGCTTGCAAACACAACTTCTCAAATCAAAGCTTTCATAGTACTTACTACCAAAAGCGACCAGATCTTAACGATAAACTATTTTTACTCCTGGTTAGCGGCAATACACAACAAAGGTGTGCTGAGCTTTTAAACTGCTCACCAACTACAATAGCGCGTAAGTTTCAGTGGCTCGCTAAATTTAAAAAAGATAAAGCTGATTTAGATATTTCTAAAATCTTACATATTCAAATTGATGAAATGGAATCCATCGAGCACACAAAACTAAAACCCTTAACTATTCCACTTTGTGTAACAGATGATTATAAGATTTTGGGCCTGGATGTAGGTAAAATTCCGGCAAAAGGGCCGCTTGCAGGGTTATCTCGCATTAAGTATGGCGAGAGGGAAAATGAAAGAGAAACGGCTCTAAGAAGTTTATTTGCAAAGCTAAAAACTGAACTCAAAATAACTCCCTTAAGTATAACAACAGATGCGCACCCTCTGTATCCAAAATTAATTAAAGAGTACTTTCCCCAGACCCAGCATATTGCTGTAATATCAAGAGCGCAAAAAGAGAAAAAGCGAGAGTTAATTCATAATAAGATCGTTAAAAAGGTATTTGACCCGATGTTTGCACTGAATCAGCGCTGCGCTAAAATTCGCAGTGACGTGCGGAGGATGACAAGAAGGTCTTGGTGCACAACTAAAAAAGTTGAGAACCTTAAAAAACATTTAGAGCTTTATCAGATTTATAATAATACTTACGCCTAATGCGGATTGTACCAACCCAATTAAAAAATCTAATTTTTAACTGAAATTTAAAGTAACTAGATGCAAAAAAGCCGCAAATCCAGAGCATCGAGTTCTGTCTTAATTTGCAGCTGTACTTTTCAGAATCAGTAAAATAAATATCAGAACAATTTTATTGCATTTTAACCCACTAAAGCACATTTAGGTGGCGGAGTTTC
>Ga0209824_10001106_pt1 | contig 15734 bp, 16 predicted proteins | sample VDWuncwatermetaG_FD_184124 | JGI IMG/M metagenome (GOLD analysis project Ga0209824, IMG submission 184124) | Wastewater microbial communities from Netherlands to study Microbial Dark Matter (Phase II) - VDW unchlorinated drinking water (SPAdes)... ... | reverse complement strand
CAGCACCCCCGACTTGCTGGCTATGTTGGTCGGGAAAGATAAGGCTCAAGCACTTTCGCATACTTCGCTTTCCGTGTTGTTTGGAATGCGCGCCAACCGGCAAACTACGGCTGTCTGCGAAAAGCAACCTCAATACGCGCCTGCATCGATCATCTCAGCAGCAAAAGAGCTGGTTATGCGTGCGCTATCCGAGGACCTCACTCAAAACCCAATCATCCTCAATAATCCGGTTCAAGTTAAGGAATATCTGAAGTTGTTGTTGGGTGGGCGGCAGCAAGAGGTGTTTGTGGTGTTGTTTCTCGACACGCAACACCGACTGATCGCCGCCGAAGCGTTATTTCACGGCACGCTGACGCAAACCAGTGTGTATCCGCGCGAGGTTGTAAAACGCGCGCTGATGCACAACGCGGCGGCAGTCATGCTGGCTCACAATCACCCGTCAGGGATGTCCGAGCCAAGCCAAGCAGACCGTCTATTAACCGACGCTCTCAAACAAGCCCTTGCATTGGTAGATGTGCGAGTTCTCGATCATTTTATCATCGGGGACGAAAGTGCATTGTCTTTTGCCGAAAAGGGGTTGATATGAGTTCAGACTGGCATGTTTGGAAAAACACGATCAGTTGTAGTATTTGCAACTCATCATGGCACGCTTCAGACCACGATTTAATCGAGGCGCGCAAAACAGATGAATGTCCGCAGTGCAAACGGAATAAGGCGTTGATTGAACTCGCCGTAAGTACCGCTGATGCCATCACCAAGCAGCTTGATACGCCGCAAGTGATACTGAAACGCTATGTAGAAATTTACCTGGCCAACCGTAGCGCAACGTTGACGTATCGCCATTAAGTATTTTCAAACCCACGCGGGGGGCATCGTTCCCTGTCCGGGACAGGGTGTCTCCGCTTTTTTTAGGAGGCACCATGTATCACTACGAAGGCGGTTCAATCCGTTGGCGAAAGTACAACGGTAAAGGCGATGTTCGTGCGTATCGTTGTCCGAGAGGATGGCGCGCAACAGCCGATCTGATTGAACACCATCCGATTACCGGCGCATTTCTCGGTAAGTCGCAGTGGTGGATCAAGGAAACGCGAGAAGTTTAACGATTTAACCAACCCAACCGGGGACACTTCCCCGCTGAGGCAGGGTGTCCCTTTTTTGTTTATCAAAAAGGAGATCACCATGTACTTAAGTAAAGCGGTAGACAGGCGCAGCAAGCAGGCAATGATTGATTTTCTGACTGGTCATTTCAGGTACGACACGATGAACGGTTGGAATCGCTCAACCAGCTATGCGCACAATATCAAGCTCCACCATCTGGGGCTGATTTCCCAACAAATGGATGCGGCATACGACATGCTGCAAACGGATTTTTGGGATGAAATCAGTGCGCCAATTGAGGACTTCACTTCAGTAATGAGTGGTGGCTACACAATTGGCACAAACGGACGTTCCGGCGGTTATCTGGTGTTGTATCAAAGCCAGTATGAGCTGACTGGACACTTGTCCTATTGCCGTTCATGCGGCCAACGTAATTTCAAGCGGGTGTGTGAGGCCAGCAAATTGGCCGATCATGCCGTCATTGATAATTACGTGTTTCGCAATGGCGGGTGCTGGGCAGAGGCAATCTACCTGGATGAGCCTGCCATCGCTGCAATCAAGCTGCCGGATGCGGAGAAACTTGCCATCGTCCGGTCAGCACAGCGTGCCTGCAAAGACGCAACCATCGGCAACAAGTGTGGTGCGTGCGGTGCGCAAGGCGAGCATGGCCGCATCAATTACACGACGCCACCCAAACGCTTGTCGGTTTATCCCGGCAGGGACATGGATCCGGGAGAAGACTTTTCTGAATGGTCTATGTCCGAACTGCGCAGTCGCGTTGAACTAGTTTGCCAGTTCGATCAGGCTTGCGACGAAATCCGGGACAACTTCATTGCGTTGATCGACAGTTGCAAGGTTGTCGAAGAAGTCGTGATGGTCCCCAAGGTCGTGAAGCGGATCAAGTGCTGTCACGCTTGAGCAAATAAATCGTCGGTTATTCCAGCAAACAAACTTAACCCATGCGGGACATTCCCGTATGGGGATGCTCCGCATAATTTTTCAAGGAGCATCAAAATGGCAACTGTGAATCTTAAATCATCACAAGCAACGGAATTTCTGGCTCGTTACATCGAGGCGAAAATCCCCGTCATGTTGACCGGCGCACCGGGTGTCGGCAAAAGCAGTATCGTAGAAGCGGCGGCGAAAGCGGCTGGTTTTGAGCTGATTCTGTCGCATCCGGTCGTATCAGATCCAACCGATGCAAAAGGATTGCCTTGGCCGAGCAAAGATGGTGAGAGCGCGAGCTTTCTGCCGTTTGGTGATCTGGCTCAAGCACTGAAAGCGACCAAGCCTACGGTTTGGTTTCTCGATGATCTGGGGCAGGCATCACCTGCTGTTCAAGCATCCTTTATGCAACTGCTGTTGGCTCGCCAAGTAAACGGACACAAGCTGCCCGATTGCGTGACGTTCATTGCAGCAACGAATCGTCGTACTGATCGTGCAGGTGTCAGTGGAATTTTGACCCCGGTGCTGTCGCGTTTCGGCGCGATTATCGCCATTGAAGCGAATGTGGATGATTGGACGGTATGGGCGCTTGGCGCAGGAATGCCGGCAGAGCTGGTGAGCTTCATGCGTTTCAGACGTGAGTTGCTTCACGTTTTTGATCCTCAAAAAGCGAACGACATGGAGAATTTCCCGTGTCCTCGAACTTGGGAATACGTTGGTAAGGCCATGAAAATGGCTTTGCCCAATGATCTGGAATTTGCTGCGTTTGCCGGTGCGGTCGGCGAAGGTGCTGCAATCGAGCTGCGTGGTTTCTTAACAATGCTCAGGAGCAATTTGCCAAGCATCGACGGGATTCTTCTCGATCCAGACAATGCCAGGATTCCAACGCGTCCAGACATGCTGTGGGCTGTCACAACGGCCTTGGCAAAGAAGGCGACCACGTTGAATTGTGGCCGTGTTTTTCGCTATGCAGAACGGATCTATGAACAAGGCTCTTCTGAATTTGCCGTTCTCATGCTTAAAGACGTTACGCGTCTTGAACCCATGACAATGGCAACGCCGGAATGGGCTAAGTTGTGCGTCTCGCCCCTAGGCCAGACGTTCATTATGTAGTTATTCGTTTTTCTAAACCCAATGGGGCAATCACCCCACTGGGGAATTGCCCCTTTTAATTTTTAAGGAGCAGTTCATGAACACGAACAATCTTTCAAGTAAGGCAGTTTTGGTGGGTATCGCAATCAGCGGTTGGCAGGCACGTAAATATGATCGCAAGATCAGCGCAGAAGTGGCACAGCAACACGCCGCCACGTCTGATGCAGGACGCTTCAACAAGTGTCTGTTGCCGGGTGGTGCCGAATCTTATGATGCAGTCCACAAGAAAGGCCGTGAACTTCGCACGTTTTACTACGAAAACACCCTCCCGTGGTCCAAGGATGGTCAGCGTATTTTGCCAACGGCAAACTACGACAAGTTTTCATCAGGTGTGCGCGCGTTTCGTCGTGATTACGAGTTTTTGGCTCGCGAGTTTGTCCGCGAGTACCCGATACTCAAGGAAGATGCCCGTTTGCTGTTGAACGGGATGTTTCAGGAATCTGATTACCCAGACCCATCAGCAATGATGGGAAAGTTTTCGGTTGCTGTAGAAACGCTTCCTCTCCCATCCGCTGCTGATTTCCGTGTTGATCTCGGTCAGTCAGAGATCGAACGAATTCAAGCCGAGCTTCAAGCCCGGTTGCAACATGAATTCACAAATGCAAACAAGGATTTGTGGGATCGTTTGTCATTGGCGGTTGCAAACATCAAGGGACGGTTGCAAGTCCCTGATGCAAAGTTTCACGACACGCTGATCTCGAACTTGCAGGATTTGGTGAATCTCATTCCAAATCTGAATGTGACGGGGGACGCAAACCTTGACGCAATGCTGAAGCGTTGTGAGGTTCTGATATCTCATAGCCCGAATACGCTACGTAACGACACGGTAACGCGTGCCGAGGTAGCGCAACAGGCAGCGGAAATCTCAGAAATCATGTCCGCCTATATGTAGCCGGACAGTCCGGCACCGAAAGGTGCTGGGTTACTTCAAGGAGAGTGCTATGAGCAATGCGATGAAAAAAATGTCCGAGGCCAGACGTGCTTTGGTTCTGGACAATCCATTTTTCGGCGTTTTGGCGTTAAAGCTGGAAATGATCGAAGATAACAGCGAGGAGACGCTGGCTACCGACGGTAAGCGGTTGTTGTTCAACAGCAGTTATGTTGAATCGCTTATCAGGAATGAGCTGGTGGGTGTAATCGCGCATGAAGTATTGCATTGCAGTAACGGGCATGTGTGGCGCAGAGAAAGCAGGAATGCCGAACTGTGGAACGCTGCCTGTGACTATGCAATCAATCCGATTGTGCTGGATGCCGGAATGATTTTGCCGCAAGGCGGTCTGGTTAATCCTGATTACAGCAGCAAAAGCGCGGAAGAAATTTTTGCAATTTTGCAATCGCAACCACCCACACCTGAAAATTCTGAAGGTGGCAGTAAGCCTGATGGATCAACGTGCGGCAAAGTATTAGACGCACCACCAATCGAATCACCTGAAATACAGGCCGACTGGTCATCTGCGGTCTTGGCAGCAGCCAAGCAGGCAGAAAGTGCAGGCAAGTTGCCCAAAGGGATTGATCGTCTTGTTAAACGGATTAAAAACCCGCCTCAAGACTGGAGAGCCATTTTGCGGCGGTTTGTGCAGCAAAACGCACAGAACGACTATTCGTGGAAGCAGCCTAACGGTCGCTTCCTGCCATTAGGGCTTTACATGCCGAAACTTAATGCTGAAGCAATGGGCATGATGGTGGTGGCGGTAGATACGTCCGGCAGTATTGACGAAGTAATCTTGGGACAGTTTGAAAAAGAAATAGACCTTATTTCAATGGAAATGCGCCCTGAAAAAATCATCGTCTTGTATTGCGATAACGAAATACGCGGTACTCAAGAATTTACAGATGACGATCTAGTTGTACTTTCGCCGCAAGGTGGAGGGGGCACAGATTTTTGTCCGGTTTTTGAGTGGGTGGAAAAGGAAGGTTTTACACCTGCATGTTTGGTTTATCTGACCGATATGCTTGGGACTTTCCCCGAACAACCGCCGAATTACCCTGTTTTATGGGGGGACACTCTTGGCTACAAACAACCCCCTTGGGGCGAAAAGGTAGTCATCAAGTGTTCATAGCGTAATCCGATCCAACCCAAGCGGGGATACTTCCCCCGTTGGGGCTGGTATCCCCTTTTTTGTTTTATCAAAAAGGAGAAAACCATGCCTCAAATCATAAGCAGTATTCAGGTAGCAAACATATTGCCTGGTATCAATCCACGCAAATATTTCGACCCCGCTGAAATGGCGGAGCTTGAAGCATCGATTGCAGAGAAGGGCGTTATTCAGCCCATTCTCGTACGCCCTATCGAGGGCGGTTACGCAGTCGTGGCCGGTGAGCGTCGTGTTCGTGCAGCCCGGAAGGTTTTGGGTGACGAGTATGAAATTCCCGTTCTGGTCAAAGTTTTGACTGATGCGGAGGCAGACGAACTCGCGCTTATCGAGAACGTTTCGAGAGCGAACATGAGTTCGACTGAGGAAGCGGTAGCAGCGGCCAAGATTTTGGGACGCTGTGAAGGCAACCGTGACGAAGCTGCCAAGCGTCTGGGATGGACGCGCAAAACGCTGGATAAACGTTTGGCATTGATGAACTGTAGCTCGTCTGTGATGGCTGCACTGGACAGTCGCCGTATCCAGCTTGGCCACGCGGAGCTGTTAGCAGTCGTGCCGAAAGACAAGCAGGAAAAAGTGATTGCCGGTCTGTTGGCTCGGCCAACGCTGCCGACGGTTGCTGAATTCAAAGCTGGTTTGGAGTCAATCGCACAGGCGATGGAAACAGCGATCTTCGACAAGTCGCAGTGCGCAGGCTGTCAACACAATAGCGGAAACCAGCAGGCGTTGTTTGCCGAAGCGGTTTCTGCGGGACATTGCACCAACGGCGAGTGTTTCAACCAGAAAACTGAAGCAGTGTTGGAAGCCAGAAAAGCATCCCTGGCAGAAAACTATCCCTGCGTTGTCATCGTCCGTCCAGGCGAGAACAACACGGTTATCAAGTTGGTGGCCGAAGGTGCAACCGGTGTTGGCACTGCACAAGCGTCAGCGTGCCGTAGCTGTAAGTCATTTGGTGCGGCGGTCAGTGCAGTGCCCGGCAAGATGGGCAATGTCTATGAATCGCAGTGCTTTGATTCTGCGTGCCATGCCAAAAAAGTCGGTGAACGTCTGCTGGCGGAAAAGAAAGCGGCTGAAAAGCAGGTGACTGCTCCAGCAACAGGTCAATCGGCTGATCCGAAGGTGGCGACTGAGAAGGGGGCAGAGAAATCTGCAACCACACCAAAAGCTGCTGTAACGACGATCCAGAACACCCAGCGTGTCGAGGATTATCGGGTCGGAGTATGGCGCAAGGCGTTGAAGGCTGAACTGTTCGCAGACCCACACCGCAACCTTTGTATGCTCATCGGCGTAATGATGATCAGGGGTGGCGGAAATGTATCAATGACAAAACTGGCGTCAGGCTTTGAAAAGCTGACATCGCAAAAACCGCCCAGCAGCAATGTTGGTGCGGCGGCCGCGATGGTGGCGCAAGCTGATGACAAGGTTCGCTCGCAAATGCTGTCCGGGATCGTAATTTCAATCACGGAAAGCATCGACAAGTCGTACCTGTCAGGAATGCTCAAGTTCATGGAAGTGGATTTGACAAAACACTGGAAGCTTAACGATACGTTCCTTGACCTGCTTACCAAAAGTGAGATTGAGGTCGTTGCAGAAGAACTTGGATTAAAGGCTGCGCTTGGCGAGAAATACGCCAAAGCAAAGGCCGGCAAAAAAGATGAGTTCATCAAAGCGTTGCTGGGGATTACGTCCTTCGTTTACGAGGGGAAAGTTCCCAAGGCGCTGCAATTCGCATCTGCGTAAATAAGTAGTTACAACCACCCAACCGGGGACACTAATCCCCGTTGGGGCATGGTGTCTCTTTTTTGTTTCACATAAATCAAGGAGATCACCATGTTTCAAGAATTGAACAATATGCTGGTCAGTTTGACCAGTCTGACACTTTCTTTGGCAGCGAATCCCGACAACACCATCACGGTGACTGTCACGCCAAAGGGAGCAAAGGTTAGTGGGGCTCTCGATACCCCGCTTTCGCTCACCGGTACTGCCGCTGAGTTGGATGAGGGTTTCGCGGGCATCCTGTCCGGTTACACGACCAAGCGTCAAGACTTGTCAGACCAGCTTGCTGCTACAGAAGCGATTATGGAAGCCGCACGCAAGGAAGCGGCTGACAAGGCGAAGAAGTCCATCGCCAAGCCAGCCAAATCATCCACTCCGGTTGCTGCGGATGAGGATGATGATGGTTCGGACAATGAGGGAGATGATGAAAGCGCAAGTAACACCGCGCCAACATCAACCGTTTCAACCTCCACCCCTGCGGTTGCGGCATCTGATGCCAGCGACTTATGGGCATAAGGGGAGGATAACGAAAATGACTATCCAAACTACAACCCTGACTCGCACATTTTCGTATGGCGGCATGACGCTTCCTGATCCTGGGAAAAGTTTGTCGCTTGAAGAAGTTCGCGATGTTTATGCAGCCGCTTACCCTGAACTGGTCTCTGCCTCCATTGAGGGCCCGGAAAAGAGGGGCGACAACCTGATCTACACGTTCAAAAAGGGCGTGGGGACGAAGGGGTAAATTATGGAGTCATCAGTGAGAGCAAGGTTAAAAGCCTTATCAAGGGGTGACTCCTCAATCAGGCGGGCAGGGCTAGTGATAGTCCCGCCTGCTTCTGAAGAGGAGCAATCATGCGTAACAGCATTGGTTCAACTCGTGCATTCGTCAAAGAATGCACGAAAGGTAGACCTGTTGCTGCCTCCTCCGGGGGCTTTGCCACTTGTTTTCTGACTCTGCCCTTCATTTCTCAAAACGTACCATTTCGCTCGGTGCATGAAGAGAATGACAGGAAATGGTTGCAGGCAGCCAAGTTGTGTGCCGAGCTGGTTGGGGATGATGAACTTGTTATCAACAGCAAAACGACAGCGCGCGACATCATCAGTCAATCATTATCTGTATGGGCTTCCAGGCACTGCGCAGATATTCAGGTGCTGGACAGCTTCGAGCTTCTGGCTGCGCTGGATCATGATGCGTTCGATCTGGACTACGAACAGAAGCCTGAAAAGGATCTTCTGTTAATCGGAATTCAGTCACAGCAAGCAACGCCATACATCAACCTCAAAGCGAAAGTCGAGAGCTTGGAGGCGGTGTATCCGGGACTCGGCCGAACTGCGATTAATTATGCAGAGTTGGCCGGATACCGGACGTTCACGGCGTTTACGCCGCAAGTGGCATTTCATCACGCCTCATACCTGTATTGGTATGGGACGGACAATGATGAAGATTTCGAGCAAGAACGGGACGCGTTTGGTGATGAGGATGAGATTGACGAAGGCATCTTGATGCCCAGTCAGTTTTTAGCTTCATTTCCAGACTATCTCTTAACAGGAGAAATATTGGAACGCGATGTGATTCAACGCATCGCGTCCGGTACAGACGAAGCGGGTGAAACGGCTAAGGTCATCCTGTCCATCATGGACTTGATAGACCAGGATGTCAGATTGCCTTATTCCAACAACTACTGCGGTGAGTCTGCCTTTTTCTCCTGCTACATGGGAGCCGGGGACGACATGCTTGGACGTGTGCTGGATGATTTTTATCAAAACACCGGCGATGGCGAATACACCGACATGTACGGAGTTGCGGAAGTCAAACTCGACAAGCGGTCATTTCTGAAATGGAAAACCGAAATGGAGAAAGGCTTTGCGCTCTACACACAACTGGATCGCCTGATGCGTTACATCGGCGATGTTCAATAGGAGGAGGACATCATGCAAATTCCAGCAGCATGTATATCAAGCACACAGAAGGTGTACGAGATGTCCAGCGCGATCTTGTTGTACAGGGAACGCCACGGACAGACAGTATTTGCTTCAGTGCATGACGTAAAAATGAGCAAAGAGGGCGCGGCAACCATCGAGGCGGGCACGCCGGTTTCCAAGACGGGCCTCATGAAGATGATGCAAACGCTCGTGCCGGAGGATTACGCGCCGGCAGAGTTGTTGGGGGATCACATCCTCGCCAAAGGGAGCGACCACCTCGCGTGGTATTGCAAACCTCAAAAGCGACAGGTGTGGTTCAAAAACGATGAGCTTGGGCAAGATGTAAGCGCAACAACCGATCATCCTGGGCTGGTGTTCATCATCGGCAAGGGTCATTGGTATGTGTTCGCCGTAAAAGGCAACGAGCGCCCAATATCAGGCACGCCACTTTTTGTTTCTCCCTATCTCAACGTATGGAAGGGTGGGCATATCTGTACCGGGAATATCGAAACGCCGAAAGGCGCGATGAAGTTCAGTACGGAGGCGTGGGAAGAAGCGTTTTTCAGGAGCTACTTCACCCATCCTAACCAGCATGAAAAAGGTGCGCTGACCAAGTATCGCGGCGGGATATTCGCTCTCTGGCGTGCGTTGATGAAAGGTCGAGCATTTCCGACTAAATCATTGGTGTCGTCAGGCGAGACGCTTGGTCAGGCATTTGGAAGGACGGTGAAGTATGGATAGCCGTGATGTTGCGCTGCAAAGCGTGATGCCCACGGTGATGGTGCCACGCTACGCTGAACTGGAAGAACTGGACACGCCGGGCAATCGAATTTTGATGGCCGAAAACGGTGTCTGGCTGGAAGTTTGCCGCGCGTGGCTGTATGCGCGCATTCCGGTTTCACTCCCTTTGCGCATCCCGGTTCCATACGGGGTGATTTACGAGGAGTTGCGATTCGGTTTTGGCAAACTGCCCAAGGCGATGGTCGCTCAGTTCATCGAGCAAGCCAGAGTTCGTAGTCCAAATGAGTGTGCGGCATGGGGTGTCTGGAATCAACGGACGGACTCGTGGAAGCTGCTGATGCTCGAAGAGCGTTCAGTCGGAACCGATCATATCGAAGTCAACCTGCCCACACTGGAGGAGGGTGAACATAGGGTGATGGATCTGCACTCACATGGACTGCACGATGCTTTCTTTTCCAGGGAAGACAACCAGGATGACCGAGGCGAGACAAAAATCGCCGGAGTCATTGGAAATTTAGATAAGCCAGAGGTGACAGCATCTTTTCGCCTCTGTGCGAACGGGGTGTTTCTGCCACTTCCATTTGAAAGCCCGTAAGGGCGGGAAGGAAGCACATGATCCATAACATAGATTCACACCTGCTCACGCGGGCGGTAAAGGTGGTGTTGGTCGGAGCGGGTGGCACTGGCTCGCACGTCTTGCGACGGCTGGCCAACATTCATCTTGCCATGATCGAGCTAGGGCATCCGGCAGGTTTGGATGTCATTGTTATCGATCCAGACACGGTGTCTAAAACCAACGTGGGGCGGCAGAATTTTTGGCCCTCCGATGTCGGGCAGTCGAAGGCTGAAATATTGGTCAACCGCTGCAACTTGTTGATGCAAACAGGATGGGTAGCTGAAGCCGCGAAAGTCACTGACGATACGCAGTTTTCCAACCCGGACATCGTGATCGGTTGCGTCGATAACAGGAAGGGCAGGGCAGCGATACTCAAGGCGCTCAAACGCAGTGTGTATTCATCAGCCTACTACCTGGATATTGGCAATCGTGAGCATGATGGACAGGTGGTATTGGGCGAGGTCTTCGGGGCGAGCTGCAAACGGGAAAGTCGTTTGCCTCACGTTGCAGACCTCTATCCAGACATCATCGACGGGTCGTTAGACGATAAGGACGATACGCCCAGTTGCAGTTTGGCTGAAGCGTTGGAAAAGCAGTCCCTGTTCATCAACGACACGATGGCGAATGCGGCATGTAATTTGTTGTGGGAGCTATTCCGTTACGGGCAGCTCACGCATCACGGCCAATTCGTCAATATAAGGTCAGGGCGTGCAACGCCGCTGGTCATTGATCCCGAAACGTGGAAGCGTTTTGGGTTTGAAGCAAAGCTCAAACCAAAGCGGTGCAGTAAGGTCGCAGAGGTGAGGGTGGCGCAGGACAGGTAGCAACGAGTCCCATCCTCGATTTTTGAGGATAGGGTCACGATGAATCCCCTTGTTGGTTAATAGCCAAGAGGGGGCTTCACCAAGTTTTTTGCAGACTTGGTGAAGCCTCTTTTTGGCTTCCTTATCAATTAACCCAAGGAGATCATTATGTTAGTCGTATTTTTGGCTTGCTGCATCACCGGTTACACCCTTAGTCGTCCAATCATTCGGATGCTAGGTCTGTAAGGAGATTCATCATGTCGCTATCTGTCGAAATGAAAGTGTTTTTTGAAAAAGTGGCCAGCAAATTTTAGTCTGGCCTGTGACGTGCACCATGTTTTTTTGACTGGCAAAGAAGTAACGCCAGATGTGCGAAACAAGGTGCCGCAAGCACTGCGTCTTGCAGCCTGATCGTAGGTCGCAGTGCCAACCATTCAAAACCAGCGCATTTGTTGTTGCGCTGGTTTTTTCGATCAACCTCGTATTAAACCCGCCCCCAAATACTCCACCTGTTTCAATCGAAACCGGCCAATAATTCCAAAAAATACCAAGCACAGACTGTAAATATTGTTTACAAGCTCCACTATGTAAATGTAATATACAGATACTGAGCTGTAAGTTATCTTTACAGCCCCTGATATGTATTTTTGCAAAGTTCATAACGGAGGAAAAAGTGAACTATTCCATTAAGACCCTCAGTCAGCTGCCCTTAATGCTCAAGGGGTTTCGCAAGGCGCGAGGGCTCACTCAGGCTGCCATGGCTGAAAAGTTGGGAATCACTCAGCAAAGTTATGCCTACTTTGAAGCCAATGCGGCGACAGCCACGCTTGACAGGCTTTTCATGGTGCTGCGCATATTGTGTGTTGAAATCTCTCTGGACCAGGCCGCTTCCGTCACAAGCATGGGCCAGAATTCCTCTGATGCGATGGGCAAGAACATCACTATGATCAAAACTTCAAATAAGAAGATCGGCCAAACAGCCGGCACAGAAACGATTAAGGAAAAGAAACCGTCAGCGGATATAAAACTGGAGCGCATTATTTCCATCACACAGAAGAAGGAAAGTTGGTGATCATGGGGCGCCGCTCAAAGACAAAGAGGTTGAACATCTGGATGAACGGCATCCCTGTGGGGTACTGGGAGATCACCCGACAAGGCGAACGACTTCACTACTTCGATGAGTGGCTAACGGATGAACAGGCACGCCCTTTATCGTTGTCGCTCCCCTTCTTGCCGGGCAATGCGCCTTACCAGGGGCAGATCGTTACCGACTATTTCGACAATCTCTTGCCCGACAACGACGCCATTCGCCGTCGCTTGGCTATGCGTCATCAAACAGGTGGCATTGATCCCTTCCAGCTGCTGGCGAAGCTAGGCCGTGACTGCGTTGGCGCAATACAACTTCTTCCCGAAGATGAGATGCCAGCGGATGTGTATGAAATCCGGGGCGAGGTGTTGAACACAGCGCGGATTGCTCAACGACTACGCAATACCACGTCGGCTCAAGCCTTGGGGCAACATGATCACGACGAGGACCTGAGGCTTTCCATCGCGGGCGCGCAGGAAAAAACCGCCTTGTTGCGCCACGAAGGTAAATGGTGCCTGCCTCATGGAAGTACCCCGACAACTCACATTTTCAAACTGCCCTTAGGTCTGGTCGGCCATATGCAGGCCGATATGCGCACCTCGGTTGAAAACGAATGGTTGTGCTCGAAAATTGTGAATGCTTACGAAATTTCCATAGCGCGATGCGAAATTGAACACTTCGAGGACCAGAAAACGCTTGTTGTCGAGCGATTCGACCGAACACCATCCAGCGATGGTAGTTGGATTATCCGTCTTCCTCAGGAAGATATGTGTCAGGCAACGGGTACGTCACCCCTACGCAAATACCAGTCAGACGGCGGACCTGGCATTGCTCAGATCATGGAGCTGCTTCTCGGGTCGGACCATTCTGAACAGGATCGGAGGAACTTCTTCAAGACTCAGTTCATTTTTTGGGTGCTTGCTGCCACTGATGGCCACGGGAAAAACTTCAGCATTGCTCATCTGGCCGGGGGGCGCTATCGCGCCACGCCCATCTACGACGTACTTTCTGCTCACCCTGTAATCGGGAAAGGACGAAATCAAATCCCGCCGCAGAAAGCCAAACTCGCCATGGCGGTGCGGGGAAGCACCAATTACTACCTGATCGAGAAAATCCAGCGACGGCACTGGATTGCCCAGGCGCAGCAAGTCGGGCTTGGTGCTGCGGCGGCGGAGCAACTGATTGAAGAAATCATTGAGTCAACAGAGGCTGTGATTGATAACGTGAGCAAACTGTTGCCCGACAATTTTCCTATGGATCTCGCAGAGGCGATTTTCACGGGAATGAAAAGGCATTGTGCTAAGTTGGTCACTGTTCGCAGTTGATGCACACCTGATACAGAAGCCCACAATTTAATCAGTCCGTGACCGCTTTCTTGCGTACTTCGGAAGTTGAGCTTGATGCTATGTGACGTGCTGTTGCTTTATCCACATAACGCCAAGCCAAGTATCATTCCTGATAATTGCTATTATCAGGAATGATACTTTTTGCGTTTAAGTCGGCAGTTTGCATTTAAGCTTGGTGCAAAACCAGGTCAAAGTGCCTGAAAACATGCAATTTGTGTCTTTACTCCGAACAGTCGCCGAAGAATTTTCTGTTGCCTAATGTATGGGGGGCAGAACCGGTCAACCCAATCCCCAGCACAGCGCAATAAACTTGCCATAGAGGGGCGGATTAAACGTGCTATTGTAAAGCGAGATGGACGTGCTATAGTAATACGTAATAAACTTGCTGAGATATGTTATGGCTACCCCGAATGAAAAGCTGGCAGAGTCGTTGAAACTCCTGAAAAGTGAGCAGGATCGTGGGTTGCACGTATTCCAGAGCAAAAACTTCAGTCGTGTTCATCGTGATCGACTGGTTGCTGCAGGCTTCATGAAGGAAGTCATCAAGGGTTGGTATATCGTTTCCAATCCGGCAGAGAAGGCAGGGGAGTCGACTGCGTGGTATGCGTCTTTCCATGAATTCGTTACCGGATACTGCAACGTCCGGTTCGGTAACGACTGGTATCTGTCGCCCGAAGCATCACTGCAAAGGCACGCCGGCAACACAACGATCCCTCGTCAGCTGATGATCCACACCAGGAACGGATCAAACAACAACCTCACACTTAAATTCGAGACAGGCCTTTTTGATTACCGTTCAAAGGACTTTGCCTCCGGGGCTGATATTGTCGTCAAGGATGGGATTCGTCTGCTCTCGTTACCGGCATCGCTGGTGCGTGTGTCACCGACCTTCTTCGCGACGAACCCGATTGATGCGCAGATCGCGTTATCGCAGATATCGGATGCATCCGAGATTCTGGTCAAGCTACTCGAAGGCGGCAACTCGGTCGTCGCCGGGCGAATCGCCGGTGCGATGCGCGCGATTGGTCGAGCCCATGAGAGCGACCGTATCGTTCGAACCATGCGTGATGCTGGTTATGCAGTCACAGAGAATGATCCCTTTCAGGTTTCGCCTACATCGTTGCCAACTCTGGCGCGCGCGGAATCAGCTTGTGCGATCCGAATCAGACTGATGTGGGAATCGATGCGGGAGGAGGTGATCCGCGCATTCCCGCCGGCACCGGGATTGCCGGATGACACCGAGTCCTACATCGCAGACGTCGATGACCGGCATATCGAAGATGCCTATCATTCGTTGTCAATAGAGGGCTATCGTGTGACGGAAGCGCTGATCGCCAAGATCGCATCCGGCAAATGGAATCCTGAAGAGAATAGCGACGACAAGAATGACCGCAATGCGCTGGCAGCCAAAGGCTACCATCAGGCATTTGTTGAGGTGCGCAAGAGTTTGTCGAGTATCCTGGAGCGGAATGAACCTGGCGAGGTGATTCGACGCGACCATCATGACTGGTACCGAAAACTCTTCGAGCCTTCCGTTATGAGCGGCATCCTTGAAGCCAAACATCTTGCCGGCTATCGTTCCTGGCCTGTATTCATTCGCTATGCCAGGCATGTGCCTCCATCTTATGAATCTGTGCGAGATGCCATGCCGGTATTTTTCGACTTGATCTCGAAGGAGCCACAAGCGGCAGTCCGAGCAGTACTCGGCCATTTTATATTCGTTTATATACACCCCTACGGGGATGGTAATGGGCGCATGGCGCGGTTTTTGATGAACTCAATGCTCGCGTCCGGAGGATATCCGTGGACGGTCATCCATGTTGATGATAGAGACAGCTACATGGTTGCGCTTGAGCAGGCCAGTGTGAATGGGAATATCAAACCGTTTGTCGACTTCATCGGCACAGCCGTGCAAAAACAAATGGATAAAGTGTCGGCGGTATCACGATTCCGTCCTTAAGAACTAACAACAATGTATCGCTTAGTCCAGCATCAAAACGATGAATATACTGCAACGAACTGAAATTGATCGCTTTCTCACCAGTGGCGAGTACGATAACTCATTTGAGATATGGTCTGGTGGCACGTTCGTGGCTCGGGCGAAAAGCGGCAGTGCCGCACTCCGGGGTGCGCTTATTTCGGAAGTTTCTACAC